>Ga0209023_10000194_pt1 | contig 104470 bp, 100 predicted proteins | sample LakOneMetagenome_FD_187468 | JGI IMG/M metagenome (GOLD analysis project Ga0209023, IMG submission 187468) | Freshwater and sediment microbial communities from Lake Erie, Canada (SPAdes) (version 2) | ecosystem: Environmental > Aquatic > Freshwater > Lentic | place: Lake Erie, Canada...
ATCTTGGCAAGGCGCGCGGTCATCACGCAGAGCTGCAGCGGATTGACCGCGAGCGCCCCCTGCCCGATCCCGAAGCTGGGCGTCTCGCCCGGGTACCAGACCTGGTCTTCCGGCCGCCGGAAGGCCCGCTTCTTCCAGGCCCGGTCGGGCAGCGTGCCCTTCTTCTGGTTGCCGATGCCGATGTCGAAGATCTGGTTGATGCCGAACTTGCGCGCCGTGGCCGCGATCATGTCCGGACCCACGTCCAGCGCCGTTTGGTAGAAGAACACGTCGCACGAAGTGACGATGGCGCGATGCATGTCGACCGTGCCGTGGCCGGAGGCCTTGTCGCAGTGGAAGACGTGGTTGCCGAAGCGCCAGGCGCCGCCGCAGGAGCGCGTCTTGTGGGGGCTGATGCCGCTCTCCAGCGCCGCCAGGGCGACCATTGTCTTGAAGGTCGAGCCGGCCGGGTAAGTCCCGGTCAGCGCCTTGTCCAGCAGAGGTTTGTGATCGTATTGCGAATAGGCGGCGTAGAGCTTTGACCCGATGCCCCCGACAAACGCGTTGGGATCGAAACTGGGCGAAGAGGCCAGGCACAGGATGTCGCCGTTGTGGACATCCATCACCACCGCGGCGCCAGACTCTTCGCCGAACACCTCCAGCGCGCGCATCTGGATGTCGGCGTCCAGCGTCAGGATGACCTCGGCGCCGGGTTTCGGCGCCTCACCGTTGTCGCGATCCTCGCCGACCTGACGGCCCGACGAGTCCACCTCGACCCGCTGCACGCCCGGAACGCCCCGAAGCCGTTCATCCAGCGCCTGTTCGATGCCCTGTTTGCCGACGCGGAATCCGGGGTGCATCAGGATCGGATCCACGTCGCCGTTGTGGGCCTTGCGGGCCTTGTCGATGTCGCGATCGGTGACCTTGCCGACGTAACCGACAACGTGGGCGAAGGCGCCGCCGAAGGGATAGAATCGCGCTTCGTTGACGTCGGCCAGGACGCCCGGAAGCTGGGGCGCATGCAGGTTGACGCGGGCGAACTCTTCCCAGGTCAGGTCGGTGGCCACGGCCACGGGCACGAAGCGCGGGCTCTGGTTGATCTCGCGCAGCAGGGTGCGGCGGCGGTCCTTGGTGGCGGGCAGCAGCATGGCCACCTCGTCCAGGGTGGTGTCGAGGTCCTTGGTCTCGTCGCGGATGACCAACAGGCGAAAGCTGGGCCGATTGCCGGCCAGGACAATGCCGTTGCGGTCCTTGATCACGCCGCGCGGCGGCGGGATCAGGCGCAGGTTGAACTGGTTCTGGGCCGACAGCGACCGGTATCGGCTGGTCTGCAGGGTCTGCAAATAGGCCAGGCGGGCCGACAGGGCGGTCAGGCCGGCGACGCTGAAGCCGCCGAGCAGGAAGGTCCGGCGCAGGAAGCCGCCCTGCCGCTCGTTGACGTCCTCGAAGAAGATGGATGGGCCGCTCATCGGAACCGTACGTCCCCGTCGTCAAAACGATCGAGCATGAAGTTGGCCGCCGGGAACAGCGCGATCGTCGCCGCCACCTGCAGCAGGCCCGCGAAGATGCTCGGCGGCGCGCCGGCGTCCAAGGTGACGAATAGCCACGCGACGGCGTAGGCGGCGATGGTCGCGCCTGCGTACCAGAAGAACAGCACCAGAGTTTCCTGCCCCTGGATCAGGCCGCGTACGGCCAGCACCACGCCGTACACACCAAGCATCACGACCGCCCACAGGCCCAGAGGCCCGTTCCAGAAGAGGTCGAGGAACAGCCCGCAGGCCAACAGGCCCAGCGGTCCCAGGATCGACGGCCGGATGAGCGGCCAGGCGAAGGCCAGCACCATGGGGAAGATAGGTTCGGGCAACGACAGGCCAAACAGCCGCACCGGGGTGCCGAAGGCGACGGTGAGCGCCAGGGCGATCAGCGCCGGAACCAGGATCCAGTCCTGCGGGCCGACCACGCGGACCTGGAAGCCTCGTCTCACCGCGCCCCTCCCGGAAGACGATTGTACGGCACCGGCCGCGTCGGCGTGCCGTCCGGGCGCCGAGCCGGGGCGGATGACTTCTTCTTGGGCGCCGGCGGCGGCGGATTGGCCTTGCGGGCGGCAGCCGTCGAAGGTGGCGCGGCCACCACCGTCTGCGGCCGGGCGGCGGGCGTCGTGGTCGCCGGGCGGGCCGGCGGTGTCGCCGCCGGGCGCGGCGCGGGGGTGGTCGTGACCGGGCGAGCCGGCGGCGCGACCGCCGGGCGCTGCGCCGGCGTCGTCATGGTCACCGTCGAGGGCTGCGGCGGCGCGGAGGCCAGCGGCCGGCGGGCCGGCGCCACGGCCTCGATGCGTGCGGTCAGTTCTGGGCTAGGCGGCGGAGCGGTGTCGAGGCCGGCGAGCGGCGCGGAGTCGAGCGCGGCCGGATCGACCAGTTGGTCGAAGCTCTGGAACAGCAGAATGCGGACGAAATCGATCGCGCCGGCGTCGGAGAACAGCTTTACCCGCCAGGTGCCGTCGACGCTGCGCACCGCCACGCCCACCGGCAAGCCGCGCGGGAAGACGCCGCCGTCGCCGGAGGTCAGGACGCGGTCGCCCTTCTTGATCGAACCCTGGCCGCGGATGAATTCGAGCCGCGGATTGGAGCCGCCGTCTCCCACCAGTATGGCGCGGGCGTCGGAGCGATCGATAAGCACCGGCGTGCGGCTGGCCACATCGGTCAGCAGCAGCACGCGGCTGACCCCGGTCGTGACGCCGACGACGCGGCCGACCAGGCCGTGCTCGTTGACCACCGGATTGCCGACGCGGATGCCCTTGCGGGTGCCGGCGTCGATGAGGCGGGCGTTGGAGAAGGGGCCGCGCGATTCCGAAACCGCCCGCGCCGTGGTCATGCGGATGGCCGGCTCAGTACGGATGCCCAGCAGGGCCTCGTAGCGATGGTTGGTGTTGGAGAGCATGATGTTGGCGTCGCGCAACGCCTGCATCTCTTCCAGCTGCTGCTTGAGGCGGCGGTTCTCGCTGACCGCGAAGAAGTAGCCGCTGATCCCGTCGGACGCATGGCCGATCCAGCGCACCGGCGCCGACAGCACGCCGCCGACCGGCGCGGCCACCTTGTCGAAGGACGAGCGGGCGCCGCCATAGCTGTTGGCGGTCATCGATTCCCGCTTGTCGGTGAGCAGCAGCAGAACCGCGGCCACGCCAGCGATGACGACAGCCACGGCCGCGGTCCACACCAGCGGAACCTTGAAATTTTCGAACGGACCGTCCCGAAACGCCACCGGTCGCCCTCAACTTTCCAACAGCGCGACGCCCCCCGCGCCCCTGAGGTTTACTAGGGCAGGGTTGAGTCGAGAACGCCCTTCATCCACTTGGGATGTTCGAGCACCTTGCCGCAACCAATGGCTACGCACGACAGCGGATCGTCGGCCACCGAAACCGGCAGGCCGGTCTGGTCGCGGATTTCGGCGTCCAGACCGCGCAGCAGCGCGCCCCCGCCGGTCAGCATGATGCCCTTGTCGGCGATGTCGGCGGCCAGTTCGGGCGGCGTGGCTTCAAGCGCCACCTTCACCGCGTCGATGATCTGGCTCACCGGTTCAGCCAGGGCCTCGGCGGCCTGGCGTTCGGAGATGCGCACCTCGCGGGGCACGCCCTGCATGAGATCGCGGCCCTTGACCTCGATCGACAGGCCCTCGCCGTCGTGCGGGACGCGGGCGGTGCCGATGTCCTTCTTGATGCGCTCGGCGGTGGTCTCGCCGATCAGCAGGTTATGGTTGCGGCGCATGTAGCTGATGATCGCCTCGTCCATCTTGTCGCCGCCGACGCGGACCGAACGCGAATAGACGATGCCCGACAGCGACAGGACGGCGACTTCGGTCGTGCCGCCGCCGATGTCGACGACCATGGAGCCCTGCGGTTCGTGGATGGGCAGGCCGGCGCCGATGGCCGCCGCCATGGGCTCGTCGATGAGACCGACGCGGCGGGCCGAGGCGTTGAGGCAGGAATCGTTGATGGCGCGGCGTTCGACCGCGGTGGCGCCGGACGGCACGCACACGATGACCTTCGGGTTCACGAAGCTCTTGCGGTTATGCACCTTGCGAATGAAGTGCTTGATCATCTCCTCGGCGACTTCGAAGTCGGCGATGACTCCGTCACGCATGGGGCGGATGGCTTCCATGTGGCCCGGCGTGCGGCCCAGCATCTGTTTGGCCTCGATGCCCACGGCGTGGACGACCTTGCGACCGCCGACGTTGCGGAGCGCCACTACCGACGGCTCGTTGAGCACGATGCCCTTGCCCTTCATGTAGATGAGGGTGTTGGCGGTGCCGAGATCGATAGCGATATCGTTCGAAATCATTCCGAACAGTGCAAACATGGGCGGGTTTTTCTTCGCAGGAGGGAGGCAGTCAGACCATTCCTCGGCGCCAGTCCGGAACGCGATCCCCAGCGCGCGCCGATTCCGTTGTTCCGCCTTGGAACACTGGTCCCTCTGCCCGTTGCCGGGGGCGATTTCAAGGCCAAACTCCGCTCACACGTGCGGCATCCACGACACGGGTCAAGCGATAAAGCCAAGCTGTTGACCAAGCTCGACTATTTGTCGCAACTCCGGCGCGCATGCCAAAGCTGTGACAGGGCCCGGTCTAGAGCAGCGGCAGGCCCTCGCTCGCCAGCGCCCTCTGCACCGCCGGGCGCTCCTGCATCCGCTTGATATGAGCGCGCACCAGCGGCCGGCTCGCCGGCGCCCCCATGCCGTCGCGCTGGTACCAGCGGGCGAAGTTGAAGAGGTAGGGATCGGACGTCGAATAGTCTCCGTGAACCCACTCGCGGCCATCGGCCAGCATCTCCTCGATCAGCCCGAAATGCTCGTCCAGCACCGAGGGGACCTTGGCGGCCATGGCGGCATGGGCGGCCGGATCGTCCGCATACCGATAGGGCCGGAACTTGTGCGCGAAGGTCGGGTGCACCGTGGCGCACAGGAAGGCGTTGAAGGCCTGCACCTGGGCGGCGGCGAATGGGTCCTTGGGCATCAGGTTCGCCTTCGGATGCGTGGCGGCGACATAGCCCAGGATGGCCGGGTTCTCGGTGATCACCCCCTCGTCGGTCGCCAGCGCCGGCACGCGGCCCTTGGGGTTCAGCGCCAGGTATTCAGGCGTCCGCTGCTGCTGCTCGCCCAGCTTGACCAGTTCCAGTTGGAACGCGGCGCCCGCTTCCTCGAGGGCGATGTGGCTCGCCAGGGCGCAGGAGCCGGGCGCGTAGAAAAGCTTCAGCATCGAACTCTCCCGCAGGTCATCTCGTTACACTGTGGCGCCGCTGTTGATCCCGCGCCACGTTGCAGCGCAGCATGGCAATGCCTAAACAGTGGCGTTTCCGCTCCTCCCGGAGGATTCGCCGATGTTCGAGCCGTCCGCCGCTTTGCGCCGCGTGAAACCGTCAGCCACCCTGGCGGCGACGCAGCGCGCGCGTGAGCTGCAGCGTGAGGGCCGCGACATCATCGGCCTGGGCGCCGGCGAGCCGGACTTCGACACCCCCGACAACGTCAAGGCGGCCGGCATCAAGGCCATCCAGGACGGCAAGACCAAATACACCGACGTCGACGGCATCCCCGAGCTGAAGGCCGCCATCGTGGCCAAGTTCAAGCGCGAGAACGGCCTCACCTACACGCCCGCCCAGATCAACGTCTCGCCCGGCGGCAAACCGGTCCTCTACAACGCCTTCGTCGCCACCCTGTCGCCCGGTGACGAAGTGGTGGTCCCCACCCCCTACTGGGTCAGCTACCCCGACATGGTGCTGCTGGCCGGCGGCGAGCCGGTGTTCGCCCATGCCACCGCCGAAACCAACTTCAAGCTCACGCCCCAGGCGCTGGAAGCGGCGATCTCGCCGCGCACCCGCTGGCTGATCCTCAACTCGCCGTCCAATCCGTCGGGCGCCGCCTACACCCGCGCCGAGCTGCGCGCCCTGGCCGACGTGCTGGTGCGTCATCCGCACGTCTGGATCCTGACCGACGACATGTACGAGCACCTGGTGTTCGGCGACTTCGAGTTCTCCACCATCGCCCAGGTCGCGCCCGAGCTCTACGACCGCACCCTGACCATGAACGGGGTGTCCAAGGCCTACGCCATGACCGGCTGGCGCATCGGCTACGCCGGCGGCCCCGAGCCACTGATCAAGGCCATGCAGAAGGTCATGAGCCAAACCACGTCGAACCCCTCCTCCATCTCCCAGTGGGCGGCCGTCGAGGCGCTGAACGGGCCCCAGGACTTCATTCCCACCAACGCCAAGCTGTTCGAACAGCGGCGCGACCTGGTGGTCGGCATGCTGAACCAGGCCAACGGCATCGAATGCGCCCGGCCCGAGGGCGCCTTCTACGTCTATCCGTCGATCAGGAAGCTGATCGGCAAGACCGCGCCCTCGGGCAAGGTGATCGAGGACGACGCGGGCTTCGTCAGCGAACTGCTCGACGCCGAGGGCGTGGCGGTGGTGCACGGCGCGGCTTTCGGCCTGTCGCCCCACTTCCGGGTCAGCTACGCGACGTCGAACGACCTGCTCGAAGACGCCTGTTCACGGATTCAGAGGTTCTGCGGCCAGCTCACCTGAGCGACGGACTCCAAAAGCGTCCGTTGATCCGGCGTTTTCGCAAAGCTCTTTCTGGCGGCCTCAGGCCAGCCGGCTGACCGCGAAGTCCGCCAGGCCTTCCAGCGCCGCGCGCCATTCACCCTGCGGCAGGCCCGACAGCGCATCCTTGGCGGCGTCGGCGTAGTCGCCGGCCAGATCCATGGTGGCTTGCAGCGCGCCGGTGCCGACGATGAGCTCGCGGGCGCGTTTGAAGTCGCCTTCCTGCTGCTCGACGGTGCCGATGGTGCGCTCCCAGAAGGCGTCTTCCTTGCCGCGCGTGCGGGCCGCGGCCAGCAGCAGCGGCAGGGTCACCTTGCCCTCGCGGAAGTCGTCGCCGGCGTTCTTGCCCAGGGTCTCGGAGTCGCTGGCGTAGTCGAGCGCGTCGTCCACCAGCTGGAAGGCCAGGCCCAGGTTCATGCCGTAGGACCGCAGCGCCGCCACGTCGCCGTCCGAGGCGCCGGCGGCGACCGCGCCGCTCTCGGCGGCGGCGGCGAAGAGCTCGGCGGTCTTGGCCTGGACGATCTGCAGATAGACCGCCTGGTCGAGCCGAAGGTCGCGCGAACGGGTCAGTTGCAGCACCTCGCCCTCGGCGATCACCGCCGAGGCGCGCGCCAGGATGTGCAAGGCGCGCAAGGAGTCCGTCTCGACCATCAGCTCGAAGGCGCGGGCGAAAAGGAAGTCGCCGACCAGCACCGACGAGGGCGAGCCCCAGATGAGGTGGGCGGCCACCTTGGAGCGGCGCATCTCCGAGCCGTCGACGACGTCGTCGTGGAGAAGGGTGGCGGTGTGGATGAACTCCACGGCGGCGGCCAGCTTGTGCGCCTTCTCCCCGCCCCCGTTGAGCGCGCGGGCGGCGGCGAGGGTCAGCAGCGGGCGCAGCCGTTTGCCGCCTGCGGCGATGAGGTGGTCGGCCAGGGCGGGAATGACGGGCACGTCGGATTGCATGCGCGCGGCGATGAGCGCGTTGACCGCCGCCATGTCCGGGGCGGCCAGACGCACCAGCGCCTCGACGTCGCCCGCGGGACGCGCGGTTGTGACGCCAGCTGCTTCCAAGACACCCACTCCGAAAAGATTTAGGCGGCCGTCTCGCGCGGCCCTTCCTTCGCGGCGCACAATGGTTAGGTGTCCTCCCAGGGTCAAGGCGGACGCCCACGGAAGAATGGAACTTATGGCCGACGACGCGAAAAACGCGACCATTGCCCCCGGCGTCGCTTCGGGCGAGGTCACCGACGACCGCCTGTTGGGCGGCAAGGTGCGGCTGCTCCAGCCGGCCAAGGGCTACCGGGCCGGCATGGACGCCGCCCTGCTGGCCGCCGCCATCGACGCGCGGCCCGGCGAGCGGGTGCTTGAGGCCGGCTGCGGCGCGGGCGCGGTGCTGTTCCAGGGCGCGGTGCGGGCGCCGGGCGCTCATTTCGTCGGCGTCGAGCGCGACCTCGCCGCCCTGGCGCTGGCCGAACGCAACGTGGCGCTGAACGGCGCGCAGGACCGGGTCTCGGTGCGCGCCGGCGACGTGGGGCGAGGCTTCGCCGGCCAGGGTTTCCTGGCCCCCAACGAGCCGCCCTTCGACATCGCCGTGGCCAACCCGCCCTTCTTCGACGACCCCGACGCCCTGCGCGCGCCGCACCCGTCCAAGCAAGCGGCCTGGATGGCCGACGCCGGGCTCGACGCCTGGACCCGGTTCCTGCTCAAGGCCGTGCGCGAGGGCGGCCGGGTGGTGATGATCCATCGCGCCGAGCGGCTGGCGGACCTGCTGGCGCTGCTGGGCTCCGGGGCCGGCTCGTTCCAGATCCGCCCCGTCCACCCCTTCATCGATGCGCCCGCCAAGCGCGTGCTGGTGCGGGCGGTGAAGGCCGGCAAGGCGCCCCTGCTGCTGTTGCCGCCGCTGGTCCTGCATGAGCGCGGCGGCGACAAGCATACGGCCGAGGCCGAGGCGGTGTTCCGTGATGAGGCCGCGCTGGGGTGGCTCTAGCCACTGGGGTCTGGCCACTTTTCTCCGCAGCGAAGCGGAGGAAAAAGTGTCCTGTCCCCGAGGGGCGGCGCTGCTTTTTCGGGGACAGGGCACTTTTCGCTACGCGAGAAGGTGACCAGTCCCCGAGACGCTAACCCGCGTAGAGCCGCACCGCCTCCAGCGCCAGTTCCAGCCCGGCAAGCTCAGTCAACGGTTCGGGCGTGACGATGACGAAGAAGCGCCGCGCCTCGACCCACAGCATCACCGACTCCGGCAGGCCGAAGTCCTCGACCTCGGCGCCGTCCATGTCACGCCAGACCCCCGCCTCGTCCGGATGGGCGCCGAGGTATCGCGAGATCCGCTCGCGGTGGTCGGCGTCGTCCTCGTCGGTGACGTTCATGTAGGCGAAGACCGGTTTGCCCAGCGCCGCCATGAACCCGGTCGCGAAGGCCGTGGCCGGGTCGCACGTCGGGCCACGCCAGGGCGTCAGGTTGGCGATCATGGCGTCGGCCTCGCGCAGCCGCTGGGCCGTGTCGGCGTAGAGCTCGCGCGCCATCACCTCGGAACGCTCGGTCTCGACCGGCCGGTTGTCCAGCGGCGTGATGGCCCGGAACCCTGCCGACTGGCACAGCGCGCGCTTGCGCAGGTCGTGCTCGTCGGCGTTGGGAAACCAGGCGTCGGGACCGGCCAGGTAGATGGAAGCGATACGGCGCATGGCTTTCCTCTAGGCCCGCTCTTCAACCCAAGCTACCTCTAGCGTCATGTCGCTCCTGTCCCTCATCCTCGGAGGCGTGGCCATGGCCTCGGCCCACACCTGCCCGGTTGAACTCGTTGTCCTCGGCACGGCCCAGGACGGCGGCGCCCCCCAGATCGGCCATGACGAGGACCCGGCCTGGAAGAACTCCAAGCTGCGCCGCACCGCGACCTCGCTGGGCATCATTGACCGGACCGCCGGCAAGCGCTGGCTGTTCGAGGCCTCGCCCGACATGCGCGACCAGCTCTACCGTTTCGACCAGGCCGCCCCCGTCGAGCGCAAGGCCCCCGGACTCGACGGCGTGTTCCTGACCCACGCCCACATGGGCCACTACGTCGGGCTGATGTTCTTCGGCTTCGAGTCGATCGGGACCCGCGACCTGCCCGTCTACGCCATGCCGCGCATGGCCCAGTACCTGACCGACAACGGACCCTGGAGCCAGCTGGTCCGCTACAACAACATCAAGCTGACCCCGCTCGCCGACCGCCAGACCGTGGACCTGGGGGCCATCAAGGTCACCCCCATGGTGGTGCCCCACCGCCAGGAATTCTCCGAGGTGGTCGGTTTCCACATCGACGGACCGCACAAGAAGGTCCTGTTCATCCCCGACATCGACAGCTGGGAGCAGTGGGATGCGCTGGGCGTGCGCATCGAGGACGAGATCGCCAGGGTCGACGTGGCCTACCTGGACGCCACCTTCTACGCCGATGGCGAGCTGCCCGGCCGCGACATGAGCAAGATCCCCCACCCCATGATCGCCCACTCCATGGCGAGGTTCGCCGCCCTGCCCGCCTCCGAGCGCGCCAAAATCCGCTTCATCCACCTCAACTCCACCAACCCGGCCCGCTTCCCGGGCAGCGAGGCGCGGCGGAAGATCGAGGCCGGAGGCTATCGCGTGGCCGAGGAGATGGAGCGCGTCTGCCTGTAATTCCTGTTTTGCCTGTTATCGCGGAACAGGCGGGTGGGGGCGGGCGGCCTTGGCGGTGAGGACGAAGCGGTCCGGTTGGGCGCGGATGCGGCGTTTCGCGCCCCGCGTCCCTGTGAAAACTCCCTTGTAGCGTCAGGCTTTGCGCCCGACCCCATTATGGTCCGTTGATCCGGGGGTCTTAGTCAAATCCGGGACGGACAGGCCCGCCGGGGGCAAGGGGCGAACAGGAAATAGCAGGGCCCGAAAACAGGGCGGACTGCGCGAAAACAGACCTCGCCATCAGGCGCGCCGGGGGTGGTGTCCGCCTGTTCCGGGACGCAAAAGGGGCTCGCGGCGGGAGTGCGCATGGCCGGGGACGGGTGCGCCATCCTCGCGGACGCGCTCCGCATGGCCGCAAACGCCGTGCGCATGGCGCGGGACGCTACGCCTTGCTGGCGATATCCTTCAGCCGCCGACCGGCGGCCTCGATGGGGTGCTCGGCCAGCTTCGCGCGGTCGGCCAGCAGCTTGGGGAAGCCCGCGTCGTAGTCGGCCATCAGGCGCTTGACGAACGAGCCGTCGCGCACGCCCTTGAGGATGTCGTTCATTTCGGCCACCGACGGCTTGCCGATGATGCGCGGGCCGGTCTCGTAGGCGCCGAACTCGGCGGTGTTGCTGATCTTGCCGAAGGCGCCGGCGATGCCGAGCTCGACCATCAGGTCGACCACCAGCTTCAGCTCATAGAAGGTCTCGAACCACGCCACCTCGGGCGGATAGCCCGCGTCGACCAGGGTGGAAAACCCCTTGTGCACCAGCTCCATGGTCCCGCCGCATAGCACCACCTGCTCGGCGAAAAGGTCGCTCTCGCACTCGTCCTTCAGCGTGGTCAGCAGCATGCCCTTGCGCCCGCAGCCCAGCGCCGCGCCGAACGACAGCGCCGTGTCCAGCGCCTTGCCGGAGACGTCCTGGTGCACCCCGACCAGGCCGAACACGCCCTCGCCGCGCAGGTAGAGCTCACGGATGCGCGGCCCGATGCCCTTGGGCGAGACCAGCACCACGTCCAGGTCCGCGGCCGGCTGCACCAGGCCGAAGTTCACCGACAGGCCGTGGGCGAAGACCAGCGTCGAGCCGGGCTGCAGCGCCGGCGCGATCTCGTCGCGATAGAGGTCGCGGTGCGCCTCGTCGGAGGTCAGCAGCGCCAGCACCTGCGCGCGGCCGGCGGCCTCGCGCACCGACACGACCTCGAAATTGGAGTCCCGCGCCGCGTCGGCCGACTTGCCCTCGCGCACGCCGATGAAGATGTCGGTGACGCCGGAGTCGCGCAGGTTCAGCGCCTGGGTCTTGCCCTGGCTGCCGTAGCCGATGATCCCGACCCGCTTGCCCTTGATCAGGTCGAGGTCGGTGTCGGCGTCGTAGAAGGCTTTCAGAGGTTCGGTCATGGGGTGGCTATCGGGGTTTGGTGGCGTGGGGGTCAAGCGCCTGCGTGCAGAATGAGGCGCAATCCCCCTTACCCCCCTGCGGGGTAAGAAGGCTCCGCGCATCGGAGCGCAGCGGAGATTCTTGCGCGGAAGATCGGGGGCACTTGCTACGTTGCCAAAGCAAGCACACCACTCTGCGGCGGTGACAGTGCCCCGATCTCCCTCGCCAGAACCTACGCTTCGCTCCGGTGCGATGGGCCCATCTTACCCCTCAGGGGGGTAAGAGTGGGGTGCGCCATACCCAGCAACCCCGAGGCTCAACTCGCCGGCTGCAGCGCTTCCCACAGCACCCCCGCCGCCTGCCCTGCCCGGCCGAAGGTGTGGCAGGCCTGGAAGGTGCGGTGTTCTCGGCCGCCGACGACCACCTCGATCAGGCTGTCGGCGCCGTCGGCGCACATGGCCTCGCCGCCGGCGCGCATGGGCACGCTGCGGCCGAAGTACCCGGGCTCATCGTAGAGGCAGCGGTCGCCGACCAGGGCGTTCAGGCGCGCGGCCTGGTCCGGCGTCAGGGTGGCGTGCTGGATCGAAGGCGCTTCGGGCGACATGCGACCGCCCTCGCGGCCCTCGTTGACCTGCTCCACCGTCCAGCCGCCGGCGGCGTCGCGGCGCGCCAGGAGGCTGTGGCCGCCGGGCAGCATGCTGCCCCAGGTGAAGATGCGGACGTAGTCGCCGCGCAGAACCTCGGCCGATGCGCCAGCCTTGCGTCGCACATCCACATGGCCGTCGTTGGCGCGCTCTATCGCCTCGGCCAGCAGGCGCGGCTGCGGCGAGACGCGGGCGTAGTCGACCTCGTCGTCTGCCGGCGCGCAGCTGGACGCCATCGGCGGGGGCGAGATCACCGGACCGGACTGCGCCGTCCCGCAGCCGCCCACGGTGGCCGCCGCGATGACGCCCGTCAGCGTCCATGCCAATATCCGCGCCATGCCAGCTACTCCCAACGCCAAAGACATCGTCACCTTCTGGAAAGACGCAGGTCCCGGCAAGTGGTTCAAGAAGGACTCCGGCTTCGACGCCGAGATCCGCGACCGCTTCGAGGCCGCCCACTTTGCCGCCAGTCGCGGCGAATTCGACGCCTGGGGCGAGACCGCCCAGGGGTCGCTGGCCCTGCTGCTGCTGCTCGACCAGTTCCCGCGCAACCTGTTCCGGGGCTCGGCCCACGCCTTCGCCACCGATCCAATTGCGCGCGGGATCGCCGAGCGCGCCATCGCCGCGGGCCACGACCAGCAGCTTGGCGACGACCTGAAGTGCTTCTTCTACCTGCCGTTCGAGCATTCCGAGTGCCTGGAGGGCCAGGATCGCGCCGTCGCCTTGGCCGCCACGGTCAATGACGACCTTTTGAAATGGGCCAGGATTCACCGCGACATCATCGCCCGCTTCGGCCGCTTCCCCCACCGCAACGCCAGTCTGGGACGGGAAACCACGCCCGAAGAGCAGGCCTTCCTGGATGGCGGCGGCTTCGCGGGCTGAGCCGTCCAACTGGCCTTGCAAATGCAGGCGTTGAAAAACCGGCGTTCCCCCATCTCGCCCCGCGAGCCGAACACCGCTAAGCTACCCGGCTAACTGGTTCGTCTTCCAAGAGAGGATTTCCGTGAAGAAGATCATCGCGTCCGTAGCCGTGCTTGCCACGGTGCTGGCTTCCGCCGCACCGACCTACGCCCAGAACGACCGTCGCCGCGGCAGCGTGCAGCGCGACCAGGACCGGGCGGTCCGCAATATTCCGACCTGCACCCGCAGCCTGGGCACCCTTTCGATCGTCGACGGCGACGAGGACGCCGGGTGGCGCCAGCGCAACCTGGCCCCGCCCCAGAAGCTCCTGAAGGTCATCGTGCAGCGTTCGGGCTGCTTCACCCTGGTGGACCGCGGCGCGGGCATGAACGCCGCCCAGCAGGAACGTGACCTGGCCGGCCAGGGCGACCTGCAGCGCGGCTCCAACATGGGCCGCGGCCAGATCCGCGCGGCCGACTATGTGCTGGTGGCCAACGTCGCCTCGCAGGATTCCAACGCGTCCGGCTCGGCCGCGGCGGCGGGCATCGGCGGCCTGATCGGCGGCAACGTCGGCGCGGTGGTCGGCGGCATCCGCGCCAACCGGCTGGAAGCCAACACCACCCTGGAACTGACCAGCGTGCGCACGTCCGAGACCATGGCGGTCGTCGAAGGCTACGCCACCAAGACCGATGTGGGCTGGGGCGCCGGCGGCGCCATCGGCGGCTTCGGCGGCTTCGGCGGCGTGGTCGGCGGCGGTTACGAGGACACCGAAATCGGCCGCATCGTCACCCAGGCCTTCATCGATGCCTACGCCAACCTGGTGGTGCAGCTGCAGGGCGGCACGACCATCGCCGGCTCGGGCGCCGAGGCCCCGACCCGCTCCTTCACGGTGCAGGCGGTGACCACCCTGCGCGCCACCCCCGACGCCAACGGCCGCGTGGTCCGTTCGCTGCCCGCCGGCCTGAAGGTCTATCCGACCGGCAACAAGCAGGGGATGTACTGGGAAGTCGCCGACGACAACGACAACGTGGGCTGGGTCCGCAACGACAAGCTGGCCGCCGCGCAGTAAGAGAGCCTTCAAGCTCGAGACACCGGAACCCGGCGGAGCGATCCGCCGGGTTTTCGCTTTTTGGAGGCCCGATCGTTGGAGGCTTGGCGATGATCAAACTCTGGGGCGTGCCCTGGGACCGGCATTCGTCGCACGAGCGCGGGCCGGCCGAGGCGCCGGAGGCCACCCGGCGCGCGCTGAATTCGCCGGCCGGCAACGGCTTTGCCGAGAACGGCGTGTTCGTGCTCGATCCGTCGGTCCTGCGCGACGTCGGCGACGTGCACCTGACAGGAACCGACGAAGACCCGCATGACATCGAGGCCGGGGCGCTGAGGCATCTGGCGGACGGGTCGAAGGTGATCGCGCTGGGCGGCGACCACGCCGTCACCTGGCCGATCTTCCGCGCCGTGGCGCAGCGCTGGCCGCAATGCTCCATCGTCCATTTCGACGCCCACCCGGACCTCTACGACGACTTCGAGGGCGACCCGTTCAGCCACGCCTCGCCCTTCGCGCGGATCATGGAGAGCGGCCTGGCGGGCGGGCTGGTGCAGGTCGGCATCCGCGCCTCCACGCCGCACCAGGCCGAGCAACAGAAACGCTTCGGCGTTAAGTGTTTCGGACCGGAAGCCGTCGAGGGGGCGATCGCCGCCCTGCCCTCCGGCCCGGTCTATGTCTCCATCGACCTCGACGGCCTGGACCCGGCCTATGCGCCGGGGGTGAACCACTACGAGCCCGGGGGCTTGAGCGTGCGCGAGGTGCTGCGGGTGGTCCGGGCCATCCCCGGCGAGATCGTCGCCGCCGACGTGGTGGAGTTGAACCCCCACCGCGACCGTCACGACCAAACGGCCCAGGTCGCGGCCAAGTTCGTCAAGGAACTGGCGTCGCGGATGTGAGGTGGAAAAGGATGGCCGGGCGCGGGGTTTTCACCCGCGCCCGGCCTTCGCGCCTTATTTGAACAGCGACAGGATCATCTGCGGCGCCGTGTTCGCGATCGAGAGCGCCTGAATTCCGAGCTGCTGCTTGGTCTGCAGAGCCTGGAGCTTGGCGCTTTCCTTCGCGAGGTCCGCATCCACCAGATTGCCCACGCCCGCTTCCAGCGCATCCGAAAGCTTGGACACGAAGGTCGCGTGCAGGCCCAGCGACTTGGACTTGGTGCCCAGGCGCGCGAGGGCCGCGCTGACGTTGGCGATCGAGGTGTCGACCGTACCCGAAAGAGTCAGAGCGATCGTCGCGGTGTTGAAGGAGGCCGTGGTCGCCAGGGTGACGATAGCGCCACCCAGGGCCATGACTTCCGGCGCGACAGTCAGCTTCGACGAGCCGTCCGCGTTGGCCAGGGGAGCGACCGCCGCCGCGCCGGTGTTCAGCAGGTTGGTCCCGTTGAACGTGGCGTTGGAGACGATCTTCGTGATCTGGTCACGCAGCGACTTGAAGTCTTCGTTGAGCGCGGTCCTGCTCGTTGCGCTGAGCGAGGTGTCCGAGGCCGCCAAAGCCTTCTCTTTCATTTGCACAAGCAAATCCGACACCGATTCACCGGCCGACATCGCCACGTCCACGACGGAGATGCCGCGGTCGAGCGAGGACTTGACGGCGCCGAGAGCCCCGATGTCGGCGCGTTGCGACTGGGCGATAGCCCAGATCGCGCCGTTATCCTTGGCGCTCGCCACCTTCTTGCCGGTGTTGATGCGGTTTTGCGTCTGCGACAGTTCCATATTGGTCGCGTTGAGGTTTTGCAGGGCCAACATGGCGCCCACGTTCGTATTCACGGAATTGCTCAGCATCCGCGTTCCTTCCATTCTGGTCGGGGTGAAGGCGGCTTTTGCCGCCGAGCGTTCTTGCTCAGCCCTGTGCAATGCAGATCGCGGGCCACGAATCACGGCCGCTAGCTTGCTGATTTAATTGAAGGAAATTGGCGTCGCGCGAGACCGCGGAAGTCAATGCGCTGTCGGCTGCCGGGCGGTCGGAATCCGTTGCCGCCCTGGGGCGCCTACTCCCTTGCGAGAGAAGGCCAGTCTCAGGCCGCGGCCTCGTTGGGGGCGCCGCTGAGGCCCTGCATGATCAGACGATTGATGTCGATCAGGTCCTGGATCTCTTCCTGCTTGCGCATCACCAGCGAGGTGTGGCGCGCCACCCAGATCGACAGCGAGATGATCTGCGCGCGCGCAGCCATCGGCATGACGTTGGACGGATCGGAGCAATCGGTGGCCAGCGCCGACCAGAGCCGGCGGTTCCAGTCGAGCGCGTCGATGCGGGACTTGAAGTCCGACGGGTCGGTCTGGGCCGCCTCCATCAAGGCGCGGGTGACCTGTCCGAACAGGCGGTATTCGGCCTCGCGCGGGTTTTCAACCCGCTGCGCGGCGCTCTGATAGGCCTGTAGCGACATCCCCGATCCTCGCGTCTTCGTATTCGATCAGCTTCCGGCACAACATCAGCGCCTTGTAGTACTCACGCGCCATGACGTGCTTGGAAATGCCGACACAGTCGGCCAGCACGTCCGGGTTCCTGATCACTCCCATGAACTCTCCCATCCGGCGCACGAACTCGTCGTAGAAGCGCGCCGCCGAGGCCTCCTCGAGGTACATCATCATGACCGGGAAATAGACCCGGCGGGCCGGCGAGGTGGCGTCCTCGCTCTGCATGATGTCCTTCTCGCGAAGCACCGAAGCCCTGTTCTGCAGCACGAGCACGCCGCGGCGATCGCCGTTCTGGACGACAGCCCCGTTGAGAACGAATTTCTCGCCGGGCTTGAGCGACAGTTTCAGAGCCATGTTCGCATCCCCCTTCGGCCTAGCTTTTGCGGCCATAAGCAAAGCTAAACAGGCATGGTTAACCAGATATTGCGTGTACCCCGCCCCGGTTAGCGCGCCCTTAAGGATTGCGGCGTGATCAAGGGTTAACGCGCACCCCAGATTCCCCGGAGCCCCCGATGGGCCGAGACGCCGCTTTCCCCATTCCCCACAGCGATACAGCCGCCGACGCCGTGCTGTCGGCGACGCCCCTGGGCGCCGCCCCGGCGCAGCTTCGCCCCGCCGCCGCCCTGGCCGGAGACTCCGCGGGCTCTGCGGCAATCGGTCGCCTCAGGTCGATCATGACCGAGCTGAAGGAGGAGGCGATCAAGCCGATTCTGCAGCAGGCCATCGAAGCGGTGCGCGCCGACGACTGGCGCCGCGGCGGCGAATTCGCCATCAAGGCGCTCGAGGTCGACGAGCAGTCCGGGATCGCCTGGTGGGTGCTGGCCATCTGCCGCGAGAAGGCCGGCGACGTGCGCAGCGCCATCACCTGTTACGAGACCGCGCTGCAGCTGCTGCCCGACCACGCCGAGATCGCCAACGACCTGGGGCGCCTGGCCTACATGCTGGGCATGAAGGACGTGGCGGAGAAGCTATTCGCCCACTTCCTGGTGCGCCACCCCGGCCACGTCGAGGGCACCAACAACCTGGCCTGCGCCCTGCGCGACCAGGAGCGCTTCGAGGACGCCGTCGACCTGCTGCGCCCGGTGATCTACGCCGAGCCGGAATCGGCCCTGCTGTGGAACACGCTCGGCACCGTGCTCAACGAGCAGGGCGAGATCGAGCAGTCGATCACCTTCTACGACGAGGCGCTCAGGCTCGACCCCGACTTCGCCAAGTGCCGCTACAACCGCGCCAACGCGCGGCTGTCGACGGGCGACGCGCTACATGCCCTGCAGGACGTCGAACAGGCCCTGCCCGGCGCGGTGCTGGAGAGCGAAATCTCCATGATGAAGCTGGCGCGCGCCACCATCCGCCTGTGCGCCGGCCAGGTCGGCGAGGGCTGGGACGGCTACGAGGAGCGCCTGGCCCCCACCTTCGGCGACGTCACCCACTTTGCCATCGAGCGGCCGCGCTGGGAGCCGGGCATGGACCTGGCCGGCAAGTCCATCGCCGTCATCGGCGAACAGGGGCTGGGCGACGAGGTGATGTTCGCCAACGTCCTGCTCGACATCAACGAGGCCATCGGCGAGCACGGGCGCCTGACCATCGCGGTCGAGCACCGGCTGGTGTCGCTGTTCCAGCGCACCTTCCCCAACGCGACCGTGGGCGCCCACGCCACCTACAAGGTCGACACCCACGTGCTGCGCGCCGCGCCCTTCGTGGAAGACTGGTCGAAGATCGATTGCTGGACGCCCATCGCGTCCTTGCTCCGCCAGTACCGCCGCACGCCCCAGGCCTATCCGCACCGCCCGCGCTTCCTGCACGCCGATCCGGCCCGCGTGGGTCACTGGCGCGACCTGCTCGACGGCCTGGGCGGGCAACCCAAGATCGGCGTGCTGTGGAAAAGCCTGAAGCTGGACGCCTCGCGCCGGCGCTATTTCTCGCCGTTCGAACAGTGGAAGCCGGTGCTGCAACGTCCGGGCACGACGTTCGTGAACCTGCAGTACGGCGACTGCGACGCCGAACTGGCCCAGGCCCGGGCCGACGGCATCGAGATCTGGAACCCGCCCGGCATCGACCTGAAGAACGACCTGGATGAGGTCGCGGCCCTGTCGTGCGCGCTCGACCTGATCATCGGCCCGGCCAATGCCACCACCAACATCGCCGCCGCCTGCGGGGCGCCGCTGTGGCTGATCTCGACGCCGGGCGCCTGGCCGCGGCTGGGAACCGACCGTTACCCCTGGTACCCGCAGGCCCGCGTCTTCACTCCGGAAGCCTTCAATCGCTGGGATCCGGTCATGGCCGAAGTCGCCGAAGCGCTGAAGACCGCGTTTTAAAAGCGGAACCTCCCTGCAGAGCTGGCCGTTTTCTCTTTCGACTGGAGAGGAAGCCCCGCCATGCCCGCCGAACCGTCCGACTTTGACGCCCAGGATTCCGCCGAGGCCTTCGACGAGGACAACACCGAAGGCGACGACACCCTGACCGCGCAGGAGGCCAGCACCTTCGAGGAGCTGCCGGACCTGTTCGACAGCACCCAGAAGCTGGGTGACGGCAGCGCCGACGCCCGCGCCTACGACGACACGGAATTCCGCGACGGGCTGGTCGAGGACGAAGACACCGAGGGCGATCCCCAGGCGGCCGCCGCCGAAGTCGATCCCTACGGCCCCGACGAAATCGAGCTCCCCGGCGAGGACGTCGAACTGGAATACCGGGCCGATGTCGATGGCGCCCCCGGCGCCCAGGGCTCGGCCGCCCATTTCGAGTCCCGCAGCCTGACCGACGAGGACCTGCAACGCCTGGGCTACCAGGAAACCGACGACGCCGACGCCGACCCCCCAACCGCCGACCAAGGAAAAGCCAAATGACCAATCCTCTGAATGCGGCGAACCCCAAGGCTCACCGCGAGACCAACCCCGACGCCGCCCACGCGCGGCCGGCCAAGCGCACCCTGGCCGAGGGCGAAAAGCCCGATCAGCTGAAAACCAAGAACGCCGAGGACCGGCAGGAGGCCCTCATCGACGAAGGCGTCGAGGAGTCCTTCCCGGCCAGCGATCCGCCCTCGGTGAAGCGCATCACCTGATCGCGGCGCAGCGACGAAACGGAGGCCCGCGGTGGAGACGCCGCGGGTCTTTTTCTTTGCGCCCCGCCCCTGCGTTGCTTTACGCAATGCAGGACAGTTCAACGGACGCCGCCATGACCACCCGTTTCCAGGGCACCGCCGACTACATCGCCACCGACGACCTGCGCGTCGCGGTCAACGCCGCCGTGGCGCTGGAGCGGCCGCTGCTGGTCAAGGGCGAGCCGGGCACCGGCAAGACCGTACTGGCCTACGAGATCGCCAAGGCGCTGAAGGCGCCGCTGATCACCTGGCACGTCAAGTCGACGACCAAGGCCCACCAGGGGCTCTACGAATACGACGCGGTCAGCCGCCTGCGCGACAGCCAGCTGGGCGACGAGCGGGTCAAGGACGTCGCCAACTACATCAAGAAGGGCAAGCTCTGGGAGGCGTTCGAGAGCCCGGTGCGGCCGGTGCTGCTGATCGACGAGATCGACAAGGCCGACATCGAGTTTCCCAACGACCTGCTGCAGGAACTCGATCGCATGGAGTTCTACGTCTACGAGACCGACCAGACGATCTCGGCCAAGGTCCGCCCGGTGATCATCATCACCTCCAACAACGAGAAGGACCTGCCCGACGCCTTCCTGCGCCGCTGTTTCTTCCACTACATCCGCTTCCCCGACGACGAGACCATGCGCCAGATCGTCGAGGTCCACTTCCCCGGCATCAAGCCGCGGCTGGTCAGCGAGGCGCTGAAGATCTTCTACGACATCCGCCAGGTCCCGGGCCTGAAGAAGAAGCCCTCCACCTCGGAGCTGCTCGACTGGCTCAAGCTGCTGATGGTCGAGGACATCGACGAGATGACCCTGCGCGAGCGCGATCCCAAGAAGCTGATCCCGCCCCTGCACGGCGCCCTGCTGAAGAACGAGCAGGACGTGCACCTGTTCGAGCGCCTGGCCTTCCTGGCGCGGCGCGAGGGCGCGCGCCCCGGCGCCTAGGCGCGGCTGCGGCTCTCGCTGCTTACAGCGAATTCACTAGGCCTTGAAACGACCGCGCGCCAAACTGAGCGCAGATCACAAGAGGCTCTGTAATGCCCCGCCTGACTTACCTGGCCGCCACCGTCGCCCTCGCCGCGCTCAGCCTCGCCGCGTGCGACGGCCGGCGCGTCAACGCGCACGGCTCCATCGACGACGGCCACCCGGCCGGCATGCTGCGCGCGGTCACCACCCTGGAATGCCCCGACCATCAGGGCGAGCTGACCCGCGTGCGCACCGCGCCGGATGGACTTTCGTGCGACTACGCCGGGCCCAAGGGCGCGGAAGTGACGCTGAAGCTGGTCAAGGCCGGCGATGCGGGCACGCGCGGCATCCTGGTCGACCTCGAGCGTGAACTGAACGCCATGATGCCCTCGATCGCGGCCAAGCTCGCCAAGGCCAACGCCGACGCCGACCGCGCCGATGCCGAGGCCACCGCCAACGACGCCGCCGCCGAGGCGCTGGACCGCGCCGCCGAGAAGGCCGAGGCCGACGCCGACCGCGCCCAGGCCCTGGCCGAGAAGGCCCGCGCCTTGGCCGACCACGACAGCGCCGGGGCCGCCGCCGCCCAGGCCCGCGCCGACGCCATCGCCGCCCGCCTCGCCGCCGGCGACGCCCGCGCCCGCCCTGGCCGTAATGGGAATGGCGAAAACGTCCACGTCGCCCTGCCCGGCCTGCGCGTGAACACCCAGGGCGACAAGGCCGACGTGCGGCTGCCCGGGATCAGCGTGAAGGCCGACGGCGACAACGCCGACGTCCGAGTCGGCCCCATCACCATCAAGGCCGACGACAGCACCGGCAACGTCAACATCAACGCCAACGACACCCAGATGAGCGTCCGCAGCCAGGACGACGCCGCCGAAATCCGCACCCGCCACAAGGGTTCGGGCACGCGCGCCAGCTACATCCTGGCCGACGATACGCCCGGCGTCGGCGGCTGGCGCATGGTGGGCTACGAGGCTCGCGGCCCCGAAGGCGGCCCTCTGGTCATCGCCGTGGTCCGCTCCAAGGAGCGCCACAACGACGACGATGTCTTCGACAGCGCCAAGGCCCTGGTGCGGCGCAACGCGGGGGGCTAGCTTCCCCTTCTTTGGGGCTCCTTCGGGCGATGACGATCGGCAAACGAACCGGCTGGACGCTTGAGCAGGCGACGCGCGTCGCCGAGATGGCAGATCGGGCTAGCTGGGAGCTTGCTGGGATCGAAGACTTGGCTGACCGCGAGCTGTCCGATCCTTACCGGGCGAAAGCTGTCGATAGATGCCTCGATCTGCGGGCCGGGATTTTCACCGCCATCACGATGCAGATCCGAGAGGACTTCCCGGAACTGAAGCCGCATGAAAACGGGGAGAACTAACGCCTCCCTGAAATTGCCTCATCGCCGCCGCGGTTTGCCATTCTCACAGACCGACGCCGGATCGGCGCGCGTGAAGTCCGCCGTCCAGTTGGTCACCCAGGTCTGGTCGTCGTAGGAGAACGCCTGCTCCCAGCGCGCGTGGTTGTCGTCCGCGATGGTCCACAGGTAGCGCACCTTGACCGAGCGGCCCGCGACCGTGTCGCTGGCGTAGAATTCCCCTCGCCGACCCTCGAACCCGCCGACCACCGGGATGGGATCCAGCCTGCCGGTGGCGCTGTTGACCCAGTAGACCGACCACTGGTTCCGCTCGCGGTCAAAGGTGCGCAGGGTGAGACCGGCGCGGGACAGCGTCGGCATGTAGAGTTCGTCGATGGTGGCCCGACCGTCGAGGTACGGGGAGGCGCACAGGGTGGCCGGGAAGGTGTCCCAGGTATCGGTCGTGCCCGCCCGCAAGCGGCGTTGGACGGTAGTCCAGCCGCCTTCGAAATAGGCGAAGTCGTGCTCGCCGCCGGTTCGCTCCATGGTGAAGCCCGGCGGCACGGCGCGCGCTTGCGGTTCGGCGACGACAGCGCCGGCCGTGAGGAGCGCGGCGGCGGAAAGCATGGCCAGCGGCTGAAGGGCCTTGGTTAGGTTCGACGGCATCTGGAAGTCCCCGGAAACGGTTGCCTGAGCGGCTTCAGGACTATCGGAGCCGCGTGCGGTTTGACACGCGCGAGACCGGGTGGGAGGCTAAGTCAAACTTGGTCTCAAATGCGCCAGACCCTGCCCTCCCTCCTATCCATCCGCGCCTTCGAATCCGCTGCGCGCCACGGTAGTTTCGCCAAGGCCGCTTCGGAACTCGGGACCACTTCCGCTTCGGTGAGCTACCACGTGCGCCAGCTGGAACGCGATGTTGGCGCGCCGTTGTTCGTACGCCGCCCCCGTAGCGTGGCGCTGACCGATCTTGGACAGGCCATCGCAACCGACGTGGCGGCTGTGTTCGTGTCCCTGCGCCAGACGTTTGCCCGGGCCGTCGACCCCAACCCCGCCCGGCTCGCCCTGACGACCCTGCCGACGCTGGGGGCCAGCTGGTTGATGCCCAGGCTCGCGGGGTTCCGGACGCAGCATGCCGAGCTCCAGGTCGATCTCGACCTGTCGGATCAGGCGCACGAGCTGGGCGCCGGCAAGTTCGATGCGGCGATCCGCAACGGGCACGGCGACTGGCCGGGGCTGCGCGCAATCAAGCTGTTTCCCAGCCTGTTCATGCCCCTGTGCAGCCCGGCGCTACTGGCTCAGGCCGGCAGCCTCGCCACCCCGTTCGCCAAGGATGGACCACCCTTGCTGGGACGCCTTGATTGGTGGACCCGGTGGTTTGAGGCCCTGGGCTTTCCCGGCGCCGACCTCTCCCCGCGCCTGGGCACGGTCACCCAGGCCGAATACCTGGCGGCCGCGGCGGCGATAGCCGGCGAAGGCATCACCATCGGCTCACCGATCCTGCTCAGCAACGAAATCCGCTCGGGTCGCCTCGTGGCGGCGCACGATCTGGTCGCGCGCGACGGTCGACACTTCTGGTTCGTCTATCCGGCGGTGAGTGAGCGAAGCCCCAAGCTCGCCAGGTTCCGCCGATGGCTCTGCGCGGAGGCCGAGAAGGAACGGCGAGCTTGCCAGATCGCCTGATCGCGGAGCGGGAACAGGGCAGGTGTCGTTTCCCCGAATTGCCCGCTGTTACGCCCCTGTTCCGCGCACGAAAGCCGCTGTTCCGACCCCTGCTCCGACCGCTGCGCCGGCACTGGCCATTCGCCTGAAACCCCTTGTTTCACAGAGATTTATGCCTGTCGTAAGACGCCAGAACCGGTCGTGTTTCACGTGAAACACCGAGCAGCCGATCAGCCCGCGTAGGCGTCCACGTTGGTGACCTTGTAGGTCAGCATGCGGCCGTCCTCGTCGGCGACCGAGACGTATTCGCCAAGCATGAACTTGTGCTGGCCAAGCTTGTGGATCGGCTCGTCGTCGGCGTCGCCTTCGTCGTAGTCGAAGAACCAGCGCTCGCCCTTGCGGGCCAGCTTGCCCTCGGCCGGATCGTCGTCGGGCGCGAAGCGGCGCACGGTGCATTGGTCGCGGTGAGCCTTGAAGGCGCCCTCGTCCAGCAGGCCTTCGGGAGTGAGCGGCGCGACCAGGGCGTAGCCGCGATGATCGTCGCCGTCGGCGAATTCGGTGCCCGGGTTGCGCGCGAGGCGCATGACGATGCGGGACAGGGGCATACGGTGGTCTCCGTTCGGCTCGTGGTTTCGGCATGGCGCAAGGCCGGGAGAATCCGGATCGCGGTCCACAGGATTGCGAGCCTATACCGCGTCGGGGCCGCCTCGGTCATTGATCTCGCGCATGTGATGAGCCAATCAACAGCGCCCCCCAAGGCAAGTGAGCGACCCCGTGGCCCGACCGATCGCCAAATCCCCGCGCAAGACGGCCTCGAGCTCGGGTTCGGGAAAGGCGCCGCGCGCCTGGCAGCGGATGCTGTCGGGCCGCCGGCTGGACCTGGTCGATCCCTCGCCCTTCGACATCGAGATCGAGGATATCGCCCACGGCCTGGCGAGGGTGGCGCGCTGGAACGGCCAGACCACAGGCGAACACGCCTTTTCCGTCGCCCAACACTCGGTCGTGGTCGAGGACATCGCCGCGCACATCTCGCCGGGCCTGGATCCCAAGTGGCGGCTGGCGGCCCTGCTGCACGACGCCTCGGAATATGTGATCGGCGACATGATCTCGCCCTTCAAGGCGGCGCTGGGCGTGGACTACCGGGCCTTCGAGGAGCGGCTGGAGACGGCGATCCATCTGCGCTTCGGCCTGCCGCCCAAGTCGCCCGCCGCCATCAAGAAGCTGATCAAGGCGGCCGATCGCGCCTGCGCCTTCTTCGAAGCCACCCAGCTGGCCGGATTCAGTCACGAGGAATCGGTGGGCTTTTTCGGCGTCCCGCCGGCCGGCTACAGCCTGACGATCCACCCCCTGCCCCCGTTCGAGGCGCAGGCCCGCTACATCCAGCGCTACCACGTGCTGTCCGAGGCCGCGGGCTTCGAACCGGGCCTGACGGCCTTCGACACCGAATGAGCGGCGAGGCGGTCGTCATCGGCCTTTCGGCGGTGGTGGTCGCCATCCGCGACGGCGAGGCCGCGGTGCTGACCGTCGAGCCCCAGGACGGCGTGGGCTTTCCCGGCCTTCCGTTCGGCCCCTTCGATCCGGCCGGGCGCACCTTCGAACTGGCCCTGCGCGCGTTCGTGACCGAGCAGACGGGGTTTCGGCTAGGCTATGTCGAGCAGCTCTACACCTTCGGCGACCGCGGGCGCGACGCGCCGCTGGCCGACGTCGGCGCGGGACCGGCGCGGGTGGTGTCGGTCGGTTATCTGGCGCTTACCTCGGAAGCGGAAGCGGCGGCGGCGGGCACGGCCTGGTCGCCGTGGACCCGATTCTTCCCGTGGGAGGACTGGCGCGGCGGGCGGCCGGCGCTGATCGACTCGGTCGTGGCGCCGGGCCTGGAGGCCTGGATCGCCGGCGGCGGCGACGCGGGCCGCGCGCGCACGCTTTTCGCACTGGACGGCGCGGCCTGGAACGAAGAGCGCGTGCTGGAGCGCTACGAACTGCTCTATGAGGCCGGCCTCGTCCCCGAAGCCGCCCGCGACCGGGCCCTGGCCGGAGGCCGCGCCGCGCTCGATACGGACGCCTATCCGCCGCTGGGCGCGCCCATGACGTCGGACCACCGGCGCATTCTGGCCACGGGCCTGGGACGTCTGCGGGGCAAGCTGAAATACCGGCCCGTGGCCTTTGAGCTGATGGCCGAGACCTTCACCCTTTCGGCGTTGCAGAAGACCGTCGAGGCCATTTCGGGGCTACGGCTGCACAAGCAGAACTTCCGCCGCGCCGTGGAGCGCACCGGGCTGGTCGAGCCCCTGGGGCGATTCGACGTGGAAACCGGCGGGCGGCCCGCCGAACTGCACCGGTTCCTGCGCGACCTGGCCGCGGCCCAGCCCGCGCTGGGCCTGCCGTTGCCGGCGCTGCGCTAGACGCGAAAAAGGCGCGCTCCTTGCGGAGCGCGCCTCAAATCGTCAGCGCCGGATGGCGCCTGGATTAGAAGGTGTGGACGTAGGAAACGCCGGCCATGTAGCCGTTGCCGTTGCCCGACATGTACGTGTAGTCGGCGCGGAAGCCGTTGTTGTCGTCCATGTTGAACTGGGCGCCGATGCCGAAGTTGGTCGTCGAGGCGCCGCCCGAACCGCCGCCAGCGCTGACTTCGAAGTGGCTGTAGCCGACGCGGCCGATCAGATCGACGTTGTCGCTGACCGGCAGGAAGCCGACCAGGTAGGCGCCGTACTGGCTGTCCAGGTCGATGCCCGAGTCGCCGGCGACGCCGAGCGTGCCTTCGGCTTCGATGCCGAAGTTCGTGCCACGGAAACCGATCCGGGCCTGGGCGCCGCCCAGCGTGACCGAGCTGTCGCCCAGCGCGGTGTAGCCGATCGAGCCATAGACCTTGACGTCCTGGGACGCATCGGCGGCGAAGGCCGGAGCGGCGACGGCGGCGAAGGCGGCGGCCGCGGCGGCGGCGATGAGAAGCTTCTTCATGTGTAGTCCCCCCGTGCCCCACTGTGGGGCGAGATGGTCCGGAGCTAATCCAAGCTTGGCCGCAGGAGAACCCGTGAGATGCCGCAGGTTGTGCTTTACCGCCAAGCTGTGGCCGCCCTGCCACGCCCGGTTGTAGTGAATTCTGATTCGCGGAGCAGTGAATGGGGCCTGCCTGGCAACGAAAAAGGCGCGCTCCTTGCGGAGCGCGCCTCGTCTCGTGCGTCTTTCAGGCCGTAAGACTTAGAAGCGGCGGACGTAGCTCAGGGTGAACTCGTCGGTCTGGACGTCGACGTCGTCGAAGTCGTGACGGGTCCAGTCGGCGCGGACGCCTTGGGTTTCGCCGAGGTTGAACTGGGCGGCGACGCCGTAGTTCCAGCTCGATTCGGTGCCTTGGACGCCGGCGAACTCGTACTGCGAACGGCCCCAGCCCGCGCGGGCCATCAGGTCGATTTGTTCGCCGATCGGGAAGTGGCCGACCGCGTAGATGGCGCCTTCCTGGTTCAGCTCTTCACGAGCGCCCGTGGGGCCGTCATCGATCAGGCCGATGGTGGCTTCAGCTTCGACGCCGAAGTAGGTCGCGTAGATGCCGCCGACGCGAACCGTGGCGGCGCCCAGGTCGGCGTTGAAGTCGTCAGCGTTGACGTAGGTGGCGCCCAGGGTGACGTAGCCGTCGATGTCCTGAGCCATGGCCGGAGCGGCCACGAACGCAACGGCGGCGGCCGCGGCGGCGATGAGAGTTTTTTTCATAATCTTATCCTCGATGGCCCGCGTTGGTGGGGCTCACATCGGGGCAGGTAATGAAGGCTTGGCCGGATGCATAGGTTGATTGCTGCAACTGCGAAAGAACATCCAGCCGGTGTTGCGTGCACGCAACGCCAGATTGTGTCAAGAATGCGACTCAACGAACATCGATACGCCAAGCTGGGCAGTAAAAAGGCGCGCCCGGCATGGCCGGACGCGCCCTTTCCGTCGCCTTGGAGCGTCCTAGAACTTGCGGACGTAGGACAGCGACCAGACGTCGGCGTTGACGTTGTCGCCGTCGAAGCGGGTGTAATCCCCCCGCACGGCGTTGCTGTCGTCGAACGACCACTGGGCGCCGGCGCCGTAGTTGACGCTCGACTCGCTGTCGGAAACGCCTGCCACCTTGAAATCGGTGGAGCCGATGCCGACACGCCCGATCAGGTCAAACTGGCTGCTCAGCGGAACGAAACCGACAGCATAGATGGCCTCGCTGTGGTTCAGCTTCACGTTGACGCCGGCGACCGAGTCATTGTCGACACCCAGGGCGCCTTCGCCCTCGATGCCGAAGTAGTTGTGGAAGCGGGCGCCGACCCGAGCCTGCACGGCGCCGACCTGGGCGCCGCCGAAGTCGGTGTCATAGAACGAGTAGCCCAGATTGCCGTACCACTGGACGTCGGAGGAGGCGTCCTGGGCGAAGGCGGGGGCAGCCACGAGCACGGCGGCCGCGGCGGCGGCGGCGAAGAGAACGTTTTTCATTATTGATACTCCTTGGGGCCTTTGACTTTTGGATTCCCCAGCCCGCCGCAGATAGGAACCTCGCCAAGACTTCCAAGCGGCCAGAACACGGCTAAAAACCGACTGAGGCCGAATTGGTTGCCGGCGGGCGGGCGTGCCACACTCAACAAACGTTTCGGGAGTTTTCCGTGCAATCTGCCGCCATCGCCGCGACCGGCCTCTTCACGCCGCCGAACGCGATCTCGAACGCCGAGCTGGTCCAGGCCTTCAACGCCTATGTCGAGCGCTACAACCAGCTGAACGCCGCGGCCATCGAAGGCGGCGCGCTGGAGCCGCTGCTGCCCTCCTCGCCGGAGTTCATCGAAAAGGCCTCCGGCGTGAAGGCGCGCTTCGTCATGGACAAGGCCGGCATCCTCGATCCCGGCCTCATGCGGCCCCAACTCGAGACGCGGCCCAACGACCAGATTTCCATCCTGGCCGAAATGGGGGTCGCCGCCGCCGAACAGGCGCTGGCGCGCTGGGGCAAGCCGCGCGAACGAATCGGGGCGGTGCTGTGCGCGGCGTCGAACATGCAGCGCGCCTATCCAGCCATGGCGGTGGAGATCCAGGACGCGCTCGGCCTGGACGGCTTCGCCTTCGATATGAATGTGGCCTGCTCCTCGGCCACCTTCGGGATCAAGACGGCGGCCGACTACATCGCCTCCGGATCGGCCGACGCGGTGCTGATGGTCAATCCCGAGATCTGCTCGGCCCACCTGAACTTCCGCGACCGCGACAGCCACTTCATCTTCGGCGACGTGGCCACCGCTGTGATCGTCGAGCGCGCCGATGAGGCCGAGGCCGGCTGGGACATCCTGGGCACGCGGCTGAAGACCAAGTTCTCCAACAACATCCGCAACAACCTGGGCTTCCTTAACCGCACCGAGCCCGCCAATGACGCGGCGTCCGCCGACGTCGCCTTCAGCCCGAACGGGCCGCACACCGACAAGCTGTTCGTCCAGGAAGGCCGCAAGGTCTTCAAGGAGGTGGTGCCGATGGTCAGCCAGATGATCGTCGAGCACGCCGCCGACCTGGGTCTCGATCCGCAGGGCCTGAAGCGGCTGTGGCTGCACCAGGCCAACATCAACATGAACGAGATGATCGGCCGCCGCGTGCTGGGCCGCGACCCGACGCGCGAGGAGAACGTCATCATCCTGGACGAATACGCCAACACCTCCTCGGCCGGCTCCATCATCGCCTTCCACCAGCACTCGCAGGACATGGCGAGCGGCGACCTAGGCCTGATCTGCAGTTTCGGAGCGGGCTATTCGGCGGGCACGGTCTTCGTGCGGAAACGCTGAGGATGGCGCTGGCCAAGAAATTGGATCGCACCGACATCGGCGCCGTCATCGACGCCATGTACGCCACCATTTCGGGCCCGGCCGGGCCTCGCGACTGGTTGCTGCAGGCCGAGATCTTCCATCCCGACAGCCGCCAGATCCGCACTGGCGTCGATATCGACGGCACGCCGTGGATGAAGATCATGGGGCGCGAAGGCTACGTCGCCGACACCACGCCCTACTTCATGGCCAACGACTTCTTCGAGATCGAGACCGGCCGGCGCATCGACGTGCTGGGCAACATGGCCCACGTCTGGTCGTCCTATGAGGCGCGCCGCTCGCCGGATGACGCCGAGCCCGAGCGGCGAGGCGTCAACTCCATCCAGCTGTTCCGCGACGGCGACGGGCTGTGGAGCATCGTCGCCATGATCTGGGACAACGAACGGCCGGGCGTTTCCGTCCAGCCGTTCTAGCCATCCCCTACTCCTTGCCGGTCGGCTTGCCGTCAGGCGAAGGCGTCGCCGGGTGGTCGCGCGTGGCGGCGCCGGTGCTGGGGCCCGTCCTGGGGCCGGTGGTTCCCGTCGTACTGGGCCACTCGGTGTCCGGCATGGGCGTCGGTTCGGCGACCGGGGCGCCCGGCTTGGGATGCGCCGCCTTCCACTCCATCGCCGCGCGGATGCGGTTCTCGACGCTGGGGTGGTCGTAGAAGAAAAACTCCTCCAGCGGCGTCGGCGACGGCGCGCGGTACTCGGCGGTCTTGATCAGCGCCCGGGCCATGCCGTCGGGTTCGTTGGCGTGGACCATGGAGAAGTGGTCGGCCTCCGCCTCCTGGGTGCGGGTCAGGGTGTTGGCCAGCGGGGTGGCCAGGGTGCCGACGAAGGCCAGCACCGCGAACAGCACCGGCATGCCGGCCGGGTCGGAGATGTCGCGGATGCGGTCGCCGCCCAGCAGGCCCCTGAACAACGGGAACAGGAGGTTCACCAGCCAGAAGGCGATTGCCGCCAGCACGGTCACGACGGCCGCGCCCTTCAGGCCGTGATTGAGGACATAGTGGCCCATCTCGTGGCCGACGACGGCGCGGATCTCGCTCAGGTCGGCGTTCTTCTTGAACATGGCGTCCGACAGGGCGACGCGGGCCGAACCGAACACGCCCGAGACGTTGGCGGTGTAGCGATCGGACTGCTTGGTGCCGTTGAAGATGAAGATCTTGTCGTCCGGCGTGCCCGTCTTGTGGGCCAGGTCGACGACGGCGTCACGGACCGCGCCGGGAGGGGCCGGCGTATAGGTGTTGAACATCGGTTCGATGTAGGTCGGCGCCAGCACCATGCCGATGATGGTGAACACGCCCGTCACCGCGGCGCCCCACAGCCACCACATCTTTCCAGCTCGGCGAATGGCCAGGTAGAGCAGCGGCAAGATGATCAAGGCGGCCACGACGCTGATGGCCAGGCCCTTGCCCTGGTCGCCCGCCCATTCGATCCAGGTCTGGTTGTTCAGACCGTAAAACTTCTCCCGGTACCAACTGACATAGCTGTCCCACGGCAGGCTGAGGATCGAGGTCACAACCACATAGACCAGGCTGATCACCACCGAGGCGATGTAGGGGCGCTTGCGGTTGCCCTCGATCCCGTCGCGGATGCCCGTCAGCAGGTTGGTCTTCACGATCACGAAGGCGATCGCCAGATTGACCAGCAGGCCCCAGAGAATCATCCAGTGACCGCCACGCGTGTAGGCGATGGCCTTGGCCATTTCGGCGGGCGACATGGTCGCCAGGTAGGCGGCGGTCGCGGCCGCCGGATCGAAGTGTTCCATGGACTTGAGCTCTCCCCTGTGAGGCAGAGAATGAACGGCCCGTCGCGGCTGGCAAGTGAACTCCCTGTCACGGATGTCCCCAGGCGACGCTTCGCCTGTGGATAGATCACGCTGTTCGATTGCGCCGGGCCCGCGCCTGTGGCTTTCACCGCGGCTCAGGGGCTGGACGAACCATGATCCGTTTCAGGAAGCGAGCGGGCGCGCAATTGCCGCGCCTGGAGCTGGCGGCGGAGATCGCCGAAACACTGTTCCAGATGGGCGGCGCCGCGCACCGCGAGCGGGTGCTGGACGCCATGACCGCGATCCGCCGCGCGCGTGGAGAGACGGTCGACGCCGAGCTGCGCCTGCAATGGTCCGAGGCCTTCGACGCCTTCAGCGACACGGCCGCGGAGCCGGTCGAGGGCGGCGCCCTGTTCACCCTGCCCTTCGGCCCCAATTCGCTGCGCTGGGCGTTGCGCGACGCGACCGCCCGCTACGGCATCGCCGCCCCGATGGTGACCTTTCCCGAGCGGCGCGTCCTGGCCTGACCGGATTGTGATTTTCCAGCGTGGCCCTGGTGGGCTTTTCGTAAGCGGCGCAATCGAGGACGCAATCCATGCCGGGCTCCAACGCCGCACGCACCGCCGGCCACCGTCGTCGCGCGCTGGCGGCCGAGATAGCCCTGACCCTGACCCGGCTCGGCGGGGCGGCGCACCGGGACACGGTCTGCGAAGCCATCGCCATCGCCCGCCGGCAGGCCGGGCGGGCGACCGGCAAGCGGCTGCGTCCTGACCTGCTGGCCGCCTTCGCCGCCTATTGCGATCTCAATGCCGACCGCGCCGGCGAGGCGGTGATGTTCACCCTACCGTTTGGGCGGGAGTCGCTGCGCTGGGCGCTGGCGGACGCGGTGGGGGCGTCGTGGGCGGCAAGGGCGCAGTCGCCGGGCCGGCTCAGCGCCTAGCGGTCTTTTTCGCGTTCCTCGCCGGAGGCCTTCTGCAGCGCCGCCTGGGCCGCCGCCAAGCGCGCGATCGGCACGCGGTAGGGCGAGCAGCTGACGTAGTCGAGGCCGACCTCTTCGCAGAAGGCGATCGAGGCCGGATCGCCGCCGTGCTCACCGCAGATGCCCAGCTTGATGCCCGGCCGGGTCTTGCGTCCGCGCTCGGCGGCTAGCCGGATCAGGTCGCCGACACCCTCCTGGTCCAAGGTGACGAAGGGGTCCTTCTCGAACACCCCCTTGTCGATGTAGGCGCCGAGGAACTTGCCGGCGTCGTCGCGGCTGATGCCGAAGGTGGTCTGGGTCAGATCGTTGGTGCCGAAGGAGAAGAACTCGGCGTTCTCGGCCAGCTTGTCGGCGGTGATGGCCGCGCGCGGCAACTCGATCATGGTGCCGACCAGATAGGCGAAGTCCTGGCCGGTTTCTTCCTGAACCTGTTTGGCCACCCGGTCGGTCAACTCGCGGAGAAACTTCATTTCTTCCGCCTTGGCGACCAGCGGATGCATGATTTCGGGCAGGACGTCGCCGCCGGCCTTTCTGGCCTCGACCACGGCCTCGCAGATGGCGCGCACCTGCATCTCGTAGATCTCGGGGAAGCTGATGCCGAGGCGGCAGCCGCGCCAGCCCAGCATCGGATTGACCTCGTGCAGCTCCCTGGCGCGGCGCATCAGCTTTTCCGCTGAAAGGCCGGTGGCCGCGGCGACCGAGCGGACGTCCTCCTCGGTGTGCGGCAGGAACTCGTGCAGCGGCGGGTCCAGCAGCCGGATGGTCACCGGCAGGCCGTCCATGATGGCGAACAGCTCGACGAAGTCGGCGCGCTGCATCGGCAGGATCTTGGCCAGCGCCGCGCGGCGGCCGGCCTCGTCGTCGGCCAGGATCATCTCGCGCACGGCGGCGATGCGGTCGGCGTCGAAGAACATGTGCTCGGTGCGGCAGAGGCCGATCCCCTCGGCGCCGAAGCCTCGCGCGGTGCGCGCGTCCAGCGGCGTCTCGGCGTTGGCGCGGACCTTGAGGCGGCGCACGCCGTCGGCCCAGCTCATCAGACTGGCGAAGTCGCCCGAAAGCTCCGGCTCGACCATCTTCATCTTGCCCGCCAGCACCTCGCCCTTCGAGCCGTCGATGGTGATGATCTCGCCGGCCTTGAAGGTGCGGCCGCGCGCGGTGAAGGCGGTCTGGTCTGCGTTGATATTGATTTCCCCGGCGCCCGACACGCAGGGCCGGCCCATGCCGCGGGCGACGACGGCGGCGTGGCTGGTCATGCCGCCGCGGCAGGTGACGATGCCGCGCGCGGCATGCATGCCGTGGATATCCTCGGGCGAGGTCTCCTCGCGCACCAGGATGACCGCCTCGCCCTGCCCGCCCAGGCGCTCGGCCTCGTCGGAATTGAACACCACCTTGCCGGTGGCCGCGCCGGGACTGGCGGGCAGGCCCGCGCCGATCACATCGCGGTGGGCGTGCGGGTCGATGGTGGGATGCAGCAGCTGGTCCAGCGAGGCCGGCTCGACCCGCAGGATCGCTTCCTCGCGCGTAATCTTGCCTTCGGCGGCCAGGTCGACGGCGATCTTCAGGGCGGCCTTGGCGGTGCGCTTGCCGTTGCGGGTCTGCAGCATCCAGAGCTGACCGTTCTCGACGGTGAACTCCACGTCCTGCATGTCGCGGTAGTGGGCTTCCAACCGTTCGGCCACGTCACGGAACTGGCCGAACACGGCGGGCAGCGCCTCTTCCATGGAGAGGGCCTTCTCGCCCATTTCCTCGCGCGCCACCTTCGTCAGCGACTGGGGCGTGCGGATGCCGGCCACCACGTCTTCGCCCTGGGCGTTGATCAGGAATTCGCCGTACAGCCGCGCATCGCCGGTCGAGGGGTTGCGGGTGAAGGCCACGCCGGTGGCGCTGGTCTCGCCCATGTTGCCGAACACCATGGCCTGGACGTTGACCGCCGTGCCCCAGCTTTCGGGGATGTCGTGCATGCGGCGGTAAAACTTGGCCCGGTCGTTCATCCAGCTGGCGAACACCGCCCCGATGGCGCCCCACAGCTGTTCGCCGGGATCCTGCGGGAAGGGCCGGCCCAGGTCGCGGGCGACCGCAGCCTTGTAGTCGGCCACGACCTTTTCCCAGTCGCCGGCGGCCAGCTCGGTGTCGTTGGAGACGCCGAGGCGGTCCTTCCAGTCGTCGAGAATCTCCTCGAAGGCGTGGTGCTCCAAGCCGAGCACCACATTCGAGTACATCTGGATGAAGCGTCGGTAACTGTCGAAAGCGAAACGCCTATCGCCGGACAGCCTGGCCAGGCCTTCGACCGTTTCGTCGGTCAGGCCGAGGTTCAGGACTGTGTCCATCATCCCCGGCATGGAGGCGCGTGCGCCGGAGCGAACCGAGACCAACAGCGGGTTGGCGGGATCGCCGAAGCGCTTACCGGTGATCGCCTCGACCTGGGCCAGGCCGGCCTTCACCTGATCGGTCAGGCCGGCGGGATAGGCATTGCCGTCGGCGTAGTAGCGGACGCAGGCTTCCGTAGTGATGGTGAAGCCCGGTGGCACCGGCAGGCCCAGCGCGCACATCTCGGCCAGGTTGGCGCCCTTGCCGCCCAGCAGGTTCTTCATCGAGGCGTCGCCGTCGGCCGACCCGCCGCCGAAACCGTAGACCCACCGCTCGCCCGAATTCGTCATCTCAACCCGTGATCAGTGAAAAGTCCGCCACCTTGCCCATCAGGTCGCGCACCTGACCCAGCAGGCGCAAGCGATTGTCACGCTCGGCGGGTACGTCGGAATTGACCAGCACCTTGTCGAAGAATGCGTCGACCGGGCCGCGCAGCTGCGCCAGCGCCGTCATGGCTGCGGCGAAGTCCTCGGCCGCGAGCGCGCTGGCTACAGTGGGGACGGCCGCGGCGACGGCGGCGACGAGCAGGCTCTCCTCGGCGGGCGCGCCCTTGTGGACCACGGCTTGGCCGGCCGGCAGGGCGCCCTTCTTCTCCTCGGCCTTGAGGATGTTCACGGCGCGGCGATAGCCGGCCAGCAGGTTTGCGCCATCCTCGGCGGCCAGGAAGGCGGCCAGCGCCGACACTCGCGCCACGATCCGCGTCAGGTCGTCGTCGCCAAGCGCGAACACGGCGTCGACGAGGTCGTGCCGCTGACCCTGGTCGCGCAGCAACACCTTCAGCCGGTCGGCGAAGAAGGCCAGCAGTTCGGTGGTGTGATGGTCCGGCCCCACGGCGTGGCGGCCGTCCACCTCGCGGCGGGGCTCGTCCGCCAGGCTGTTGTCGCGCAGCTGTTCGACCAGTTCCAGGGTCGCGCCGGCGCCGCGCTTGTGCGGGAAAGCCTTGTCGGCGTGCGTCAGAAGGGCGCGCAAGGGCAGCCGCAGCTTGCCGTCTAGGATGATGCGGATGACCCCCAGCGCCGCGCGGCGCAGGCCATAGGGATCGCGCGAGCCGGTGGGCTTTTCGTCGATGGCGAAGAAGCCGGCCAGGGTGTCGATCTTGTCGGCCAGGGCCACGGTCACGGAAACGGGTCCAACCGGCAAGGCGTCTGCCGGGCCCTGCGGCCGGTAGTGGTCGCGGATGGCGTCGGCGATTTCGGGGTCGAGGCGCGCCTCGCGGGCGTAGTAGCCGCCCATGACGCCCTGCAGTTCGGGGAACTCCCCGACCATGCCCGAGGCCAGGTCGGCCTTGGCCAGGCGCGCCGCATCCTCGGCCTTGTCGGGGTCGGCGCCGACCAGGGGTGCGATCTCGCTGGCCAGGGCCTGAATGCGCGCCACCCGCTGGGCCATGGTGCCGAGCCTGGCGTGGAAGGTCACGCCATTCAGCTTGGCCAGCCAGCGTTCGAAGTTGTTGGCCTCGCGGTCGTGGTCCCAGAAGAAGCGCGCGTCATTGAGGCGGGCCGAGAGCACCCGGGCGTTGCCGGCGGCGACGGCCTTGCCGCCGTCGATGGCCTCGATATTGGCGACCGTGATGAAGTGCGGCGCCAGCGTGCCGGTCTTGGGGTTTGAAACAGCGAAGTATTTCTGGTGCGTGCGCATGGAGGTGCGGATCACCTCGGCGGGCAGGTCGAGGAAGGCCGGATCCATGTCACCCAGGATCGGCACGGGCCATTCGGCCAGCCCCGCGACCTCGTCCAGAAGCCCAATGTCCTCGACGAGCGCGACCCCGGCCTCGGCGCAGACCGCATTGGCCTTCTCTAGGATCGTCGCCTTGCGGTCGGCGGCGTCGAGAACGACGAAGTTGTTGGCCAGCGACTTGCGGTAGTCCTCCAGGTCGCGGACGTGGAAGGACTGGCCCGAACCCATGAAGCGGTGGCCCGCGGTGCGGTCGCCGGCCTGCACGCCATCGATCTCGAAGTTGACCACCCGGCCGTCGAAAACACACAGGATGGACTGCAGCGGGCGCACCCAGCGCAGCGTCCCGCGCCCCCAGGTCATCGACTTGGGCCATGGGAAATTGCGCACCACAGCGTCGACGGTTTCCGCAATAATCTCAGAGGTCTTGCGGCCCTTCCTGTCAATCTTCGCGAACAGAATGCCGTCGCGCTCCTCCAGTTGGTCGCGCGTCAGGCCGGTGGAGCGCAGGAAGCCTTCGATGGCCTGGTCAGGCGCCGAGGCCTTGGGACCCTTGCGCTCTTCGGCGCGGTCCTCCTGGGCTGCCGGCAGCCCCTCGACCGCCAGCGCCAGGCGGCGCGGGCCGGCGAAGGCCTGCATGCTTTCGAAGGCCAGACCGGCTTCCTTCAGCTTCTCGCCGACCAGGCGCTCCAAGTCGCGCGCGGCGGCGGCCTGCATGCGGGCGGGGATCTCTTCGCTGAACAGTTCGAGCAGGAGCTGGGGCATCAGGCCACGCCCTCCTGCTGGGCCACCCAGGCGGTCGCGCAGGCTTTGCACAGGTCGCGGATGCGGCCGATGTAGCTCTGGCGCTCGGCCACGGCGATGGCGCCGCGAGCGTCCATGATGTTGAACAGGTGGCTTGCTTTCAGCACATGGTCGTAGGCGGGCAGCACCAGGGCCTGGCCTTGCGGCCCCTTGGCGGCCAGCAGGCGCATCACCTCGCGCTCCACATCCTCGAACCAGCGCTTGCGCATATCGACGTCGTAGGCCTCGAAGTTGGCGGCCGATTGCTGGCGTTCATTCTCAAGGAAAACATCACCGTAGGTGACGCCCTGCTTGTTGAACTTGAGGTCGAACACGTTGTCGACGCCCTGCACATACATGCAGAGCCGTTCCAGCCCGTAGGTCAGTTCCCCGGCGACCGGGAAAACATCGAGGCCGCCGACCTGCTGGAAGTAGGTGTACTGGGTCACCTCCATGCCGTCGCACCAGACCTCCCAGCCCAGGCCCCAGGCGCCCACCGTGGGGTTTTCCCAGTCGTCCTCGACGAAGCGAATGTCGTGCAGCATCGGGTCGATGCCGATGGCCTTCAGCGAGCCGAGATACAGCTCCTGCAGGTTGGGCGGGTTCGGCTTCAGGATCACCTGGTACTGGTAGTAGTGCTGCAGCCGGTTGGGGTTTTCGCCATAGCGGCCATCGGCCGGGCGGCGCGAGGGCTGCACGTAGGCGCAGTTCCAGTCCTTGGGACCCAGCGCGCGCAGCACTGTGGCCGGGTGCAGGGTCCCCGCCCCCACTTCGATATCGTAGGGCTGCAGGATCACGCAGCCGTGCTCGCTCCAATAGGCGTGGAGCGTCAGGATCAGGTCCTGAAACGAGAGAGGCTCTGAGGACACGGGGGAGGTCGTTCGCAGCTGCAAAAAGTCGGCGGACCATAGGGCCCGCCGACTGGAGCATCAAGGCTGCGAGAGGCGTTATCGGCCCCAAGCCTCAGACTGTCAGTGACGCGGCGTGCGCCGGGGCTTCTCGGGCGGATTGGGGACCGGCTGGTTGGAGGTGATGCCGGGATCGCCGGCCTTCCAGGTCGAGGCGTCGCTGCTGGGCGCGGCGGTGGACGAAGTTGCCGGAGACATCTGGGAGGTGGCGGAGTCGGCCGCGGACGGCATGGCTTCGGCCGGCGCCGCGTCCTGCGACGGCGCATCCGCCGACGGCGTGTCGGACGGTTGCGTCTCGGGCAGCGGCGGGGTGTCCTGGTTGGGCGGTTCGGCGCCTTCCGCTGGCTGCGGCGGGGTCGGATCGTCCTGGGCCAGGGCCGGGGCGGCGAGCAGGGTGGCGACGCCGGCGACGGCGGCCAATCGGGCGAACTTCATCGGGAGTCCTTGTCGAGTGTGAGCCCCGCCGCGGCACCAACCGCCGCGGAGCAGGTAAGGTTCCGGGTGCGCGAAGGCGGCGGACGCGAACGCCCGCCGCCCTCGTTTCGGTTGGTTCAGCGATCTAGCGGTTGCCGGCCGGGGCCGTGCGACGGCCGCCATTAGATTCCGGACCGCCGAAGCGGGCGCGGTTCTCGACAGTGTCCGGCACGGGACCGTTGGTGACCAGGCGGGTGGTCACTTCCGGCTGGGCGGGAGCCGGAGCCGAGTACATTTCCGACGTCGAGGTATCAGCGACCGGCTCGCTGGGCGTTGCCTCGACGTAGCTCTGGCTTTCGCTGGCGTCCGGGATCGGCACCTCGACCACCTGCGCGCCGCAGGGCTTGGGCCCCTTGTTGGCGCCGCACTGATCGTCGGTGCGGGTGGTCGGATCGTTCGTCGGCGGGATCGAGCTGTGCGAGACGTCGGCGGTCTGGGCGAGGGCCGCGCCGGAGCAGAGGGCGGCGGCGGCGGTGGCGGCGAGAAGCAGGTTGAGACGCATTGTTTGGAGTCCTTTCCAGAACAGGGAGGACCCCCCCGAAGTTTGAAGTAACGCGGCGATGTAACGCGTCCGGCGCCGCTTGGTTTCCGAGTCGCGTCAGCGACTTGGCGCGCCGAGGGTGCAGGCTTTGACCCACCAGCTGGGTTGGGCTGTCGAAACGTAATCGGCCAGCGCGGCCGCCTCGTCCTGCCCCGCACAGAGCGCAAAACTGGTCGCCCCCGATCCCGACAGCCGCGCCAGCAGGGTCTCAGGTCGCGACGACAGCAGATCGATCGGCTCGCCCACCCGCGGGTCAAAGGCGCAGGCGACCGGTTCGAGATCGTTGCGACAGTGGGCAAGGTCGCCCGCCAGCACGCGCACGTCGCCATAGGCCTCGCGCAACGCGCCCGGCGCGGGCGGCTGGAACCGCCCTGCCCTGTCGAAGGCCGCATAGATCTGCGGCGTCGGGCAGGCCACGCCCGGATTGACCAGAACGGCATGCATCGGCGGCATCGGCGGCGCGGGCGAGAGCACGTCACCCCGGCCGCTGGCAATCACCGGCCTGGCGGCGAGGCACATCGGCGCGTCGGCGCCGAGCCGGCCCAGTATTCCCATCAACTGATCATCGCTGACGTCGGGGAAATGGGGCCGGACCAGGCGGAGCGCGGCCGCCGCATCGCTCGACCCGCCCCCCAGGCCAGCGGCGATCGGCAGCTCCTTCCAAAGGTGGAGCCTGATGCGGGGCGTTTCCCCCCCGCCGATTTCGGCCAGTTCGCGTATGGCGCGGACGACGAGATTGTCCGGCTCGTCCCGCAGAGCCGCCGCGAACGCGCCTTCCAGCCGCAATTCAAAGGCCGGGACCTCATCTCGGGACGACCCGATAAGGTCGCCGACATCCGCGAAGGTCACCAGGCTCACCAGGGGGTGATAGCCGTCCGGGCCCGGCGCGCCGACGTGGAGGTAAAGATTTACCTTGGCCGGAGCGAGCAGGCTGATCACGTCGTCGGCGTGACCGCCGGCTGGGCGGCGGCCGGCAGGCCCTCAGCCAGCTTCTTCTCGGCGTCCGCCTTCTGCTGCGGCGTGGGTTCGAGGCTGAGCACGCGCCGCCACTGGAACTTCGCCTCGTCCTTGCGCCCGACCATCCAGTAGGCGTCGCCCAGGTGGTCGTTCACGGCCGGGTCGGCCGGCGTCAGCAGGACCGCGGACTCCAGCAAGCTGACCGCCTGGGCGTAATCGCCGAGCTTGAAGTGCGCCCAGGCCAGGGAGTCCTGGATGGCGCCCGAGCGCGGCTGGCCGGCGGCGGCGCGCTCGACCAAGGCCATGCCCTCGCGCACCTTCACCCCGCGGTCGATCCAGGCGTAGCCCAAATAGTTCAGCACCTCGGGCTGCTCGGCCGACAGCTCGAGCGCGCGGTTCAGGTCGGTCTCGGCCTCGGGCCAGCGGTTCAGCCGGTCCAGCGAGATGGCGCGCATGTAGCGGGGCCGCCAGTCGGCGTCGCTGGCCTTGATCATGCGGTCGAGCACCGCGACGGCTTCGGCGTCTCGCTTGTTGGCGCGCAGCATGTCGGCGTAGGTCAGCTGGGCGCGGGAGTCCTTGGGCCGGGCTTGCGCGTCCTCTTCCGCCAGTTTCAGCGCCTCTTCGTCGAGCCGGTCGGCCTGCAGGCTGTAGATGATCTTGGTGCGGCTCTCGGCGAAATAGACCGAAGTGGCCGGCACGCGGCCCCAGGCGGCGCGGGCGGCGGCGTCATCGTCGACCTTCGCCAGGGCGTCGCCGATCAGCATCCAGCCCTGGTAGAGGCCCGGGTCCAGCCGCAGGGCCAGGCGCAGGTAGATCATCGACAGTTCGGTCTGCCGCTGGGCGTTCATGGCCGCGGCGGCGAAGCCCATCGACTGGGCGGCGCCCTCGTTCAGCGACGGCAGGCGCGGCGGCTTGCCCCGGTGCTGGGCCCGGTCGCGCAGGGCGACGATAGTCATGTCGTCGGGCTCTCCGGCCAGCGACTTCGTATAGAGCGCCACGGCGTCGGCGCGGCGGCCGCGGCGTTCGAGGAACTCGCCGTACATGGGCACGAACAGGGCCGAGGCGACCTGATCCTCGGCCAGCGCCTTGTAGATGGCCTCGGCCTCGTCGGGCCGCTTCTTGATCTCAAGCAGTTCGGCGCGGGCGAGGGCGCTGAACAGGTCGGCGATGCGGTCGCCCTCCCCGTCCGGCGCGGCCAGGGCCGAGTCCCAGTCGCCGGCCTCGGCCTGGGCCCAGGGGCGCAGCAGGGCGGCGGCGGTGCGATGGGGGAAATCGATGGCGCTGAGGCGCTCGACGGCCACGGCGCCCTGGCCTTCGGCCATGGCGTTGGCGGCCTGGGTCAGGCGGCCCATGCTCTCCAGCCCCGGCTGGGACGGATCGGGTCCCGGCGCCAGGCGCGCGGCGGACTGGATGTCGCCGGCGTAGAGCGCGGCGGTGAAGGCGCGCTGACGCAGCTGGGCATTGTCGGGGACGGCGGCGGACACGGCGGCGAGCCGGGCGGCGGCTTCTTCGCTCTCGCCCGAATGCAGCGCGCTGCGGCCGGCGAGGAAGGCGCCATAGGCGGACTGCTCGTCGACGGAGGCGCCTTCGGTGTACTGGCCGGTCTCCTGGGCGCAGGCCGCGCCGGCCAGCGACAGGGCGACGGCCAGGGCCGTCAATGACGCCGAAAACTTGAACGACATAAGAGCTTTACCGCCTCGACTTACATGTTTGGATAGTTTGGCCCGCCGCCCCCCTCGGGCGTGGTCCAGACGATGTTCTGGGACGGATCCTTGATGTCACAGGTCTTACAGTGGACGCAGTTCTGGGCGTTAATTTGGAAGCGCGGATTGGACCCATCCTCGTTCCTGAGCACCTCATAGACCCCCGCCGGACAGTAGCGCTGCGCCGGTTCGGCGAACTCGGGCAGGTTCACTGAAATCGGCACCGTCGGGTCGATCAGCTTCAGGTGGCTGGGCTGGTCCTCCTCGTGGTTGGTGTTGGACAGGAACACCGAGGAAAGCTTGTCGAAACTGAAGACGCCGTCCGGCTTGGGATAGGCGATGGGCTTGAAGTCTTTTGCGTGGCCGGTCGAGGCCGCGTCGGTTTTCCCATGCTTCATCGTCCCGAAGAACGAGAATCCCCCCAACAGCGAAGCCACCATCATGTCGACGCCGGCGGCCAGGGTTCCCAGCGCATTGCCGAAGGCGCCGAGCAGCGGCTTCACGTTGCGGACCGGGGCCAGGTCCTTCCAGATCTTCGAGCCCTTGAAGCCGTCCTGGTAGGCGTCGAGCCGGTCGCCCGAGCGGCCCGCCCCGAGCGCCTCGAAGGCGGCTTCGGCGGCCATCTTGCCGGAGCGGATGGCGTTATGGCTGCCCTTGATGCGGGGCAGGTTCACGAAGCCGGCGGAGTCGCCGATCAGGGCGCCGCCGGGGAAGGTCAGCTTGGGCACCGACTGCAGCCCGCCCTCGATGATGGCGCGCGCGCCGTAGGCGATGCGCCGCCCGCCCTCGAGGTGGTCCTTGATGGCCGGGTGGGTCTTGAAGCGCTGGAACTCGTCGAATGGCGACAGGTACGGGTTCTTGTAGTTCAGGTGCACCACGAAGCCGATCGACACGTAGTGGTCGCCGAAGTGGTAGAGGAACGAGCCGCCCCCGGTGTGATCGTCCAGCGGCCAGCCCATGGTGTGCTGCACCAGGCCGGGGCGGAATTTCTCCGGCGGCACCTGCCACAGCTCCTTGATGCCCAGGCCGTATTTCTGCGGCTCGCAGTCGTCGTTGAGGCCGAACTCGGCCATCAGGGTCTTGGCCAGGGAGCCGCGCACCCCCTCCCCGATCAGCACATACTTGCCGTGCAGCTCGATGCCCGGCTGGTAGTCGGGCTTGTGATGGCCGTCCTTGCCGACGCCGAATACGCCCGCGACCACGCCCTTCACCTCGCCCTTGTCGCCGAAGACGATCTGGGAGGCGGCCATGCCGGGGTAGATCTCCACCCCCATGCCCTCGGCCTGCTCGGCCATCCATCGGCACAGGTTGCCCAGCGAGCCGATGTAGCAGCCGTGGTTGGACATGAAATGCGGCTGCGGCAGCCAGCCGATGTTCATCTGGCCCATCGGGCCCAGCACCAGGAAGTGGTCCTCGCTGACCGGAGTTTCGAGCGGCGCGCCCTTCTCCTTCCAGTCCGGCATCAACTCGGTCAGGCCGGACGGGTCGAAGATGGCGCCCGAGAGGATGTGCGCGCCGACCTCGGAGCCCTTTTCCAGCACCGCGACGGAAACCTCGCGGCCTTGCTCGGCGGCCAGCTGCTTGAGGCGGACGGCGGCGGACAGGCCGGCCGGGCCGGCGCCGACGATGACGACGTCGTACTCCATGGATTCGCGGGCTTCTTCCGCGGGAGCGGTCTGGGTCTCGGGTGTCGCGCCGTCGGCCATGGTGTCGAATCCTTGCAAGCGCCCGGCGGCGCCTCTCGCGGTCGTATATCCGAATGTGACGTTGGGGCGGTCAACGCTTTTCCGCATCCCTATCGGGGTCGCAAACGGCCCTGAACGCCCTGTTTTCCCTGTTCGCCCTGTTATTCGAGCAGGGGCGAGAGGGGACTGGACCTTGGTCCCGTCCCCGATATCGGCCCCCGCCGGGGACAGGACCGAGGTCCAGTCCCCGCGCTTTGCCCTTGTCGCGCATGGGTTTCACCGCTCCACCCCCTTAGGGTCGGTTGATCCGGGGGGCGGCGTCAAACGGGTGGACACGACGGCCGCGAGGTCCGCGAAATAACAGGGCCGTAACAGGGATCGAAAAACAGGGCCTAACAGGGCCGAACAAGGCATTGAGAACAGGGAAGCCGAGCCCTGCCCCGGCCGAAAACCCCGTTTCAGACGCCTCCCGCATGGCCGGCGACGCGGCCCGCATGGCCGCAAACGCCGGCGCCATCCTCCAGGACGCGTTCGGGATGGCGTGGGACGGGGGAAGTGCGCTACCCCTCCAGCGTGACCCCCGCCTCGCCCGATCCCCGCGCCATCGAAAGCCTGCTCGCCTTCTGGCGTGACGCGGGCGTTGAAGGGTCGTTCGAGGACACGCCGGTCGACCGCACCCTCACCCAGCCCAAGCCGGAAGTGCGGCCGATGACGCGGGTGCTGGCCACGGTGGAGGCCGCGCCCGACTATTCCGGCGGTATCGCCGAGGCCAAGGCGCTGGCCACCGGCGCCGCCGACCTCGACGCGCTCAAGGCCGCCATCGCCTCGTTCCAGGGGTGTTCGCTGCGCAATGAAGGCGCGCGCCAGGCGGTGTTCGCCCGCGGCAATCCCAAGGCCGAGGTGATGATCATCGGCGAGGCGCCCGGCGCCGACGAGGACGCCCAGGGCGAGCCCTTCGTGGGCCGCGCCGGCCGCCTGCTCGACCGCATGCTGGCGGCGGCGGGGCTGACCGGCAATGTCTTCATCACCAATACGGTGTTCTGGCGGCCGCCCGGCAATCGCAACCCCTCGCCCCAGGAGCAGGCCGTCTGCGCGCCCTTCGTGGAGCGGGCCATCGCGCTGGTGAACCCCAGGCTGCTGCTGCTCGCCGGCGCGGCGCCGGCCAAGGCCATCCTGAAGCAGCCCGAGGGCATCCTGGCGCTGCGCGGCAAATGGTTCGAATGGCGCGCCGAAGAGGGCGGCCTGGTCATCCCGGTGATGCCGACGCTGCACCCGGCCTTCCTGCTGAGACAGCCGCAGGCCAAGAAGAAAGCCTGGGCCGACTTGCTGGCCTTGACGGCGCGCCTTGAGTCGCCTGGTGACGCCACGTTAAAACCCAAATTGTAAGCGCTTGTAACGGGCGCGCGCGGCGACTCGGGATGGGGGCCGCGATCAGAGGGATTCGCATGAGGGGACTACGCGGCGCGCTCGGCGCGCTGATCGCGATGGTCGTCGGCGTCGCCGCGCTGGGCTCGGGCCCCGCGCACGCCGAACCCCGCGCCCTGTCGCCCTGGGACGCCCAGCTCTACGCCGCCGCCTTCGACGCCGTGAAGAAGGGCGACTTCACCACCGCCGAGGCCAAGCTGGCCCAGGTCACCGACAAATGCCTGGTGGGCATGGTCGAGTTCGACAAGCTGTTCCACCCCACCGCCTACCACGCCACCTACGCCGAACTGGTCGCCTGGCTGGAGAAGTATTCCGACCTGCCCATGGCGCCGCGCGTCCGGGCGCTCGCCCGCAAGCGCAAGGCCGAAATCGACGCGGCCGCGGCCCATCCCGCTCCTCCCGCCGCCGAAGCCGCGCCGGGCTCGCGTTCGCCCATCGCCGCCGCCGCCGACACCGCCCTGCGCGCGCCGGGCGTCGTGGTCGGGCGCACCTGGGACGCCGTTGAGGCGGCCGGCCGCCTGCTCGTTCCCAACGAGCCGGAGCCCCCGGCCCCCAAGGCCGCGCGGGAAGCGCTGAACGCGGGCGACCTGCAACGGGCCTACGACCTGTCGCTGCAGATGGGCGACAACTGGATCGCCGGACTGGCCTCGTGGCGGCGCAACCGCTTCGACGAGGCGTTTCGCCGCTTCGAGATGGTGGCCCTGGATCCCACCGAGGACGTATGGGTGCGCGCCGCCGGCGGCTACTGGGCCGCGCGCTCGGCCATCGCCAAGGGCAGTCCCGAGGTGGCGGTCGACTACCTGCGCATCGCGGCGCGTTATCCGCATACCTTCTACGGCATCCTGGCCGAGCATCAGCTGGGCCTCGAGCCGTCGGTGAAGCCCGGCCCACAACCCTATCTGTTCAGCGCCGGGGCGCCGCGCCCCGCCATGGCCTCCGACGCCCTGAACAGTCCCGCCGTCGCCAGCTTCATCCGCACCAACGCGCGGGCCAAGCGCGCCGTGGCCCTGGTGCAGGTCGGCCAGCGCGACGACGCGGGACTTGAGCTTCGCCTGGGCATGGGCGAGGCGCGCGACGAGCCGACCCGCGCGAACTGGACCCAGCTGGCCATCGGGCTGGACAGCGTCCTGTCGCGCCAGGCGTCATCCAATGTCGATGTCAGCGCCTATCCGGTGCCCGAGATCGCGCCCGCGGACGGCTTCCAGGTCGACCGCGCCCTGCTGTTTGCCCTTATGCGCCGCGAAAGCCGCTTCAACCCCCAGGCCCATAGCCCCGCGGGCGCCTACGGCCTGATGCAGGTGATGCCGTCGACGGCGGCCTGGCTGACCGGCGAGAGCACGCTGCGCTCCAACCCGGCCCGTCTTTACGATCCGGCCACCAACATGCGGGTGGGCCAGGCGTACATCGCCTACCTGGGCCAGCAGTCCTACATCCACAACGACATCTTCCGCATCGTGGCGGCCTACAACGGCGGGCCCCAGCCGGTGATGGTGACCGAGCAGCGCCTGCCCAAGGACGCCGACGTCCTGCTGTTCATGGAATCGATCCCGGTGCCCGAGACGCGCGTCTATATCGAGGAGGTGATGGCGGCCTACTGGATCTACCGCCAGATCCTGGGCGAAGAGCCGCGCAGCCTCGACGCGGTGGCCGCCGGCGCCCGCACCATCCCGGTCAGCATGGATTACCGCCCGCCCGTTCCGGCGATCCCGCTGACCCTTCCCCAGGGCGCCCCGCCGCCCCTGCCCGCACCGCCGCAGGACCCGGCCGATCCGCGGGCTGCGCACACGACGCCCTCCACGCCCTGAGCGAGGCGGCGTCATCGACGTCGATCAGGGTCTCCAGCCGCGCCACCGCGCCCTCCAACGCCGCGATCGTGTCCTCGCAGGTTGCCGCCGTCGACCAGCGCACGCCGGGAAAGGCTGCCGCCCTCGCCCGCCGGCTCGACAGGGCCAGGATCCAGAAACCGCCGTCGTCGGCCGGACCGATGGCCGCCCCGTGACGCCGCGCGGCCTTGAAGGCCGCTGCGATGCGCGCGGCGTTCAGGTCGGGAATGTCCGTGCCGATCACCGCCACCGGCCCCGACGCATGGGCGCGGATGGCGCGCTGCAGGCGGGCGCCGAGATCGCCGCTGCCCTGGGGCTCGGCGCCTTTCAGTGCCCCATCGGGCGTCACGCGCACCACCAGCCGCCAGCGCGGGTCCCGCGCCCGGCGCAGGACGCCCGCCGTCATCGACCGCGACAGCCGCCAAGCCTCGACCTTGCCGATATCCTTCGCCAGACGGGTCTTGCCGCGCCCGATGGCCGGGACGCGCAGGAAGAGGATGACGGTTGGTCTGGACATCGGCGGCCTAGTCATACCGCTTGGCCAGCGCCTTGGGGTCCGTCCCCATGCCCCAGGCAGTCAGGAACACCAGGTTGCGCGCCGAGCGGGCGACCCAGCCGTCGCGGCGGTACTTCTCGGCGTCGGTGACCGCCTCGCCGTCGAGCAGCCTCAGGCCAGAGCGGCCGATGCGATGGACGAACTCCACGTCCTCCATCAACGGCCAGTCGGGAAAGCCGCCCTGCTCGTCGTATTGGACGCGCGAGATCAGCAGGCCCTGGTCGCCGTAGGGCAGGCCCAGCACCCGGCAGCGCAGCGCGACCCCCTTCTCCCACAGCCGGGCCGTTGACGAGGCGTCGTCGAAGCGCAGGCGGAAATAGCCGGCCTTGTCGGGAAAGCGCGCCACATGGTCGGTCACGGCCTTGGTCCAGCCGGGCGACAGCACCGTGTCGGCATGCAGGAACAGCAGCCAGTCGCCCTTGGCCGCCGCGGCGCCGGCGATCAGCTGGCCGCCGCGGCTCGGCGGCGTCTCCACCACCTTGCAGCCCGCTTCGTGGGCCAGCTCCAGCGTGCGGTCGGTGGAGCCCGCGTCGGCGACGACCACCTCCTTCACCAACCCTTCCACCGCCCCGCCGACCAGGGCCGACAGCACGGCGCCGAAGCGCGGGCCGGGGTTCAGGGTGGGGATGACGATAGAGAGCACTCAGATGAACTGAAGGGCGGCGTTAGAGCGTATTGACGCCTCGCAACCCTGGATCAAGTTCGCCAAGCATAGCGCCTCGATGTCGTAGGAACGCCAAAGAGGTGCATCGGGTGGCGGCGTTTGGTCAGGTTCCCAAGCCGGATCGTCTTCGGGATGCACACCCTCAGGCAATCCGATGAGGTGGGCGAGTTCTCGGCAGTCGGCGAGCAGACGAACCGATGAACCGACCATCGCGCCATGCCCCGGGCTTGTCGCCCTGTCCAGGATCACCTCATCGAAGTCCCGAGGCAGATAGAAGCCCTCACAATCCGAGTGCCAGATCAGGTGTTGGTACCTCGGCTTCTTGGGCCGACTACCGAACAACGCGGCCAGAAACCCGGGCTTCGGCAACTTGCCAAAATGCGCACCGTGTAACGCATACAGTTGTTTAAGGACGGGATCGCCGCTGGGGCCCTCGCTACGCAATTCAGGCGAAGGAAGGGTCCCCTTCAACGCTTGGTACGCCGCCAGGCGCCGGACGCGATGGAGCCCGCTGTAGCCCCACATCTGGGCTTCGAACATGGCGTCCTCGGCAAGGTCCAAGGGCTCGTTGTGCGGCTCGGCGCCCGCTGCAACCAGAACTGCGTTGAGGGCATCGAAGGACTTGCGCATGAAATCGAGCTCTTCCGGATCCTCCTGGGCGGTCCGCGCCAGCATTCCGACCGCGATCTCAAGCCCCATCTGCGTTCTCCTCGAATCTGGCGACTTGATCGAACGGCTAGACCCGGGTCAATCGCCCAAATCGTTCTTGTTTTGTTCTGCCCGTTGCAATAGCCTGCAGCCATGGCCGCCTCCCACACCGTTATTCGCGGCCGGGGCGCGGTTTCCAACGCCTCGGGCCGTTACGAGCCGACCTCGCGAGAGGCCTTCGACGACGGCTGGACCGAGGAGGACGCAGAGCCCGTGCAGCTGCGCACCGAGCTGACGGCCGAGCGGGCGCGCAAGATCATCAGCCGCAACGACAGCCCCGACATCGGCTTCTCGGCCTCGATCAATCCCTACCGGGGCTGCGAGCACGGCTGCATCTACTGCTACGCCCGGCCCGCCCACGCCTACATGGGCCTGTCGCCGGGGCTGGATTTCGAGTCCAAGCTGTTCTTCAAGCCCGAGGCGGCGAAACTCCTGGAAAAGGAGCTGTCGAAGCCCGGTTACGTCGTCGATCCGATCCACATCGGCGGCAACACCGACCCCTACCAGCCTATCGAGAAGGCCCTGCGCATCACGCGGGGGATCCTCGAGGTGCTGGACCGCTTCAACCACCCCTGCTCGATCATCACCAAGAACGCGCTGATCATGCGCGACGCCGACGTGCTGGGCCGGATGGCCGGTCGCGGGCTGGCGCGGGCCTTCGTGTCGGTGACCACGCTGGACCGCAAGCTGGCGCGGACCATGGAGCCCAGGGCGGCGACGCCGGGCAAGCGGCTGGAGGCGATAAGCCGCCTCGCCGAAGCGGGCGTGCCGGTCGGCGTGGGCGTGGCGCCGGTGATCCCAGGCCTCAACGACCACGAGATGGAGGCGATCCTGGAGGCGGCGGCCAAGGCGGGCGCGACCTCGGCCATGTTCGTGACGCTCAGGCTGCCGCTGGAGATCAAGGACCTGTTCAAGGAGTGGCTGGCCGAGGCCTATCCCGACCGGGCCGAGCGGGTCATGTCGCTGGTCCGCCAGGTGCGCGGCGGCAAGGAATACGACAGCGAGTGGGGCTCGCGCATGAAGGGGACCGGGCCGGTCGCCGAAATGATCGCGGCGCGCTTCAAGGCGGCGACCCGAAAATACGGGCTGCACCGCGAGCGGCCGCCCCATGACGTCGAGCAGTTCATGGTGCCGCCGAAGGCGGGAGATCAGCTCGATTTCTTCTCCCCTTGAGGGAGAAGGAGGGAACCCGCGCATCGGAGCCGAAGGCGGAGATTCTTGCGCGGGAGGATGTGGGGTCGCACCACGCCACTACGGAGGGAAGCATGACCGACGCACTGACACTTCGTCGATATGCGCGAGAGATGCGGAAGAGTTCGACCGAGTTTGAGCGGATGGCGTGGAGCTACCTACGCCGGAAGGGCGTCGGCGGCCTGAAGTTCAGGCGGCAAGCCGTGATTGGGCGCTACATCGCCGATTTCGCCTGCTTCAATCCGATGGTGATCCTGGAGTTGGATGGATCGCAGCACGCGGGCAGCGCGTACGACGCGGAGCGTGACGCCTGGTTTCGCTCGCAGGGCTTCAAGGTCGTGCGGGTGTGGAACAATGAGGTAGCGACGAACATGGATGGCGTAGCGCAGGCCATCCTTGCCGTGCTCGGCCGGCGGTAGCGCGACCCCACATCCTCCCACGCAAGAACCTTCGCTGCGCTCCGGTGCGTGGGTTCCCTCCTTCTCCCGCACGGGGAGAAGAAAAGGACTAGCGCCTGAAAATTCCCACCAGCTCCACGTGCGCTGACCACAGGAACTGGTCGATGGGGGTGACGTGTTCGAGGCGGAAGCCGGCGTCGGCGAGGATGCGCGCGTCGCGGGCGAAGGTGGTCGGGTTGCAGGAGACGCCGACCACGGTGCTCACCCCCGAGGCGGCGATCTCGCGACACTGCGCCTCGGCGCCGGCGCGGGGCGGGTCGAACACCACCGCTTCCACGCCCTTGAAGTCGGGCAGCAGCAGCGGGCGGCGGAACAGGTCGCGGGCCTCGGCGAAGATCGACTTGAGGCCCGGCGCCGTACCCGTGGCGGCTTTCAAGGCCGCGATGGCGGGGGCGGCGGAATCGGCGGCGACGACGCTGGCGCGCTCGGCCAGGGGGAAGGTGAAGGCGCCGGCGCCGCAGAACAGGTCCGCGACCTTTGAGCAGCCGTCGATGGCCTCGACGGCCAGGCGGGCCATCTCGGTCTCGGCGCTCTCCACGGCCTGCAGGAACGAACCGGGCGGCAGGGCGACCACGGCGCGGCCGAAGCGGACGACCGGCTGGCGCTCCTGGTAGATGATCTCGCCGGCCAGGGTGACGCGGGCGAAGTCGAAGCGCGAGGCGACCTCGGCGATCTGCATGCGCCGGTCCGCCGACAGTCCCCCGCCCTTCTTGCGCTCGATGCCGGTGACGTCGATGTCGAGGCCCGACAAGGTGGTGGTGACGTGCAGCGTCGGCGCCGACTTGGGGTGATCCAGAAAACCGGCCGCCAGCTGGCGCAGCGCCGGAAAGGCCTTCATCAGGTCCGGATGGGCGATGGGGCATTCGGTGACTTCCACCAGCCGCCAGCTCTTGCGCGCCTTGAAACCGATGATGGCGGGGCCGCCGGGCCCCGCCCGACCGGGCCGCGCGTGCAGGGCCAGCCGCCGGCGCTCGCCCGGGTTGGTGGCGAAGGTCGGCGCGATCTCGCACTCCAGCCCTTCCCGGGCCAGCACAAGCCGGATCTGTTCGCGCTTCCATTCCAGATAGGGCTTGGCGGCCCAGTGCTGCAGCGAACAACCGCCGCAGTCGCCGTAGTGGGGCGAGACGGGCGCAATCCGGTCGGGGCTGGGCGTGAGAATTTCGACAAGCTCGCCGCGGTTGCCCTCCATGCGCGCACGCACCCGTTCGCCGGGCAGGGTCAGGGGCACGAACTCGCCGCTCTGGGCGACGCCGTCGCCCTGGCCGCCGATGCGGTCGATGGTCAGGTCGCGGGGTTCGGCGCGGCTTTCGGCGTTCATGGCGCCTTCCTGCCCCAGCCGACGCGCGCGCGATAGTGGCTGGGCCAGATTGGGCGCGAAGATGAACGAACATGAACGGCCAGGCCGGGCCCCGTTCAGAATCACCCTGTCATAAGTCGCGACATCGATCGGCGTCTGACCTTGCCGATGGTTTTTCTCAAGCCTCAGGAGAGAGTCATGAACTTCAAGTCGATCACCCTCACCGCCGCTTCGGTCCTTGCGGCCGCGTCGGTCACCGCCCCCGCCTTCGCCCAGCCCTACGGCAACGACGACGGCTATCGCGGCGACGACCGCAATGGCTCCTATTCGGACGACCGTGGCTACGGCAACGACCAGTACCGCGATGACGACCGCAACGACGGGCGCTACAGCGACGGCCGCTACGACAGCCGCTACGATTCCAACCGCAACGACGGCTACCAGGACTACTACCGCAACGGCCGCTACGACCGTCAGCGCTACGACCGCTACGACGGCCGCGGCCAGTCGCAGTCCTGCCGCGACAACCGCGTGGCCGGCACCGTGCTCGGCGCCATCGCCGGCGGCGTGCTCGGCGCCCAGGTTGACCGTCGTGGTTCCAATGACGGCAGCGTCGCCGCCGGCGCCGTGATCGGTGGCCTGGTTGGCAACAACGTCGCCCGTGGCTCCGCCGCCTGCGACCAGTACGGCCGCTACTACGGCTACCAGCAGACCTCGCCCTGGCGTTCGGATTACGCCTACGGCCGCGGCTATCGCGGCGGCGATCGCTCCGATTGGGGCCGTCGTGGCTGCCGCCTCGCGGTGATGAGCGACGGCTACGGCCGCGGCCAGTACGTCACCGTCTGCCCTGACCGCTACGGCCGTTATCGCGTCCGCTAAGTCCAGCGATTGATAACAGCCTGGGGGAAGCCGCCCGCGCCTTAACCGGCGCGGGCGGTTTTTCTATGGGCGGCGCTTCGCCCAGAGCAGGAATTCCCGTTGACCCTCGCCGCCTTCGATGGGGCTGGCGGCGGTGGCCTGGACCGTCCAGCCCCGGCCTTCCAGCCAGCCGCAGACCTCGGCCACGACGTGGGCCTGGACCGCCTCGTCCTTGACCAGCCCGCCCTTGCCGACCAGCGCCGGCCCCGCCTCGAACTGGGGTTTGATCAGGGCGATCAGGTCCGCATCGGGCGCGGCCAGGGCCAGCGCGGCGGGTAGCACCTTGGCGAGGCCGATGAAGCTGGCGTCGCAGACGATCAGGCCAGGCGGATCGCCCATCATTTCGGCGGTCAGGTCGCGGGCGTCGACGGCTTCCAGGTTGGTGACGCGCGGATCGGCGGCGAGGTTGGGGTGCAGCTGGCCGCGCCCGACATCGACGGCGACTACGTGGCGGGCGCAGCGGGCCAGGCACACCTCGGTGAAGCCGCCGGTCGAGGCGCCGACGTCCAGCACCGCCCTGCCCTCGACCGTGACCGGCCACAGGGTCAGGGCATGATCCAGCTTCAGCGCGCCGCGGCCGACCCAGGGATGGGCGGGGGAAGCTTCGATCTCCGCGGATTCGTCAAATCGTTCCGATGGTTTCGAAACACGCCGTCCACCGACCGCCACAAGACCCGCTTCGATGGCGGCCGTGGCCTTGGCGCGACTCTCAAAGACGCCGCGTTCGACCAACATCTGATCGATACGCCGCATCTCTCCCTTCCCCCTTGAGGGGGGAAGGGCCGGGGATGGGGGTGATGGCGGCAGGCGCTCGCGGCTCATCGGCTGGCCGCGCGAAACGGGACAGGGCGCCACCCCCACCCCTGCCCCTCCCCCCTCCAGGGGGAGGGAGTCACGCGACGGCCTCTAACCTGGCCACCGCCTGCAGCAGCTTGGCCTTGGCGGCCTGCGCCTCGGCCAGCTTCTCGCGCGTCTCCTCGACCACTTCCTCGCGGGCGCGGGCGATGAAGTCGGGGTTGCCGAGCTTCTTGCCGTTGACCTCGATGTCCTTGTCGAGACCGGCAATCTCCTTGCTCAGGCGCGCGCGCTCGGCGGCCAGATCGATGAACTCGGCGATGGAAATCGCCGCGGTCGCCTCGCCGATGACGAAGGGCACCGCGCCCTGGGGCGGGCTGTCGGCTTCACGCAGGTCGGAGACGCGGGCCAGCGTCGCGATCAGGTCGCGGTGGCGGGCCAGGCGCGCGTGGGTCTCGGCATTGGCGCCGGAGACCGTCAGCGGCGCGCGGGCGCCCGGCGGCACGTTCATTTCCGAACGGATGGAGCGCACCTCGGTGACCAGCTCGATCAGCCAGTCGATCTCGTCTGCGGCGGCAGCGTCGAGCCAGGCCTCGGGCAGGTCGGGCCAGGCGGCCTCGATCAGGAAGCCGTGCCGCTTGGGTCCGCCAAAGGCCGCGAGTTCGGCCCACAGCTCCTCGGTGATGAAGGGCGAGACCGGGTGGAGCAGGCGAAGGATCTCGTCCAGCGCCCAGGCGGCGCAGGCGCGGGTCTCGGCCTTGGCGGCGGCGTCGTCGCCGTTCAGCACCGGCTTGGCGAGCTCGAGATACCAGTCGCAGAACACGTTCCAGACGAAGCGATAGTGCGCATTGGCCGCGTCGTCGAAGGCGCAGGCTTCCAGCGCCGCGGTCACAGCCTTGGCCGTCTTCACCGCCTCGCCGCGGATCCAGCGATTGACCGTCAGCTTCACCGAGGCCGGGTCGAAGCCCTCGACACGGACGCACTCGTTCATCTGGCAGAAGCGCGCGGCGTTCCACAGCTTGGTGCCAAAATTCCGATAACCTTCAACGCGTTGTTCGGACAGTTTGATGGACCGCGGCCCCGACATGGCGACCATGGTGAAGCGCACCGCGTCGGCGCCGTACTTGTCGATCAGGTTGAGCGGATCGATGACGTTGCCCTTGGACTTCGACATCTTCTGACCCTTGGCGTCCTGCACCATGGCGTTGATGAAGACGCGCCGGAACGGGACCTCGCCCATGAAGTGGATGCCCATCATCATCATCCGGGCGACCCAGAAGAAGATGATGTCGAACGAGGTGACCAGGGTGTCGGTCGGGTAGTAGCGCTTCAGGTCCGGCGTCTCTTCCGGCCAGCCCAGCGTCGAAAACGGCCACAGGGCGGAAGAGAACCAGGTGTCGAGCACGTCCTCGTCCTGGGTCAGTTCGGTGTCTTCCTCGTAGACCAGGCGCGCGGCGGCGTGCGCCGCCTCGGCGCTCTCTTCCACGAAGATGGTTCCGTCCGGGCCGTACCAGGCGGGAATGCGGTGGCCCCACCAGAGCTGGCGCGAGATGCACCAGGGTTCGATGTTCTTCAGCCACTCGAAGTAGGTCTTCTCCCAGTTCTTCGGTTCGAACACCGTCGCGCCGGTTTCGACCGCCTTGATGGCGGGCTGGGCCAGGGTCTTGGCGTCGACGTACCACTGGTCGGTCAGCCAGGGCTCGATGACCACGCCGGAGCGGTCGCCGTGCGGCACCTGGTGGCGCACCTTTTCGATCTGGCGCAGCAAGCCCAGTTCCTCGAAGGCGGCGATCACCTTCTTGCGCGCCTCGAAGCGCTCCAGGCCGACGTAGTCAGCCGGCACGTTCTCGTTCAGGTGCGCGTGCTCATCGAGGATGTTGATCAGCTCGAGGTCATGGCGCTTGCCGACCTGGAAGTCGTTGAAGTCGTGCGCGGGGGTGATCTTCACCGCGCCGGAACCCTTTTCCGGATCCGCGTAGTCGTCGGCGACGATGGGGATCAGGCGACCCACGATGGGCAGGCGCACCCTCTTGCCCACCAGGTGGGTGTAGCGCTCGTCCTTGGGGTTCACGGCCACGGCCGTGTCGCCCAGCATCGTCTCCGGGCGCGTGGTGGCGACCACGACCTCCCCGCTCCCGTCCTCCAGCGGATAGGCGAAGTGGTAGTAGGCGCCGTCGACTTCCTTCTGCTCGACCTCAAGGTCGGAGATGGCGGTCTGGAACTTGGGATCCCAGTTCACCAGCCGCTTGTCGCGGTAGATCAGGCCTTCCTTGAACAGCTGCACGAACACCTTGCGCACGGCGTTCGACAGGCCCTCGTCGAGGGTGAAGCGTTCACGGCTCCAGTCGCAGGACGCGCCCAGGCGGCGCAGCTGCTGGACGATGGCGCCGCCGCTCTCGGCCTTCCATTCCCAGACGCGCGCCACGAAAGCCTCGCGGCCCATGTCTCGGCGGCCGATATTGCCCTGCGCGGCGAGCTGGCGCTCCACCACCATCTGGGTGGCGATGCCCGCGTGGTCGGTGCCCGGCAGCCACAGCGCCGCCTTGCCGCGCATACGCTCAAACCGCGTCAGCACGTCCTGCAAGGTGTTGTTCAGCGCGTGCCCGATGTGCAGCGAGCCGGTGACGTTTGGCGGCGGGATGACGATGGTGAACGCCTCGGCGTTCGGGTTCTTTTCCAGCGCGGCCTCGGGCGCGAAGGCGCCGGAGGTCTCCCAGCAGCGGTAGATGCGGGGTTCGACAGTGGTGGGATCGAAGGTCTTCTCGAGCATGGCGAAAGGCGGCGCGCTGGGAAGCGTCGCCGCCGTCGTCTCCAATTGAAATTGCAGGAACGGGCGGCCGGGCGGGATTTCTGTCCCGCCCTATATCATGCCGCGCCCATCAGGCGACGGCCCGCTACTTGAATACTCGGTCCAGCTTTTCGCGCACGGCGTCGCGCATGATGGTCTCGAGGTTCTGGTCGGCCCATTCGCGGATCTTCGGCTCCAGCATCGAGCGCACCAGGTCCTCGATAGTCATGCCCCCGGACGAAACGCTGGGCGTGAAGGTCGGCTGGGGCGGCGCGGTGTAGGCGACGGGCGCGGGCTCGGGGGCCGGCGTGGGGGCCTCGGCGCGCGGGGCGATGTCGAGGTCGCCGATGCTGGCGACCGGCGCTGGCTCTTCAACCTTCTCGGTCAGCTCCAGCACGTCCTCGGTCGAGGGCGTCTCGTCCATCAGGGCCGGCGAAGCCTCGGGCGCGGCAGCCACGGGCTCGGGTTCCGGCGCGGGCGTGGGGGCAGGCGCCGCCTCCGCCACAGGCTCGGGCGCGGCGGCGGCCGCCTGGCCGTCGGCCGGGGCGTCGTCCTCCGAGATGATGCGGCGGATGGAGGCGAGAATTTCCTCCATGGTCGGTTCTTGGGCGGCTTGTTCGGACATGCGCGGAGGTAGCCCTGTTTGGCGAAATTCCTGAAGGAACGCACAGCCTACGGGGGAAACGGCCCGCCCGCAAACGCGAACGCACTCAAGCCCCAATAGATCAACGAAGCTTTACCGTCCGGCAAAGCTTTGGCGATTTACGGCTGCGTTACGGGCGCCGCCTGCGGGTTGGTGGCGATCGACTCGAGCTGGGTGTCGATCGGCGCATCCTTGTCGTTGACCGGATGGTTGCCGTTCGGCGCGCCGATGTGATCCAGCGTCTCGACCAGCGGCTCGATCAGGGGCACGCGGCCCTTGTTCTTCACGCGATTGAAGTTGGTGCGCGGATCGTAGAGCTCGATGTGGTCCGGCCCCGTGCCGACGCCGACCAGTTTCTCGGCTTCCAGCTGGCCCATGGCCGACAGCAGCAGCGCGGTGGCCACGTACTGGTCGCGGCGCGAACCAATCAGGGCGAGCTGGGCGTTGCGCAGCTCCAGCTCGGCGTTGAGCACGTCGAGCGTTGTGCGCAGGCCGACCTGGGCCTCCTGGCGCACGCCCTCGGCGGCGATCTGCGAGGCGCGGACCTGTTCCTCGTTGGCGGTGAGCGCGGCGCGGGCCGACAGCACCGTGGCCCAGTTCTGGGCGACCAGGCGCAGGGTGTCGCGGCGCGCCGACTCGATGCCGACGATCGACGCGTTGTTGCGCTCGAGCGCGGCGCGGACGCGCGACTGGCTCAGGCCGCCGGTGAAGATCGGGATCGACACCGTGGCGCGCGCGGTGGCGCTGTCGTTCTGGGTGAAGTTGCCGATAAAGTCGGGGATCCGGTCGCTGGAGCCGTAGGTGGCGCTCAGGTTCACGGACGGATTGTACTGGGCGCGGGCCTGGGCGACGCGGGCGCGGCTGGCCTCCTCGCCGAACTGGGCGGCGCGGATGTTGGCGTTCTCACGCTCGGCGGTGTTGAGCGCGGCCTCGAAGCTGTCGGGCACGCCCGGCAGGGTGGGCTCCGGCTCCAGATCGGCCGGCGACTGGCCGACCACGGCGGTGTAGGCGGCGCGGCTGACCGAGAGCTGGGCCTGGGAGGCGGCCAGCGAGGCCTGCGACGAGGCCAGGCGGGCTTCGGCCTGCGCCACGTCGGTGCGGGTGATTTCACCGACCTCGAAGCGGGCCGAGGATTCATCGAGCTGGCGCTGCAGCACCGCGACGTTGGCCTGGTTGATGCGCAGGGCCTCGGTGTCGCGGCGCACGTCGACGTAGGCCTGCACGACGGTAGCCAGGATCTGGGCCTCGACGGCGCGCAGGTTTTCACGGCCCTGCTCGACGTCGGCGCGGGCGGCGTCGACGCCGCGCGTGGCGCGGCCGCCGGTCCAGACCGGCTGGCTGGCGGACAGGGTAAGGCTCTGCGACGAGCTGTCCCCGCCGAAGCTGGAGTCGGTGTAGCTGGTGGTCAGCCCGACGTCGGCGTTAAGACGATAGGCCGAGCGGGCCTGGACGTAGGTCTCGTCCAGCGCGCGCTGATTCGCCCGCTGCGCCTGCAGGGTCGGGTTGGTCTCGTAGGCCAGTGAAATGGCGTCGGCCAACGTCTCCGCGCTCGCGGCAGATGCCGCAAACGAAAGGACCAGAGCCAGGGCCGCGCCGGACCAAAGCGCGCGACGGCGGTTCGACATATCCGTTATCCCCTTACGGCCGCTCTGCGGTCCGCGTGTTCTATATAAACCGTGTGAAGTCCTAACTAGCGCTTGGCGAGTTAAGCTTTTTTCACGAACAAACGGCGAAATTCCGTCGCGGCTAGAATTGGAATGTAGGCGCTCGTTCGAAACCCGCCAGCATCGCAGGCGTCGAATCGAACAGTTCTCGCGACGAAGCGAAGCCTTCGCCGGCCAGGAAGAGCCTCGCCTTGCCCACCGGACCGTCCCGCAGGACCATGGCCAGGCGGCCGCCGGGCTTGAGCGCCTCCAGCCACGCTTGCGGCGCTTCGGCGCAGGCCGCCTCACACACGATGAGGTCGTAACCGCCCTCGCCGGCCGGCCTGGTCAGGTCCTGGGTGACCAGGGTGACGCCGTGTTCGCGCAGGCCCTGCTCGACCACGGCCGAGGCGCGCGCGTCGCCTTCCTGGGCGGTGACCTCCAGGCCCATGTCGGCCATGACGGCGGCGGCGTAGGGGGCGGCGATGGCCAGGGCCTTCTCGCCCGCCTTGGGGGCGGCGAACTGCAGCAGCTTGCCGATGTCGCGCGGTTTCATCAGCGCCCGGCCCGGCGCGATCTCGACATCGGCCTCGGCATAGGCGGCGAAGGCGCGGGCCGGGGCGCAGAAGCGCTCGCGGGCGACGTTGCGCATGGCGTGCTGAAGCTCGAGCCCGGTGACGTCGCTGGTGCGCACCTGGGACTCAACCATGTTGGAGCGCGCGGAGACGAAATCCATGGCGCAGCCTTTCGCTCGGAGGGCGGAAAATCGTTGCGCTTATAGGCGCGCGCCTGAGCCGCGGGCAATAGAGCGGAAAAGGAAGAACGCGCGTTGCGAGCGGGGGAGCGATCTGATAGCTCCCGTCGCTCGCGAAAACACGCACCCGGTGGCCCGGTGGCGGAGTGGTTACGCAGCGGCCTGCAAAGCCGTGTACCCCGGTTCGAGTCCGGGCCGGGCCTCCAAGATTCGACTGCAGCGTGCGCCGCCAGGCTCAGCTCCCCGGACCCAGCTTGTAGCTTAGGGCGAACTTGATCACGGGCGCCGGCCCACTGCTATCTTCCGAATTCCTGAATTGACCGGTGGTCAGTCGCGAGTGGGTCGTCGTGCTGTCGAAAACATCCGAGACGGTCACCACGAGCGACGTCTTGACGGTCAGGGGATGGCGCCACGTCAGGTCGGCGCGGAAGAAACCGTCCTCTTCACCCTGGAGCGACCGCCAGGGACCGAAATAGCGCACCGCGACCTGCAGCTGGTCGCCCTCCAGCAAGCCGGCGGGCGCCTGGTAATCAAGCTGTGCGTTGCCACTGTAGGTGAACTGGGCGTTCGGTCGAAGCAGGCCGCCATCCAGCACTTGGATCTGGCGATAGAAGAGATTGGCGGTGAGGGCGTACTTGAAGCGTGACGCCAACGGGCCGCGCAGAGACAGTTCCGCGCCCCGGCTGAAGCTCTCACCGGCATTGACCGTCGTGGTCAGCTTCACGCCGTCGGCGGTGAACTGGGTGAACGGCGACCAGACGTCGCGGGACTCTCGGTCGTAAACGGTCAAGGCGACATCTCGCCCGCTGAGACTGTAGGTCAATCGGCCTTCGTAGGAGTCGATCGTGATGGGCCGCAGTTGAGGATTGCCGGTCGTCGCCTCCGTCGAGCTGAGGTAGCGCACAGCGGGGTTCAACTGTTCGATTCCCGGGCGATCGACACGCTTGGAGTAACTGATCTTGAGGCTCAACGCGTCGCCGAACCCGCGACTGAGATGGAGGCTGGGGTAGTAGGTGAAATCGTCCCTGGCGCCGCTCGCGCCGCCGGAGCGGACGTCGAAACTCTCATCTTCGGCGCGCAGCCCCGGCAACACGGTCCACTTGCCCAGCCCGAACTGGAAGGTCGCATAGGCGGACAGGGTCTTCCTGCGACCGGTGATGGTCTCGTCGAAGGCGGGCCCCAGCGCCGAACCCCCCGTCGAATTCACGAGCTGCTCTCGCAGGGAGTTGTCCGCCAAGTCCCAGGCGGCTCCGATCGAGAGTACGGCGGTTTCGCTGAACGGATAGACGTAGTCGAACGTGAGGCTATCTTCGCGGTCGCTGAGGACCGTCGCCAAATCATAGCGTTGGTCGGATAAGCCCAGCACGGCGAAGTCATCGGTGATCCGGTTGGCGATACGCCAGTCGGAATTCGTGGTGGACAGCGAGATCGTAAGGGACTCGCCGGGCTTGGCCCCGCTCCATTCGTAACTGAGCCCCGCACTGCCGCCAGTCACCCGACTGGGGCTCCGGGAAAACTCGATGTAATCCGGCACGACCGGGTCGCTTGCGCTCACCTCCGTCCGAACCCGGCCCTCGCCGACGGCGGAGTACCCGTCGACGGAGAGGGTGAAGCTTTGGCTGTCCGAGGGCCTAAACGCCACTTTGGCGCTGCCCGATACCTGGTCGCCCAGCGAAGTCGACCGGCGATCCTGCAGTCGAGTGGAAACGACCGCCCCGGCGCCATCCAATTCGGTGAGTTCGGTCAGCACTGCGCCGCTGGTTCGGTTCCGGTCGAAGCCCAGCGAGCCGCTCAATGACCATTTTCCGATGGTGAGCGTCGGCGAAACATGGAGCTGCGCGCCGCCGAGATTATCTGCGCTCGACAGCACCGAGCCGGTCATGCCGGGCCGGCGGTGCTTGCGGGTGATGATGTTGATGACGCCGGCGACTCCATCGGGCCGGAACTGGGCCGACGGATTGGTCATCACCTCGACTCGATCGACATCCGATCCGGTCAGGGTCCTTAGCGCCACCTCCAGGTTGGCGGGCGCCTTCCCGTCGATGAGGACAGTAACCCCAGGACTACCGAGCAAGTATATCCGCCCAGCGGGAGTAACCGTGACGGAGGGAACCTTGCCCAGCACGTCTATCATTGGGCTGGTCTGGGCTTGCGGATCATCCCGCAGCGAATAGACCTGCCGGTCAATCAGGCTTGCGGCTTCGGGGCGATCGCCCGTCACAACCACACCTTCGACCACGGTGGCAGGTGGCGGAGGGGCGTCCGGCGGGGGTGCGGCGGCGGCTTGGCTGGTGATTGTCGGCAGGTCGGCGGCAACGAGAAGCGCCACGCAGTCACACAGCATCTGAACCCCCAAGACTCAACCGTACGTCAGCCCCCGATAGAGGTCAAGAAGGCCTACCAGGGCAGGAACCGAGCCGCGATGGAGCGCTCTGGCGACGGTAAGGCTGTTAGGTAATTGAGTTATTTTCGCGACTTCCGATGCCGCGCACCTGCGGTCGCCGGATGCCGCCGCCCTCACAGTGTTCGCTTTGAAGTTGTGCGCTTGACGGCGGCGCGGACCTCCCATAGCCTCAACCTTCAGCTGCGATCCGCGACTTTTACGCGTGTCGCGACGGCCGCGGGGGATGCCGATGGATGCGCTGCTGGATGACGTGCTCGAACAGCCGCCGACCCCTCTTCAGAATGGCTTTTGGCCCGAGCAGATCGGTTCGACCGTTACAACCAAACTGCAAGAACTGATTATCCTGCCGACCGAGCAATGTAATCTTCGTTGCACCTATTGTTACGAAGACTTCGAGATCGGGAAGATGTCCGAGGCCACCCAGCGCGGCCTCGAGCATTTCATCGATCGACGCATCGCGGGACTCTCGCAGTTGCGGCTCAGCTGGTTTGGCGGCGAACCACTCGCCGCGCGGGACGTGATCCTGCGCATCGCCCGGCACGCCAAGGCGCGCTGCGATGAGGTCGGCGTGCGGCTCGTCGGCGGCCTGACGACGAACGCCTACCTCATGACCCGGCAACTCCTCGAAGACCTGCTCGACTGCAATCAGGACTTTTTTCAGATCACGCTGGACGGCTGGAAGGAGACCCACGACGCGGTACGGCGTTTCGCCGACGGACGCGGCAGCTTCGACCGTATCTGGGCCAACCTCCTCGACATGAAAACCTGCGAGCGGCCGTTCGAGGTGCTGCTGCGTATCCATGTCCGGCGTGACAACATCGATCGGCTCCCCGAGCTGATGAAGAACCTCGGCGCGGCCTTTGGGGGCGACGACCGCTTCCGGCTCGATTTCGAGCACCTGCGAAACCTGGGAGGAGCCGGCGGCGCCTCCATCCAGGACCCGGTGAAGCTGTCCGAGATTCCGCGGATCGACGCGGAGATGCGCGCGATCTACCGCGCCAACAGCCCCAGAAATCCGGATCGCGCGCTCGAGCCCGAACCATCGCCCGATGCGGTGAATATCGATGATGTCTTGCGCGCGGCCAAGGCAATGGGAGAATCCGCCGGCGGCCAGCGTCTGGAAGAGATCTCCAAGGGCGGCAACTACATTTGCTACGCGGCCAAGGCCAATTCGCTGCTGATCCGAGCCAATGGACGGATCGGCAAGTGCACCGTCGCGCTTAACGACGACCGCAATGATATCGGCGTCCTCAACGAAGACGGCACGGTGACGATCGACAATGACAAGCTGCGTCCATGGCTGCGCGGCCTCTCCGATCTCGACACCGCCGCGCTCGCCTGCCCGCTCACCACCCTGCCGCGCACCCTTGCGCCGGCCCCGCTGGAACCGGCGCGCCACCCGGTTCGCCTCATCTCACGCAGCTCGAACTCACAGAGGTAGGATCCCATGTCCAAGTCAGGCTTCGATGTGTCGGCCATCTCGCTGGACGCCGACGGTCGCGTAATTCTGAACGACTCCGAACTCGACGCGGTGGCGGCCGCGCCGAATCTGATCTCGGCGGGCGCTGACGGCGTCAATCACAACACGGGCTGCACCAACCGGGCGAATTGCACCAACACCTCAAACGCCCACTGCACCAACTCCGCCGGCCAGTGCGAAGGCGCTTCGAACAGTACGCAGTGCACTCCCGGCGGCGGCCCCCACGAGCAATAGGCACGGATCGGACCGAGAAGGAGGAGACGGAATGGCCGGCGTAAATATTGACGTGAATGAATTGGACCTGGATGGCGAAGGGCGCGTCGTCCTTAACGATGCGACGCTGTCGGAACTTGCGCTGCGCTACGACCTCAGCAGCGCCGGAGGCAATGTCAGGAACCGGGGATGCACCGGCGGCGCCAACACCTCGTGCTGGAACACGGGGTGCCAGGGAAACGGCAACGTCGGATGCACCAATTCAGGCGGCTGCGACGAGACCAGCAACTGGTCGTGCACGCAGAACTAGTCTGACAGGGGCGCCGAAGACGCGAAGCGCGGTCCGGCTCGCCCGCCTCTCCTGGACCCGCCCATTCGCATGACCTTTGCAGACGACTTAAAGCGAATTTTCCGCCATCGGCCGACCATCGAACCCCAGGTCGAACCGGCAGACTGCGGCTTCGTGTGCGCCTCGGCCATTACCGCGCTGCTTGGCGAGCGATGGCCGGTATCCGAGATCAAGGCCGCCGCCGGCCACACGTCGCGGGGGCTGACCTTGCGGCAGCTGCGCGACGTTCTCTCCAGTTGCGGCGCCGAGGCCGAGGCCATCTTTTTCGACAAGAAGCGGGCAAGCGCCTTTCCCTGCCCCGGCGTCGTGCTCCTTGAGCGTGGCCACTACGTCGTGATCGCCGATGTCGATCTCGACCGAAATCGGATCGAAGTCTTCGACCCGGCCATAGGGTGGTTGTGGGTAAGCCGGCGCAGGCTGGCGCGGCAGGCAAACGGTTTCGGCGTTCTGGTCTCTGCCTTGCCGGGGAAGGGCAGGCCCGACGAAGGCAACCAACGACCGCTCACGGAGCGGGTCGGCGGCAAGCGCTATCTGCGGTTCTTCGTCAATCGGATTGGAATCGGCGCCATCCTCGCCTTCGCCGCAGCACAAAGCGCCGCCCTCGCCTTGCCAATACTGTCAATGAAGTCCGTCGATGCGGTCGTCGACACGGCGGGTGTCGGGTTGCTCGGCGCGGTGGGGATCGGCTTCGTGCTCGTGTCCGTCGTCAGCACCGCGACGAGTTTCCTAGCCAACCTGCTGAGCCACAAGGTGACGCGGCTGGCTACCGGTGCGGTCGGACGTTTTGTCTACGACGCCTTCGCGGCCAAGCCCTACGCCTGGTTCGAGGCCAACCGGCCATCGACGATTCAGAACAAGGCCGCTTCCGTTGAAGCCCGCCTCCGTTTCGCCGGCGACCTGTTTCGCGGATTGGGCGGACTGCTCATCACCTTCGTCGTGGGCATGCTGGCGCTCTTCTACATTTCGCCTTGGCTGGCGATCCCGGGACTGTGTTCCCTCGCGCTCGCGATCGGAATCGAGCTTGCGTTCAACAAGGCGCAACTCGCCAATGCCGCATCGTCGGTTGAGGCCACCCAGGGTCGCCAGGCCTTCGTTCTGGACGTCCTTTCCCAATTGCCCCTGTTGGCCCGGTTCGGAACATTGCGTCAGGGACGCTTCCAGTACGTCGCGGTCGTTGGGCGAGCGGCGGCCTATGACGCCCGCAGCCAGTCGCTACAGAGCTGGCGTGGGTTGCTGACCGGCTCCGTAAAGGCGCTGGAAACCCTCGTCTTCGTCTCCGTCGCGGCGATCTTCATGTCGAAAGGCGACTATACCCTCGGCGGGTTCGTTGCCCTGGGCGCTTACAAGGACCTGCTCGCGCAGTCGATGGCGTCCCTGTTCCAACTGCGCCAGCGAAACAAGGCCATGGAGATACACCGCCTTCAGGCGCGCGACCTGGAGGCGGAAGGCGACCACCGCGAACAAGCCGGTTCGGCGGTGCGTGTCGGCCGGCTCAGTATCGAAAACGTCGCCTTCCGCTACGGATCGCTGGATGCGGCCGTGCTCCACGAGGTCAGCTTCGAAGTCGAACCCGGCGAGTGTGTCGTCATCAAAGGCCCCTCGGGTGCTGGCAAGACGACCCTGGCCAAGCTGATAGCCGGCGTCCTGGAGCCGACGTCCGGCCGGGTGCTGATCGACGGGGCCGCGCCCGCGCACCCGATGGAAGGCTTCGCGGCGGTGCTGCAGACCGACCGGCTGATCACTGGCACGGTGCGTGACAACATCACCCTGTTTCGCAGGGGGGTCACCGACACCGAAGTCTACGAAGCCCTGGCAGCGGCCGAGTTGGAGGGCTTCGTGCAATCTCTTCCCATGCGGCTGAACACCATCATCGGGGAAGGCATGACGGGCCTGTCGGGCGGGCAGCGCCAGCGGTTGATGGTGGCGCGCGCCGCCCTCAAGCGACCCCGGCTGATGCTGCTGGATGAGGCCACGTCCAGTCTCGAAGTCGAAGTCGAATCACGGATTTTGAAGAATCTGATCGGGAGCGGCGCCACGATGATCATCATCGCCCACCGGCCCGAAGTCTGGGCCTTCGCCAGCAAACTTGTCACCGTCGCGGAAGGCCGGGCTTTCATGACGACGGCGAGGGTCGACGGGGCGCTTGATCGCAAACGCCGACAGGCCCCTTCTCGGGTCGGCGCCCCTTAGTCGGAGCGGTGGCCGAAGCGACCGTCGGCTAGTCCTTCTTCAGCACCGCATCGGCCTTCCGGTCGATGCGCGCTTCCTCCGCCTTGGACATGCGGCCGGCATTGACCGCCTGGCTGGCGCGGGCCTTGGCATTGCGGGCATGGGCCTTGTCCTCGATGGGATACTTGCGTTCCTCGGGTTCGGCGAACTTGCCGGCGGGCAGTTCGTTGCGATGTTTGGCGTCCAGTTCAGCCATGGAGAATCTCCTCTGCTGGCCTGACAACGCGCCCGCGACCCCAGTGTTCACGGCCAAGCCTTGGTGACATGCATGCCCATCCGTGGTCAGTCGCAGGCCTCATCGGAGGGGCGGGGATGCGTGGCGCGAACTGGGCGATTTCAGCAACGGCTGCGACAGCGGTGCTGCTGACGGCCTGCATGGCCAGGCCCTGGACCGAACACAAATGGCCGGCCTGGGGTTTCGCGGCCTCCTATCCGGGCGCGGTCGTCGAGCAGCCCGGCAGCCCGGGCGGAAACGGTGTGCCGCCCCTGTTGTTCGCGGTCGACGGGGCCGGCGAGGACAAGGACCTGAGCGTGGCCGTCGTCGACCTGAGCGCGGCCGACACGCCGGACGACGCAGCCATGAACGCCGCCGTCGATCGCCTGGCCCAAGGCCACCCGGTGCAGATCACCTACTGGGCCACCGGCGACCAGGGCCAGCACATGGGCCGCTCGGCCCTGATCGACGACGGCGCCGGCATCTTCCGAACCGTCCATGTCGTGGTGTTCCAGAAGCGCCTCTACGAAGTCAGCGGACGCGCCTTGGGCAAGTCGTCGCCCAAGGTGGACAAGTTCCTGGATTCGTTCCGGCTGATCGAACCGGTCGGCCCGGCTCCGGCCTCCAGCTGACCCGCGGCTGCCCGCCGGCGCCCTATTCCCCGCAGACGAAGTCGAGACGGGTCTTCAGCTTCTGGGCGCCCATGACCGCCTCGACCGTGACCGCGCCGGCGCAGGTGGCGTCCGGTACGAAGACGCTGGACACCGAGCGATGGTCGTCGACGAAAATGCTGCTGAAGGTGCGCCGGGCCAGCACCTTGCCCTGGGCATCCTTCACCGTGACGACCAGCGGCACGGTCCCATTAGCCTGGTCGGAGGGGCTGGTGACGAGGACGCCGACCAGGAAGTCATTGGCCGGCTCCGCGGCGCTGCCCTCGCCGATGACCGTATTGAACAGGGAGAAGTCCGCCGGCGGCGCGACATCCTCCGAGAGCGTGCCCGAGGAGGTGTATAGAAGTTGCACCCGGATGCTCTCGAGATGCAGCACCGGCGCGGGCTCGGCCCAGCCGCCCGTCGCCAGGGCGAACAGCCCCGCGGCGCACGCCGCCGCGGCGGTTCTGAAAAGTGACTGCATCGATCCACCCCCCGCGCCAGCGGTGAAGCTTAGCGGGCGCTCCGGCGGCTGTCGAACTATGCGCGGCTGCGCACCAACCATTCGGGAATCCAGCTGCGCGTGCCCCACATGGTGGTCGAAAACGCCGCCACCGCCGCGGCCTTGGACAGCGCCGTGACGAAGTCGCCCTGCTCGACCAGCGACCAGCAGAAGGCGCCGTGGAAGATGTCGCCCGCCCCCAGGGTGTCGACGGCCTTCACCTTCGGCGGCGCGATGTCGCCCGCCCCGCCGTTGGAGCGCCACGACAACGGCCGGTCGCCACGGGTGATGGCCACATGGCTGACGCCGATCGACTTCAGGTGGTCGAACACCTCGTCTGGCGTGGTCGTGCCGGGTGGACGGAACTGCTCGGAGATCACAGCATAGTCGACGAAGGGCAGCAGCTGAGCGTGCACCTCGCGCCAGTTGCCGCCGTCCATGACCACGGGGATCTTTCGGGCCCTCGCCTCGCGGATGACGGCCAGGGCCAGCTCCGGGATGTGGCCGTCGATGAGGACGATCTTCGAGCCCTCCAGCGTGCGCCACACCTCCTCGCCGGGCAGGCGGATGTCGGCGGGCGGGTTGGAGGAGACCACGGTGCGGGTGGCCTTGTTGGGATTCACGATGACGCTGGCGACCGGCAGCACGTCGGCCTGGCCGGCGGCGGCGTCGATGAAGCGCACGCCGAAATGGCCGATATCCTCGCGCACGGCGTCGGCGAAGCGGCCGGCGCCCACCACGCTCAACAGGGTCGCGGGCAGGCCCAGGGCGGCATAGATCACCGCCGCGTTCAGCCCCGGCCCGCCGGCCATGGTCAGCAGCTGGTCGGCGCGCACCTTGGTGTCCTCGTCGGGATAGGCCGCGACGGAAAAGTCCATGTCGTAGGTGCTGCGACCGACAAAGAACCCGCTCATGCGTCCGCTCCGACTCAGGGCGGCCCGGGCCGGGCCGCTCGCCTACAGCTTAGGCAACCCGCCGGCACAGCCAACCGTTGCATGCTGCTTTCGGAGACGCAGTCGGCCCGCCCTTTGCGGGCGGGCCGGTTACGCGGGCGTTCTAGAAGCGGCGGCCGATGCCCACCGACACGACCCACGGGTCGATGTCGACGCTGGAGCGCAGCGTTCCGCCGTTGATCGAGGCGTCGGTGCTGAAGAACACCTTCTTGACGTCGACGTTCATCGTCCACGGTCCCTGGATGGCGTAGTCCGCGCCGGCCTGAAGCGCCCAGCCCACGCCATTGTCGAGCTTGACGTCGAATCCGTTGTAGTCCTTGCCACCGTAGAAGATCATCGCGTTGATCCCGGCGCCGACATAGGGGCTGAAGCGCTGGTCGGGCTGGAAGTGGTATTGCACCGTCAGGACCGGCGGCACGACCCAGGTGCGATGCACCTTCGGATCGGGGCCCGGACCTTCGGCGGAAATGTCGTGCACGCTGGTGCCCAGCGTCAGGTCGACGGCGATGTTGTCGGTGACGAAATAGGTGATCCCCAGCGTCGGCACGTAGGAGTCGCTGACGCCCACGTTGAGGCCGGTGTCGACGCCGCCGGCGGTCAGGATGTCGCCGGATTCAGACGGCGCCACGTCGGTGAGGCGCGCGTCGACCACCCAGGTTCCGGCCGTCTTTGGCGTGAAGTCCTGGGCCTGCGTCTGGCCGGCAAGCGCCAGGGCGGCAGCGGCGGCGGTAGCGAACAACAGTGCGTGTTTCATGATCTATCCCCTTCAGTCCGCAGCGGCGGGCCGCGGTTGAGGGGCTGATCGCGCTGATTGAATGCCCACACATTGATTAGGGTCAAATTGGCGCCACGTCCGCCCCGTGAATAATCATTCACTTGCGCCAGTGCAGCCGGAGGCTAGCTTCCGCTCACGATTGCGGGGACGCCTACCATGCTGGTTATCGAGAACCTGACTCACGTCTATGCCAACGGCACCAAGGCCCTGGACGGCGTCAGCCTGAACGTGCCGACAGGCATGTTCGGCCTGCTGGGCCGCAACGGGGCGGGCAAGTCGACGCTGATGCGCTCGATCGCGACGCTGCAGACCCCGACCTCCGGCTCGATCCATTTCGGCGACATCGACGTCATCAAGGAGCCGGAGGCGCTGCGCCGCACGCTCGGCTACCTGCCCCAGGATTTCGGCGTCTATCCGCGCGTCTCCGCCCTCGACATGCTCGACCACATGGCCATCCTCAAAGGCATCGGGAACGGTCGCGAGCGGCGCGAGACCGTCGAGGCCCTGCTCAACCAGACCAACCTGTGGGAGGTGCGCAAGAAGGCTCTGGCCGGATTCTCCGGCGGCATGCGCCAGCGCTTCGGCATCGCCCAGGCCCTGATCGGCAACCCTGAACTGATCATCGTCGACGAACCCACCGCCGGCCTCGATCCGGAGGAACGTGCGCGCTTCCTCAACCTGCTGGCCGAGATCGGCGAGAACAAGGTGGTGATCCTGTCGACCCACATCGTCGACGACGTCGCCGACCTGTGTCCGTTGATGGCGATCATGGACAAGGGCCGAATCCAGCTCGAAGGCTCGCCGCTCGAACTGATCGACCGGCTGCAGGGCAAGATCTGGAAGAAGACCATCCACAAGACCGAACTGGAGCACCATGAGAAGGCCTACAAGGTCATCTCCACGCGCCTGTTCGCGGGCCGCACCGTGATCCACGTCCTGGCCGATGACGCGCCGGGCGACGGGTTCGAGCCCGTCCACAACGGCCTCGAGGATGTCTACTTCTCGACCCTGCGCCAAAACCGCGCCGCGGCCTAAGGACAGCATCATGTTCGGCAAGATCGCGGGCTTCGAATTCCGCTACCAGATGCGCCAGCCCGTATTCTGGGTGGTGGCGATCCTCTTCTTCCTGCTGACCTTCGCCTCGATGGTTGTCGAGCAGGTGCGCATCGGCTCGGGCGGCAATGTGCTGCGCAACTCGGCCTTCGCCATCAGCCAGGTCCACCTGATCCTCAGTCTGTTCTACATGTTCGTGACCACGGCCTTCGTGGCCAATGTGATCACGCGCGACGTGGAGACCGGCTTCGGCCCCATCGTGCACGCCACGCGCATGTCGAAGTTCGACTATCTGTACGGCCGCTTCACCGGCGCCTTCCTGGCGTGCGCGGTGTCGTTCCTGGCCGTGCCGCTGGCCATGTTCGCGGGCACTTTCATGCCCTGGGTCGACCGCGAGACGCTGGGGCCGAACGTCTGGCAGTACTACGCTTACGCCTACTTCTGGATCGCCCTGCCCTCGATCTTCCTGACCTCGGCGATCTTCTTCACCGTCTCGACCATCACCCGCTCGATGATGGGCACCTACGTCTCGGTGGTCGCCCTGCTGGTCGCCTACTTCGCCCTGTCGGTGTCGCTGGACAAGCCTGAGTTCCGTCATGTCATGGCCTATGCCGAGCCCTTCGGCGCCGCCGCCTACGGTGAAGCGACGCGCTACTGGACCGCGGTCGAACGCAACACCCAGCTGCCGGAATTCAAGGACGCCATGCTTTGGGGCCGGCTGATGTGGATCGGCATCAGCATGGGCATCCTGGGCCTGGCCTACGCCTTTTTCCGCGTCGAGGCGCGCGGCGCCAAGGCCAAGAAGGCCGAGAAGCTGAAGGCGTTGGTCGAGAAGACCGCGCCCGCCGCTCGGGCCGTCGGCCCGCTGCCCAAACCCGTCTACGATGGGGCCACCGCCTGGGCCCAGCTGTGGGCGCGCACCAAGTTCGAAATGGCCCAGGTCTTCCTCAGCCCGGCCTATTTCGTGCTGCTGGCGCTGGGTCTGTTCAATTCGGTCGCCTCGCTGTGGTTCGCCAACGAGATCTTCGGCACCCCGCTGCTGCCCGTCACGCGCGTGGTCATCGAGACCCTGAACGGCGCCTTCGGCCTGATCCCGATCATCATCGCCATCTACTATTCAGGCGAGCTGGTGTGGCGCGAGCGTGACCGGCGCACCGCCGAGATCGTCGACTCCAGCGCCGTGCCCGACTGGGCCTTCATCATGCCCAAGACGCTGGCCATCGCGCTGGTGCTGTTCTCGACCCTGGCCATCAGCGTCGCCACCGGCATCGGCATCCAGGCCATCAAGGGCTACGACAACTTCGAACTGGTCCACTACCTGACCTGGTACGTGCTGCCCCAGACCTTCGACTGGACCCTGATCGCCATCCTGGCGGTGTTCTTCCAGGTCATGTCGCCCCACAAGTTCATCGGCTGGGGCCTGATGGTGATTTACTTCATCACTACCGTGACCCTGGGCAACATCGGCTTCGACCACGGCCTGTACAATTTCGGCGGCGGCCCCAACGTGCCGCTGTCGGACATGAACGGCCAGGGCCACTTCTGGATCGCGGCGACCTGGTTCCGCGTCTACTGGGGCGCGTTCTCAGTGCTCCTGCTGGTGCTGGGCTACGGCCTGTGGCGGCGTGGAACGGAAACCCGGCTGGCGCCGCGTCTGGCCCGTCTGCCGCGTCGCATGAAGGGCGCGCCGGGCCTGATTGCGCTGGTCGCCCTTCTGGTCTTCGCCGGATCAGGCGTCTTCATCTTCCTGAATACCAACGTCTGGAACGAGTACCGTAACAACGAATTCGAAGAGCAATTCCAGGCCGACTACGAGAAAGTGCTGCTGCCCTACGAGAAGGTCCCCCAGCCCCAGATCACCGCCGTTACGCTCAACCTCGACCTCTATCCGCACGCCCCCCGCCTGGTGACGCGCGGGACCTACGAGATCAAGAACGAGACCGACAAGCCGATCGGCGAAGTGCACCTGCGCGCCGACCCCGACACCAAGTTCATCCAGCTGTCGGTCACCGGCGGGCGGCTGAAGAAGGAATACAAGCGCTTCAACTACCGTATCTACGCGCTCGATACGCCCATGCAGCCGGGCGAGACCCGCACCGTCACCTTCGAGACCCTGGTCGAGCAGCGGGGCTTCAAGAACCGCGGCAACATGGTGCGCATCGTCGACAACGGCACCTTCATCTCCAACAACGAGTTCGCCCCGCTGGTCGGCATGGACCGTTCGGCGATGATCCAGGACCGCGCCAAGCGCCGCAAGCACGGGCTCGATCCCGACAAGGTGCGCCCGCCCAAGCTCGGCCAGCCCGGCGCGGATCAGTTCAACTACCTGCGCAACGACTCCGGCTTCGTGCGCGCCGACATCACGCTGACGACCGACGCAGACCAGGTGCCCATCGCCCCGGGCGAAGAGCGATCAAACGTCGTGCGCAACGGCCGCCGCACCGCCCACTTTGTCAGCGAAGCGCCAATCCTGAACTTCTTCTCGGTGCAATCGGCCCGCTACGCGATCCGCTCCCGCGACCACAACGGGGTGAAGATCTCGGTCTTCTACAACCCCGAACATGCCCGCAACGTCGATCGCATGCTGCACGCGGGCGAACTCAGCCTCGACTACTACCAGGCCAATTTCAGCCCCTACCAGTTCCGCCAGGTCCGCTTCATCGAGTTCCCGAACTTCACCGGCCAGTTCGCCCAGTCGTTCGCCAACACCATTCCCTGGTCGGAAGGCCTCGGCTTCATCGCCGACGTGTCCGACCCCGAGAAGATCGACTACGTCACCTATGTCGCCGCCCACGAGATTGCTCACCAGTGGTGGGCTCACCAGATCATCGGGGCCAACGAGCAGGGCATGACCACGCTGTCGGAAACCCTGGCGCAGTACTCGGCGCTGATGGTGATGGAGCACCTCTATGGGCCCGACAAGATCCGTCAGTTCCTGAAGTTCGAGCTCGACAACTACCTGCGCTCGCGCGGATCGGATCTGATCGGCGAACAGCCCCTCGGCCAGAACGAGAACCAGCCCTACATCCACTATCGCAAGGGCTCGCTGGTCATGTACCTGCTCAAGGACCAGCTGGGCGAGGCCAAGGTCAACGCGGCCCTGCGTAGCTTGCTGGCCAAGTTCGCGTTCCACGACGCGCCCTACCCGACCTCGCGCGACCTGGTGGCGGCGCTGCGCGAGCAGGCCGGCGACAATGCCGAACAGCAGGCCCTGATCACCGACCTGTTCGAGAAGATCACCATCTACGACCTGAAGGTCACCGCCGCACCCAAAGCCCACAAGCGCGCCGACGGCCGCTGGGACGTCACCGTCACCGTCTCGGCCCGCAAGCTCTACGCCACCGACAAGGGCAAGGAGACCGAGGCGCCGCTGGACGAGGTGTTCGACATCGGCCTGTTCACCGCCGAACCCGGCAAGGGCAATTTTGACCACCGCAACGTGGTGATGCTGCGCCGCATGCCGTTGAAGACCGGCGTGCAGACGCTGACCTTCACCGTCGACCGCGAACCCACCTGGGTGGGCGTGGATCCCTACAACAAGCGCATCGACCGCAACTCGGACGACAACCTTATGAAGGTGGGGAGCTGAGCACGGTTAAGCCGCTGTTAACCAAATCGGCAGACTGAGAAGGGCGTCTTCTTCTCGGAGACACCCCACCATCACCGAACTTCAAAGCCCGGCCCCGTGTCGGGCTTTTTTTCTGCGCGAAAGCCACAGCAGGCGCACACGCGGCTTTTGGTCCGCAGCGAACGGGTTGCGCACCCACGACTCCGCCTGTAATACCGCGCCTCCGAGCAACTGGTCCGCGGTAGCTCAGTGGTAGAGCAGCCGACTGTTAATCGGCTGGTCGTAGGTTCGAATCCTACCCGCGGAGCCACCCCTCTCCCGACGGACGGGACATCACTTCTTCGAGTTCAGATCCGGCCGCGAGGCCAGGAACGCGGCCTTCTCGGCGGGGGTCAGCACCTTGCCCGGCTTGCGGCGCGCCACCTTGGGCGTGGGCTTTTCGAACACCGCCGAGGCGCCCGTACCGCCCTTCAGGTCGGCGAGGCTCTTGATGGGGTGTTTGTTCAGGTGGGTCTGGGGCGTTTTCACAGGGCGGGCCTCTCGCGCACGGCCCGGGGCGGGCGACACATGATGGCACGCCCGACGCTGTCGGCCCTTGAAAAACACGATCCGCGCCGCACTTCGGACTTTTCCGGCCCGCACGCTTCGACCCCGGGGGCGCAGAAGGAGAGCCGGCATGGCGACCTTGGCCGATACGTTTGAGCCCGACCTGCGGCCCGACAGGGTCTGCGTGCTGCACTTCACCCCCGCCGAGTGGCGCCAGTTCCTCGCCGACCCCGGATTCCTCGACGACCATGACAACCGCTACCTGCCGCCGCGGCGGCTGATGGGGGTAGCGGTGGCCATCGTGCCCGATCATCGCTTCGGCTGAGGAAACCCTTGGCCCGCCCCGACCGTTTGATGCGGGAAGGAGCACGTCCATGACCCAATCCGCCGCCGAGCCCGTCGCCCAGGTCAGCAAGACCATCGACGCCCCCGCCGACAAGGTGTGGGAGACCCTGACCTCGACCGACCCGGCCGAGAAGTTCTTCATGGGCGCGACCGTCGACAGCGACTTCCAGGTCGGCTCGCCGATCACCTTCAAGGGCGACTACGAGGGCAAGTCGTTCGAGGACAAGGGCCAGATCCTGGAGGCCAGGCCGCAACGGCGGCTCAGCTTCTCGCACTTCAGCGCCAGCTCCGGCCAGCCGGAGACGCCGGACAACTATCACACCGTCACCTTCGAGCTGCAGCCCGAGGGCGACGCGACGCGCGTGACGCTCACCCAGGCCAACCTGACCGGCGGGATCAGCGCCGCCGACCGCCTGCACAAGGCGCAGTACGAGAAGAACTGGTCAGGGGTGCTGGAGGGCCTGTCCAAGGCGGTCGGACACTAGCAGGCGTGCTCTAGGCCTGCGCCTTGGCGATCAGGGCATCGTCGATCTCGCGGGCGCGGACACAGGCCGGGCGGGACGAGATGCGGGCGAAGTAGTCCTGGAACGCCGGGCGCTTCTCGATTGAACCAAACATCAGGCCCCAACCGATTGAAGAGCCGAAATAAACGTCGGTGGCCGTAAAGCGGTCGCCGGCCACGAACTCGCTCTGGCTGACGGCGTACTCCAGCGCGTTCATGACGTCGGCGAAGCAGCCGTAGCCGACCATGCCCTTGCGCTCCTCGGGCACCTCGACGCCCAGCGACCTGTTGGTCACCGCCGCCTCGAAAGGGCCCGCGGCGTAAAACATCCAGCGGAAGTAGGACGCCCTGCCCTTGTCGCCCAGCGGCGGCGCCAGCCCGGCCTGCGGGAAGGCGTCGGCGAGGTAGGCGCAGATCGCCCCGGCCTCGGTCACCACCGCCTCGCCGTGGCGGATCGCCGGCACCTTGCCCATCGGATTTATGGCCAGGTAGGCGGGCGCCTTCATGGTCGTGCCGTAGTCGAGCAGCTCGGTGCGGTAGGGCTGGCCCACCTCTTCAAGCATCCAGCGCACGATGCGGCCCCGTGACATCGGGTTAGTGTAGAAAACCAGGTCGTCGGCCATGTGATGGCTCCAGGTTCGAGAAGACCGCCCGTACGCACCCAACCTTTCCGCGACGCTGCGGGCAAGGCCCCGTGCGATCACGGGTGCGACAACATTACGGAAAAGCAATTACCGGGAATTCATTTGCCCGGGCGCACGCTGAGCCGCATCAAGGCTCCCAATAATAGCCTCGCTCAATGCGAGCATTCGCGCACTCACGGTTACCGGCATGAAGCTTAAGCCCTCTCATTACTTTATCGCCTTCGTGGTGCTGGTCGTTGTCGCCTGGTTCGTCTTCAGGGCCGTCGTCGGCGGCGGGGACAAGGCCAAGGCCGAACCGCCCAAGCGCGACGAAATCCAGGCCGTGCAGGCGATCATGTCGCCCGACGTGGTGCGCGCCAACCTGGTCACCATCCGCGGCCGCAGCGAAGGCACCCGCAGCGTGCAGGTACGCGCCGAGACCGCCGGCCTGGTGGCCTCCACCCCGACCCGCGAGGGCGCCTTCGTCCACCGCGGCCAGCTGCTCTGCCGTCTCGACGTCGACGCCCGCCAGGCGTCGCTCGACCAGGCCACCGCCACGCTCCATTCCGAACAGCTGCAGTACAAGGCCGCCCAGGAGCTGCAGGCCAAGGGCTTCCGCTCCGCCACCCAGGTGCTCGCCGCCAAGGCCGAGCTGGACCAGGCGACGGCCCAGGTGGCCCAGGCGCGCATCCTGCTGGACCAGGTCAATATCCGCGCCCCCTTCTCGGGCGTGTTCGACAACCGCGACGCCGAGGTCGGCTCCTACCTGTCGCCAGGCCAGCCCTGCGGCACGGTGGTCGAGCTGGATCCGATCCTGATCGTCGGCGACGTCAGCGAAACCGACGCCGGGCGCCTCGCTGTCGGCGCGCCGGCGACCGCCACCCTGTCCGGCGGCCAGGTGGTCAGCGGCCGCGTGCGCTTCGTCTCACGCCAGGCCGACGAACAGACGCGCACCTACCGCGTCGAGATGGTCGTGCCCAACCGAGGCGGCGCCATTCGCTCGGGCCTGTCGGCCGAGATGCAGGTCCAGGCCGGCCAGGTGGCCGCCCACCTGGTGCCGGTGACCTCCATCGTGCTGGACGCCGCCGGCCGACAGGGCGTGCGCTACATCCAGGGCGCCGACCACGTCGCGTTCGCGCCGGTCAAGGTCATCGAGGAAACCGCCAACGGCGTGTGGGTCTCGGGTCTGAACGGCCCGACCAAGGTGATCACGGTGGGCCAGTCCTATGTCTCCGAAGGCGAGAGGGTGCGTGTGACGCTGCGCTAGGCGCGGCGGCAGACGGAGTGTGAAGCGATGATCTCAGCCCTGATCCACAGCGCCATCAAACGCCGCAAGGTGGTCATGGCCATCACCCTGGTGGCGACCATTTTCGGCGTCATCGCCTACCTGACGCTGCCGCGCGAATCCTCGCCCAACATCGTCTTCCCCTACATCTCCGTCACCGTCCCCTACCCCGGGGTCAGCCCCGAGGACTCCGAGCGGCTGCTGGTGCGGCCCATGGAGGTGGCGCTGAAGTCCCTCGAGGGGATGAAGGAGATGAACGCGGTGGCCGGCCAGGACGCCGCCACCGTGGTGATGGAATTCCCGGTCAACTTCGACAAGGAGAAGACCCTCAACGACGTGCGCGCCAAGATCGACCAGGCGCGCGGCCGGTTCCCGCCAGACGCGCTGGAACCGATCATCGAAGAGTACAACGCCAACCAGGATCCGATCATCAACATCGCGCTGCACGGCCCCGCGCCGGAACGCGAGATGTACCGGCTGGCGCGCGACCTCCAGGACAAGCTGGAGACAGTGCCGGGCGTGTTGCGGGCCGAGATCTACGGCGGCCGCGAGGAACTGCTGGAAGTCGACATCGACCCGGTGAAGATGGAGGCCTACGGCATCACCGCCACTGAGCTGGCGGGCGTCATCCGGGCCAACAACCAGCTGGTGCCCGCGGGCAACCTGGTGACTACCCACGGCGCCTTCGCGGTGAAAATTCCCGGCGTCATCGACAAGCCTGAGGACGTGCTGGCCCTGCCCATCAAGACCAACGGCGACCGGGTGGTGACGCTGGGCGACGTGGCCACCGTGCTGCGCACCTTCAAGGAGCCCACCTCGCTGTCGCGCATCAACGGCCAGCGCTCGCTGACCGTGGGCGTAGTCAAGCGGCCCGGCGCCAACATCTTGGAAACCTCGCGCGACGTGCGCGCGGCCATGGTGGAGATGCAGCACAGCTGGCCCGCCAGCGTCGAAGCCACCGTCACCTCCGACGACTCCGAGGACATCAACCGCACCCTGAACCTGCTGGAGAGCGGGCTGATCATCGCGGTGCTGCTGGTGATGATCATCGTCGTGGCGTCGCTCGGAATCCGGGCCGGCCTGATGGTCGGCACCGCCATCCCGATCTGCTTCATGCTGGCCTTCCTGTTCCTGCAGGCCAACAACATCACGCTCAACCAGATGGTCATGTTCGGTCTGGTGCTGGCCGTGGGGATGCTGGTCGATGGATCCATCGTGGTGGTCGAATACGCCGACCGGAAGATGGCCGAGGGCTACCCCAAGGAAGAGGCGTTCGCGCTGGCCGGCGAGCGGATGTTCTGGCCGGTGGCCAACGGCATCCTCACCACCCTGTGCGCCTTCGTGCCGTTCCTGTTCTGGAACTCGATCGCCGGCAAGTTCATGAGCTACCTACCGATCACGCTCTTCTTCGTGCTCGGTTCGTCGATCTTCGTGGCGCTGATCTTCACCCCCGCCATGGGTTCGATCTTCGGCAAGCGCTCGGCCGAACACGCCTCGGAAGCGGAGAACATCAAGCGCTCCGAAGAGGGCGATCCGCTGCAGATGCACGGCTTCATGGGCGGCTACGCCAACTTCGTCTGGGGCGCCATCCGCAAGCCCTGGGTGGTGGTCGGCTCGACCTTCCTGGTGGTGGCCGCGGTCATCGCCTGGTTCGTGGTCACCCCGCACAAGACCGAGTTCTTCCTCAAGGAAGATCCCCCGCGCGTCACCGTTTACGTCAAGGCGCGCGGCAACCTGTCGACCCCGGCCATGAACGAGCTGGTCAGCCAGGTCGAGGCGCGCCTGCAGGGCGTGCGCGGCGTGGAGACCGTCTTCGTGCGCGTCGGCCGCCAGGGCGGCGGCGCGGCCTTCGGCGGCGGCGCTCCGGCCGACACCATCGGTTCGGTGCGTCTGGAATTCGTCGACTACGCCGAGCGCAAGAAGCTGGGCCTGACCGGCGAGGACATCGTCGACCTGGTGCGCAAACGCGTCGAGCGGACCGACGGCGTCGGCATCGAGGTGCGCACGCCCCAGAACGGCCCCTCCGGCGGCAAGGACCTGCAGATCCAGCTGCGCAGCCCCGACAACGGCGCGCTAAACGCCGCGGCCAACAAGATGCTGGCCATCATGCGCGCCGACGGCCAGCTCATCGATATCGAGGACAGCCGCACCTCGCCCGGCATGGAATGGGACCTGGCGGTCGATCGTGAAGCCGCCGGCCGCTACGGCGTCAGCGTGCTCGCCGTCGGCCAGGCCATCCAGTTCGCCACCAATGGCGTGCTGGCCGGCCGCTATCGCCCCGACGACGTGCAGGACGAGCTGGACATCCGCGTCCGCTTCCCCGCCGACCAGCGCAACCTGTCGACCTTCGACCGGCTGAAGATCACCACGCCCGACGGCGCGGTGCCGGCCTCCTACTTCGTGCGCCGCGTGGCGGCCCCGCAGGTCGACACCATCAACCGCCGCGACGGCCAGCGCCTGGTGCTGGTCCAGGCCAACGCCGCGCCGGGCGTGGCCGCCAACCAGGTGATCGCGCGCCTCAAGCCCAAGCTGGAAGCCGCCGGCATTCCCGCCGTGGTCGCCTGGAAGTTCCGCGGCGGCGACGAGGAGACGGCCAAGGCCGGTCAGTTCTTCATGATCGCCATGCTGGTCTCGCTGTTCATGATGGCGGTCATCCTGCTGTGGCAGTTCAACAGCTTCTGGGGCGCGTTCTGCACCCTGTTCGCCGTGGTGCTGTCGACCATAGGGGTGCTGCTCGGCATCCAGATCAACGTGCTGGGCACCTTCGACTACATATCCATCATCATGTGCGGTACGGGCGTGGTGGCGCTCGCGGGGGTTATCGTCGGCCACAACATCGTGCTGGTAGACACCTTCTTCCAGGTCTACCGGGCCGGCGAACCCAGCCCCAAGGCCGCCCTGCGCGCTGCCGCCATGCGCTTCCGCCCGGTGCTGCTGACCACGCTGACCGCCGTCGTCGGCCTGCTGCCGCTGATGTTCCAGGTCGATCCCAGCTTCCGCACCGGCACCATCGAGTACAAGCCGCCCGGTTCGGAGTGGTGGGTGCAGATGGCCGGCGCGATCGTGTGGGGCCTGACCTTCGCCACCCTGCTGACCCTGCTGGTCACGCCGGTGATGCTGGGGTCCTACGACGGCATGCGCAGGTTCTTCCGGCTCAAGCCCAAGAACCTCCCGGCCGCCAACGACCCGGTGGCGGTGAACGACGCCCAGCCCGCCCTGCCCCAGGCCGCGGAGTAGGCGCTAGGCCTTCCCACGGGTCTGGCGCCGCCACAGGCTGGCGTACTCGCCGCCCTGTTCGATCAGCTCGGCGTGGGTCCCGCGCTCGACCACCTTGCCGGCCTTGAGCACCAGGATCTGGTCGGCGTCGACGATGGTCGACAGGCGGTGGGCCACCACCAGGGTGGTGCGCCCCGCCATGGCCGCGCGCAGGGTCTTCTGGATGGCGGCCTCGGTGCGGCTGTCGAGCGCGCTGGTGGCCTCGTCCAGGATCAGCAGGCGCGGATCGGCCAGCAGGGCGCGCGCGATCCCGACCCGCTGGCGCTCGCCGCCGGACAGCTTCAGGCCGCGCTCGCCGACGCGGGTGTCGAGGCCGTCGGGCAGGCTGCGCGCGAAGGTGGCCAGCTCGGCCTGCTCCAGCGCCGCCCAAATCTCCTCTTCCGCCGCGCCCGGCTTCCCGAAGGCGACGTTGGCGTGCAGCGTGTCGTTGAACAGGGCCACGTCCTGCGGCACGAGGGCGATGGCCGTGCGGAGGCCGGCCTGGCGCACACCGCGCAGGTCCGCGCCGTCCATGCGCACCCTGCCCTTCTGCGGATCGACCAGGCGCAGCGCCAGGCGCACCAGGGTCGTCTTGCCCGCGCCGGACGGCCCGACCACGGCGGTGGTGGTGCCCGGCGCGGCGCGGAAGCTCAGGTCCTCCAGCCCGCCCCCGGCGCGCTGGTCATGCTGGAAACCGACGTGCTCGAAGCGAAGGTCGGCGCCCTTCACCGAGCCTTGCGGCAGGTCGGTGGCGTCGGGCGCGTCGGCGACGTCGGGCTTTTCCTTGGCCAGCGCATTGATGGCCTCCATGTCGATGAAGGCCTGGCGCACCTCGCGATAGGCGAAGCCCAGCATGTTGAGCGGCGCGTAAAGCCCGATCAGCACCAGCACCACGGCCGTGACGTCGCCCGGCCCCATCCGCCCGGCCTCCACCTCGAACCCGGCCAGCACGGCCATGACGCCCAGGCCCGCGCTCATCACCGCGCTCTGCACGATGTTGAGCAGGGCCAGCGATCCGGTCGCCTTCACCGAGGCGGAGGTGTAGTCCTCCAGCGCCCGGTCGTAGTCGGCCGCGGCGCGTGCCTCGGCGCCGAAGGACTTCACGGTCTCGTAGTTGAGCAGCGCGTCGACGGCCCGGCCCGCCGCCTCGTTGTCGGCCTCGTTGACCTCGCGGCGGTGGCGGATGCGCCAGTCGGAAATCGCGAAGGTCAGCACGCCATAGAGGCTGACGGTGGCCACCGCCGCGGCGGCGAAGCGCCAGTCATAGACGCCCCACAGCACGGCCGCCGCGAAGACCAGCTCCAGCGCGCTGGGCGCCAGGGTGAAGACCAGCATGCGGATGAGGAAGTCCACCGCCCGCGCGCCACGGTCGATGGTGCGCGACAGGGCCCCGGTGCGCTTGGTCTGGTGGTAGTCGAGCGACAGCAGCAATGCGTGGGCGAAGGCCTCGGCGGCGGCGCGCCGCTGGGCCGCCAGGGAGACAGTCTGGAAAATGGCGTCGCGCGCCTGCGGGGCGGCGGCGGCCACGAAGCGCACGAAGGCCCAGCCGGCGGCCAGGCCCGCAAAGGCGAGGGCCACCGCCGCGCCCATCGACTTGCCTTCAGCGAGCAGGTTGACCGCCTTGCCCAGCAGCAGGGGCGCGATCACGCCCACGGCCTTGCCCACGACGGTCAGCAGCACCGCCACGGTGAGCCGCCAGGTCAGGCCCGGCGCGCGCGAACGCAGCACCAGCCCGACCAGGTCAGCCAGCGCCTTGAAGGCGCCGGGCGCGGGACCTTCGATCATGGCCGGGGCGTCGCGACGCGACCCGCGAAAGCTGCGGCCGCCCCTCACGAAGCCCCGCCGCCGCTGAAGATCAAGGTGGTCTGCACGCCGCCTCCGGGGGGCTTCCAGTCGACGCGCCAACCGTCGGCGATGCGCTGGGAGGCGAAGGGCCCGGCGGGCGGCTCGGGCGAGGCGGTAAAATCGACGGCGCGCTCCTCGCTGCGCCCGGCCGCGACGACGCGCAGCCGGTGCAGGCCGGCGGGCGGACTGAAACGCAGGACATAGCGGCCCTTGGCGTCAGTGCGGCCCTGGGTGGCGGCGACCCCGTCCAGGGTCAGGCGCACTTCCACATTGGGGATGATCTTGCCCGCGGCGCCGGCCCCGCCGGCGGCGTCGAAATCGACCACGGCGATGATCGGCGGACGCGCGCTGAGCGTCCGGGATGCCGCGCCGGCGCGCAGCAGAACCGCGTGTCCGTAGCCGCCCTCAGGCGCGAACAACCAACCTTCCGCGGGGGTGGTGCGGCCCGAATCCTCCGCCGAAATCGCCGCCATCACAGGGCCGCCGCCGGCTGGCAGCTCCAGCTCAAAACGGCCCTCCGCGTCGGCGGTGGCGCCATAGGCCTCGCCCGAGGGCAAGGTCGCGCGCACGCGTCCGGCCGGGCGCGCCTGGCCGCGCAACAGCGGCGCGCCGTCGGCGGCCACCGCCACCGAAGTGACGTCAGGCGCCGGCAGATAGCCGGCCTTCTCCGCTTCGCTGGCGGGAGGTGGCGCATTGGGATCGGCGCGGCGGCCGCAGCCGGTCAGCAGAATGGCGGCGGCCGCCAGTCCCAAGATTCCCGCCGCGCGCCGCATGCCTTGCCTTCCCAGCCGTGAATTCCGACTCTAGGTAGATTGTTTCGCACGGGCGCGCACGCAAGCGCCTCCCCGTCCTGGAGTTTAGAGCCTATGCCCACCGCTTCCCGGCGTCCCGATTCCGTGTGCGTTTATTGCGGGTCGTCCAACCAGGCCGATCCCCGATACCTGGCCGCCGCCGACCAGTTCGGCAAGGACCTGGCCGATAACGGCATGCGGCTGGTCTATGGCGGCGGCGGCGTGGGCCTGATGGGCGCGGTGGCCAGGGCCGCCCACGCCGCGGGCGGGCGGGTGCTGGGCATCATGCCGGAATTCCTGCGCTCGCGCGAAATCCTTTACGATGAGGTCGAGACCATCGTCGTGCCCAACATGCACGAGCGGAAGATGATCATGTTCCAGGAGAGCGACGCCTTCGTCGTTCTGCCCGGCGGCATCGGCACGCTGGAAGAGATCGTCGAGTTGCTGTCCTGGCGGCGCCTCGACCTGCACCGCAAGCCGATCGTGTTCGCCAACCTGGACGGCTTCTGGAACCCGCTGTTCGAGCTGTTCGACCACACGATCGGGGCCAAACTGACACCGGCGGATTTCCGCGAGGCCTGGGTGTCCGTCGACTCGATCGACGCCATCATGCCGGCCCTGACGGAGCCCAAGGCAGCGGCCTGATCGACCGGCGAGCGCTCCTACGTCACTGAATAGACGAGACAGTTCCTCCGGCGGGCCTCCGCCGGATCGTAACGGTGGCGGTTACAGTGAGTTTTTATTTAGGACGCACCTTGACAGTCTTTTATGAAAACGCACTAATGGGCCTGCGCACTCCCCTGCGCACCTCACTAGGAGACACTCTCATGCGTACGCTTGCCCTCACGCTCGCCCTTTCCCTGCTCGCCGGCGGCGCCGCCATGGCCCAGCCCGGCGCCAACAACAGCCTGACTCTCTCCAACCCATCGTCGGCCCCCAACAAGGTGATCATCGACGGCGCGGTGTGGAAGTGCGCCAACGGCGCCTGCGTCGCGACCGGCGGCAAGAGCCAGTCGGCCGATCGCGCCTGCCGCCGGATCGTGGCCAAGCTGGGCGCGGTGACGTCGTTCAGCTGGCAGGGCAACACCCTCAGCGACGAGGCCGTGGCCGCCTGCAACGGCGCCGCATCCTGATCTGAAATTGCGTTCGACCCAGGGGGTCCTACCCACCCCCGACAAACTGCCCCGCCGGCGCGAACCGGCGGGGTTTTTTGTTGGCTAGGCCGCTTCGCCGCGCAGACGCTTTTCAATGCGCTCTCGGCCAATGACCGGCAGCAGGCTGGCCATGTCGGGGCTGCGTTCCAGGCCGGTAAGCGCCAGGCGCAGGGGCATGAACAGATTGCGACCCTTGGCGCCCGTCTCGGCGGCGATGGCGTCGGTCCAGGCCTTCCACGCCGTGCCGTCGATAGTCTCGGGCAGCAATCGGGAAGCCGTTTCGATGAACGCATGGTCCTCGATCACCGGGTGCACCGGCCCGCGCACTACGGCGGCCCAGGCGGCAGCATCCTCGAACTTCTCAAGGTTAGTGCGCACGGCGTTCCAGAAAGCTTCGCCCTCGTCCGCGCCCACCGCTTCCAGGCGCGGCTTGGCGGTCCCGTAGGCCATGACGTGCAGCACGCCGGCGTTCAGCTTATCGAGATCCTGCTGGTGGAAACGCGCCGGAGCGCGGCCCATCTTCTCGAAGGCGAAGGTCTCGGCCAGGGCCTCGATCGACGGCATCGGCTCGACCGGATCGGAGGTGCCGATGCGGCCGAGGTAGCTGGTGATGGCCAGCGGCTCGTAGCCCGCGTCGCGCAGATTACCGATGGCGAGAGGGCCCTCAAGGTCGCGCTTGGATATGCCCCCGCCGGCGGCATCGACCAGCAGCGGCATGTGGGCGAAGGTCGGGATGGGCGCGCCAAGGGCCTCGAAGATTTCGATCTGGGCGCCGGTGTTGGTGACGTGGTCCTCGCCGCGGATGACATGGGTGATCTTCATGTCCACGTCGTCCACGACCGACGGGAGGGTATAGAGGAACAGCCCGTCGCCGCGGATCAGCACCGGATCGGAGAGGGACGCGGTGTCGACCACGCACTCGCCGCGCACCAGATCGTTCCAGGTGACCCGCTTGCCATCCAGCTTGAAGCGCCAGTGCGGCTTGCGCCCCTCGGCTTCGTAGGCGGCGATGTCTTCGGGTGTCAGGCTCAGCGCCGCGCGGTCATAGACAGGCGGCTTGCCCGTCGAGAGCTGGACCTTGCGCCGCAGGTTCAGTTCGTCCTGTGTCTCATAGGCTGGGTACAAGCGCCCGTCCGCCTTGAGCTTTTCGGCCGCCATTTCATACAGGGCGAAGCGCCTGGACTGGCTGTCGGTCTCATCCCAGCCCATGCCGAGCCAGGTCAGGTCCTCGCGGAGGCCATCCTCGGACGCCTGGGTGGAACGCTCCAGGTCGGTGTCGTCGATGCGCAGCACGAACACCCCGCCCTGCCCCTTGGCGAACAGCCAGTTGGCGAGCGCGGTGCGGACATTGCCCACATGCAGCCGACCCGTCGGGGACGGCGCGAAACGGACCTTCACGGACATAGCAGACACGACCTCTTGGAGAGGCAGCGTAGGTCGGTCAGGTACGGTCCGGTGTCAACACCGGACCGTCCGATCAGACCGGGCGATCAATCGTCGCGATGGACCCGTTCGCGCCGCTCGTGGCGCTCCTGGGCCTCGACCGACATGGTCGCCGTCGGGCGTGCTTCGAGCCGCGCCAGCCCGATGGGCTCGCCGGTCTCTTCGCAATAGCCGTAGGAACCATCCTCGATGCGCCGCAGCGCCTCGTCGATCTTGGAGATCAGCTTGCGCTGCCGGTCGCGGGTCCGCAGTTCAAGTGCGCGGTCCGCTTCCGAAGACGCGCGATCCACCAGGTCGGGGTGGTTCTCGGTCTCCGCCTGCAGGTTGCCGATCGTCTCGCGAGATTCCCGCAGGATCTCGTCCTTCCAGATCATCAGCTTGTTTTGGAAGTACTCAAGCTGACGTTCGTTCATGAAGGGCTCGTCGTCTGTCGGACGATACTCTTCACCCCTCGAAACCGACGCTAACGCGTTCATCGACGCCTCACGCTAAAACAGCGCCCCCCTATAGAGCAGCCGGTCTATAGCTACGTAACCGTGGTCATTCAACGGCGGTTTTTCGTCGTAACAAGGCTAAGCTTCCTTAGGCCGCAAGGCGTGACATTTCCGCCTTGGCCATTTCGACCGCGGCGCGGGTTTCAATCTCGTCCAGCACGCCGTCGAGGTTGGAATCGCCTGTCTGGGTACGTTCTTCGCGCACGGCGCGAACCAGCCGTTCCAGGTCGGCCTTCGAGCTCTGCCCGTCGAGCATCGCCAGCTTGATCTTGTCCAGCACGTCCAGGATGCGCCCGCCACGGCCAACCGCGCGGCGGCGGCGCTCCATCGGACCTTCGGCTTCCTGCAGGGCGAGGAGCGCGTCCAGTGAGCCGACCGCGCCGACGCCGGCGACACGCGCGGCCTGGGCGGAGCCCTCGGCCTTGGCGGTTGCGCTGGCCTGGACGCTGAAGCCCTGGGCGGACGAAGGCCGGGAGCCGGCAGCGGCGCCTGCCGTCGGCGCTCCGCGGGTACCGTTCACCTTCATCGACGCAGACCTCGCCTTAACCTTGACCTTGTTTTCCGCCTCCGCCGTCACCGAAACCTTAACGGCCGGGCAGTTTCTGCCGGGGCGCCGGGGGCGTCCTGTCGCACCCCTGCCATCCCTCTGAATTCCTGCAACTTTTCGACCATCACCAGTGGCATGAAGTTCGCACGGGTACGGGCGTGATTATGCTTAACGCAAGGCCCGCCATGTTCCGCTTCGTCGCGCCGCTGCTTCTGGCCCTGGGCATCCTGGGCGCCGCCGAGCCCGCACTGGCCGCTTCCCGCATCAAGGACATCGTCGATGTCGAGGGCGTGCGCCGCAACCAGCTGGTCGGCTACGGCATCGTCGTGGGCCTGAACGGCACCGGCGATTCCCTGCGCAACTCGCCCATGACCCGCCAGAGCCTAGAGGCCATGCTCGAGCGGCTGGGCGTCAATACCCGCGACGCGGTGCTCAACACCAAGAACGTGGCCGCGGTGATGGTCACCGCTGAACTTCCGGCCTTCGCCGCGTCGGGCTCGCGCGTCGATGTCACCGTGTCGGCGTTGGGCGACGCCAAGAGCCTGCTGGGCGGCACCCTGCTGGTCACCCCGCTGATGGGCGCCGACGGCCAGACCTATGTGGTCGGCCAGGGCACGGTGCAGACTGGTTCGGTCTCGGCATCGGGCGCTTCGGGCTCGTCCGTCACCAAGGGCGTGCCGACCTCGGGGCGCATTTCTTCGGGCGGCGTGGTCGAGCGCGAGATCCAGTTCCAGATGTCGCAGATGCAGCAGGTGCGCCTGACCCTGCGCAACCCGGACTTCACCACCTCGCGCCGCATCGCCGACATCATCAATTCCCAGAGCCCGGGCACTGCCTACTCCGAGAACCCCACCACCGTTGTGCTGCGTGCGCCCCCCGGCGCCGACATGGTCAGCTTCATCACCTCCATCGAGAGCCTGCCCGTCGACGTCGACGCCCCGGCCAAGGTGGTCATCGACGAGGTCAACGGCGTCATCGTCATGGGCGAGGCGGTGCGGGTCTCCACCGTCGCCATCGCCCAGGGCAACCTGACCATCTCGGTGCAGGAGAGCCCTTCGGTCAGCCAGCCGGCGCCTTTCTCCCAGGGCCAGACGGCGGTGGTGCCGCAATCGAATGTGAGCGTCGATGAGGAACGCGGCCGCCAGCTGATCATGCTGCGCTCGGGCGTGCAGCTTTCCACCCTGGTCAATGGCCTGAATGCGCTGGGGGTCAGTCCACGCGACATGATCTCCATCCTGCAGGCCATCAAGGCAGCCGGGGCGCTGCAGGCCGAAATCGAGGTGATGTGATGAGCGCCTCCACCGCCGCCGCCACGGTTCCGATCGACGTCCTTACCGGCCCCCGCGCGCCCTCCGCCATCGCGGCGCGCACGCCCGCCGCGATCAAGAAGACCGCCGAGGAATTCGAGGCGGCCTTTCTGGCCTCGATGCTGAAGCCGATCTTCGACCAGCTGCCCACCGACGGCATGTTCGGCGGCGGCCAGGGCGAAGGGGCGTTCCGCTCCTTCATGGTCGACGCCATGTCCAAGCAGATGGCTCGCCACGGCGGCATCGGCCTGGCCGACGACGTACAACGCCAGATGCTGAAGATGCAGGGCCTGACCGAAGCGCCCTCCGCCGCCGCGCCGGCCGCCGCGGAAGCCTCCGCCTCCAACCCGGCCGCGACCGCCGCCGCTGTCGCCCAGGCGGTGCAGTAATGGCCCTCTCCGCCGTGGACGCCGCCGACCGCGTCGAACAGCTGATCTCCCTGACCGAAACCCTGAACGGGCGGCTCAGCGCCGAGGCCGCCGCCTTCGAGCAACGCCGCACCCTGGACGTGGCTTCCGAGCTGGACGAGACCGCCAAGCTGGCCAACCTCTACCGCCACGAATGCGCGCGCGTCCGCGCCAATCCCGAACTGATCGCCGAGGCCCCGCGCGACGCCCGCGCCCGCCTGGCCGACGCGACCCGCAGCTTCGAGGCGGTGATGGCCCGCCACGCCATCGGCCTGGAGGCCGCGCGGACCCTCACCGAAGGTCTGGTCCAGGCCATCGCCCGCGAAGTCGCCAATCAGCGCGCGCCGGGCGTGGGCTACGGCGCGACCGGCGGGGCGGCGCCCAGGGACGCTACGGCGGTGACGCTGAACCGGCAGGCGTAACCGGGACCGATTCCTCAATGGCCGCGCCGTAAAGGCGCGACAGCACCAAGCGGCAGCCTTCGACCGTGACCAGGGTAAGGTAGATGCGGTCGCGAAGGCCGTGCGAGCCCACTGCTAGCTTGCAAGACACGATCTCGCGGGCAAGCAGGTTGCCATCGCCGCCGCGATCCTTGCGCGCAAGCAGCTGCACCAGCGCGGCTCGCTGAAGCGGCTTAAGGTCCTCCGGCTTGGCAGTCATGGTGATGACCGAGACGTCGCCGTCCCGCACCACGCGCGAACTAGCGTCGGAATTGTCCAATTCCATCGGCAGTTCAATGGGCGTCACGCCGAAGGATTCCGGCAGCAGCTTGACGTCCTCGACGATGAGCGGGCTCCAGCCCTTGTTCTCAACGGCGATGGATAGTCTCCCGCCCTGTTCCGCCAGGTAGTAGACCGTGGGATCCGCGGCCCCGAGCCGGAGACGCTTGACTGCCGCTGGCAAGGTCACCGAGAGCACCGCCACCAGGGCGACAGGCAGGGAAAGCACGCTGACGCCGAAGTGCAGGTAGCGCTCCCAGTTCTGATGGCTCTGGCAGGCCGGGCATTTTCTCGCCGCGACTGGAATGGACTGGTGGCAATCTCGGCAATTGCGCATTTCAGCGGCCGCTTCGCGTCTTGTGGAGGGCTTGCTCGCCATGTTCTTCCCCTAGGCGGGCCGCGGCCGCAGCCGCAGGCAGATCAGGCCGCAGACCAGGGCCGCGAAGGCCCCGCTGCCGCCCATCAAGGTGACCTGTTCGAGCGTCGACAACTTGCCGCCGCCAAACTGGATGAAGGGCGCCATGACCCCGGCCGCCGCGCCGCCGATCGCCGTGCTGGCCAAAAGCCACAGCCACCCGTTCGCCATGCGCGGCGACAGCCAGGCCGCCGCCACGCCGGTGATCAGCGCCGCGGGCAGGCCGATGATGTAGCCGAACAGCAGGCCGAACACGGCCATGAAGGCCACCTCGGGCATCTCCACGATGGCCGGAGCCAGCATGGCCAGCGTCACCCCCGCCCCGGCCAGCGGGGGCCCCACGCCGGCGAAGATGGCTGCCACGGCGATCTGGGCGCCGGAGCCCTTCATGGCCCGGGCGCCTGGGGCGCGGTTTCGAGAGCCGCAGGCACGGGGCGCGGCCGAAAGGCCAGGCAGATGAGGGCGCAGATCAGGCTGGTGACACCGCCGAAGGCCACGAGCCCCACCTGCAGGTCCTGTGGCTGCAACGGCAGCTTGGCCCAGTTGCCCGCCCCGAGCGCCCAGGCCAGGCAGCCGCCGACCACCGCCGCCAGCCCGGCCCACACCCAGGCCTTGCGAATGCGCCCGCCGGCGAAGGCGGCCACGAGGCCGGTGGCGAGCGACGGCAGCGCGCCCAGCGAATAGGCCGTCAGCAGGGCCATGCCGGCGTAAAGCAACCCGGTCGTCGACGCGCTCGATCCTGCCGCTGGAGGGCTTGAGGCAAAGAGGGCGGCGGCGATGAGGATCGCCGCGATCGGCGGCGCGAGGAAGAAGTAGACCAGGAACACGGCGACGCCGCGAACGAAGTTGCTCATGGATGCGCCCCGCCTCACGGCTCCTGCGGCATGTATTCGGTCTCGGGTGGTTCAAGCGGCTGGGGCGGCCCGGGCCGCAGTCTCAGGGTCGCGACGGCGCTGGCCAGCGACCCGACGACTGCCGAACCGATATAGACGTACCAGGAGGCGAAGGCCGTCGCTCCGCGCGCTTCACCGCGCATGAAAAAGGCTGCCCAGGCGCACGTCGCGACCACGCCCAGGACGAGCGACGCCAGCGCCCAGAGCCAGGGGGATTTCAGCATCGGCGACAGGAATGATCCGCCGAGCCCGGTCAGCAGGCCAGGAACGAAGCCGAAGATGTAGCTGAACACCACCACCACCACCGTGGCCGCCCAGTAGTCGTAGGGCTGCTCAGGGATGGGCAGCCCGAACCGCAACACCCCGAAAGCATAGAGCAGCAGGATCACCGCCGCGGCCGCCACAGGGCCCAGCAGCGCAAAGATCACCGTGGTCCTGAGGGTCGCCACTGTCCGTCCGGCCGCCATGAGGTCGCTCCGTGGTTCGGCCTACTGCTACGCTGAAATGCGCCCGCGCGACAAACTGCGTCGTTTGTTCTCAGTTCGTTCTTGCTGTAAGGCGGGACTCAAGTCCCATATATCGTCGTTGGGCTCGACCGGACGGTCGGCCCGCAGTGATCACGGATTTCATGGCCGACAAGCACGACTTCATCCGCGTCAGGGGCGCGCGCGAGCACAACCTCAAGGGCGTCGACGTGGACATTCCGCGTGGGCAGCTGGTGGTGATGACCGGCCTGTCAGGGTCGGGCAAGAGCTCGCTGGCGTTCGACACCATCTATGCCGAGGGCCAGCGCCGATACGTGGAGAGCCTGTCGGCCTACGCGCGCCAGTTCCTTGAGCTGATGGGCAAGCCGGACGTGGACCTGATCGAAGGCCTGTCGCCGGCCATCTCGATCGAGCAGAAGACCACTTCCAAGAACCCCCGCTCGACCGTCGGCACGGTCACCGAGATCCACGACTACATGCGCCTGCTGTGGGCGCGCGTGGGCGTGCCCTACTCGCCGGCCACCGGCCTGCCGATCCAGAGCCAGACCATCTCGATGATGGTCGACAAGCTGGCCGCCCTGCCCGAGGGCGAGCGCATCTACCTGCTGGCCCCGGTGATCCGCGGCCGCAAGGGGGAGTACCGCAAGGAGATCGCCGACTGGCAGCGCCAGGGCTTCCAGCGCCTGAAGATCGACGGCGTCTACTATTCGATCGAAGACGCCCCGGTGCTGGACAAGAAGTTCAAGCACGACATCGACATCGTGGTGGACCGCCTGGTCACCAAGGCCGGGCTGGAGAGCCGCTACGCCGACAGCCTGCAGACCGCCCTGCACCTGGCCGACGGCATCGCGGTGGCCGAGTGGGCCGGCGGCGCCGAGGGCGAAGAGCCCAAACGCCTGCTGTTCTCCGAGAAGTTCGCCTGCCCGGTCTCCGGGTTCACCATCAGCGAGATCGAGCCGCGGCTGTTTTCGTTCAACAACCCGTTCGGCGCCTGCCCGGTGTGCGACGGCCTGGGCGTCAAGCTGGCCTTCGACGCCGACCTGATCGTCACCGACCGCGACAAGACCCTGCACAAGGGCGCCGTGACGCCCTGGGCCAAGAGCCCTTCCCCCTTCTACACCCAGACCCTGCAGGCCCTGGCGCGCCACTACGGCTTCTCGATGGACGTTCCCTGGCGTGACCTGCCGGCCAAGGCCCACGAGGTCATCCTGCACGGCACCGGGTCGGAGAAGATCAAGTTCTCCTACGACGACGGCGCGCGGCGATACGACGTGACCAAGCCGTTCGAGGGCGTGCTGCCCAACATGGAGCGGCGCTGGCGCGAGACCGACAGCGCCTGGGTGCGCGAGGAACTGGGCCGCTACCAGGCCGAGACGCCCTGCGAGGCCTGCCACGGCTACCGTCTCAAGCCCGAAGCCCTGGCCGTGAAGATCGCCGGCAAGCACATCGGCGAGATCTCGACGCTGGCCATCAAGGACGCCAACGCCTGGTTCACGGAGCTGGACAAGGGCCTGACGGAGAAGGAGCTCGAGATCGGGCGCCGCATCCTGAAGGAGATCAACGACCGGCTGCGCTTCCTCAACAACGTCGGCCTGGACTACCTGAACCTGTCGCGCGCCTCGGGCACCCTGTCCGGCGGCGAGAGCCAGCGCATCCGCCTGGCCAGCCAGATCGGGTCGGGCCTGACCGGCGTGCTCTATGTGCTGGACGAGCCCTCCATCGGCCTGCACCAGCGCGACAACGCGCGCCTGCTCGACAGCCTTCGGGGCCTGCGCGACCTGGGCAACTCGGTGCTGGTCGTGGAGCACGACGAAGAGGCGATCCTGACCGCCGACTATGTCATCGACATGGGCCCCGCCGCGGGCATCCACGGCGGCGAGATCGTCGCCGAGGGCCTGCCCGCCGACCTGATGGCGGCCCCGCGCAGCCTGACCGGCAAGTACCTGTCGGGCGAGATGGCCATCGAGGTGCCGGACATGCGCCGGCCGCTTGGGAAAAAGCGGCTGCGCATCGAAGGCGCCACGGGCAACAACCTGAAGTCCGTCACCGCCGAGATCCCGGTGGGCACATTCACCTGCATCACCGGGGTGTCGGGCGGCGGCAAGTCGACCTTCACCATCGAGACCCTCTACAAGGCGGCCGCGCGGCGGCTGAACAACGCCACCGCGGCCCCCGCCCCCTTCGACCGCATCGAGGGGCTGGAGAACTTCGAGAAGGTCATCGACATCGACCAGTCGCCGATCGGACGCACCCCGCGTTCGAACCCGGCCACCTACACCGGCGCCTTCGGGCCGATCCGTGACTGGTTCGCGGGCCTGCCGGAGTCCAAGTCGCGCGGTTACGGTCCGGGCCGTTTCTCGTTCAATGTGAAGGGCGGGCGCTGCGAGGCCTGCCAGGGCGACGGCCTGATCAAGATCGAGATGCACTTCCTGCCCGACGTCTACGTCACCTGCGACGTCTGCAAGGGCAAGCGCTACAACCGCGAGACCCTGGAGATCCTGTTCAAGGGCAAGTCGATCGCCGACGTGCTGGACATGACCGTCGAGGAGGCGCTCGGCTTCTTCAAGGCGGTGCCTTCGATCCGCGAGAAGATGCGCACGCTCGAGCGCGTCGGCCTCGGTTACATCAAGGTCGGCCAGTCGGCCACGACTCTGTCCGGCGGCGAAGCGCAGCGGGTGAAACTGTCGAAGGAGCTGTCGCGCCGGGCCACGTCGCGGACGCTCTACATCCTGGATGAGCCGACCACCGGCCTGCACTTCGAGGACACGCGCAAGCTGCTCGAGGTGCTGCACGAGCTGGTCGAGCAGGGCGCCACGGTCGTCGTCATCGAACACAACCTCGATGTGGTGAAGACCGCCGACTACATCCTCGACTTCGGTCCCGAAGGCGGCGACGGCGGCGGGCAGATCGTCTCCAAGGGCACGCCCGAAGAGGTCGCGGCGGACGAGACCAGCTGGACCGGCCGCTACCTCGCCGAAGTGCTGGAGCGCCATGAACAGCGGCGCAAGGCGCGCAGCCGCAAGAAGGCCAGCTAGGCGGTCAGGTCGATCCCCTGCACGGCCGGGACCTTGCCGCTGAGATCCCGATAGGCGACCGCGGGCGTGGCCAGGACGATGGCGAACTGCAGACCCGACAGCACCGCCGCGGCCGCGGTCACCAGCAGGTGCGCGGGCGTGAATACCGCCGCCACACTCTCCAGGTCCAGGCTCGCGGCCCGGATGTAGGTCCCGATGTCGCCGCTGGCGGCCGCCCCAATGGCCATGAAGACGGCGGACGCCAGCATCTGCACCACGATGGCCAGGGTCCAGGACAGGGCGTAGGCGCCCAGCAGCGACCAGAACCGGCCGCGCGTCATCAGCCAGGCGTCCTTCAGCGAGATACGCTTTTCGATGAAGGTCAGCGGCCCGGCCAGGGACAGGCGCACCCCGACATAGATCACGCCGCCCGCCATGGCCGCGAAGGCCAGGGCTCCGAACAGCATGCCCGCCGCCGGGCCGGCGCCGGAGCCCGCCCCCATCAGCACGGCGCCCATGATCATCGCCGCCATGAAGACCCCGGTGAAGACCAACAGCAGCAGCAGATAGAGCAGCAGCATGCGGCCCTCGTCACGGCCGACCCGCAGATGGCCGAAGCGCCCGGCGCCCGGCGCGAAGACGGCGCGGTAGGCGGCGCAGGCGATGAGCGCGCTGAAGCCCAGCACCACCGGAATGGCGGCCAGGTCGAACAGGGCCATGCTCGGGCCCATGGCAACGAGGTTGTCCATGTTGCCGGCGGGATCGCGCATGAAATCGCGGAAAACGGCAAGGTCGGGCCCGGCCAGGGCGGCCATCAAGGTGTCGATGACCAGGCCGTAGACGAGGCAGGCCACCATCCACCAGGCCACCACCTTCGGCTGCTCACGCGTCAGCCGGAAGCCTTCGAAGGCGGCCTCGGTGGGGGAAAAGGTCATGGGCGGGCTCCTGGGCCGGCGCGCGGACGCGGCAACCCTCCGCTCATAGCCGAACCGCAAGCAGGGCGTCTCTGTCGAAGAGACGCCCCGCCCGGTTTTCCTGGCCGCGTGCGTCGGCCGTCGTCAGTGCCCGTGGGCGTCGTGGCCGTGGCCGTCACCCGCCGGCGACGCCGGATGGGCGTCGTCGTGCGGCGCGGCCGGATGGGCCTCGGCGTGGGGATCGGCGTGAGGCTCGGCATGAGCCGCTTCGCCGTGGGCGTCGCCGTGACCGTGATCGGCGGCGGGCGCGGCATGGACGTCGCCGTGACCGTGATCGGCGGCGGGCGCGGCGTGAGCGTCGCCGTGACCGTGATCGGCGGCGGGCGCGGCGTGAGCGTCACCATGACCGTGGTCGGAGGCGGGCGCGGCGTGGGCGTCACCATGACCGTGGTCGGCGGCGGGCGCGGCGTGAGCGTCACCATGACCGTGGTCGGCGGCGGGCGCGGCGTGAGCGTCACCATGACCGTGGTCGGCGGCGGGCGCGGCGTGGGCGTCGCCATGACCGTGGTCGCCGTGCGGATCGGCATGCGGCTCTGCATGGGCGACTTCTTGCGGGGTATGAGCCCCGTGGGCATCGCCGTGGCTGTCGCCATGCGGATCGGCGTGGCCGTGACCGTCGCCATGGGCCTCGGCATGCCCTTGGGCCTCGACGGCAAAAGCCGCGGCGCCGGCGGCGATGGCGGCGCCGGCCGCCAGGGCGGCGGCCTCCGCCCCGTGGCTGTCGGTGGAGCCGCCATGGCCGTCGTCGTGGCCGTGGCCGCGGCCGTGGCTATCGGCCGGCGGACCGTGCTCGACCGGCGGCGGCGCGGCGACCGGCTCGGGCGCGGGCGGATTGCGGTCTTCGGTCAGGTCACGATACGCCGCGGCTTGCGGGGCATAGGCCAGCGCCAGCTGCATGGCCTTGGCCAGCATGTGAATGCCGAAGAAGGCCAGCCCGCCATAGCCGACGGTCTGGAAGATCGCCTCCGGCGAGATGTGCTCGAAGTCGAAGTTCAGGTGGTCGCCCACGAACAGCGCATCGACGCTGAAGCCCAGCGCGCCGCCCACCATGGTGGCCACCATCTTGACCACGAACACCGTGACCAGGACGAAGATGATGCTGAGCAGGTACATCCCCACCAGCGACCAGAAGTGGCCCTTGGTCAGGCCCCAGGAGCCGAAGAAGCGGATGCGCTTCTGGGCGAAGGTCATGGCCGGAGCCAGGGACAGGCGCACCAGCAGGAACAGGTAGAAGCAGACGAAGGCGACGCCGCTGAGAATGGCAGCGAAAATCGCCATGCCATGCTCCAGGGGCGCGCCCTTGAGCAGGAAGATCAGGCCGAAAATGAAGGCGCAGTAGATGATGCCGAAGAACAGCACGGTGATGATCATCAGCCCGAACTGCCGCAGTTCGTCGCCGCCGAGCTTCATGTAGGCGAAGCCTCGGTCCTGCGGCCGCAAGACGGTGCGGAAGACCGCGCAGATCTGCACGCAGGCCAGGATCAGCAGCAGCGGCAGCATCACCCCCAGCGCCTGGAACATTGGCGCAAAGAGGGTCAGCGCTTCTTCGGGAGTATCGACATGGTAGTTGTGCATCCAGGTCGGATCGTCCTGGTGGCGCAGGATCTCACCGATGAAGGATGAGCCCACGAGGTAACAGGCCAGGGCGATCGCCGCGGCCGCCACCAGTCCGTAGACCACGGCCCACATGATGATCGAAACGGGCCGGCGTCCGATGACGCGGAAGCCTTCGAAAGCGGCGCGAGTGGCGGAAAACGCCATGAATCAATCCCCCTAGGCGAGCGGAACAGGAGCAGGCTGGCCGTGGTCCGGCTCAGCGGTCTTGGCCGTGAGTTGGCGGTAGGCCGAGGCGAAGGGCGCCAGCATGACGGTGTAGATCGCCCCGCTGAGCAGGGCGCCCACGAGGGTCAGCCCGACGATCCAGGGCATGGCCTGCATCATCCAGACGTTGGGGTCCTGGGCGAAAAAGGCCTCGATGGATTCCGGCGAAAGGGCGCTGTAGCTGCCCAGGCCGAAGAAGATGCCCAGGAAGATCCCGCCCAACACCATCTCGAGCACCAGCATGGTGACGATCAGGAGCAGCACCAGGCCGAACAGCGACCAGCTGTGGCCCTTGGTCAGGCTCCAGGACTCGAACAGCTGGAAGCTGCGGGTGTCGAAGGTCGCCGCGCCCGCCAGGGAAAAGCGAAGGCAGACCCAGATGATCGAGCCGATGCCGCCGATGCAGGCGGCGGTGATGCCCAGCCCCTTGACCCAGCCGCCGAGCGGAGAGCCCATGGCCTCGCCGGCGAAATAGACGATCATGATCAGCAGGCCCGCCGCCAGGGCGATGAGAATGGCGAAGATGAACAGCAGGATGCAGAGGCACAGGTAGAGCAGGCCCTGCCAGACCTCGTCCATGCCCAGCTTGAGACCCAGGAAACCGCCATCGGAAGGGCGGATCATGGCCCGGTAGACCGCGGCGTTGAAGATCGCCATGGAGAAGATGCCAGTGAGGAAGCCCAAGGATTCAAAGGAATTGATGCCCGACATGGTGTGGGCGAATTCCTGCATCCCCGATTGCGGGTCGCCGCCCGCCACCGAGCTGGCGATCAGGTTGCCATAGGCCTTGAAGATCTCAGGGCCCATCATCCAGAACATCAGCACCGCCGGCAGCATGCGCAGCACGGTGTAGACGATGCCCCAGGTCAAGACGTGCAAGGGTTTGCGGCCCACCAGGGCGAACCCTGCGCCATATGCCTCGCTGATCGAAAAGCTATTCATGGCCATCACCCCCGTGCCCGCCATTAATCATCCTAGACCGCCAACGGCCACGCTGGAAACTGTCACCCGTGGGTCACGCTTTTTCCAACGCAGACGACCGATCCTGCCCGCGGTTTGTGACAGCCGCAGGCTGCCGAGCTTATCCCCCGCGACGGCGAGAACCATGTAATTCGCGGTAATCTTTCGCCGCTCGGGGATTTGCGCTGGCGGCGAGGGCGCGTATCAGTCCGCCAATGACACTCAAACCCGTACACGTGGTCGGCGGCGGCCTGGCCGGATCCGAGGCCGCGTGGCAGATCGCCCAGGCCGGCGTGCCCGTCGTGCTGCACGAAATGCGCCCGGTGCGCGGCACCGCGGCCCACCAGGGCGAGGGCCTGGCCGAGCTGGTCTGTTCCAACTCGTTCCGCTCCGACGACTGGGAATACAACGCCGTGGGTCTGCTGCACGCGGAGATGCGGCGCTGCGGCTCGATCATCATGGCGTGTGGCGACGCCCACCAGGTGCCTGCCGGCGGCGCCCTGGCGGTGGACCGCGAGGGCTTCTCCGCCGCCGTGACGGCGAAGCTGGAAGCCCATCCGCTGATCAGCATCGAGCGCGAGGAAATCGCCGGCCTGCCGCCCGCCGAGTGGGACAACGTCATCGTCGCCACCGGCCCCCTCACCTCGCCCGCCCTGGCCGAAGCGATCCTGGCGCTGACCGGCGAGGAGAGCCTCTCGTTCTTCGACGCCATCGCGCCGATCGTGCACGCCGACAGCATCGACATGTCGATCGCCTGGCGGCAGTCGCGCTACGACAAGGAAGGCCCCGGCGGCGACGCGGCGGCCTACATCAACTGCCCCCTGACCAAGGAGCAGTACGAGGCCTTCATCCAGGCGCTGCTGGACGGCCCCAAGGCCGAGTTCAAGGACTGGGAGAACGTCCCCTACTTCGAGGCCTGCCTGCCCATCGAGGTTATGGCCGAGCGGGGCCGCGAGACCCTGCGCTACGGCCCGATGAAGCCCATCGGCCTGACCAACGCCCACAATCCGACCGAGAAGGCCTACGCGGTCGTGCAGCTGCGCCAGGACAATGCGCTCGGCACCCTGTTCAACATGGTCGGCTTCCAGACCAAGCTGAAGCACGGGGCCCAGACCGACATCTTCCGCACCATCCCGGGTCTGGGCGAAGCGCAGTTCGCGCGCCTGGGCGGGTTGCACCGCAACACCTTCCTGAACTCGCCGAAACTGCTCGACGGCCAGCTCCGCATGAAGGCCATGCCGCGCCTGCGTTTCGCCGGCCAGGTCACCGGCGTGGAAGGCTATGTCGAAAGCGCCGCCATGGGCCTAGTCACCGGCCGGCTGGCGGCGGCCGAGCGGCTGGGCGCGGCGCTCAACCCGCCGCCGGTGGAGACGGCGCTGGGGGCCCTGGTCAACCATATCACCGGCGGCCACCTGGAAGGCGGCAAGTTCCAGCCGATGAACATCAACTACGGCCTGCTGCCGCCGCTTGAGGCGCCGCGCCACGACCACGACGGCAAGAAGCTGCAGCCCAAGGACCGCGGCCGCGCCAAGAAGCGGTTGATGAGCGTGCGCGCGCTGGCCGCCGTCGACGCCTGGCTGGCCGGAACGCCCGTCGCCGCTGAACCCGAGATGGCCTAGGGCCGGCCCCGCAGGGTCGCCGCCAACAGCCGCGCGCGCTTCTCCAGCGGCCCCAGGGCCCGGTCCTTGGCGTAGGGCAGGCTGAAGGTCGCATAGGCGACAGCGGGGAAGGCCGCGACCGGCAGGGCCTTCAGGTCGGCGGCCGCCGCCATCAGGTGACCCGCGACCCGCCCGGCCACGTCCTTCAGGGCGATGGAGGGCGGCAGGCGGCTGTCGCGCCGTAGCGCCGCCAGCCACCAGGCGCGCATGGCCTCGCTCACCGCCCCGGCCGGGCTGGCCGCATCCAGCCGCCGCGCCGCCAGGGCCGCCAGCCGCCCGTCGGTCGCGTCGATGTGGGCGTAGAGGGCGGCCTCGTCGTCGAAGGCGCCCGCCTCCAGGTCTCCGGCCCGGGCGTCGATCAAGGCGTCGAGCTCGGCCGGATCGAAGGCGCCGCGCCGGATCGGGTCGGCCAGGGCCTCGACCACCGGATGCGCCCGCGGCGTCTGGCCCGCCGCCAGCTCCTCGATGGCCTCACGCCACCAGGCCAGGCGGATGTGCCCCATCATCATCTCGGAGACCTGGGTGGGGATCTTGGCCACCACGTGGTTCAGCGCGTACAGCGCCATCACGTCGGCGCGCGCCTGGTCATCGGCGATGAGACGCGCCGCCAGCCAGCGGTCCGGGTCGGCCGCCTTCACCTGCGCGTCGATGTCGTCGGGGTCGTGGCTCATCACTCAAACGAAAAAGGCCCGCCTCGCGGGCGGGCCCCTTCCTAGCGCCAATCCGCGTCCTAGCCGAACAGCGTCTGGTACATGGTCATGGCCGTCAGCATGGGCAGCGACAGCAGCACGTTGATGCGGGAAAACAGCATCGCCGTCTTGCCGGCCTTGGCCTTGGCGTCCGCGTCGGCCTCGACGATGCCCAGCGCGATCTTCTGGTTCGGCCAGATCACGCCCCAGACGTTGATGAACATGACGATCGCCAGCCACACGCCCACGCCCATCAGCACGAAGCTGGCCTGGCTGGAATCGTAGCCGCCGGCGAAGCCGAAGCTGAGGATCTCGCCGATGTAGGTCATGCCGCCCTTGAGGAAGGCGACCAGCAGGCCGAACAGCACGGTGAACAGCGCCGCCCAGCGGAACCAGAACAGCGCCTCGGGCGCGATGTACTTGGAGATCGCCGGCTTCAGCTCGGCGGGAATGTCCGGCATTTTCCGGATCTGGACGAAGTTGAAATAGTACAGCAGCCCGATCCACAGGATGCCGAAGAAGGTGTGGCCCCAGCGCGCGACGGCCTGCCAGAAGGCCATGTCCATCCCGCCCGGCGCGGCGTTGCCGAAGGCGTAGATCATCACCAGGGCGAGCAGGACGCTCACGATCATGGTGTTTCGGAAGTTCTGCAGCAGCCCGGCCATCGTCATCTCCCCAAGGCGGAATCACAGCCCGCCCTGACAATAGGCGGTTTCGCCAGGGCTTTCGACCATAGGGAATGTGAGGCCTTTGGGGGGGCCTAGCGCGTGGTCTGCCGCCGCGGCGGCTGGCGTTGCACCGAGGTGCCCTTGGTCAGGTCGATCGGCGCCTCGTCGTCGTCGCCGCGCTTGGCGCCCCACAGCAGGATGATCGGCAAGGCGACATAGATCGACGAATAGGTGCCGATGATGACGCCGAAGACCATGGTGAACACCAGCGGGAACAGCACGGGGCCGCCCCAGATCAGCGCCCCGGCCAGCGCCAGGATCGCGGTCGTGCCGGTGATCAGGGTGCGCGACAGTCGCTCGTTTTCCGACAGGTTGATGACGTCGCGCAGGGGCGTGGTCTTGTACTTGCGCAGGTTCTCCCGCAGTCGGTCGAAGGTGATGACCTTCTCGTTCATCGAGTAGCCGATGACCGTCAGCAGGGCCGCGATCGAGCTCATCGAGAACTCGATCTGCAGGGCCGACAGCAGTCCCATGGTGAGCAGCACGTCGTGGAACACCGCGGCCACGGCGCCGAGGCCGAACTGCAGCTGGAAGCGGAACCAGATGTAGCCGAGCATGAGCGCCAGCGCGATGCCGAGCGCCTTCAGGCCGTTCTGGAACAGCTCGCCGGAGACGGTCGGGCTGACCGTCTCGCCGCCCTGGAATCGCATGCCGGGGAAGCGGGGCGCGAGCTGCTGCTCGACGTGCTTCACCGCCTGGGTGGAATCGACCCCTTCGACGTCCTTGAAGCGGATGGTGGCCGCGTCGCCGCGTTCGCCGAAGGACTGCACCAGCACATCGTGGGCGCCGAGCTCGGCCAGCGCCTTGCGGATGCCGTCGACCGGCGCCGCCCTGCCCGGCGTGGAGACCTGCATGGACGAACCGCCGGCGAAATCGACGCCGAGGTTCAGGCCGAACATGATGAAGGACGCGATCGCGCCGGCGACGGCGATCGCCGAAACGACGGCCGCGAACGGAGCCGCCCGGACGAAGTCGATCTTCGTGTCGTGCGGCAGGTACCGCGTAAGGGGCCAACGGAACATCGAGCGTCCTTAGATCGGCAGGGTTTTGGGCTTGGTGGCCCGGAACCACCAGGCGATCAGCAGTTGGGTCACAAGGATGGCGGTGAACATCGAGGTGATCACGCCGATCAGCAGCGTCAGGGCGAAGCCCTTCACCGGGCCCGAACCCAGGCTGTACATGATGATGGCCGAGATCGCCGAGGTGACGTTGGCGTCGAGGATGGAGACCAGGGCCCGCCGGAAGCCGTGATCGGCGGCGGCCATGGCGCTGTGCCCCGTGCGCTGCTCGTCCCGCATCCGCTCATAGATCAGCACGTTGGCGTCCACCGCCACCGCCAGGGTCAGGATGATGCCGGCGATGCCGGGCAGGGTCATGGCGAACTGGAAGCAGGTCATGATGCCAACCAGCAGGAGCACATTCAGCATCAGCCCGACGACTGCGAAGCCGCCGAACAGGCCGTAGGCCAGCAGCATGAAGATGACGATCGCGACGGCGCCGATCAGCAGCGACATCTGGCCGGCCTGCACGGCCTCTTCGCCGAGGCCCGCGCCGACCTTGGACTGAGCGATGATCTTCAACGGCGCCGGCAGGGCCCCGCCTTCGAGCAGGTTGGCCAACTCGGCCGCCGACTCATTGGTGAAGTTGCCCGTGATCTGACCCGAGCCGCCGGTGATGGCCGACTGGATGACGGGGGCCGAGATCACCTTGCCGTCAAGGATGATGGCGAAGCGCTTGCCGATATTGCGCGCGGTCGCGTCGCCGAAGCGGCGCGCCCCGTCGCCGTTGAAGCGGAAGTTGATGTCCGGCTGGTTGGTCTGCTGGTCGAACCCGGGCCAGGCCTGGCTGAGGCTTTCGCCCGACACCAGAACGCGGCGGTGAACCAGCACGAACGGCTCGTCCGGGCGGCTGGGCTGCGGCAGCAGGATGTCGCTGGGCGGCACGCGGCCGGCCTGGGCCTCCTCCACGGAGACCGTGTCATCGACCATCTGGAAGGTCAGCTTGGCGGTCTGGCCGATCTGGCGCTTCAACGCCTCGGGATCGCTCTCGCCGGGGGCCTGCAGCACGATGCGGGTGGCGCCCTGGGCGGAGAGCGAAATCTCCTTGGTGCCTTCCGGGTCGATGCGCTTGCGGATGATTTCGATGGACTGACGCACGGCGCGCGCGGCGCGCTGGGCCGCGGCGTTGTCCGCGTATTGCAGGCGAAGCAGGTCAGGTCCGTCGCGAACGACGGTGAAGTCGGGCGCGCCCGATGACATGTCGGCGAGGCGGGCGACGACGCGCTGGGCGGCGGCGATCTGGGCCGGGTCGTTGATGCGCACGAAGATGCGCCCGCCCTGCTGACTTGGTGAGCCGGCGATCGCCTCAGACTTCAGCGCATTGCGGATGTCCTCGACGGTGTTGGTCGCCTGCTCACGCGCCAGGGCGGCGATATCGACTTCCAGCAGCAGGTACGAACCGCCCTGCAGGTCGAGGCCCAGGTTCAGCGTCTTGTGCGGCAGCCAGCCGGGCAGCGAGTCGCGTTGCGCCTGGCTGAGCACATTGGGCATCGCGTAGAGCGCGCCAAGAATGGCGGCCAGCACGACGAGAATGATTTTCCAGCGGGAAAGCTGAAGCATGAGAGTTGGCTCAGCCCTTGGCGGACTTGTCGGCGATCTTGGCGGGTTCGCCCTTGACCTGAACCTCGGCGATCATCGACTTGACCACCTGCACGGCGACGCCCTGGGCGATCTCGACCGTGGCTTCGGTTTCCTCGACGCGGGTCACCTTGCCCTTCATGCCGTTCGACAGCACGACGGTGTCGCCGCGCTTCAGCGCCGCGACCATTTTCTGGTGGTCCTGCATGCGGCGCTGCTGCGGCCGGATCATCAGGAAGTAGAACAGGACAAAGATGAGGATGAACGGCGCGAGTTGCATCACCATCCCCATCGTGCCGCCTTCGGCTCCGGTGGGCATCGCATAGTCTCCGGGAAATCGGCCCCGCGGGCCGGTGGAAATTTGAGCGCGGAACCTATGTCCTGCCCGCGGTCATTGCAACGGAAGCCGAGCGGGAATTGTCACGCCTGTGACGAATGGTGCGATTCCCTTCTCATTCATGAGAAGGAGGGAACCCACGCACCGGAGCGGAGCGCAGGTTCTGGCGTGGGGGTAGAGCCGGCAGGACCCGGCGCCGGAATCACCGACCGTCGCGCTATCAGGCTCGGTGAACCGGCTGGCTCTACCCCCACGCCCGAACCTGCGGCCGATGGCCTCCGGTGCGTGGGTTCCCTCCTTCTCGCAAGCGAGAAGGGTTAGCGCAAAATGGGCATCGGATCGACCGGATCGGCCTTCTCGCGCGGGTTGGCGGCATAGCGGATTTCGAAGTGCAGCTGCGGCTGGGACATGCCGCCGCTCGAACCCACCGCGCCGATGATCTGCCCCTGCTTAACGTCCTGGTGCATATGCACGTCGATGCGCGAGAGGTAGCCGTAGGCCGTGACCCAACCGTCGGCGTGCTTGATCAGGACGTAGTTGCCGAAGGCCGCGATGATCGAGCCCGCGTAGACCACCTCGCCGTCGGCGGCGGCCTTCACCGGCGTTCCGTCCGGCGCGCCGATGTTGATCCCGTCGTTGCGCATGCCGACGCCCATGGCGCCGTAGCGCAGCACGATGTCGCCGCGCACCGGCCAGATGAAGCGGCCGCGACCGACCGACGGGGCGCCCGTTCCGGTGACGCTGGAGGCCGGCGTAGCGATGGGCGCCGGCGCCGTGCGCTGCGGTCGGGGCCCGGACTCCATGTCGGAGTTGGCGGCGGCCGTACGGGCGCCCAGGCCGGATGGCGTCGGGCCGGTGGCGTAGGGGTCGGGGCCGCCGTCGTGGGCGCTGGCCGGCAGGATCAGCGGCTTGCCCGCGACGATGCCGCCATGGGGCTGCAGACCGTTCAGCTCGATCAGGGTCTGGGCATGGACGCCGAAGCGCCGCCCGATGCCGGCGACGGTATCGCCCGGCTGGATGACGTACTGGTAAGTCGGGCCGGTGGGGCGAACGGGCGTGGCCGCGGCGGCGTCATCGCCGGCGTCGGCGTCGTCGTTGACGGCATCGGGGTTGGTGCTCTCGGGCCTGACGGCCGGGCGCGGCGGCGCGGGCCTCGCCGGGGCGGCGGGGGCAGGATGGCGCGGCGGGTCGGACAGGCCGCGCTCGGGCGTCGAAGGGTCGGCGATGGGCGGCAGGTCCGAGGCGATGATGTCCTC
>Ga0209023_10000195_pt1 | contig 104455 bp, 81 predicted proteins | sample LakOneMetagenome_FD_187468 | JGI IMG/M metagenome (GOLD analysis project Ga0209023, IMG submission 187468) | Freshwater and sediment microbial communities from Lake Erie, Canada (SPAdes) (version 2) | ecosystem: Environmental > Aquatic > Freshwater > Lentic | place: Lake Erie, Canada...
TATCCACCAGGATTTTGGCGACGGCGTTGTCGTTTTGGCTTCGTATACTCGGGTAGCCCTGCGCAGGATGCCGAAGTTGCGCGGGTTCGACCACGGTGGTGGACCGAGTGCATCGAGAGTCGACAGCGTTTTTGCATCCTCTGCGGCGCGTGCCAGTGCAAGCACTTTTGTATAACTGGAAGTCTGGTTTTCGGTGTAATTCACCATCTGTCCAATGCCGACATAAGCATGAAAAAGCTCGGGACGGGATTTGGCCATATGCACGCTGAGGTAAGAGCCCCAGGAGCCGCCAGTCAGAATGACTTTCTTTTTATTCAAATGCCGGGCCAGATAAGCCGCCAGCTCGTTGCCGTCTTGCGCCATTTGTTCGATCGTCAATTCCGATTTTGCGGTGTCGGGATTGCGACCAAAGGTTTTTCCTGCTCCGCGTTGATCCCATTGGACAAGGGTAAATTCCTTTTCCCATGCGCCGTATACCGTGCGTGCAAAAGGTGTTGACGGATTTCCCGGCCCGCCATGAACAAAAAGCACCACCGGGTTTGCGCAGTTCGCACCGTGGATAGTGACCCATTGCTCGATGCCGCCGATCAAGACAAAACTTTCTTCATTGATTGCCGGTGTGGCGGACGTACATTTGGCGACGGAAATGTTTGCGGTTTTCGCGGATGCACAAAGAGGCAGCAGCAATAATATTGCTGCCAGAAAATATCGGGTCATGATTTCAGGGGTTCCGTGAATGCGGGGGTATCGCGTAGCTTCATTGTGCGGGAATTTGCATGTGGATGTATGTGCCATAGGTAGGCAGCAAACATGCAGTCATATGTATTTAGTTGTGAAAGCAAGCAGGCCGATCCCCGGCCCGATACTTCAAACAGAAGGCAATAAAACCTTCCTCGCCAGTTTGCCACTAAGCACCGCAATCGCGAGCGCCAGGAGAATGAAAATCAGCGAAACCGAAAATGTCATCTGCATGCCTCTTGCAACAGCATCCGGATTTTCGGCCGTAACGTCGCCCGTATTCGCAGCGAATGCAAATATGGCCCCCATGACTGATGCACCGGTGATAAGACCAAGATTTCGCGAAAGATTGAGCATGCCGGAAACGACGCCTCGTTGATCCGGCGAAATGTTGCTCATGACGGAAGTATTGTTGGCTGTCTGGAACAGTGCATAGCCGGCAGTGATGATGACCAGTGGCGCGATATATGCCGCGATGCCAAAACGGATCGTGATTATCGAGAAAATAAAACATCCGACTAGCATTGCGACGAGCCCGGTGATGCTGACCTGTTGTGCACCCCATCTATCCACAATGCGGCCCGCCGGCACGCCAGTGAGTGCGGCGATAAAGGGGCCCGATGACATAACAAGGCCGACACTGGCTGTATCGAGCGCAAGTGCACCGGAAAGATAGAACGGGCCAACCACCAGTGTTGCCATTACGACGGTGGTGACGATGGCGCTCATCGCCAATCCCGCACTTTGCCGGGGATTTTGGAACATCGAGAGTTGGATTAGTGGCGTTCGGGCTTTTGTTTCGATCAATACAAATACACACGCGCCGGAAACGGCTGTCAATAACAAAGCTATATTCAGCAAACCGAAAACACTATTGCCATGAACCGTCATGGCGAGTGCATAGGCAGCAAGCGTTACGGCGAGCAGCAGCGTCCCGGCGATGTCGAAATTGGCGCGAAGTGATGTCGTGCTTTTACGATCGGCGGGTAGATGCAAATAAGCGAAAATAAATGTCAGAACACCAAGTGGCAGATTGATGAAAAAAATGGATCGCCATCCAAAGCCGGCAATCAGCAAACCGCCCAATGTTGGACCGAGTGCAGTCCCGATCGCGGACATCGTACCAAGCAGGCCCATCGCGCTGCCGGTTTTTTCCTTCGGAGCGGTTTCACTCACTAAAGCCAGGGTGAGGGCCATCATGATGGCGGCTCCCAGTCCTTGCGCAGCGCGGGCGGCTATCAGCCACCAGAGTGAAGCTGCGATGCCGCAGAGAATGGATGCGAAGGTAAAAATAAAAATGCCTGTCAGCATTAAACGTCGACGACCAATCACGTCGCCGATTCGTCCTACGCCAACAATCAACGTGGTGATAGCCAGGAGATAAGCAAGCACGACCCATTGGACTTGTTGAAAGCTGGCATGGAATGCCGCGACCAACATCGGCAAGGCGACATTGGCGATGCTGGTACCAAGCGAGGACAGCAACATCGATAGTGACAGGCCGGTTAGTGCCCATTTGATCGATGATGGCGGTTTTGCGCCAACATCGTTTACAGACGTGCCTGGCTTCAATATTGGGTTCACTTCGCGGCTCCAAGAATGGCTGTTGGCAGCCTATTCCCGTTTTTGACAGGGCGGAAGACGCAGCATTTACACTTTATAAGTGCGTTTAACGCCATATGTACCTCAAACCGTGTTAGGTTTTATGCATGTCGAAACCTGATTTCAATTTGCTGATTACGCTGGACGTGTTGCTTGCCGAAGGCAGCGTTGCACGTGCTGCCAGACGCTTGCGGCTCAGCCCCTCGGCGATGAGCCGCGCCCTGGCGCGATTGCGCGAGACGATGGGTGACCCGCTGTTGGTCAGGGCAGGGCGTGGGCTTGTTCCAACGCCGAGAGCGCTCGAACTTCGCGAGCAAGTCGCCCGGCTTGTGCAGGACGCCGAATCGGTTTTACGTCCTGCACAGATACTTAAACTCAAGCAGCTGGTTCGAACATTCACCTTGCGAACGAGCGATGGTTTCGTGGAAAACTTTGGACCGAAGCTTATTGCCCGTATTCATGATGAAGCGCCTGATGTACGGATTCGCTTCGTGCAGAAAATAGATAAGGACAGCTCGGCGCTGCGCAATGGCAGTGTCGATCTGGAGACCGGGGTTGTCGATGACACGACAGGTCCCGAAGTCCGCACACGCGCCTTGTTCCGGGATCATTTGGTGGGTGTGGTGGAAATGGGACACGCGTTGAGCAAGGGGAAAATTACTCCCAGGCGTTATGCATCAGGCAGCCATATTCTTGTTTCGCGAAAAGGTTTCGAAAAAAGCCAGATAGACGAAGCCCTGCAGGAACTCGGATTGGTGCGGGAGATCGGCACGATCGTTTCCGGTTTTTCCGCCGCGCTTTCACTTGCCCGTGGCTCCGACATGATTGCTACGGTGCCCGAATATCACACTGAAAATCTGCGTGCGGGAATGTATCGTTTCATGCTTCCTGTTTCTACACCGGAATTTACGGTGTCTATGCTGTGGCATCCTCGTATGGATGGCGATTCGGCGCATCGTTGGTTGCGCGCTTGTGTTCTGGATGTGTGCGCGAAATGATGTAGTTACTCAACCAGCCCGTTTCCAATCTTCCTTTCACCCCACAATCGTTGCATCCTTTGCCAACGCCGATTGTTCCCTTCGTGATTTCACAATGGGGTACAGCAGTTGCACCCACCAACGTTCCGGTCCGTGATCGGAATCATCTTTCAAACCAACACGCGATGGATAACGGCGGGTAATTTTTGCCGTGCCGAACAACACATCCCAGAAGAAAAGCAGATTGCCGTAATTGCCTTTGTAGTGGCCGATGCCATCGTCCTGCGTAATGGCATGGTGGGCAAAATGCGTTGCAGGTGTCGAGATGGTGCGTTCGACAACCCATGCCACTGGATGCAGGAAACGCCAGCGATAAAGAAATGTGTCCCAGCGTATTTCGCTATGGGCACCAAAGATCACGAGCATTTTGATCAGCAAATACCAGGGATAGACGGGACCCAGGCCGAGAAAGACAAGGTAGGCGCTTATCCAGATTCCAGGCATCATCGCGTAATAAAAAAAGTTGTTTCGATACACGACTCGAATGCCCATATGCGGTGCCGAATGATGGGCGCGGTGCAATGGCCACAACAGTGGAGTGTGCGAGGCGCGGTGCCACCAATACTGAGTAAGGTCGTCGCCGATCAGCAGCAGCAAGATCATCGGAAGTATCGGCAAGCCTGACAAACTATCTGCAAGTCCGGGTGTGTAGTGCCGTGCCAGAAAGCCGACCAACAGCAATATTCCGGGATAGATGAGGGCCGCAAACAACAGGGTGATGGCAGTTTCGAGTGGTGCATCCTCGCGAGTGCCGTGTGGACTTTGTGTCAGGCCGCGAAAATATTCGATGGCGGCAAACGTGATGAACAATCCGAAAATAATGACGGCAGGATGGTGCGCGACCCAGTGCTGCATGGAGGCAAGTTCCGTGGTTGGACATCGACAGATTGGACAAAGCACGGCCCGTTGGCGATGATTCGATTGCCCATAAATATGATTCGAGATGCAGCAGGCCTTGAAATCCGAGACTACAACGTCAATTGCTTCCCGGTTTCTGGTCGCCATGCTGGATGCTGCGGGGAAGCCCGTTGACGACGTGCTGGCGCGTGTCGGCTTGTCTCGCGATCAATTGAGCGGGCCGGAATTGGCAATGCCACTGGAGGCTTTTCGCGAGCTTTGGGCAAGAGTGGCAGTAATAAGACCGGATATTGGCATTACGCTGGTCGAACAATTTCCCGAAGGCCAGATGCATATCCTGGCACATCTGGCACTGCGCTCTGCCACGGTGGGTGCTGCCCTCGACAATGTATGCCGCTACGCAGGCGTAACCAGTAAAGCAGATCAGTTGATGCTTGAACGTAATGGCGGCGTCGTCAGGTTTTCCTATGAATGTCGTGCCGACGCCATCCGCAACCCCTGGATGGCCGAGCATTATTTGTCGATGACCGTGGTATTCATGACGCGTGCCACCGGTCGCATGCCGCCGATCAAAAACGTTGAATTCGCCACGGCCGCCCAGGCACCAATAGAGGTGTATCAGAGCCGTTTCGGCGTTGCGCCTCGCTTCGATACAGGTCGCAATGCCATCGAGTTCGATGCGGAATTTTTGTCGTGGCCACTGCTTACCCACGACGACTACCTGTATGCCATTCTTGAACGTGTGGCAAAAATGCATCAAGTGGCAGTGCCAGCTTCTTTGCTGGATAAAGTTCGTGCCGACATTGCCAGGTCGTTCGTGAAAGGCAAAACGCCGGTTATCGATGCGATTGCCGCAGCATGTCGGTTGAGCCCGCGCGCGCTGCGTGATCGTCTTGCCCAGGAGCAAACCACTTTTCGTTCGCTGCTCGATGAAGTGCGGCGTGATTTGGCAAAAGAACATTTTTCGCGCGGCTTATCCGTGACGGAAACGGCTTATCTGCTTGGTTTTTCGGAACCGGCTGCACTTCAGCACGCCTGCAAACGCTGGTTTAAAAAATCGGCTGGAGATTTGCGGCAGCAGTTGATTGGATAGGGTGCGTTTCCAAGGCACCAATTCATCTTGTGCTTTTTGCACGATCGATTTCTTCCTGCAGCCAAATCCTCGCAGGTTCCAGATCATGAAAAAATTGCAGCACCACGCCCGTTTGTTCGTAGATGCGGTTCCATTGCGTACTCGCGATCTTGATGCCCTCGAGATTTTCCGTGACGAATGCAACGGCGACCATGCCGCGCTCGGCACGCTGGATTGCCGAGAGGTGCATGGCGTCTTCAACATCGGGAGCGAGGATGGGGGGCGAATCGAACGCGACCAAAGTGCCAAACTTCGGTGGCATCTGATCGATCATCCTGATCATGGCGAGCGCGTAATGCTGTGCCGCTTCAACATTGAATTCGGACGATGACCAGACGCGGATGACATCGCCATCGCGGGTAATTTCGTATTGGCCGATCATTTCAAACATGGGGAGATCGTCTGGTCGATGGTTGAGACTCTATAGATTCCGCCTGATTTTGCCTGGGAGGAAATCCTGAAACTGCTACATGAACATGTCATCTAAAGCTTGCTTGATATTCGGCAATTCAGGTCGCGTCTTTATCGCGCCGCTTGCCTTTGACTTGATACATCGCGGCATCTGCCATGCGAATCACTTCAGCGACATTGTGGCCGGCACCGGCAGTCACTATGCCGATACTGGCGCCGCCATAATGGATGGCAAGTGGTCCGATGTTGTATATGCCGATCAGAAACGCATTCAATCGCTCTGCCAAATGCGAGCTGACATCTTCACTGGCGTTCGGCGCAATCACGATAAATTCGTCGCCACCGTAACGTGCCGCAAAGTCGCCGGCTCGCAGACCCGATTCAAGCCGACGGCCGACATCCGCGAGAAACCTGTCACCGACTGCATGGCCGTATTGATCGTTGATTGCCTTGAAACCGTCGAGATCGATAAAGGCCACCAGGACATTCTTTCCACTACGGCCTGCACGGAATAATTCGCGGGAAAGTTCCTCCTGCAGGGCGCGGCGGTTGGGTAATCCGGTTAGTCCATCCACCATGACCTGTGCCGATAGCTCACGGTTTTCCCGCTGCAATCGATCAATCTCGTACTCTTGTTCCAGCCGTTGGCCAACCATGATTGCGAACATATTCAACACATTGAGTGCCTGACTATTTGCCGGACTTTTCTGCATGCTCGCGCCGCATAAAGTACCGACCAGATTGCCATCACCGATAAAAATCGGGCTGCTGACATAGGTCATGATGCCAAGTGCTTTTGCTGCTTCGGACTCAGGCCAGAATTGCGGTACATCGGACACCCAGGATTCGCCTTGTTCGAGTGCGCGTCGGCATAGCGTATCGCCCCAATCAAAGGACTCACCTTCGGGAATTTGCAGCTGTTGGGTATTGCGGGCGAAAAGCACACTCTGCGTGCCGTCGATTTCGTTTACCGAAGTCAGATAGGTGGACTCCAGCCCCAGACTTGTTTCGAGCACTTTCAGTATCGGCCTTGCAAGTTCTTCCAAGGTCGTGCCCGAAGCACTGAAGTGGGTGAAGGCATCCAGAGGTTTTTGCATGATGATTTTGCGAATTCTTGCGACGGCAGGCTAAGCGTACCCATTACGCCGATGAGTGTCGATATTTCGTGAACCTTGGAATTGATCGGGCAGGCGTTTATCAATTCGGTTGTTCAGGTTTCACAGGCGGGCATCTTGGCCACGCGCTTTTAATTGTTTGCATTTTTGCTGATACATTGTCGCAATTGTCTGTCGGGCCGGGGCCCGACCTACGGCAATCCATGACGTTAGAGGAACAGCGACGATGTTGAAGTTTGCGTTAGCCATTCTGGTTTTTCTGTCAAACCAGGCATTTGCCGTCGAAGTGAGCGAAGACGCCTTGAAGGGCAGTTGGAAAATCGTAAGGTATAACGACAAGCCCTATGAAGATGACGACCGTTGGGAATACAGCGGCAGCCATATGTCGCAGGTGACTTATTCTCCCGACGGTAAAGTTCACCTGATGAGCCCCTCGGTTTTTTACATTACCGAAGGGCATTTGCTGGAATTCGATTTCGGCAAGGTCGATGTGATGCAACTGGACAAGAAAACCATGGCGATCTCGGTGAGTGGCAGTGATTTTGTCTTCGAGAAAATCAGCGACAGGGTTTACGTCAAACCGAAGGCAAAAGAAAAAATCGTTTCGAAGGAAGTTGCCGAAACGGTATCTGGAATGGCGGAAGGCTTGTTTGGCACCGGCGAGGAAAATGCGGAGGCCTTGAATTGCAGCAAGGCGGTGAAAGACACATGGCGCTTTCTGGATCAAGCACTATTGCAGGGTGAAATCAATTTCAACGACGGTTATAGCACCCGGCAGCAACTGGCCGATTCCGGTAAAAAGCTCAACGCCTTGCGTAACGCCATCAACGTAAAGTCCTGCGAAAGCTCCGAAGGTAATGTGAAGGATTTTTATCTTTGCCTGAGCAACCCGGACAACATCGTTTTGTATTGCGGGCAGAAATACAAATTCCAGGTTCCTTAGTCGGGCCAACGGCCCGACCTACGGGATATGCATATCCCGTGTATTAATCTTGAGGGCGGGTGCTTTTTTCTGGATTGGCAAGCGCCTTGCATCGGAAACAAACAGATTTACTTCTTTGCCGCCTGGTGCTTGTGCAGGGCGTATTTGCAGATGGTAGGCGTCGGTGTCTTCGGGATGTTCGGGGGATTCCATTTGTACTATCTTGCTGCCGTGCAGATGGCAAGGAAGCGGAACCACTTTTTTTGAAAACGCATGCAGGAATGTTCCAAACCGGGATTTGCCTATGTTAACTACAAAAATCATGATGTTGGCCCGAAGCCGTGCAGCGTAATACCGCTGTGAATTTCCTCCAAACAATGACTTTTGGGGGGTGTCACAAAACCCCATTGGGATATGCTTGGGGTTTACCCGTCCGGAATCCTGTCATGAAGAAAACACTCCTCGGTCTTAGCGTTGCGATTGCGCTTTGTACATCGATTGGCTTTGCCGCCGATGCCGCTGCCCCAGCCCCGAAAATCGGTACATTCGGCGTCGATTTGAGTTCCCGCGATATGTCGGTCAAGCCCGGCGACGATTTCAACCGCTTTGCCAGCGGTCATTGGCTAGATACCTATCAACTCAAGGATTATCAAGTCAGCTTCGGTTCGTTCACCAGCCTGCGCGAGGATTCCGAGGCACAAACCCGGCAGATCTTCGATGCACTGGCCAAGCGTACCGATCTTGCACCGGGCAGCAATGAACAAAAAGTCCGCGACTACTACAACAGTTTCATGGATCGCGATGCGCGCAATGCCGCAGGCATCACGCCGCTGAAACCGGTGCTGGACAAGATTGCCGCAATCAATTCGATGCCTGCATTGGTAAAGGCTTTCGCCGAATCCGATGTGGACGGCACCAATGCACCGATCGGTGCCGGTGTCAGTCTGGATCGCAAAAACCCTGATCGTTACCTGATCGGTGTCGGTGTTGGTGGCTATGGTTTGCCGGACAAGGATTACTACGTCAATCCGGAACCGCGTTTCGTCACTATTCGTGCAGCCTATGTTGAACACATCCAGAAAATGCTTGGCTTTGCCGGCGTTACCGATGGCAAGGCGCGTGCGCAGGCGATCTTCGATCTTGAAGCGGCGCTGGCGAAAGAAACCTGGGACCGTGCCCAAATGCGCGACCGCGACAAGACCTATAACCTGACCAAATTTGCCGATTTGTCCAAACTCTATCCGGGCTATGACTGGGCTGCCGCATTCAAGGCGCAAGGCTTGCCGATTCCCGAAGAAGTGAACGTCAACACGCCAAGTTCGGTGTCGCCTATCATCGCCATCGTCAACAAAACGCCATTGTCGGTTTGGCGCGACTATCTGACTTTCAATGCAGTCAACGGCAATGCCGGTTTGCTCAGCAAGGAAATCGATGATGCCGCGTTTGCTTTCAACGGCACCATCCTGTCCGGCCAAAAAGCCCAACGCGATGACTGGAAACGTGCCGGCGGTCTGGTCGGTGGAAGCCAGGGTCTGGGCGATGCAGTTGGCCAGGTGTATGTGTCGAAGTTCTTTACGCCGGAATCCAAGGCGGCGATGGATGCATTGGTCGCAAACTTGCGGGTAGCCTTGCGCCAGAACCTGAGCAAGATCGACTGGATGGGTGATACCACCAAAGCCGAGGCTTACAAGAAGCTTGATTCCTTCCGTCCAAAAATCGGTTACCCGGGCAAGTGGAAAGATTACAGTTCAGTCAATATCGTGCCCAATAATCTGATGGCCAATGTGTTGGCCATGCGCCAGTTCTACGTCAATGATGAAAACGCGCGCATCGGCAAAAAAACAGATCGCGACGAATGGTTCATGACGCCGCAAACGGTGAATGCCTATTACAACGGCACGTTCAACGAAATCGTTTTTCCGGCTGCCATTTTGCAACCGCCATTTTTCGATGCGCATGCCGACCCGGCCGTCAATTACGGCGCGATTGGTGCCGTGATTGGTCATGAAATGGGCCATGGTTTTGACGACCAGGGCAGCAAATCCGATTGGCAGGGCATCCAGCAAAACTGGTGGACCGATGAAGACCGTGCCCGTTTCGAAACCCGCGTGAAAGCACTCGGAGCGCAATACAACACGTTCTGTCCGCTGGAAAAAATCTGCGTCAATGGTGCATTGACGATGGGTGAAAATATTGGTGACCTCGGCGGCTTGTCGATGGCATACACCGCTTACCATCTGAGTTTGAACGGCAAGGAAGCGCCGATCATCAACGGCCTGACCGGCGATCAGCGTTTCTTCATGGCGTACGCACAAATCTGGAAAACCAAATATCGCGACGAAGCCCTGGTCAACCAGATTAAATCCGATCCGCATTCACCCGGCATGTATCGTGCCAATGGTTCGGTGCGTAATTTCGATCCCTGGTACAAAGCCTTCGATGTGAAGCCGGGCGACAAGATGTATTTGAAGCCGGAAGAACGTGTGCGTATTTGGTAATAGCGACACGAAACAGCAATAAAAAACACCCCGCGAAAGCGGGGTGTTTTTTTATTGCCCAGCGAGCCATCAAGCTGCAACTTGCTGGACACAATGCCGAGAGTTTCCGTTGCAATGTCGGCATTCTTGCAGGCAACGCAGCTCTCACCGGAGTGAAGGAAGACAGGCATGAATGCGGCCGGAAACTTCCTTTTGTAGCCTATGTCGGCATCATAAAAAAGCCGGAAATCTTGATGTGCCTTTTGTGCAGGGCAATGCCCGGAAATTGCCTTGCAAAGATATCGCTTTCAATGCGACGGGATAGGTGTATAAAAGGTAGCAATAGCTTTTCAATTTGCTGCGGTATTGAAGCAAATCCGATAATTACCCCAAGCGCCTTGCAGGCCCAGGCTTGCCGGAGAAATTTATCAGAAGCATTTATCAGCGTACAAAAAACGCGCGTACCAGAGGGTATGCGTGGAATTTGCGCAATACGGGGTTCCCGTCCGCAGCGTCTTCGAAGATGGTTAGTGGACTGGCCGGAAATCACCATGTCTGAAGGCAACGCGCTACCTTTGTCACTAACTGACCAGGTTGCCAGCCTGATTGAATCCCTGCGCGAAAACCTCTCCCGGCTCGAGGAATTACAAGGAGTGAAAGCTGCGCAAGGCGCGACGCTGACGCGCGAGGAATCCTTGTTGATTTCACGCGCGAACGAACAAATGTTTTACAGCCAGACGGCAAACAAGGCGGCGATCCTGAATGCCCTTCCCGGCAATGTCGCGTTACTGGACAACCAGGGGCGCATCATTCAGGTGAACCAGGCATGGCGGCAGTTTTCACTTGGCAATCTTCTGCAGGGGCCGGGTTACGGCATAGGCGTCAATTACCTGTGGATTTGCGATAGCGCGCAAGGCGAGGAATCCGGGAAAGCTCATGAAGTAGCAGTCGGAATACGCGCTGTATTGAATGATGGAGCGAAACATTTTTCTATCGAATATCCCTGTCATTCCGCAACGGAAAAGCGCTGGTTCCAGTTGACCGTTACGCCCATGATCTATGGACGTCAAAACGGTGCCGTGATCATGCACTGGAATATTACCGAACGCGTATTGGCGAATCAGCGCTTGCTGGAAAGCGAACGCCGCTTCAGCGATATGCTCAAGGATATCCAGCTTGCTTCGGTGATGCTGGATCTTGATGCAAAAATCACCTATTGCAATGACTATTTGTTGACGCTTACCGGCTGGAAGCACGAGGAAGTCATGGGCAAAGACTGGTTCGAGGTCTTCATGCCGCGCGAACAGGGCGACATGAAACCGGTCTTCGAAGAACTTATTGCCGAAAAATCGGAAGCACGTTATCGGGAACATCCGCTGGTAACCCGGTCTGGAGAAAGCAGGCTAGTCAGATGGAATAATTCCGTGCTTCGTTCGGTAACCGGAGAAGTGGTGGGTACGGCCAGTATTGGCGAAGACATTACGGAACGTACCAGAGCGCATGAACGCGTTGTCCAGCTAAACCGGGTGCATCGCATGCTGAGTGGGATCAATGCGCTTATCGTGCATGCCAATACGCAGGATGAACTTTTCAAAGAAGCTTGCCGGATCGCAGTCGAAGCAGGCGGATTCAAAATGGCCGTAATCTGCCTGTTGGAACCTGGCAATACAGGCTTTCGTATATGTGCATCCGCAGGGGATGAAAGCGGTCTTTTCGAATCAATCAGAAAGAGTATGGCCAATAACCGGATTGGCGCCGACAGCATCGCCACCAAATCGGTAACGGAAAAGAAAATACTGGTTTCAAATGATGTCCAGAACGATGTTTCCGTAATGCTTGCCGAGGAATATGTCGAAGCGGGTATCAAATCGCTGGCGGTACTGCCACTGGTCGTGGCGGATGCGGTAGTGGGAGTACTCGTGCTTTTTGCGCCGACCTGCGGTTTTTTCCACGATGACGAAATCAAGTTGCTGACTGAACTGGCGACCGATATCGCATTTGCCATCGACCACATCGAAAAGCAGGACCGGCTCGAATATCTGGCGTATTACGATGACATTACCGGACTGGCGAATCGTCGCTTGTTTCTCGAACGCGTCGCACAATTTACGCACACTGCTGAGCAGGGCGACCACCGGCTGGCAGTCGCGCTGATTGATCTGGAGCGATTCAAGAATATCAACGATAGCCTGGGGCATGCGGCAGGCGATGCCTTGTTGAAGCAGGTGGCGCAATGGTTGTCGGATAATCTGGGCGGGGCCGACCTGGTGGCGCGTGTAGGCACGGATCATTTCGCGATGGTCATCCCGGTCGTTATGAAAAGCGGAAATGTCGGGCGCTTGCTAGATGTCCAGATGGCGGCGCTTACCGATCACCCATTCCAGCTCAACGGTGGCGAATTCAGGATAGCTTTCAAGGGCGGCATCGCCATGTATCCGGATGATGGAAGTACCGCCCTGGAATTATTCAAGAATGCCGAAGCGGCGTTGAAGAAAGCAAAGGCGAAAGGTGACCGCTATCTTTTCTATACGCGAGCCATGACCGATAAAGTGGCGGTCAGGCTTACGATGGAAAACCAGCTTCGGCAGGCATTGGAGAAAAACGAATATGTTCTTCATTACCAACCCAAGATCAATCTGGAGACTGGCAAGCTGACCAGCGCGGAAGCCTTGATACGCTGGAATGACCCAAGAACCGGATTGGTGGCTCCAGGCCAATTTATTTCGATTCTGGAAGAAACCGGCTTGATATATGAAGTGGGGCGCTGGGCCATGCGTAGTGCTATCGAAACCTATCTGAGATGGCAAAAGAAAGGACTGCCCGCCGTGCGCATAGCCGTCAATGTATCGCCTTTGCAATTGCGGCACCGCGACTTTATCGCCCGGATTAAAAGTGCCATCAGCCACGACGCATATGCGGCTGCCGGGCTTGAACTCGAAATTACCGAAAGTCTTATCATGGAAGACGTGAAGCACAGTATTGCCAGCCTGAGTGCCATCAGGGAAATGGGAGTGACCGTTGCCATCGACGACTTCGGTACCGGCTTTTCCTCCTTGAGTTATCTTTCCAAATTACCGGTCGACAGCCTGAAAATCGATAGATCGTTCATTACCGAAATGACCGGGTCACCCGAAGGAGTGTCTTTGGTATCGACCATCGTAAATCTGGGGCAGTCCCTCAAACTCAAGGTGGTGGCTGAGGGTGTTGAAACGAAAGAACAAATGCGTTTGTTGCAAATGCTGAAATGCGACGAGATGCAGGGCTTCCTTTACAGCAAGCCGGTGCCCGGCAATGAGTTTGAAACCCTTTTTCTTGGCGGGTCTTGATAGACACGCTTGGCAATAAGTCTTCATCTTCTTCATGCCCGGCAAGTCTTCGGGAAACACTGCGGCAAGGGGCGATTGATCGAAATCCGCTTTTTGTCAGGCGGGAAAAAATACCGGCATGATTTAAATCCTCGATCAGATACTTCAAAAATGGATATGATGTTTTCCGTATAGAAATACGAGGCCGGTATGTTGATTATTCGCAATATGGCGATTGCCGTATTTTTTATCTGGATACTTGTCGATAGTGCCGTCATCTTTCGTTACAAGACCGGCGAAGCAGAGAACCGTGATCGTGCTTCCTTGAAGGTAGTCACGATGGGTAATCTGGTGGCGTGGACATGCAGTATCTACTTCTCCTTCATTTCGACAGGTGCGATGCAGCTAATCTTGCTGCAAATTGCCGGACTGACGTTGTTGGCGGCCGGAATCGCCTTGCGATTTGTCGCGGTAGCGCAACTTGGCCGCTTTCATACGCCGAATGTCGCCATTCTTGCGGATCATCAGTTGATGGACTCAGGCCTTTATCGGCATGTAAGGCATCCAAGCTATCTGGGGGCACTCATCGCTTTTCTCGGCTTCGGTCTGGCGTTGGGCAATTGGTTTAGCGTTGTGGTGATCCTCCTCATCATTCCATATATTTATATTTATCGTATCGATGAGGAAGAGCAGGCACTCGCAACAGGCTTGGGCGATCCCTATATCGAATATTGCAAACGCACCAAGCGCCTTATCCCGGGCGTGTATTAAAAACCACATGCGATGCCCGCAGGCTTGTTAATACGATTCTTGATGTGGTTTTCAGTATTTATTTGATAAGGTTGGCAGCCTTGGGTTTGCCTGCACTAAAGAATTCACTATGTCCTCATCTACGCGCGTGTTTATCGGTTTGCTGCTTGGCGTTGTGCTCGGCTTGTTGCTCAGTGCTTTCGCGCCGGATTGGGTCCCCAGGGCCAGTGCGATGGCGCAGCCGATTGGCAAGCTTTGGTTGAACGCCCTGCAAATGACGATCGTGCCTTTGGTAGCGTCCTTGCTGATCGTCGGCATCAATCAGGCCAGTGATATTGCCGAGTCGGGCAGGGTTGCCCGGCGCGCGATGGTATGGATTGTCAGCTTGTTGTTTCTGGCGGGATTGGCAACTGCGATTGCGGCTCCTTTCATTCTCGGCTTCATGCCGCATAACCCGGAATTGATGGAAACCCTGAAATCGGCCTCGGCGGCTGCATTGCCAGTGGCGAGCGGCAATGACTGGACCAGCACCATCATTCCCACCAACATTATCGCAGCGGCAAGTGCCGGTGCCATCGTGCCTTTGGTGGCTTTCACGCTTTTGTTCGCGTTCGCGCTGACCCAGATCAACCCGGAACGCCGCAAGTTGATCATCGATTTCTTTCGTGGCGTTTCCGAAACCATTATCCAGATGGTGAACTGGATATTGTGGGTCGGGCCACTGGGCGTGTTCTGCCTGATTCTTCCGCTGAGCGCGCAAGCCGGTGGCGGCATTATCAAGGCCCTGGGTATTTATATTCTGATGTTGTGCATTTTGTATTTGAGTATCACGGCGATTTTGTATGTCGTTGCCAGCATCGGAAAAGGCGAGGTATTCCTGAAATACGCGAAAGCCATTTTGCCGGCACAGGTAATTGCAATGAGTACGCAATCCTCGGTGGCAACCCTGCCGGCGATGGTGAACAGTGCGCAAAGCCTGGGCTATCCGAATCAGGTGACAGGTTTGGTGTTGCCGCTGGCGGTTTCACTGTTTCGCATTACCAGCCCCATTCAATATCTTGGCGTGGTGTCTTTTATTGCCTGGGCTTACGGCATTGATTTGTCGATTGGCACATTGGCGGTTTGTGTGAGCCTTTCGGTGCTTATTTCGATAGGCTCGGTCGGCTTGCCCGGCTCGGCCATTTTCATGGGCACCAATCTGCCGGTGGTGCAATCGGCTGGCTTGCCGGTAGATGCACTTGGCTTGTTGGTGGCGGTGGATGTCATTCCCGATATTTTTGCGACGCTTGGCAATGTTACTGCCGATTTGACGGTGACCAGCCGGGTGGCGCGTGCGGAGAGTGTTCCGCAGAAATTGCCATAGAAGTGTTTTCAAATACCGGGATTATTCAATCGGGAGTAGCCATTTGATCGCGGGCTGCTTTCCGGAATAGCCAGGCCGATAACAACCAAAGCGGGCCAAAAACTCCCATTAGTGCCAAAGCATCATTGCCTAATCCGGTGTTGAGGACAGTCATGGCGATGATGGCTACCAAGGCTTGCGTGAGCATCGTCGCGACCATCGTGATCGCCATTCCGCAGGCACGAAAACGTGTCATGAGGGCGCCAATAATTCCAACCGCAAATACTCCGCCAAACATCAAATTGGCAGGGTTGTCTTCGTTTCCTATGATGCCGACAGCCAGGTTTAGCCAGGCAAGAAAAAATCCCGTCACTACGGCAACAGCCATGCCCGCCCTGTAGGAACTGTTGCGCGACATTCTTGTTGCCAGTTCGTAAGTTGCGCAGGCGATGGACAGCAGGGTGCCGAGGGCAAGAAAGTCCGCCTGGGTCCAGCTAACTTCCTTGCTGAATTGCATTGCTACAAAAGGCAGTAGCAACAAGAAAGCGGCGGTTCCCCAGACTGCCATTCTCCGGTTTTTTTCCGATGCTTGCATGGAGTTTCCGTTGTTCGTTTGCATGGCCCTGTCTCGCAATGTCCTGAAGTAGTTCAAGGCTAAAGTGCACAGGTGAACAGACAATGGGCTGCTTGTGTGGCGAGGGTGAAGCGCATGATGCCAGGTCTGCGAATGCCGTGCGATTTACAAAATAAATTCATATATCAACAATAGAATCCGCTCGACGAAGATCATTCCCGCCAATAGGTGTTTACTATTGCAATAATAAAAATAAACGATTTTACCTATCGCAATCCGCATGCCAGTCTTCAGGAGTATTGTTGTGTCCACACAGACCGAGGAGTTCACCATGTCAACCGAATCAAAGTGCCCGTTTTCGGGTAATAGCGGCAGTCACGCTGTATCAACCGGAAGGACGAATGCCAGTTGGTGGCCCAATCAGCTCAACCTGAAAATATTGGCTGGCCAGTCATCCAAGTCCAATCCGATGGATAAGGACTTTGACTACGCGGCGGAATTCAAAACCCTCGATCTTGATGCAGTAATAAAGGATCTGACCGCACTGATGACCGACTCGCAGGCCTGGTGGCCGGCTGATTGGGGCCACTACGGCGGCTTGATGGTTCGCATGACATGGCATGCTGCAGGCACCTATCGCATCGCCGACGGTCGTGGTGGTGCGGGAACCGGTAACCAGCGGTTTGCACCCCTCAACAGCTGGCCCGATAACGGCAATCTCGACAAGGCACGCCGCCTGCTATGGCCGATCAAGCAGAAATACGGCCGTAAGCTTTCCTGGGCCGATTTAATCGTGCTGGCAGGCAACATCGCCATGGAATCGATGGGTTTCAAGACCTTCGGCTTCGCAGGTGGACGTGCCGACATCTGGGAACCGGAAGATGAAATCAACTGGGGTGAAGAAGCCGAATGGCTGGCCACCAGCGATAAAGCCAATAGCCGATATTCTGGCGACCGCGAATTGGCCAATCCCTTGGCGGCCGTGCAGATGGGGCTTATCTACGTTAACCCGCAAGGCCCGGATGGCAACCCTGATCCGGTTGCTTCAGGGCGCGACGTGCGTGAGACCTTCGCCCGCATGGCCATGAATGACGAAGAAACGGTGGCCTTGGTCGCCGGCGGTCATACCTTCGGGAAAGCCCACGGTGCCGGCGATGCCGCCCTTGTTGGTGCTGAGCCAGAAGGCGCTGATATTGCAGAACAAGGCCTTGGCTGGACCAACAAGTTCGGCAGTGGTTTGGGCGTGCACGCCATCACCAGCGGTATCGAAGGCGCCTGGAAGCCCAATCCTACTACCTGGGACCATGGTTATTTCAACACCTTGTTTGGCTATGAATGGGAGCTCAGCAAAAGCCCGGCCGGTGCCCATCAGTGGACACCCAAGAATTGCAAACCCGAAGACATGATTCCGGACGCACACGATCCTTCGAAAAAGCATCCGCCAATGATGACAACGGCGGATCTCTCGTTGCGCATGGATCCGGCTTACGAAAAAATTTCGCGCCGTTTCCATCAAAATCCGCAAGAGTTTGCCGATGCCTTTGCACGCGCCTGGTTCAAGCTAACGCATCGCGACATGGGGCCGCGTGCACGTTATCTAGGCAAGTTGGTGCCGAAAGAAGTGTTGATTTGGCAGGACCCGGTACCAAGCGTCGATCACGCATTGGTTGATGGACACGATGTTGCAGCATTGAAAGCAAAAGTGTTGGCATCCGGCCTGACGACACAGCAATTGGTCAGCACGGCCTGGGCTTCGGCTTCCAGCTTCCGTGGCAGTGACAAGCGTGGTGGCGCGAACGGCGCGCGTATTCGCCTGGCGCCACAAAAAGATTGGGAGGCCAATCAACCGGCACAGTTGGCGAAAGTGCTGGCAACGCTTGAAGGTATCCAGAAAGATTTCAACGCCGCGCAATCCGGCGGCAAGAAAATTTCGCTGGCCGACTTGATCGTACTTGCCGGTGCTGCGGCAGTCGAAGATGCCGCGAAAAAGGCAGGCTTTGATGTGACCGTGCCTTTCAGTCCTGGTCGTACGGATGCTTCGCAGGAACAGACCGATGTGCATTCTTTCGAAGTGCTTGAACCGCAGGCTGACGGTTTCCGCAATTACGTTCGCAAGAATTTGGCGGATGCACAGGCCGAGCTGTTGCTGGACAAAGCACAGTTGCTCAATCTGACTGCGCCGGAAATGACAGTACTTATCGGCGGTTTGCGCGCACTCGATGCCAATGTTGGCCAGACAAAGCATGGTGTGTTCACCAAACGCCCTGGCACGTTAAGCAACGACTTCTTCGTGAACCTGCTGGACATGGGCACTGCCTGGAAGCGTTCTGTATCCGATGCCAATGTGCTGGAAGGGCGTGATCGTGCAAGCGGTGAGCTGAAATGGACCGGTACCATTGTGGATCTGGTTTTCGGATCGAACTCGCAACTGCGTTCACTTGCCGAAGTCTATGCCACGGCCGATTCGCAAGCGAAGTTTGTCAAAGACTTCGTTGCGGCCTGGAGCAAGGTAATGAATCTGGATCGCTTCGATCTGAAGTGATCCATGGTTAAGTACTAACAAAAGGGGGCGCTTTTGCGCCCCTTTTTTTGTAATAGTCCCTGTCAGACACGAAAATCCCACCGGATTTTTTTCACGCCTGAAAGATGCGCCGGATAAAATTCATAACCTAGGTTATGAATTTATTTCGCTTTCGTCGCACATGGTTTGTCTTGAAATACCGTCTGCCCGTTTTGCGTACATTTGAAAACGCTGCCAGTTTTTACCAGTGGTGCAATGCAAAGATTTTCACCGGGATTGCCATTCACGGCGGCAGGGCATTTGACGTCGGCGATTATATTGAAGTGTATTAGTGTGTTTTCCTGATTCAGGCTCACCAGCTCGACACGGGTGTAGCTTGTGGATTCGGTGACCTTGCGTAAAAACTGCGAAATGGCAGCATTGCTCGGTGCCGTACCGTTGATGTTCGCGCGTTTGTCATCAAGCTTGACCGTATCGATGCGCATGCCCGTTGCCAGTTTGCTTTCCAGCGATTGCTTGACGCTTGCAACAATGGGTTTTGAAACATCCGCATTCGCCTGTCCTGCAAACGACATGCTGCAAAGTGATGCGATAAGTAACGCGCGAAGATTGCCAAATGCCGGGTTCATGATTTAACCAATGCAGGGAAGGGATTTTCATTATACGGAAGTGGAAAAGTGCAGTGCAGTAGTCGATGTTGCACGGCGTAATCCGGATGTCTCGCCAATCTAGTGCTGGTACTGCGTCAAGCCATCTGTAATTTCGTAGTAGTCCCCTTTCTCGGCGACGAAAATATGCTTCTCCAGATGTGTTTCGGTCGGTTGTTCAAACGCTCCCATGGCGATGGCGATTTTGTCGTGATGGATGGGATCCCAGAATAGGGAGGACCCGCAGCTTGAACAAAACCCGCGCCGCACTTTTTCCGAAGAACGGAACCAGCCGAGTTTGTCATCGCCTTGTATTGTCAGTGCCGATCGCGGCACGTCGGTGGATACCCAGAAATGCCCTGATTGTTTTCGGCACTGTGAACAATGGCAGGCCTCTGGCGGAGGCAGTTCGCAGGAAACTTCAAAACGGATTGCACCGCAAAGGCAGGACCCTTTATGCATGCTGGATTCTCTCGAAGTCTTCAAATGTGGAAACGGGATTTTCGCTTTGGGCGAATCGTAACCCGAGTGATATGCGTTTTGGAGAGGCCGGTTTTGTCGCCACTTGTCACGCCGACCCGCCGGCGTATGATTAGCCGGGAAGGGGTATCGGGTTCAAGGTTTCGGGAGGATTGGAAATGAAAGCTTATCGCCTCGTTGCAATGACAATCGTTGCTTCCGGTTTGATTGCCTGGGCTAGTGCTGCCAGGGCAGAGGATTGGCTTGATACAGGGCACGTTACGCTGATTGATGGTGACAGTATCCATAAACAAGGCGACGGACTGGTGCATTTCATGGAGAAGGATAAATACCATCATGACGACGAGGGCCCGAATACACCGCGCGAGGGCGCCGTAGATTGCGTGAACCGGATTTCCTATTCTGCCTATGGCATGGATGATCCGAACTGGCGCTCAAAGGGCGACAGGGTAATCAAAGGCACGATGGGAGAACAGTTGCTGGATTTTGTGTGCGCACGCGTGAAGTGAAAGCCGGGTGCTGTGCTTCACGCTTGCCGATACCACCGGTAGAACGCTCGAACGTCTTGCGATTTCCCGATGGCGTGATTCCGCGAATCGGAATGCCGTGATAAGCGGCATCCGAATTAGCGGATAGTCATGTCACTTTTTATTGCGCCGGAAACAGTCGGTGGAATGGTCGTTAACGATTCCGACTGCTTGCATCCAGGCATAGACAATGGTTGGCCCGACAAACTTGAAGCCCCTGCGTTTCATCTCTTTTGAAATCCGTTCGGATAACGGGGATGTGGCAAGGAATTTTTTGCCATCATTCTTGATGACTTTGCCGTCGGTGAATGACCAGCAAAAATCATCGAAACTTTCGCCGCGTTCTTTCATTTCGCAATAGATTTGTGCGCCGCGAATGGTAGCGATGATTTTGGCACGGGCGCGGATAATGCCGGCATCATTCATGAGACGTTCGATGTCGGATTCATCGAATTTCGCCACTTTTTTCGGGTCGAATTTGGCAAAGGCTTTTCGGAAGGCCTCGCGTTTTTTCAGCACCGTTATCCAGGACAAGCCAGCCTGAAAACCCTCAAGCATCAGCATTTCCCAGAGCATGCGGGAATCATGCTGCGGTACGCCCCATTCCTCATCGTGATAGTTGCACATCAAACCGTCGTTTCCGGCCCAGCTGCAGCGTGTATGTTTGTCCGTCATGTAAAACTCCGGTAGAGGAAAAAGCCTGCTATGGCAGGTTCGGGGCAGTGAAGGCATACCCGGCATTGGGTACATACTCGATCCAGCCCAATTCGCCGCCGGCATTGGCGAGTTTTCGTCGCAGGCGATGCACGACTTGTTTCAATGATTCACGGTCTGCCGCATCACGGTCGGACCAGACAAATTCAATCAGTCGATCAGCGTCGACCGGGCGACCGCGGTGGCTGAGCATCAAACGCAACATCCGTAATTCCAATGGTGACAGGCGAAACGGCGTTCCATCGTTTACCTGTGCTTCGCAGCGTTCAACATCGAGTGAAAACGGGCCCCAGGCAAGTACCGGGTCTTCGACAGGTTCGTTGCCACGGCGTAGCAATGAACGCACGCGAGCCAGCAAAGCGCGCGGGCTGAAAGGTTTTTTCAGGTAATCATCGGCACCCAGATTCAAACCATGGACTTCATCTTCCTCCGAATCGCGCACGGTCAGCATCATGACCGGTACCTGGCTGTGCACACGTAATTGTTCCAGTACTTCAAAGCCACTGAGATGCGGCAAGTTGACGTCGAGAATGACCAGTTCGGGCTTGTGGTCACTTAGCCGCAACAAGGCTTGCTCACCATCGAAAGCGGTAACGACCTTGTAGCCGGCACCAATCAATGCAAAGCGAAGCAGGCCGACCAGTTCTACATCGTCATCTACTACCAAAATACTCATGCTGATTTATCCAGAGGCAAAACAATTCCGATGCGGGCGCCGTTATGTTTAATCGGCGTCGCAATTTTCACTTCGCCGCCGTGGGCGACCACAATGGCATGTACGATTGCCAGTCCGAGGCCGGTGCCGCGCTGGCTTGGTTCTTCGTGCGGCGAACGTTTGAAGGATGCGAACAAATCACTATTTGCCCCGGATGGCGGAAGGCCGGGGCCTTCGTCTTCGACCCAAATAGTCACTTGATCCCGGGTCCATTCCATATCCAGCCAGATGGTGGTCAGGTCCGGAGCAAACTTATTCGCGTTGGCAAGAAGATTGACCATCACCGAAAAAAGCCGTGGCGAATCACCAGTAATTGTCGGGCCGGCGATCAGGTTTTTTACAATGCGTTGTTCGCGTTGATCAATCAACGGTTGCATCAATTCGACCGCTTCGGCGACGACGGATTCCAGGTCAACCGGTTGTTTGCGTAATCGCATTTCGCCACTCTCGATTCGCACGCTTTCAAGCAGGTTGTCGACCAGTTGCGACAGGCGCATGGTGCCGCGATATTGGGCATCGGCCAGTTGTATCGCGATGTGGTCTGGTGTGTCGCGGAGGTGGTCGCGCAGAAGTTCAATCGAGGCAATCTGCGCCGATAAGGGCGTCTGAAATTCATGCGACAGGTTGGCAAGGATGCGATCACGCATGGCGCGCGCGGCTTCGATCGCGTTTTCTTCGCGTACCACCAACACTTGCCGGTCGCCGCTGGCGTCCAGGCGACGAAGAGTAAGCGGGCGTATTTTGCCAGGCGGTGTAAAACGTTCGAACGGAGGCAAGCCAATCGGTGTCTCGTCCGTTGCTCCGCCTGAGCGACCTGCCGGCAACAAAATGGTATCGGTCGGCTGTCCCAAAACTTCTTCTCGGGTTAGTCCAACCAGTGCAAGGAATTGTCGATTGGCATAGTGGATCCGCTGATTCGCATCGACACCGACGATGCCTTCATCAACACCGTCGAGAACGGCGTCAAGTTCCTGACGCTGGTTACGCTCGGTTTCTGTCAGCGTACCGACTTGTCGACGCATTTCGTCAAGGCTTGTGGCGAGTGCAACCGGTTCGGCCAGAAAAGTAGCCGGTGGCAAAATTGGCGTAGCAAGGTCGCCGCTGCCAAGCCGCTGGGCATCTTTTGCCAGTTGCGCGAAGGGTTTTGAAATTCTTGAAGCGAGCAAGATCGCCAGCCCCAATGCCAGCCCGCCAGTGAACAAGCTGGACAAGCCAAAGGTCGCGAACCATTCCAGAATGCGCCGCATCACCCAGTCTTGCGGAACACGCGCACTTAGCAATGCATTGGGTTGATCCTCGTCATCACCAAATCGAATGACCCGTGCAGCGGCGCTGCCACTGATTTCCTCGAAAGTATCGGCTTCGCCCGTGGTGGAAACGGCCAGTAATGCATTGGCCCATTCATTTTTTTTGTCCGTCACGCCAACGACCAGCGGTTGCAATGCAACGGTTACCAGTTCGTCGGTAGCAGGCCGCACCATCAGACGGTCGCCGAGCTGTTCGGCAACTACAATCGAAGCTTGTGGAACTCCGTGAATTTCGCGCTGAACAACCCGCCACGCAGTACGTTTTGGGCCGAAGGTAAGGCCGGTCGAAAAACGTGGAGGGGCCGTGCCAAATTCGGCAATGGTCCGGCCATTCTGCTGGACACGGATATATTCGATATCACTGGTCTGATGGAATTTTTTCACCAAAGCCCGGGCCTTGGTGAGTTGCCCTCGTTGAATATAAAAGCGCAATGTGGGTTGTTCGGCCAGCAAATCGGCACCAACGCTTAATTCGCGATGCCATTCCTGCAAGCGCCGGCGTGATTCGGAGACCGAACGTTCGGCTTCCGTGCGCGCCTGGGCGACAACGGCCGAACGGATGGTCCCGACGCCGGTAGCGAGCATCAGCACCGCAAACAGCAACACAAGCCCCATATGGCTGGCGAGGAGGAGCTGGGATAAGCGCCGACGTGTCGACATTTGCGGTACCTGCCGGATGATGATCGTGATCCCGTTATGCCAGGCACACCAGGAAGGAGGGGTATTATGATGGAATTCACGGCCCGGCTCTGCGATATGAATGCACTATCGGTGCCCAGTCGGCCTTGAAAAGAAAAGGGCTGCATAAATGCAGCCCTTTGAAGAAGTCCAATCCCCGGCCCTGAACGCCGAGGATTGGTAGTAACACCCATGTCCGGTCTAGTCGGACAGTGCCAATTTAGTGGGATTTCGAGCATGTGTCAGTTATGGCGCCGTTACGTTTTTTGTTAAAAAACGGCCTCATTCACCTAGCGGACAGCTTGCGAATGGCTTCCGGGAAATCTGCGCTGTCGGCGTTTAACTTCGCCAGTTCATTAATCCGGTTTGCGGCGCGGTATTGATCACGCGGCAATTGGGTGTCGATCAGGCCCAGATCATAGGTCAGGTCGTCGGCATAGGCAGGAAATATGGTCTTGTAGCTGAAGGGAATGCGGCCGGGTGCGATGATGTTGATATGGTCGACAATATTAGTGGTGCAGGTATTTGTGAGCGTGTTGTAAAACTCGGGATGCCGGGCGATTTCATTGCTGCGATTCAACATGGAGATGAAAAGCTCGCGCATTTTTTCCGGCGAGGTTTTTATCTTGTACAGATATACATCGTCATGCCGGTAATTGGTTCGCAAGCCAATCAAGTCGCGCTCGTCGCCGATGATGTAGATCAATTCGTATTGTCGCAACAAACCTTTCAGAGGCGAGAACGATTCGCCTTTTTCCTTTCGAATTTCGACTGAAACGGCAATGTATTCACCATCCCCGAAACCAAAGCTCAGAAACGTATGTGCCGGGCCGCGCCAGCCTGAAAACGGTTCGACCACAAACCAGACTGATTCAAGTTTGCTTAAATCGTAGGAACGATCTTCCCAATGTACATCGTAATCGGAGGTAGAACGATATTCGGCATTGCGAACATTATGAATTTCAATCGAGTTTCCGGAAATTTCGGCTGTTGCCAAACGATCCTGGTCTGGCGACCAATTCCGGTTGTTGGATGGATGTATGGCAAGAGCCAGCACCAGATATCCCAGTGCCATGGCCATGATAAAAATGGATACAGCCCGGAAAAAGCGGCGGCGTTTTTTGGGAGGCGATTGCATGAAGCCATGATAGCAGCGCCGAGGGCAATCATCCTGACGAATGATTGCCCGTCACTCAAATCGTTCCAAGGCAACGCGCGCATTTTTTGCACTTTAAATTCTGCTAAAAATCCGCATCCAGCACGATCCGGTAACGTGCTTTACCGGCACGCAGATGATCCATCGCTTCATTGACCTTGCTCATCGGGAAATGTTCGGTCTGTGGCAAGACCTGATGGCGTGCAGCGAAATTCAACATTGAATCGATCGCGCCGCGTGAACCCGTCGGTGAACCGGAAACCGATTTTTGTCCCATCAGCAAGGTAAATACCGGCACGGGAATCGGTTCCGGAACGGCGCCGACAACGTGCAGTCGGCCATTCGGTGCAAGTGCATTGAGCAGCCCGTTCCAATCGAGCGTTGCGTTGACGGTATCGATAATCAAATCGAATGTGCCGGCAAGTTTTTCGATGGCTTTCGAATCCCCCGTCGATACGACATGATGCGCCCCAAAGGCACGCGCTTCTTCTGCCTTCGAGTCGCTTGATGTGAAAGCAGTCACTTCGCAGCCCCAGGCTTTGCAGAACTTCAATGCCATGTGACCCAGTCCGCCGATGCCCACCACGCCAACGCGCGCTGTTGGCGAAATATTCAATTCCCGCAGCGGTGCAAACACGGTAATGCCACCACATAGCAAAGGGCCGCTTTCACGCGAGTCGAGGCCTTCGGGCAAGGGCATGGTCCAGACCCAATGCGCACGTACTTTGTCGGCGAATGCGCCGTGGCGGCCAATCAAGGTGGGCTGCAGGTTTTCGCAAAGATTCTGGTAGCCCGTCAGGCATTGTTTGCAGTGCATGCAGCTATGCGAATTCCAGCCAAGTCCCACACGCTGGCCGATGCTTAATCCTTTGGCCTTGCTTCCCATGGCAATGACACGGCCGGTGGCTTCGTGCCCGGGTACAAATGGGTAGCGGGTCATGCCCCAGTCGTTGTTTAACAATGACAAATCGGAATGGCAGATGCCGCAGTGCTCGACCGCAATTTCTACCTCTTCATCGCCGAGCGGGCCGGGATCGTACTCGAAAGGTTCCAGCTTGCCGCCAGCATGATGAACAGCCCAGGCTTTAATCGTTGACATTGGCAATATCCTTATTTGTGTTTGGCGGAGTGTACTACCTGAATCTGAAAATAAAGTGACGGTATCCGCACTGATTCAATGGTAACGCTCACTAATGGCCTATTTTAATGAAAAAACGAGTTATATAAGGTATCAAAATCCAGTGTGCTTTCAGTAGGATGAGCTTATGAAATTCTTTCGCGCCAAGTGGCTACTTTGTTTTCTTGTGCCCGGATTTGCATTTGCACAAAATGCACCGGGTGTGGAGATCCGTTTTTATCCACAGAACAAACTTTGGACCTATCAACTTGAAGCGGCACGCGGGTTAAATAGCGCGGTATTGCAAAATACGGCGGTAGTGAATCACGGCGATACCAGTCGTGTTGTACTGCAGGTACGCTTTGAATTGATGCGAGGCGGCGATGTGATTTTATCAAGGACTTTGTACCCTGCCGACCTGGATAAAATGGCAAAAGGCGGTAATGCCATGGCCAATGCAGGCTTGATGGATTTACTGGCATTTCAATTCAATCCGGAACTTCTGTTTGGCGGCAAACCGAATGTTTCTGCAACGCGTAGTCTGGCGCCGGGAGCTTCACTCTACCTCGCAGCACAAACCTTCACGTTTCCGGGGCAACCCGAATCGTTGCGTGTAACGGTAGATTTCGAAGGCAAAGATGCCGATGCAACTACTTCATTGCCGCTGCAATATGGCAGTGCTCCGGGTAAATTCCGTTTTCCCTTGAAAGGTAACTGGGTTGCCGGCGCGGGCTCGACTTTGCATAGTCATCATCGTTGGGCGGTACCTGAAGAATTCGCTTTCGATTTCGTGCGTTACGGCGCTTCGGGAAATACATTCAAAGGCGATGGTTCCAAACCCCGGGATTATTACGCTTACGGTCAGCCTGTTTTTGCGGTAGCAGACGGCGAAGTTGTTTTCATAAAAGATGGTATTCCCGATAGTATTGATGCGATGCGACGCCCCGATGAAACCTTGGTCGATTATCAAAAACGCTTGCGTGAAAATCAGGCGGCGCTACTTGCCAAGGGCATCGATATTATTCCCGGGAATCATGTCATCGTGCGTCACGCTGATGGCGTCTATTCGGTATCTGCCCATCTGAAACCCGGGAGCATCAAAGTGAAAGCAGGTGACCGGGTTCAAGCGGGGCAAATGATCGCCGCAGTTGGAACATCGGGCAATTCGACCGAACCCCACCTGCATTTCCATTTGTGCGATGCGCCAAGTGGATTGGTTTGTGTCGGCATGCCGATTGAATTTTACGATGTGGAAATTCCCCTCTCCGACAGCCCTCGCCAAATTCAGACTGGCGATTTGCTGGTGCCGATTGAGCCATAGGAAGGAAATCCAAATAGCCGCTCCTGGAGTAATGATTTACTCCCGGGAATAAATACCAAAAGTAAGCGATGCGATCGTGAGTTCAAATAGTCTTATCGCTTGTGCCTGCTTTTTGTCGGGTGTGTGCGTGTTCGCTAATTTCCCATCCTTATGCTGATGATCGAAACTGATCGAGGTTTTTAATTTCCATTGCCCGTTACGCAGCAACCAGACGTGGGTAAATTTGGCAGTGGTATAGCCTTCGACGGCGATGTCGGCACCCTTGGTGCGAAATTCGTGTACGCCTTGTTGCACGGCGCCATAAAGTACACCGTTGTTTTCCAGCGCAAATACTTTGGAGCTGCCGGCGACGAGCGTGCGAATCGGCTTGCCATTGGGGTTTGAGCAAATATTTTCCTTCACGGCCTTCATGAACTGCGCCTTGTTCTGGGTGCCGCCTTTGTCATGGAAAAACTCGAGATTCTCATCGATATTTTTCTGGAACATTTCCAGTTTGCATTGGTTGAAGCCCTGGTCGAAAATCTGGCTGTCCATTTCCATGATTTCCCTGAACAGTTTCGAATTCTCGGCCACTTGTGCATTTGCCGTCGGCAAGCTTCCAAGAAATAAGGCAAAGCATAGTGCGAGGGAATTTTTGATGTTCATGACATTTTTCCTTTGATGTTGTGGCGCGTTTTCTAAATTCAGGCAAGCCTCTGCCAATGCCGATGCCTTTTGGCATCGGGTTCGTTTTTTTCGACTATCGTTTGATTACATATTCCTGAACAGGGACATATAGGTAAGACTGACTGTCAGTGTCTCCGGCCGACCTTTCAATTTGATGGTGCCGCGTCCGCTTTCATCGCGGACAATAGCGTCAACGGTTTTCATATTGACGATGGTGGCGCGGTGAATTTGTTTGAACTGGTTGCTGTCGAGTTTGTGGATCAAATCGCGCAACGGCGTTCTAAGCAGTGCTTCACCTTCTGCCGTAACGACGGTGGTGTATTTGCTGTCGGATTGAAAATACAAAACATCTTCAACCATGATCAATTTTGATTCCTTGCCGGTGCTTGCCGTCAGCCAGACCATCGGGTCGATAACTGCGCGTGGCGGCAATACCTGGCTGAGTTTCTCTACCAATGCGGCCAATGCGGACGGGTCGGAAGTGTTATTCGACAAACGCGTTTTCAGGCGTTCAATGGTATTTGCAAGACGTTTTGGTTCGATTGGTTTGAGCAAATAATCAATCGCACCTTTTTCAAAGGCGTCAACGGCGTATTGGTTATATGCCGTTACAAATACCACTTGCGTGGCAGGGCTGACACTTGCCGTTGCTGCAGCAACATCCATGCCACTCAAGCCGGGCATCCGTATGTCAAGAAAAGCGATGGCTGGCTGATGCTCTGCGATGGCTTCCAGTGCTTCGGCACCATCTTCGCAGGCCGCCAGCACTTCAAGCTCGGGCCATTGCTGTGCCAGCAGCTTGATGAGGGCGTCGCGAAAGATTTGTTCGTCTTCTGCAACGATGCAAGTGATTGGCTTATTCATGCGGCACCCGGACCTGCGACTGGAACGGTGATGCTTGCAGCAACGCCGTTGGGAAAATTGGTGATGATGGAAAATGTTGCCGCACCGCCATAAGCAAGCTTCAGGCGTTCGCGCACATTCTTCAAACCGATGCCGGTACCCGAGGTGCCACTGTCAAAACCATTGCCATCATCGGCGACGGTCACTGTAATCATGTTGGATTCTGGAGCCAGGTTTGCACGTGCGGTGATCCAGATGGTGCCACCGCCGGATTTCGGTTCAAGCCCGTGATTGATGGAGTTTTCGACCAGCGTCTGCAGCATCATGGTGGGAAATGGAATGCTGGCGAGATCGGCAGGCAAGTCGATGTTGACCTGCAAACGTTCGCCCATTCGGATTTTTAAAATATCCAGATAGGCGCGTGCACGTTCGACTTCTTCGCCGAGTGTGGCAGGCGCATCCTCGCTGCGTGGCAATGAGTTACGCAAATATAAAATCAGATTGTCGAGCATCGATTCCGCACGCACAGGGTCGCTGCCGATCAAATATTTTGCGCTACCCAGTGTGTTGTACAGAAAGTGTGGTTCGACTTGTGCGTGCAGCAGATTCAGTTTGGCGACGGCCAGTTCCTTCTCGGTCACGGTTTCTTTGGTCGAAGCTTGTTCCCAACGACGATGTTCGGCGATGCTGCGCGAGATGGCGCGTGTAACGGTCTCGGCGTTTTGCAGGTTGGTACCTTCATCCGGGAAAAACCAGTCGGCCCAGGAAGCGCCTTCGGGCTCGCACAATAATGAAACGCTCAACGTGTCGTTGCTTGCTACGGCATCGGCAATGACGTGATTGAATTTGGCCAGCCCCATTTTCAGGTAGCATTTTTTCCATAGGGAGACATTTTCGTTTTCCGGATCCACCGGTTTGATTCTGGCGCGAATTCGTAATTGATCGCGATTGACCTTGATTTCTTCATGTACCGGCAATTCACGCATGCACGATTCAAGAATGGCAAAGGCCGTATCGGTATCAAAAGGTATTTCAATTTGGCGTTGATGACGATTTGACAGTTTGCTTCTATCAATGCTGCCGGCGATCATGCGGACGCGGTGTATATGCGAAGCACCCGCGATGAACAACAGGAACAACCCGATCCAGAATGCGAAATCACCGATCCAGTGCAGCCAGTAGAAATAGCTGAAATCGACTGCATTGAGCAGAATATTGAAGGCAATGAATGCCAGCAGCCATGCAATGAAAATTCGACCAAAGAAGAAAATGTAGGTTTTCATATGCTGGCGGGTGGCCCGGTTGACTACGAATGCAGGCACATTATCAGCCTGAAAGAATTTGTCAGCCATTAAGCGACGAAATCATGAATATGCGGATGAATTGGGTGAAAGCGGGTGCAAGCCGGCCATTCGGTGTCCGTACGGACGTCCGCTTGCGCTGCCATTGCCGCGTATTGAATCAACCGCATCTAAAATCAAGGGCTTAGACGTGGCATACGTCTTGCATTCACCATCAGGAACAATCTTATGAAGGCTTTGAAATGACCAGTAAACTGCGTTGGCCGATTTTTGGCGTAATTATTGCAGTCGTAGTGAATGCAGTAATGGACGCCGTTGGTTTGTCGGGCTTGAGTTTTGCATCACTGTTTCCATTGATGCTTTTTTTCTGGGCGGTACAACGATTGCCCCGGAAGGCAATGGGCTTTGCGTTTGGCAGTTGGCGGCATTACGGTTTGGCCATTTTGCAGCCAACATTGGTTATCGGCCTGATTACGGCGGTCTGCTTTACTGCCGGGGCGGTGGACGCATCGAAAGTAGAATGGGCTTCGACCGGAAGTGCTTTTTTGAAGATGGTGGCGATTAGTTTTCCTTTGGCCATCCTGACCGAGGAAGGTTTTTTTCGGGGCTGGCTATTCGGTTCGCTTCAGCGGGCTGGCTTGAGCGAAGGCAAGATCATCGCGTGGACAGCGATTGCATTTTCGCTCTGGCATATACCCGCAGTGTCGATGAATACCGAAGATGCATTGCCTCTGGCGCAAATTCCGGTTCTTCTGATCAATGCAATCACCATCGGTGCTGCATGGGGCATGCTGCGTTCGATTTCCGGGTCGATTCTCGTGACCAGTTTGTGCCATGCCGTCTGGAATGCCGCTGTGTACTCCCTTTTCGGATTTGGCCAGACCACCGGTGCGCTGGGTGTGAGCCAAACGTACATTTACTCGCCTGAATCAGGCTATTTGGGCCTCGTAGTCAATCTGGTCCTGATTGTCGTGCTTTGGCAATGGTGGATACACCGGAAAAACCAGACTGCATGACCTTGGAGCTATTCAAGCAACGATGCAAGCGGCGTAACATCGCATTTGACAAGCTGACCGCGCCTTGAGGGGCGTCCGTTACAAGCCGGAAAAATGAATCGAGCCGAACATCGCCATGATGTAATTCCGCCACCTGAATTCACGCGCACGTCGCTGTTTTCATCCGATACCGCATGCATTGCGAATGTGTGTTGTCGCGGCGAGTGCCGTCATCGCAGTGGCGAAGAACATACGGCCGACGCACAGTTAATATTTCCGTACCAGGGCATGTTCGTTCGGCACCTTGGCAGCACGGCATCGGTAGCCGATGCAAATCAGGTCCTGTTTTTCGGTGCCGATGAAGTGCATCAAGTCAGCCATCCCGTTACTGGCGGAGATTCCTGCATCGTCTTGGCCTTGCCCGAAACGATTTTGCAGGAGCTGGCCGGTGCGCATTTTTACGATGAGGCCAGCAGGCGTTTCCGAATTCGCGAGCGCAATCTTGAACCATCAGCGCAGGCATTGCGGTCAGTCCTGCTCAAACGCCTGATGACGAATACTTCAAGCGCACTCGAAGCGGAATCCATGAGTCTTGTATTGGCAAAATTGGCATTCGCCCCTTTGCCGAGAGTGCTGCATCGTCCGACGCGTTCCAAGCGACATTTGCTTGATCGCGTAAAGTTATTGCTGGCCGAATCCATTTCGAAAAAAATCAGCTTGGCCGAAATCGGCAATTCTGTGGGTGCATCGCCGGTTTATTTGACGCAGATATTCAGTGAACTCGAGGGTGTGCCGCTATACCGCTATCACCTGCGTCTGCGATTGGCCCAGGCTTTATTGCGCTTGCCGGAGCAAAAAGATCTGTCAACTTTGGCGCATGATCTCGGTTTTTCGAGTCATAGCCAATTTACGACCTTGTTTGGACAGACATTCGGATTGACGCCAAGTGCACTTATGCAGCATTCGGGCAGGGAAGACATTCGCAATTTACTAAAGATTCTGAAAGCGGTGCCGGCATCAACATGATTTCATGGGCTCACTTAACAAGGAGCACGGAACTCAACATGAAAAATGCTTTCATCAATACCGCTTTCATTGGCGCCATTCTGGCCAGCACGGCTGCACATTCAGATAATGTTGAAGATCAACTCACCAGCCTTGATCGCGCCATGCAAAAGGCGGTGGTGGATCGCGACCCGGTAGCCTTCGGAAGCTTCCTGACAGACGATTATGTGCTCGTCGTTTCGAGTTCGAAAATGTATGGAAAGTCCGAGGTGGTCGCCGACATTACCAATCCCGATACGCTTTTCAGCAAGAATGAGTCGAGCAATTTGCATATCCGGGTGCACAAGGACACGGCAATGGTGATAGCCGATTTGCACCAGGTGTTTGTCCGTGGCGGCAAACCTTACGACTATTGGGTCCGTTTCACCGATACCTGGATCAGGCAAAACGGCAAATGGTTGTGTCTGTCGGGCCATGCAACATTGCTCAAGAAGGATTGACGCGCAGCCTCACTCTGCCTCGTCTTCCGATTTCTTTACCTGTTCGATAAAAAAGCTGCGGAATTTTTCAGGCAGGATCGCATCGGCAAATCGGATTTGTGCTGGTTACGAATCCCGCGATGTAAATCTGTGCGAGTAACTCGGGAAAACCGGATTTCGAAGTAGAAAAATTTGGAGTAACCTGTGCTTGCGATTCGCATCAGGGGAGCACAATCATGAAAGTACAACACTGGGTGGCAATTTCCATTTGTACGCTGGCGATTTTTCTAAGCACGCCGATTAGTGCTCAAGGTGGCGCCAACCTGGTACCGCCAGATATGACGAAACTCTCTATTCCCGATCTGCCAAAGCCTCCGGTACCTGTGGATGAAAATGGCAATCCCATTCTGCCGCGCGAACCTACGGCGGAAGAACAGGAAGCGGCGAGGCTTGCAGCAGAGGCCGCACAAAAAGAACGGGAACAGCAACAGCGGGAAGAGGAAAGACGTATCGCGGAAGAAGCCCGGCTTGCCGAGGAAAAACGCCGCGCCGACGAGCTATTGGCCGAAGAAAAACAATTTCATGATCGGATAATGTGGGCAATTTATATCGGACTTGGAATTCTTGTAATTTTCATCGGCGGGAAAATGTTTAAGCGAAGCGAATAATCAGGGCCTGCGTTGTCCTGGAAATCAGAATCGCAATGAAAGACAACTCAAGCCACCATCCATTTTTTGATATTCTGACATGCCGAGTGGAATGACCGAATAACCCAGTTTTTCCAGCGTGTTTTGCAGGATGGGAAAGCCGTTGGCCATCAAGACATGGTTATTTATCCGCACGCAATTGGCGGCATAGTCTTCTTCCGGCCTTGTGCGTATCAACTCGAAGCGTTTGAACGCAGGGTGATCTGCAAGGGTTTCGATCACGACCATTCGGTTATCGCCAATATAGGAAATGCCGCTTTTCAAATGCAAAATGCCCGGGACCGTACGAATATCCACACACTCTGAAGTGTAGCCAAGTCCTGCAAGCCAATCGGCAAGTTGCGCTGCACCGGTTTCATTGGTCCGCAATGAAATCCCGATAATGAAATGATTCTCCGCTTCGCAAATATCACCGCCATCTACCGTGCCCGGGGTAGCAATGCTTGCGAAGCTGGAATAGAAGTTTGACAGGGCCGGCCTCATGTTTTCCACTTCGCCTGCACGGCTTTCAGCGCCCGGTCGGGTAAGAATGGCGCCTTGCTTAACAACAATGGCGACATCTTCGACAAAAGTGGAGTCGGGATGTGCGGCATCGGCTTCAAGGTGCATCAGAGTCAATCCGCATTTTTGCAATGCTTCGCAATAGCGCTGGTGCTGTTCGATGGTTTTCTCGAAGTCCGGAATGCCGATGTCTACGGTAGTCAAACCTTCAGCGAAATTCGCGGCAGGAAGTCGAACAATGGCATTTGTGAACATTGAAAATCCCTTGGTAATGTCGTTAATTAACAAACTGAACTCTTGCTTGCCCCTACGGCACCGCATGCTCTGGCGATACCGCAATGGAAGTGTTTCCATTAAAATAAGCGGATGCTGATTTTAAGGGAAAATATGAGCGTTAATCCGGAAATCGAGCCGATTCATATTTGGCTAAAAGGTTTTTCGCAGGCTGTGCGTGCACGCGACTATGCTTTGGGCCGGCAATTCTTTGCCGATCAAGTGGTGGGATTCGGATCCGTAGCACAACGTTGCGATGGCCTGGAAAACCTTGAATTAAGCCAGTGGCGAAAAGTCTGGGACGTTACCACCGGGTTTGAATTTGATTTGGATACGACTGTCGTGGGTGTCGATGGGGCAATGGCATGGGCAGCCTGTGCCTGGCAATCGTTCGGGAAAACGTCTTTGGGCGATACGATATTGCGACGCGGCCGGAGTACTTTTGTTTTTTCAAGGCAAAACGATCAATGGCTTGCAATACATAGCCATTTTTCGCTGGAACCGAAAGCGTGATTGTTTATTTGGTAACTGCGGACCACGCTTACACGCTGAATCGTTATTTGAAGGAATGGGCACCTTCGCTCTCCAATAAAATCCAGACCATCTTTTATGAAGAAAAACCCTGGGATTGGCTTGAACTGGAAGCCACTTATGTTTTTTCCGATATCGAGCGACTTACGCCGACGGAAATGCTAAAGGCAATAGCTTATGCCGAACATTTGAGCTCACTGGGTTTTCGCGTATTGAATCATCCCAGCCAGGCCCCTGTAAGGCTTGCATTGCAATCGATACTGCATGAGGCAGGAATCAATCCGTTTCGAATGTTTCCCGTTGCCGAGCTTGATAAGCCCGTATTCCCTGTTTTCCTGCGGCTGGCAAATTCCCATCAGGGTAGCATCGGCGATTTGATTTATTCCCGCGATGAACTTGATCGGCGGCTGGCTAGCCTGGACGGGAAAATTGCACATGCAGAAGACCTTGTTGTTGCCGAATATTGCGATACCCGCGACAGTGCAGGGCGCTACACAAAATTTTCAGTGATGCGCGTTGGTGACGCATTCGTACCGAGACATGCGTTTTCAAGCGAACACTGGATGCTGAAAAGCGCCGATATCGTTGATGAAGAAAGCATTACGAAAGAGCATGAATTTTTACACCGATTCCCGCAGCGGGTGGCGGTTGAAGAGATATTTACGTTGGCTAAAATCGATTTCGGCAGAATCGATTTTGGCATGCAGAATGATGAAATCAGAGTATGGGAAATCAACACAAACCCCACCTTCATGCCGGCAAAAAAAGGTCTGCATCCTCTCCGAGCCGGGCTTATCGGGCAAACCAATGAGTGGCTGATCGATGCGCTTATTGCCTTAGATGGCGACATTTCCGGTTCTTCGCAATGGCAGGAAATTGCCAATCGCCACGAGCGAAAACGCAAAGTCTGGTGGTGGCAACGCAAACTGTTCCGCCGCAAACGCCCTTAAGTACGATCTTGTTGTAAAGGTTTGCACCACAGCCCGGTTTTATACATGCAATGATGCGATGATGTGCCCGTCGCCAAGCCGGCATCGTCTTCTTGTTAAATACCCACTGGTGCCGTATGTCCGGACCGTTTTATTCCCATGCAGGCCAATCGGTGTCCGATGTAATCCCGATAACTGAAGTTTCACTTCAGAATATCGACTATCAGGCTTTCTCCGATGATGTGCAGGCCCTGCATGCAAAACTCAAAGCCGACCTCGGTGACGACGACATTACGCATTTGCGAAAGATGGAGCGTTGGGGGCGCATCTGCACTTTTCTGGGATATGCCGTTGCGTGGATTATTCCAAACCCGGTCTCGGCAGTGCTCATGGGGCTTGGCAATGTGGCGCGTTGGGGGACGGTAACCCACCATGTCATGCATCGTGGTTACGATGCCGTTCCCAATATTCCCGAGCGTTACAAAAGCAGACAATTTGCCATGGGCTGGCGGCGGTTTACAGACTGGTTTGATTGGCTGCATCCGGCGGCGTGGGCACACGAGCATAATCATCTGCATCACTATCATACCGGGCAGCAGGATGATCCCGATTTGGTCGAGCGTAACGCGTGGTTTATTCGCCACCCGGCCATGCCGCGCGTCATTAAATGGTTGTTGATGCTGTTGCTGATGATGACCTGGAAACTGACCTATTACGCACCCAACACTTTCTGGGCTTTGAAACAGCATCGGAAAATTCGTGCACAAACGCCGGAGCAGGCTAAATTACAACCATTGCCCACCATGGGAACGGTTGACCGCTGGGTGATTCCCGGTGAACGCGTAGTGCTCCCGTTTACCGCCTGGGGTGCCGAATTTTATTTGCGCTGCGTTTTGCCGTACGCCTTGTTTCGTTTTGGATTGATTCCCGCCTTGTTTCTTCCGCTAGGCGTTGCTGCATGGAGTGCCGTCCTGATCAATTCGATACTGGCCGAAATAGTGGCCAATGTTGTTTCATTCGTGATCATTGCCCCCAATCATACCGGCGATGATGTTTACCGGTTTGACCAGGGTTTCAAAAACAAGGCAGAGTTTTATGTGCAGCAAGTGTCAGGCTCCGTGAATTATCCGGGTGGTTCGGACCTGAAGGATTTTCTGATGTGTTATCTGAATTACCAGATTGAGCACCACGTCTGGCCCGATCTTCCAACACTCAAGTATCGCCAGGCTGCGCCGCAGTTAAAGGCGATTTGCCAAAAACATGGTGTGCCCTATATCGAAGAAAGTATCTTCAAACGCTTTGGCAAGCTTTGGTCAATCATGATGGGTGACACTGATATGCGACGCGCAGCTCCCCGCTAAATACGATTTTTTGCCTATCGTATTTTTGGCTTGGCTTTCGATGCCAGGCTCTCGGCCAGTTCGGTGATTGCATTGCATTCATGGATGGTCAGTTTTCTCAGTGCCACCAGGGTTCTGATTTCATGATCGGTACCGGCGACGTACATCAGCTGTACTTCCCTATCAAGCGAATGATCTTCCGTTGCTGCCAGGCTTCGATCACCGCGTCCGGTCGCCAGCCATTCAAATCTGACTGCGGCGATCGTGGCTATCTTGCAAAGGTTTTCCACCGTGGGGCTGGAGCCATTCACGCGTTCCCATTGGGCAACAGCACTGCGTTGAATACCGATTTTTTCTGCGAGGGCGGCCTGGGAAAGGCCTGACACCAGGCGGGCGTGTCGAATTCGGTCTCTAAGCGTTTTTTTCATGAGTGACTTCTGTTTTGGTCAGCCGATAATGACGCCGGTATCCGTCATCATGTTAGTAATACTCTCTTGGTAAGTGATATTAACCTTTGAATGTACACAAGTGATAACAATATTTTCATATCTGTATATTCAGACTGTACCAGTAATTGCATATGTTAGTGATGCTTACGCCGCAATGCAGTAATTCTGTGACCGTGTCCTAGAATTGCCTAATGGCAACCCTTAGAATCGCGACGCGTGCGCGGGAGCGGCAGTGCAGGAATTACCTGCATTATCGGGGCCTGGTTTTTGTTGGCACGCCGCCTTGGGGAACTACGGGGAATATGACCGCAATATTTTGCGGAAATAAAAATAAACGACGGACATCAAGGTCTCGCAATAACTGTCCGGGTTATGCGGGCAGGTGATCTGTTTCTTGATGGGTCAATGTGTGTGCTCAAAGTGATTCTGGTGCGAAGAAGGCTGCGTTAAATGATCGACTGGAATCTTATCGAGAAAATAGCTTCGTTTGCCGATTTGCGTTCGGCGATCGGTGGCTATGTCGAGCGCGCCGGATTTGATAATTTCGGCATGGCAGTAAAATTTTCGCGCTTTCATCACCAGGGTAAATCGTTCTATACCAATTACGACTATGTAGGTGATTGGGAAAATGCCTATACCGGCCTGCAAAACCCGGCAATGGCAAATGACGATGCGCGCGTGTTGGCGTCGGTACATCGGCTGCCGGCTGGTGCCTGGTTGAACACCGGGGAAACCAGCTATGACGCACCGATGGAAAGGCTTATCCCGAGGGTGCGCCACCAGCTGAGCAAAGCATCGGATTTTGGGATAAAAAGCGGCATGACCTTGCCCTTGCAATTCCAGAGTATGGAGTGGGGCTTTCTAAGCCTGTCCTCGCGCAACAAAAGTACTGTCAGGGAAATGGAAGGCAGAATCATTCAGGCCATGTATTTCGCCCATTTTTCGACGATATATTTCGACCGTAATCGGGCACGCAACAAAATTTCATCTGGCTTGACAGTGCGTGAGCTCGAAGTCCTGAAATGGACGGCGATCGGAAAAACCTCATGGGAGATATCGTTGATTTTGAACATCAGCGAACGGACAGTGAATTTCCATCTCTCACAGTCCGCAGGAAAGCTCGGCGTCAGGGGACGCCGGGCCGCAAGTACCACCGCGATTGCACTGGGGCTGATAGTGCCAAGCTAAAAATTAGCAACTGTCAGAATTGACAGGTTCTTTATTCAGCCACTCATCCTAGCATTTAACCCGATTACCTCCTCGTTAGCGTTTCCGCTATCGAAGGGAATTGCGTCCCAATGTCTAGCCATGAATGTCTTCACGATTTTGTTTGCTAGGGGAAATCATAATGTCGGGCAATAACATTGAAACCATCATTACGCCGCTACCGGGGATAAGCCCGGAGCTCGATTGCGGCTTGCTGGGTCTTGTGTTGCTGGCGCAGTTCCATGGAGTTGCTGCGGATCCGCATCAAATCCAGCACGACTTCGGTCAAAGCCATCAGGTTTTGTCGGAAACCGATTTGTTGCTGGCCGCCAAATCGCTTGGCTTGAAGGCAAAAATTTCGGAACAGGATATTGACCGCCTGAAAATGGCGGCGTTGCCGGCACTGGCGATCAGAAACGATGGCAAACATTTCATTCTTGCCAAAGTCGTTGAAGACAAAGTCCTGATTCACGATCTCGAAGAAGGTCGGCCTAAATCATTGTCGGTAGCGGATTTCCAGGCTTTGTATGAAGGCCGTTTGTTCGTAGTCGCTTCGCGTGCTTCGGTACTGGGGCAGCTAGCCAAGTTTGATTTCACCTGGTTTATTCCCGCCGTTATCAAATATCGCAAGCTGTTGCTGGAAGTATTGGCGATCTCGTTCTTTATCCAGATGTTTGCCTTGATCACGCCGCTATTTTTCCAGGTAGTGATGGACAAAGTTCTGGTGCATCGCGGCTTCACCACACTGGACGTCATTGCGGTTGGCCTGCTTTGCATTACGATTTTCGACATCACTCTTTCGGCACTGCGTAACTACATCTTTTCGCATACCACCAGCCGTATCGATGTCGAGCTGGGTGCGCGTTTGTTCCGGCATATTCTGGCATTGCCACTGGCGTACTTCGAAGCCCGCCGAGTCGGTGACACCGTGGCACGAGTTCGCGAACTGGAAAATATACGTAACTTTCTCACCGGCCAGGCGCTCACTTCGGTACTGGATTTATTCTTCGCCTTTATCTTTCTGGCCGTAATGTTCGTTTACAGCGGCTGGTTAACGCTGATCGTAGTCATTTCCTTGCCGATCTACGCGATATGGTCGGCTTCAATTACGCCGACATTACGTACCCGCTTGAACGAGAAGTTCGCCAAAGGTGCCGAGAACCAATCCTTTCTGGTCGAAACCATCAGCGGCATGGGAACCGTGAAAGCATTGGCGATTGATCCGCAAATGACGCGCCGCTGGGACAACCAATTAGCTGCTTATATCGCGGCTAGTTTCCGCGTCACACGATTGGCCAATATTGGCCAGCACGGCATTCAACTGGTACAGAAACTCGTCATCGTCGCCACGATGTGGTGGGGCGCGAAATTCGTGATTGCCGGTGATTTATCGGTAGGCCAATTAATCGCGTTCAATATGCTGGCAGGGCAGGTGGCTGCACCGATTGTGCGTCTGGCACAGCTGTGGCAGGAATTCCAGCAGGTCGGTATTTCCATCGAACGTTTGGGTGATGTGCTCAACACACGGACCGAATTGAACTCGAGTCGTCTGGCCTTGCCGCCCATACGAGGCGACATCAGCTTCGAAGGCGTGGTGTTTCGTTATCGTCCCGATACTGCCGAAGTACTGAAAGGCATCGATCTGGAAATTCCGGCCGGTGAAATTATCGGTATCGTCGGACGCTCGGGCTCCGGAAAAAGTACGATCGCAAAATTGGCGCAGCGCTTGTATGTGCCGGAACGCGGACGCGTGCTGGTTGATGGCAATGATCTGGCTTTAGCCGATCCAGCCTGGCTGCGCCGCCAGATTGGTGTGGTGTTGCAGGAAAATCTGCTGTTCAACAGTTCTGTCCGCGACAACATCGCGATTACCGATCCGGGCATGCCACTCGAACGTGTAATGCATGCAGCACAAATGGCCGGCGCCCATGAATTCATCATGGAATTGCCGGAAGGTTACGACACCGTCGTCGGCGAACATGGCGCCAGTTTATCCGGCGGCCAACGTCAACGCGTTGCCATTGCGCGTGCGCTCGTGGTTGATCCGCGAATCCTGATTTTCGATGAAGCCACCAGTGCGCTCGATTATGAATCCGAGCGTGCAGTGATGGCGAATATGCGAAGCATCTGTCGTGGCCGCACCGTCATCATCATCGCGCATCGCTTATCGACCGTGCGCATGGCCAACAAAATCATCGTGATCGAGAAAGGCCAGATCGTCGAATCGGGTACGCCGGAAGCTTTGCTGGCGGTGCCGGATAGCCGTTTCTCGCAACTGCATAAAATGCAGGCGGGTTGAACATGAATATTGAAAATCCAGCGATAGCGATCTCAAGAATTGAGAGTGCTGAAAAATATACTTTCCCTGAATCCTCGAAAATCAATACCTCTACTATGGCTCGTCATTCATGAAACTCTATTACGAAGCCTTCCGCGAATTCCTGAAAAAATACACCAGTATTTTCAAATCGGTCTGGGCAATACGCGAACAACTGGATCCGCCTGCACGCAGTGAAGACGAATTGGCATTCCTGCCGGCACAACTGGAGTTGATCGAAACACCGGTGTCGCCGGTGCCGAAATACACGGTGCGAATCATCATGACCATGTTCGTGCTGGCATTGATCTGGTCGATTTTTGGCAAGCTGGATATTGTTGCCGTGGCAGGTGGTAAAACCGTGCCCGGCGGCCGCACCAAAATCATTCAGCCTTTGGAAGCCGCAGTCGTCAAGGCGATTTACGTCAAAGACGGCCAGCATGTCGAAGCCAACCAATTGCTCATCGAGCTCGATGCGACCGGCACTGCGGCCGATTCTCAAAAAGCCAGCGATGCGCTGATTTCCGCCGGTGGTTCCAAAGCACGTTATCAAAGTCTGCTCAAGGCAATCGATAGCGGGCAGCCACCCAAAGCTTTCACGATTGAAGGGGCCGACAAGGCCGTTATCAATAATGAAAACAGTCTGGCACGCAGCGAGTACAGTACCTTCGTCGCCAAGCGGGCCGCACAAAATAGTGCACTGGCACAACGCGAAGCGGAATTGTCAACAGCCCGGACCTTGATTACGACGCTGGAAGAAACGGCAAATATTGCCAAGTCGCGTGCGAAGGAAGTGGAAGGTTTGCTGGAGAAGAAATTTATCTCGCAGCAGGATTATCTGCAATTGAAACAGGCCAGCATCTCTGCCGAGCAGAATCTGTCTGGCCAACGCAGTCGCATCGTCGAACTACAGGCGGCAATTACCACGCAGCGACAAGAGCGTGATGCACTGGTCGCGGATTTCCGTCGACAACTTAACGACGGACTTCGTCAATCGAGTGACCAGGTCTCCCAGTTCGGTGCCGATGCCAGCAAGGCACAGCGCCGTGATGATTTGATGCAACTGCGTGCACCGGTCGCCGGCACCGTACAACAATTGGCCATTCACACCGTGGGTGGTGTTGTCACGCCAGCGCAACCATTGCTCGCTATTGTTCCCGAGGGCGAAGCACTGGAAGTCGAAGCCATGATTCTCAACGGCGATATCGGTTTTGTGCACGAAGGCCAGGAAGCCACGATCAAGGTCGAAAGTTTTCCCTACACCCGCTACGGCTATCTGCACGGCGTGGTGGAATCGGTATCGCATGACGCCATGCAAGACGAAAAACTCGGCCTCGTGTATCAAGCCAGAGTGCGTCTGCTGAAAAGCACGCTGATGATCGACGGCGTAAAAGTCAATCTCAGCCCCGGCATGGCGCTCAGCGTCGAAATCAAAACCGGGAAACGCAGAGTGATTACCTATTTGCTTAGTCCGTTGCAGCAGCATACGGAAGAGGCGTTGCGTGAGCGCTAAATCAATTTTCATTTAATTTTTACGTCTAATTTACTACTACATTTACTACACAAGGATTTTCCATGTTTACCGACGAACAGATTCAGGACGCGATGGCTGAGTTATCAAAAATCTTTATTGCTTCCTACGGAACAGCGATAAAAGAATGTTATCTGCCAATTGAAATTCTTGGTGAGGAGGCACTTGATGAGTCAATAGCTGAGGTCCTTGTTAAAGCTTACGAACGAGCTACTCTGCAATGCATCGAAGTTCTCAATGGCTTTTCGGAACTTCCGGGCTTTGTAGGGAACGCGCAATGGGCAGCCGCTTCGGAGGCAATGAGGGGGTCACTCAATACAATTTTGGCGAATGCTACAACTCTCAATACTCCCTATTACGATCGACTCACATTAACTTTGACGGCAGTAAATGCATTTCAGGAAGTTAAATTGCCCAGTACTGGCGGCACTGTCGGTGAAACGACCTTAGGTAAAGCACTCAATTATTTAGGTATTACCTTAGATGCCGCGAAAGCTATTAAAGCGGCATTCGAGGGCGATTACAGTGGCTTTTGGGCTGGCTTCGCTACTCTAGGGGCAGGCATCGTAATTAGTGGAATTGTGGCCGCCGCCGCTACTGCCGGCGCTCTATTTGTTGGTGTTGTTGCATGGCCCTTCGTATTGCTCGGTGCAGGGCTCAGTTACATCATTACAGAGTTTTACCACGGGAAGCTTGAAGAGTTTTTTCAGAACTGGCTTGGAAACGAAGAGGCAAGGGACATTACCGAAGAATACACTCGCTTTTATGGTGGTGCGCGCATTCATGATCTGGATAGTATTCGCACCCGTGTTGTCATGGGATCTAGCGATGCAGATAACCTGATCACGCTGGATGGTGAACCAAGCATCATGAGCGGCGGCGGTGGCAATGATGATCTGCAAGGTGCAGACCTAACCGATGTCATTTTTGGCGGTGTCGGTAACGACATTCTGGAAGGTCAGGGCGGCAATGACCGTCTGGACGGCGGTGCCGGCCATGATACCTATCAATTCTTTACCGCAGATTTTCAAAATGGCGCGACCCAAGACATCATTATCGATTCAGATCGTGATGGTGAAATAACCTTCAACGGTGGAGCTGTTTCAAACTTTACCCGCGATGCAAATTGGGTCTGGCGCACTTCGAATAATACTTTCCGTGCCCTGGTTACCGAAACCGGAACCGAGCTGACCTTGACGCTGATACATAGGGTGACCGGTTCTTGCATTGTTATTAACGACTGGCACAACGGTGATCTCGGAATTACATTGGATGGCCTTGGTGAACCAGGCACACCGGAAAATCCCGGGCTTGAGTTATCCAATGCAAGCGATGTGTATTATTCCGCACTCACTGCTCAAGACCTGGGCCAGATTAACGGTCAACTTACTCCGGAAGCTTTGCTGGCGCGCGACGGCGATGACCGAATTTCTTCGCTCGGCGGTAATGATTTTGTCGATGGTGGCTATGGCGACGATATCGTTCATGGTGGTGACGGCGATGACCTGATCAACGGTGGATCCGGCGACGATGAGCTCTATGGCGATGATGGTAATGACATCATTATCGATACCGGACGTTTGATGGGGTTGTATCAAAACTCCGGAGCACAACCTACAAATCAACAGGTACTTGAAGAGCTTGCATGGGTTTCCAGTGGCTTAAGTTTTGATAATAGTCATCCGTATGGCGACTATGTCGCTGCAGGCGGTCTGACGAGTTACTTTACCGCTGGCTATGGCTTTTTTACCGGTGTTTATGGAGCGCCCGTTGCCGATGCCACAGGTCTGTTGCACAGCCTTAATCTTTATTTAGGGCAAGGAAATCTTGCCGTAAATACCGGTGGTGCTTCGGGCTTGAGCGGTTTTTTGCATCCAGACCCGAATATGTATCCCAGCGGTGATGACACGATCAATGCCGGTGCGGGTTCGGACGTAGTTTTTGCAGGCGAAGGCAACGATATCATTGACGGCGGAACCGGCAATGACTTGCTGATCGGCGGCCAGGATAACGACATCATCGATGGTGGCGACGGCGATGATTTGATCGTCGGTGATTTGGTTCACAGAATAGAAAACGTGGCACCGATTGGCCTCAATGTGTCCGATGACGGCGTATTGGAAGCTTTCTCCCGGTTCGATGTTTCCAGTGGTGCCGAAGTGAACGGCGTTGATGTCATCAATGGCGGTGCAGGAAACGATCGTTTATTCGGCATGGGTGGAAATGATCGGATCACGGGCGGAACCGGAAACGATCTTATTTTTGGCGACGATATTCTGATTAATGATCGGATATACGTCGACAATCCGGGAAATATTTCCGGCGACGACACCCTTGATGGCGGCGAGGGGGATGACTCGATTTATGGTGGAGCTGGTGGCGACACTTTATTTGGTGGTGACGGCAATGACTTTCTGCAAGGCGATTATGTCTCCGTGGATCCCAATAGCTTTGCATCCGCACATCAGGGTATCGATACCATTCATGGTGGCAAAGGTAATGATGAGATTGTTGGCGGTGGCGAAGGCGACACTATTTATGGCGACGAGGGCGACGACATTATCAATGGCGATTCGATTCAGCTTGATGAGAGTTTTCATGGTAATGACACGATATACGGTGGCCTCGGCAACGATCAGATTGCTGGCCAGGGCGGGAATGATTCCATCCAAGGCAACGAAGGCAATGACATCATATTAGGAGGCAAAGGTACCGACACTATCGATGGTGGAGATGGCGATGATCAAATCGACGGCAATGAAGATGCCGATATCATTAATGGCGGTGCCGGCAATGACCTGATTCTCGGTGGTGAAGGTAACGATATTCTGAATGGCAGTTTTGGCGATGACCAGGTGGCTGGTGCAGAAGGTGATGACCAGATATTTGGTGGCGATGGCGTAGATCAGCTAATCGGAGGCCTTGGCTCTGACACATTGAGTGGCGGCTACGGCAACGACCTTCTTCAAGGCGATGAAGGTGATGACAATCTGTCCGGCGACGCCGGCAACGATCAGATTTCGGGAAATGACGGTAATGATCTGCTGAATGGCGGCGATGGTGATGATTTACTTTGGGGCCAGGCTGGTGATGATTCCATCTTTGGTGGCGCTGGCGATGATTATCTGGATGGCGGTGCAGGCCCCGTTACCGATGGTAGCGGCAACGATGAACTACACGGTGGTATAGGCAATGACAGCCTCCGTGGTGCCGATGGTGACGACCGACTATTTGGTGATGAAGGAAACGACGCGTTCATTGGTGGCGCAGGCAATGACACCATGGATGGCGGCGCCGGCTCCGATGCTTACCGCTTCTCCGCAGGTTTCGGAAGCGATACGATTACCAATCTTGATGCTGTAAACGCAGGTCGCGATTACATAATTTTTGACGAGTCCATCGATCCGTCTACTCTGATCTACTCAAACGGTCCAAATAACAGCCTGATAATTCAGGTCCGCGATACATCGGATCAATTGGTGCTCGAAGGCTTTTTCTCGAGCGGTGCTAATCATGTGATCAGATTTGCCAATGGCTCGGTTTTGCAACAAAGCCAATTAATCGAATTGATGGAGCCGGCAGATCCAGACACAACTTCAAGGATTATCCAGGGCACGCCTGGTATAGATCGTCTCTCTGGCGCCTCGGGAAATGACACGATTTATGGAGAGCTCGGTAACGACACCCTGATCGGCTATGGCGGTGACGATGTCATCTACGGTGGCCCGCTGGAAAACAGCAACACCGGCACTGACAATGATTCCATATTTGGCGGCTCCGGTAACGACACTCTGTACGGCATGCAAGGCAACGATCTGCTTGATGGCGGCACGGGAAATGATCAGCTGGATGGTGGTTCTGGCCAGGATAATTTAATCGGTGGTGATGGTGATGACACGCTCACTGGCGGTGGATATGTCCAGGTTGATGGAGTTTATTTCAACGATATATCCGGTGACATGCTCGATGGTGGTCGCGGTAACGATACGCTCGTTGGTGGTTTGGGCGTGAATCTGTATCGTTTTGATGCAGACTTCGGCAACGACACCATCTACCTAACGAATGCGCCGGCAAACTCTTCAGGTTTTGGAAGTGAGAAGGCGATACTTGAATTTGGCTCGGAAATTTCCGCATCAAGCATCTCCCTTGTGCGTATTGGCAATAATCTGGTAATCAGCAATGGTGCAAATACGATAACGATAGTGGGCTACGGCGGTAGTCTGGCGACCGTGGAGTTCCGTTTTGATGATGGCACTGTATTAAGTGCCTCCCAATTATCGAGCTTGCAATTAGTCACGGGGACAGATGCTTCCGAGGCCCTTTTCGGAACGGTACTTAACGACGTAATGCGCGGCCTCGGCGGCAACGACATACTTAACGGTGAGGATGGTAACGATACGCTCGAAGGTGGCGATGGTTCCGACGTATTGAATGGTGGTCTGGGTAACGATATTTTAAATGGCGGTACAGGGCAGGATGCCCTCAATGGTGGTGCAGGCAACGATACTTATGTGTTTAATGCAGGTTTCGGCAACGACGTAATTGCCTGGGGTTCCAGCAACGCCGGTGAAACCGAGACGGTTGTATTTGGAGCAGGTATTACTCTTGCCGATCTCCACTTCTCTTACAGCCAATCAAATTTGCACATCACGTTGCAGCCAGATGGTGACAATCTGGATATTCAGGATTATTTCTCCGATACCGGATCGAACTATGTCCTTCGATTTGCCGACGGCAGCAGCGCGACGTTTGACACTGTTCGTGCCGCGTTGTTGCAAACAACTTCTGGTGACGACTACATAACCGGGTTTGGTTCAAACGACACTATTGATGGCGGCGCGGGCAACGATTCGATTAACGGTGGTGGCGGTAATGACCATTTGATCGGCGGTATCGGTAATGACTATTTGTACGGTGGCAGTGGTGCAGATTTGCTGGAGGGCGGTGAAGGCAATGACACCATCCAGGCCAATGGCGGCTGGGAGTCCGACAATTCGGTTGACAATATATTCGGCGGTGCGGGCAACGATCTTATTTTCGGCGGTAACGGCATCGTGCATGGCGATGAAGGCGATGACTGGATTGAAGGCGGGGCCAATGTGTCTGGCGGTGCAGGCAACGACCAGATTTTCAGCTATGGTGCCGCCATCGATGGTGGTGCGGGCAATGACTACATCGAAATCAACGGAAGTGCTACAAGCACAATCGCGTTTGGTATCGGTTCGGGTATCGATGTATTGAATATCCAGACCTTTGGTTCGGGAACCAACATCATTCAATTCGGTGCCGGCATAGCGCCTGAAAATTTATTGTTCTCGAGGTCCGGCGATTATCTTGTTATCGATATCATCGGTCACACGGACCGTCTGATCGTGCCGCATTACTTCGATCAACAGAATGTGATGAATATCGATCAACTGCATTTCGCCAATGGCGTGACATGGAATGCATCCGATCTTGCAGCCAACGCAACGAATGTCATCGATCCGATCTGGGTGCAATATGGTTATCGACAAATCGAATATTCCGATACTGCCAACCCTTATGGCCTGGACAGCATATTGCTCGGCTCAGGTGCCGACAATAATCTGCAGGGACAAAACGGAAACGATTACATCGACGGAGGTGCGGGCAACGATGTGCTTTCAGGTGGTGACGGTAACAACATCTTCGTGTTTGGAAGAGGTTACGGCCACGATCGTCTTGTCCTCACTGCTTCTGCGTCGAACACCATTCAAATCCACGGTGACGTATTGCCTTCGCAATTGATCATCGGAAGGTCCGGTGATGAATTGATTCTGCAAATTGCCGGTACTGCCGACCAGATTACCGTTGAAGGTTATTTTGCAACCGATGCCGGTGCGATCGGCCATGTTGTTTTTGCCGATGGTACCGATTGGAATACCGAATATCTGTTCCAGCACACGGTCAATCTGGATCTGACGCTGACCGGCGATGCTTCCGATAATACATTGATCGGCGGAATCGCCAACGACACCCTGATCGGTGGCGATGGCAACGATACCCTGATTGGTGGTGACGGCAACGATTGGCTCGATGGTGGTGCCGGCGCCGATCGGATGGAAGGCGGTGATGGCGACAATACCTATGTTGTCGATAATGTCGGCGACCAGGTCATTGATGTTTACGCCGATCACCAGTGGGAAGATGGCATCATCGATTTCGGTGACGCTCACGGCGATACCGTTCGTGCTTCAATAGATTACACATTGGGTGTCGATGTCGAAAATCTGGTCCTTACCGGCACCGATGCAATCAATGGTACCGGCAACTATGTCAACAACAACCTGACCGGTAACTCCGCTGCCAACACCTTGCGTGGTGAAAACGGCGATGATGTTCTGGATGGCGGCGGCGGCAGCGATACCCTGATGGGCGGCTACGGCAACGATACCTACCTGATCAATGACGCGAATGCCGTCATCGTCGAAGAATCCGGTTATTCCTACAGCGGCGGCGACAGCGGCAATGACAACGTAATTTCCAGCGTGAATTTCACACTTGGCGAGAACGTCGAAAATCTCACGCTGGTCGGGGCGAATGCGATCAACGGTAGCGGCAACGAACTTGACAACCAACTGGTCGGCAACGTTGCCGACAATGTCTTGAATGGCGGCCAGGGTAATGATGTGTTGATCGGCAATGCCGGCAACGATCATTTGATGGGTGGAGAAGGTTCGGATGTTTACCGGTTTGTGCGTGGTGATGGCAACGACGTCATCATCGACACTTCGGCAGACGGTTCTTCCGACGTGGATACCCTGTATTTCGATAACGACATTACTGGCTCGGATGTTTCCCTGTCACGCCAAGGCGATGATTTGCTCATCACGATCAATGCTTCCGGTGGCAGCACTTTGATAAGCGGTTATTTCCTGGCAACCGATGGCGGAAGAATTAATGCCATCGAAAACATCGTTTTTGCCGATGGCACGGTGTGGACGCCGTCTGATATCGAAGCACGCATGTTCAACCAGATCACCGGCACCGAAGCCAACAATACGCTTAACGGTACAGCGGCAAGTGATTCCATCTACGGATTGGGTGGAAACGATACCCTGCGCGGACTCGATGGCGATGACATTCTGGATGGCGGCACGGGCAATGATCGTCTTGAAGGCGGCAATGGCAATGACACATTGCTTGGCGGCGAAGGCAACGACAATTTGATCGGAGGCATTGGGTCGGATTTAATGTCCGGCGGTCTTGGCAATGACACTTACACCGTTGACGATATCAATGACACGGTGATCGAAGCGCTTGATGAAGGTACCGACACCGTTAATGCTTCGGTCAGCTACACGCTGGCCGACAACATCGAAAACCTCACACTTACCGGCACGGATTCACTCGACGGCACCGGCAACAATCTCAACAACCGCATCACCGGTAATGCCGGCAGCAATGTACTCGATGGCGCTGGTGGTAACGACACATTGATTGGCGGCGACAACAGCGACACGCTAATGGGTGGCGATGGAATTGATAATTTGAACGGTGGATTGGGTGCAGACCTGATGCTCGGTGGATTGGGCAACGATGTTTACACGGTCGACAATATCGGTGATGTCGTGACCGAACTGTCAGGTGAGGGCATCGACACCGTCAACTCGTCCATCAGCATCAGTTTGAGTGACAACGTCGAAAATCTGGTCCTGACCGGTACGGCTGCGATCAACGGTACGGGTAATGCGCTGGATAATCGCATCACCGGTAATGCTGCCAATAATATTCTGGATGGTGGTGCAGGTAACGACACCTTGGTGGGCGGTACCAGCGATGACACGCTTATCGGCGGCGAAGGCAATGACAATTTGAATGGTGGCATCGGCGCCGATGTCATGAGTGGCGGAACGGGTAATGACATTTACACCGTGGATGACATGAACGACGTTATCCAGGAGCTGGATGGCGAAGGTAGCGATACCGTCAATTCTTCCATCAGCTTCGTGTTGTCGAATGCGCTGGAGAATCTGACATTGACCGGTACCACGGCAATCAACGCTACCGGCAATGCACTGGATAATCGTCTCACGGGCAATGCCGCCGATAACGTACTTGATGGTGGTGACGGCAACGACACGCTGAGCGGCGGTGATGGTAACGATACCTTGCTTGGCGGTGCGGGTAACGACAGTCTCAATGGTGGCCTGGGTATTGATTCCATGACGGGTGGTGTCGGCAATGATACTTACACCGTCGATAACATCAATGACACTGTATTCGAGTCGGATGGCGAAGGTACCGACACGGTTAATTCGTCGGTCAGTTTTGTCTTGTCGAATGCGCTCGAAAATTTGACCCTCACCGGTACATCGGTGATCGACGCTACCGGTAATTCACTCGATAATCGTTTAACCGGCAACATGGCCAACAACGTGCTCGATGGCGGTGATGGCAATGACACCCTCAGTGGTGGTGATGGTAACGATACCTTGCTGGGTGGTGCCGGTAACGACAGCCTCAACGGTGGTTTGGGTATTGATGCCATGACCGGCGGTGCAGGCAATGATGTCTACACAGTCGACAATCTTGGCGATACCGTTGTCGAACTGGAATCAGAAGGCACCGACACGGTCAATGCATCGGTCAGTTTTGCGTTGTCAAATGCGATCGAGAATCTGACTTTGACCGGAACCTTGGCGATCAATGCCACCGGCAATGCACTCGACAATAAGCTTACCGGCAATGCTGCCGACAATGTTCTCGATGGTGGCGATGGCAACGATGTCATCAACGCAGGTGACGGTAACGACACCTTGCTTGGCGGTGCCGGCAACGACACGCTCAATGGTGGCTTAGGCGCCGACGCCATGACTGGCGGTGCAGGTAACGATACATACACCGTCGATAATGTTGGTGACACCGTTGTTGAACTCGACGGTGAAGGAACCGATACCGTCAATTCGTCAGTCGATTTTGCATTGTCCTCGAATTTCGAAAATCTCACGTTGACCGGAACCGCTGTCAGCAACGGAACCGGCAACGCGCTGGATAACAAACTCACCGGCAATGCCGCCGACAATATTCTGGACGGTGGCGATGGTACCGATACCATCAATGGTGGTGCAGGTAATGACACCCTGCTTGGTGGTGCTGGTAACGACATTCTCGGCGGTGGAACAGGTGCGAATACATTGGTCGGCGGTGCAGGTAATGATCGTTTAAGTTCCGATGCGGCGAATTCGGCCAACAGCATCTACGACGGCGGTTTGGGTAACGACACGATTACCGGTGGTCAGCAAAACGATACCTATCGTTTCAATATCGGCGATGGCCAGGACACGATTCTCGATGCAGGCCTGGCCGGCTACAACGACGTGGTGCAATTTGGTGCCGGCATTACCGACAGCATGCTGGTCTACAAGCGGGTCGGCAACGACATGGTGATCAGCTTCACCGGCAACACCGACAAAATCACCATTCGCAACTGGTATGTCGGCACGGCCAACCAGATCGAACAATTGTCGTTCAACGATGGCAGCCAGCTGGTGTGGAACGGAACAGCCTTTGTCGCTGCGGCTCCTGCACCTGCACCTGCACCTGCATTCAAATCGCAATCGATCGCACACACCGAAAGTGTTGCCACGATCACGCAATCCATTAACGAAGCCGCTACTACTTCAAACCTTTCTACGGAAGAAAACACCATGGCCAATTTACTCAATGCACACCGCTTCTCGAGCCAATCCCTGCAAAATCAAATGCAGGCTTTGCACGATCTGATCCATCCGAATCAGTCAGGCAACGGCGGCGCCGGTCACGGTGCCGAAGCAGCACCGCCAAGCAGCAACAATCAGGCCAATGCCATTGAACAGTTTGGGGCCCGTTTGCAAGAGCGTCTTGAAAGACAAGCACTGAGCGATGCGGCGCATCGTCATAGCTTCCAGGAACTAAGTTTGTTGATTGAATCGATGTCGCAATTCGGTAATCACAACACGGCCGTTGATTCCAGTCTGAAACCTGCCAACAGCGAAACGATTCAGCCAATCGTGATTGTGACGCCCGGCATTTAAAGTTTCAGGGGGCGCATAAAAGAAAACTCCCGCCGAAAGGCGGGAGTTTTTTATGCACGACGGTAAAAAGATTCATCAAAAATCATTTGTGGTCGAGGCATTCCAGCTTCGCCGCACAAATAAAATCATTCTGGCTCAGGCCGCCGACATCATGCGTGGAAAAACGCACGACGCAACGATTGTAGTGGACGCCTAAATCAGGATGGTGGTCTTCGTGGTGCGCGATGAACGCGAGGGCGTTCACGAAGGCCATGGTTTTGTAGTAGTCGTTGAAATGGAAGGTTTTGCTGATGGCCTGGTCATTTTCGATCAGGTTCCAGTCTTTCAATGCCATCAGGTACGTCGCAACGGCGTCGGTGGGCAATAGATGTTCGGGGCCTTTCAGTGCCTTGCAGTGGCGCTGGGCAAGGGTTTCGAGAATCGACATGGGTAAACCTCCTGTATTCAGGCGATTTTACCCTGCAATGCGGTAAAATTGCCGCATGATTACTATCTCCGAAACTGCCCAATCCCATTTTCGCCGTTTGCTCGATAGCCAAGGCGGCGATGCCGTTGGTATTCGCATTTCTGCGGTGAATCCCGGTACGCCGCGTGCCGATGCGCGCCTTGAGTTCTGCGATAACGGCGATTTGCTGGGCGATGAATGGTCGCTGGAATGCGTCGGCTTCACGCTTTATGTCGATGCCGCGAGCGTAAAGTTTCTCGACGGCGCCGAAATCGATTATCTGGAACAGGCCACCGGCGGGCAATTGAATATTCGTGCGCCGCGCATCAAGGGCGAAGCTCCAAAAGGCGATTCGAGTTTGATCGAGCGTGTGCAATGGTTGCTGGATTCCGAAATCAATCCGCAGCTTGCTTCGCATAAAGGCAATGTCACATTATCTTCGCTCGATGCCGATGGCACGGTGTATTTGAGTTTCGGCGGTGGTTGCCAGGGCTGCGGCATGGCCGATGTCACACTCAAGCAGGGTATCGAGAAAACATTGCTTGCGCGTATTCCGGAATTGAAGGCGGTTCGCGATGCGACAGATCATGACAAGGGTGAAAACCCCTACATCGAACGCACTGCATGAATTTATTGCGGGAACTTTGCCTTACTTTGGTTTTCTGATGCCCGAACCGAGGGCAATGCGTGACTGAAAATATCGAGCAGGTCTTATCCGATGAATTAATTCATCTCAACGCCTATGCGCCGACCAGACTTGTTCGAAACGATGTTAAAAATTCATCAAGATTCAAATACCGGTTTTTGCCATTTTGCTTTGCCATCGGCTTGCATGGCATTTTTTTCTGGTGGCTTGATAACGAGTGGAAACTGGCAGAGAAATTTCTGCCGGATGAAGTTGTAACCGTTCTGGAGTTTTTTACGCCGGAACAAAAACCAAAACCAATCGAAGTGTTGCCTGATATGCCGGTTCGGCTGCCTCATGCAGTTGGAATGCCAAGCGCTGCAGCCCAGTCGCAAGTTCGCAATGCGACAGGTGTGGCAGTGCAGGCACAATCGCCAGACAAGACAAACACCAACTCTTCATTGACACTCTACGACGATGACGGTCGTATTCGATTGCCGGTGGATTTCATCGAGAAACTCGATGAAGAAAATTCGCCGCATAAAAGATTCGATTTCATGAATCCCGATCTGGAATTGGCCGGCACTTTTTTGAAACGCCCGCCGGCAATCGAGTTTAATCCGACACAGTTTGATCAGGCATGGAAACCCAACAAGGATATTCTGAACGAATTTCTGGATAAGGCAGTGGAAAAAACCACCAAGGAAATCAGGATTCCCGTACCTGGGAATCCGACCGTAAAACTCGTTTGCAAGGTTTCAGTACTGGCATTGGGTGGCGGTTGCGGTTTTGTTCCCAACGGCGGCCTGGACCGTGTTATCCCTGACGATGAAGATGATCCGAATACCTTGAGTCCGGAAGAAGACAAGGAATGCCAGGCTTGGTGGGAGAAAATCAATGGTACCCATAGCCAACGCGAGTGGATGAAAACCAAAGAACTCTATGAGCTAAGCTGTAAAAAGCCCTTGGCAAAGCCAAAAATAAAGGCCCGATGAGGGCCTTTATTTTCGAGCAGATAATTATTGATTACTCGTTCTCGTGCTTGCTTAAATCATGCACGTTGCTTTTGAGCGAGCCAAGGTAACTGGTGATGTCGGCAATTTGTTGCGGTGTCAAAGCGCTGGCATTATTTTGCATGCCGAGATGCGCCCGTTTTTTGGTTTTGTAGTCAGTCAGGGCTTTGGTCAGATAATCGGGATATTGACCGGCAAGAATCGGGTTTTCTGCAGGCATTGCAGCGCCGTCGGGTGTTTTCCCGGTATTGCCTACGCCGTGGCAGCTCGTGCATTGCGCAATTGGCTGGCCTGCGGAATTTTTATTGCCTTTTGATTCGAATAATTTCTTGCCGTTCGCAATGTCTCCCTTGAGGGCTGCAGAAGCGCTACCGGCAAATACCATGACCGAAGCCATTACCAATGTACGAATAATCATGTTCGGGCTCCGTTATTTCTTGTCTTCAAGACTGGACAAATAGGCAGCGATATCGGCGATATCCTGATCCGAAAAGCTCGATGCCTGCGCTTTCATGGTCGGGTGATTGCGTTCGCCTTTTTTGTAGCCGTGCAAGGCTGCCAGGAGGTATTTCTCATGCTGGCCGGCAATTTTCGGTACCCGGTAGCTTGGGTAGGCATTTTTGTATTCGGTAATGCCATGGCAGCCAGTACAGGTATAAACGAGTTGCTTACCTGTCTTGAGATTGCCTTTCAATGCTGGCGCCTGTGTGCCTGCGGCCTGTGTATTTGCGGCAAACAACAAGCCAGCCAGTAAAAATATCGATGTTTTCATTCTAAAAATCCGGCAATGGGTCGGAAAGGAGCAGATTATAGCCGCTACGCTGCATTACAGACAGGGGGCGCAACCTTTCGCTCTGTGGACTGCATCTCACCATCACCTTGGTCATGTTGACTTCCGGCACATAACAAACATGAATCAATCCTGTACTGTGATATGCAACTAACACACCAGCCTGGCTTCGGCCTTAGATATCGGAAACGGACATCAATGAAAAACTCAAACTCAATCCTTCGCCCATTCCTGTTTGCAATGATACTTGGCACGGTTGCCATTAGTGGCTGTAAAGGTGGTAAAGAGGCTGATACTGACGATAAGGCAAAGTCTGACCAGGCTGATTCGAAAGACGGCAAAGCGGCCAAAGACGGTAAAGAGGCTGAAAAGAAAGCCGATGCCGTTCCCGTTGAAGTGGCGGCCGTAACCCGCCGCTCGATTTCGGCCACCTATTCGGGCACGGCCAATCTTGAAGCTCCGGGCGAATCGCAAGTGGTCGCAAAGACCTCGGGCGTCATGGTGCAATTGCTCGCCGAGGAGGGTGATGTCGTCCATAAAGGCCAGGTGCTGGCGCGTCTGGATGGTGACAAGGCCCGTTTGCAGGCAGCCGGCGCCGCGGCGACGGTGCACAAGCTGGAAAATAATTATCACCGTTCGCAGAAATTGCGCGAAGCGAATTTAGTGAGTGCCGATTCAAACGATCAGCTTCGATACGAGCTGGAGTCGGCGCGTGCCAACCTTGATCTGGCAAAACTGGAACTGAGCTATACGCAGATCATTGCGCCCATCAGCGGCGTTATTGCCCAGCGCATGGTGAAGCCGGGCAATCTGATCAATCTTAATGCTCCGGTATTTCGTATCGTCGATAACAGCCATCTGGAAGCGGTTTTAAGTGTGCCCGAACGACAAATGGCAACATTGAAAATCGGCATGCCTTTACGCATGTTGGTAGATGCCGTCCCCGGCACGGTATTTGAAGGAAAAGTCGATCGCGTAAGCCCAGTGGTGGATTCGGGCAGCGGTACTTTCCGGGTAGTTTGTGCATTCAGCGGCGGTAATAATTTGCGTCCCGGCATGTTTGGCCGCATCGAAATCGTTTACGACCAGCGCGATGGCGTGCTGACGCTACCCCGTACAGCGCTGATTGAAGACGAAGGCGAATCGGCCGTGTATATCGTGCGCAACAAGAAAGCGGTACGCGTACCGGTGCAATTGGGTTATGTCGATGGTGAAATCGCGGAAGTAAGATCTGGCGTCACGGAAAAAGACAGCGTCATTACGGCCGGTAAGGTCGCCGTACGCGATGGCACGGAAGTGGAAGTACTCAAGTCCGGCAATGCAGCTGCTGTTGCTGCTGAACCCAAGTCACCGGCGGTAAAATAAATGAGCATAATCGAATTTTCCACACGCAGACGCGTGAGCGTCTTCATGTTCACCCTGACCATGGTGCTGTTCGGACTGATCAGTTGGGGCAGCCTGAAGGTCAATTTACTGCCTGATTTAAGTTATCCAACACTGACCGTTCGTACCGAATATACCGGTGCGGCGCCTTCGGAAATTGAAAACCTGGTGACCGAGCCCGTTGAAGAAGCTGTCGGTGTCGTCAAAGGTTTAAGTAAACTGCATTCGATTTCAAGACCCGGTCAAAGCGACGTGGTGCTTGAATTCGCCTGGGGTACCGACATGGACCAGGCAAGCCTGGACGTGCGCGAGAAACTTGAAAACCTGAATCTGCCGCTCGATGTATTGCCGCCGGTTCTGTTGCGCTTCAATCCTTCGACCGAGCCAATAATCCGGCTGGTTCTCAGCGTGCCTGAAAACTTCAAGGGTGATGTCACGGCTGAATTGATTCGTCTTCGTCGCTATGCCGATGACGAATTGAAAAAGTCCCTCGAACCTGTCGAAGGCGTCGCTGCGGTCAAAGTCGGCGGTGGTCTGGAAGATGAAGTGCAAGTCCGTCTTGATGAGCGCCGTCTTGCCCAGTTGAACATGCCGGCAAGTACCGTCATTGATCGTCTTGCCCAGGAAAACGTGAATATTTCAGGCGGTCGTATTGCCGAAGGCAACGAGCGTTATCTCGTTCGCACGGTGAATCAATTCCGCACGCTGGATGAAATGCGCGATATGTTGATCAGCGTTCAAAATGGCGTGCCGATTCGTTTGCGTGATGTGGCCGAAATCGTGCAGGACCATAAAGAACGCGAAGCAATGATTCGCCTGCGTGGTGCCGAAGCGGTCGAGCTCGCGATTTACAAGGAAGGCGACTCGAATGCGGTGACAGTCGCGCATGCCGTGCGCGCACGTCTTGAACAATTGCAGAAAGCCAGCGAACCCGTTTTGACGGCCGACAAAGCGGCAAAAGCGGCTGCCAGGCAAGCGGCGGAAGCGGCTGCTAACAAGGTCGCCCATCCCGATGGCGAATATGTCCTGGGTGGCTACACATTGCGCACGATTCAGGACACCTCCATCTTTATTGAAAATGCGATCAAGGAAGTGCGTAACGAGGCTTTCATTGGTGGCTTTCTGGCTATTTTGATCATCTTCGTATTCTTGCGCGATGGCTGGAGCACGCTGGTCATTTCCCTGTCATTGCCGGTTTCGATCATTGCCACTTTCTTCTTCATGGATCAGTTGAATCTGAGCCTGAACGTGATGTCGCTGGCGGGTTTGGCGCTTGCTACCGGCATGGTAGTCGATGACTCGATTGTGGTACTTGAAAGTATTGCCAAAGCCCGGGAACGCGGTCTTGGCATATTGCAGGCAGCCATCACGGGAACAAAGGAAGTCAGCATGGCCGTGGTCGCCTCGACCTTGACGACCGTTGCCGTGTTCTTCCCGCTGGTCTTTGTGCAGGGCGTGGCAGGACAGTTGTTCAAAGATCAGGCATTGACGGTTTCGATCGCGATGGTAATTTCGCTGATTGTTTCCCTGACCCTGATTCCCATGCTTAGCTCGGTGAAAGCAAAAGCACCAATGGCATTCGTTGATGAAGTGGAAAGCAATGTCCCGGTGTGGAGGAGCGCCCTGCAATTCCTGAAGGAAATTTTCAAGGCTCCCGTGATTTTGTATCAATGGTTCCTGCGCATGTTCGCGCAGCCACCCATCGGCATGATGGGCGGCGTCAGGAAGTTCTTCAAAGTACTCGCCAGTCCCGTGCTTGCCCTCGTGGCATTGCCCATCTGGATCGTGTGCCTGTTGATTGCACTCATCGCAATTCCGGTGTTCTTTGTATTCCCGTATATCACTGCCATTGCAATGGCTATTTACTACTTCTTCTTCAATACCGGAAACAAGTTCGTTGGCCCGGCGGCAATAGCGATATCGGATGTGGTGATCAAGCCTTACGACATCGCCGCAAAGCGTTATCACGAAATATTGCCGGGTGCATTGAACCGTCCGTGGCTGGTATTGGGCAGTGCAACGCTGGCTTTCATCATCAGCCTTGGTTTGCTGTCGACCCTGGGTGCCGATTTGATTCCGCAACTGGCACAGGACCGTTTCGAGATGACAGCGCGTTTGCCGTCCGGTACGCGTCTGGTAGATACCGATGCTTTGGTGCGGGCCTTCCAGCAGGCGCATCAAAACGATCCCGAAATCAAGGCGCTTTATGGTGTCAGCGGTACCGGTACACGGCTTGATGCGAGTCCGACCGAATCCGGCGAAAATGTTGCCAAACTGATGGTGGTGCTGAATCATTTCAGTCCGGAACGCGAGGCAGCGGTAACCGAGCGCATGCGTGCAACTGCCGCCAAATTCCCGGGCGTTGAAGTGAAATTCGGACGGCCGCAATTGCTGAGTTTTTCATCGCCACTTGAAATTGAAATTCGTGGTGCAAACTTGCCGGCCATCGAAAAAGCGGCGCGTCGATTGGCACAGCGCATGCAACAAAAACCTCAGTTTGCCGACGTGAAAACCTCGGTCCAGGAAGGTTACCCGGAAATCCAGATTTTGTTTGATCAGGAAAGGGCTGCTGCATTGGGTCTGACCGATCGCCAGATTTCCGATCAGGTGGTTCGCCAGGTGCGCGGTGAAGTGGCAACACGCTACAGCTTCCGTGATCGCAAGATCGACGTGCGCGTGCGTGCCCGGGAAAACGATCGTTCCAGTGTGGAAGCGATTCGTAATTTAATCGTCAATCCGCAAAGTGAAAATCCGACCACACTGGGTGCAGTTGCCGACGTGAAAGAAACTCTGGGCCCAAGTGAAATCAATCGTGTGGAACAGGACCGCGTTGCCATCGTGTCGTCGAACTTGCGTGACGTCGATCTTGGCAGTGCCGTTGCCGAAGTACGCCAAATGGTCAAGGAAGAACCACTGGGTCCGGAAATCCAGCTGAGCTTCGGTGGTCAAAGTGAAGAACTCGATGCTTCGCGAACATCCCTGGTGTTTGCCTTCGGGCTGGCGATCTTCCTGGTGTACCTGGTGATGGCATCGCAATTTGAATCCCTGCTGCATCCGTTCGTCATCATGTTCTCGGTACCGCTGGCAATCGTGGGCGCCTCGCTGGCCTTGTTTATCGTCGGTTCGCCGGTATCGGTGGTGGTGTTTATCGGGTTGATCCTGCTGGTAGGTATCGTCGTGAAAAACGCAATCGTGTTGATCGACAAGGTTAACCAGTTGCGTGACGAGGGCGTGCCGAAACGCCAGGCGATTTGCGATGCCGCAGAATCCCGTCTGCGTCCGATCATCATGACGACATTGACTACCTTGTTCGGTTTCGCACCACTGGCATTCTTTGCAGGCGAGGGCGCGGAAGTCAGGCAACCGATGGCAATTACCGTGATTGGTGGTCTGACGGTTTCGACTTTGCTGACCTTGGTTGTGATTCCGGTGGTGTATGACCTGATGGATCGTCGTGGCGATGCCTGGTACCGCGAGCGCGGTCAACGTCATCGTGGCGAACTCGATGCGCTTTCAGCCGATGCCGAGGAAGCTAACGCATGAAAACCATGGCGGAGTTGAGTTTGCGCCGGCCGGTAACGGCAGTAATGTTCTATATCTCGATGGTGGTGATCGGCTTGATCGCCGCCTTCAGATTGCCATTGGAGCAATTTCCCGATATCAGCTTTCCGTTTGTATTCGTGCAAATGCCTTATGCCAATTCCACGCCTTCGGAAGTCGAACGCACCGTCACGCGGCCGGCCGAAGAGGCGATATCGACGGTTGACGGCATTAAGCGTATCGATTCCAACAGCCGTTCCGATGGCGCCGATATCTTCCTGCAATTTTCCGACATGAGCCGTGATATCGGAGTGGCTACGACGCAAATCCGTGATCGTCTGGATGCCATTCGCCGTGATTTGCCGGGTGATTTTCAACGCTATCAGGTGCTTTCGTTCTCGCCCAGCGGCCAGGCGATGTTGCAAATTCGTTTCGCATCGCCGCGGGATTTAAGTGGCGAATACGAATTGATCAGGCAGCACATTGCCCGTCGTCTGGAACGTGTGCCGGGCGTCGCTCGCGTCGATATCAGCGGTGCAACGCAACCCGAAGTCGAAGTTGCCATCGACTCGGCACGCATGGAAGCCCACAACGTGAGCTTGAATGAGTTGGCTGCAAAATTGCGTTCGATAAATTTCTCCGCTTCCGGCGGCGAAATCGACGAAGGCATTCGTCGCATGCGAGTGCAGCCGGTAGGCGAAATCCGTTCTCTGGACGAGTTGCGAAATCTGGTGATTGATGCCAAGGGACTGCGTCTGAGTGATATTGCCGAGATACATTTAAAGCCACAGCGTACGCAAATCATGCGTCGACTTGATGGTACGCCGGCAGTCGGCATTGATGTATTCCGCGAAAGTGATTCCAATCTCGTCGATGTTGCGAAAGCCGTCTGGGCTGAAGTTGCATTGATCCAGAAAGATGAAGCCCTGCAGGGAATTCGTTTCATCACCATTGGCGATCAGGCCGAAAGCGTCACCAGTTCGATTGACGAGTTGATTCAGTCGGGCTGGATTGGCTCGGCACTGTCATTGCTGGTGCTGTTCTATTTTCTGCGTCACTGGCCGTCGACATTGATGGTGTCGCTGGCAATTCCGATTTGTATCGTCATGACGCTTGGCGCCATGTATTTCCTTGGTTTGACCTTGAACATCCTGACCATGATGGGCTTGCTGCTGGGGGTCGGCATGCTGGTGGATAATGCCGTGGTGGTGGTGGAATCGATCTACCAATACCGGGAGAAATACCCCAACGACCCGATGCGGTGCGCCATTGAAGGTACGCGTGGCGTTCAACTCGCCATTAGTGCCGGCACCTTGACCAGCATTATTGTTTTTGCCCCGAATATTTTCGGCGAACGTAATGAAATCAGTGTGTATCTCGCCCAGATTGCCTACACCATCACCATTTCGCTGCTGTGTTCCTGGCTGGTGGCCGTCAGTCTGATCCCGATGATTTCGGCTCGCCTGAAAACCCCGCCGGCGGTGACGGCAGAACATGGTTTCGTTCCGCGCCTGACCCGCAGATATGCCGATTTCCTGAGCTGGTCCCTGAATCATCGTGGCTGGTCGCTGCTGGCTATCGGACTGATATTTGTCGTCAGCCTGCCGCCATTTATCCTGATGAAAAAAGACATGTTTCCGAATGAAGCAAGCCGCGAGTTGAACATCAATTTCAATTGGCGTGGTTCGTACACCCTGGAACAAATGTCGAATGAAGTAGCGAAGGTTGAAGCTTTCTTTGAGCCAAAACGCGAAGCCTATCAACTGAAACAGGTGTATGTATTCTTTGGCGAGCAGGGCTTTGCCGGGGTAAGGCTGACACTGAGAGATGATGGCTATTCCTGCAATACGGTGGCATCCAGGATATTGATGGCGGTCGGAATTCGCGACCATGATAAATGCCTGCGGTCGCCGGAAGAAATCCAGGAACAAATCCGCAAGGATTTGCCGAAGCTTGCGCGTGCCGAATTGAATTTTGGCGGTGGCGGTGGTCCAGGCGGCAATCAAAGCAAGACGGATCAAACCGTTCAAGTTTCCATCGAAGGCGACTCGAGCGAAAAGCTGCAGGAAATCGGCAAACAACTGGTTCCGCTGTTTTCCGGCCTGAAAGAACTTCGCGACGTGCGTCTGGATGTGGGCGATGTGAACTCGGAAGTCAGGGTGACCGTGGATCGCGAAAAAGCCGCTGCCTACGGATTCAGCACACGCGATGTGGCGCAATATATAGGTATTGCCTTGCGAGGCACGCCATTGCGCGAGTTCCGTAATGGCGACGAGCAGGTTCCAGTCTGGGTACGTTTTGCCGGCGCCGAAAATTTCCACATCAAGGACATGTCGTCGCTGACTTTGCGTCGCCCGGATGGCACCAATGTCCCCTTGTTGTCGATGGTGGACGTTCGCATCGAACAATCAGCCAGCCAGATTGGCCGTTCGAATCGGCAAACCGCATTGACCATTACGGCGAATCTGGCGCCAGATGTCGAAATTGACAAGGCCAGGGATGCGATTCAGGAGCTGACAAACCACATCAAGCTTGAGCCCGGTTACAGCGTCGGATTTGGTCAGGATTTTGATTTTGGCCAGGATGCATCCAAGCAAATGTTGACGAATACCGGTTTGGCATTCCTGCTGATTTTCATCATCATGTCGGCCTTGTTTGAATCGGTGGTGCAGCCTCTGGCCATTCTGAGCGGCGTGTTCTTCTCGATTCTGGGCGTGGGCTGGTTGTTCTTCCTGACCGGAACGACTTTCTCGATCATGGCTTTCATCGGTATTCTGGTGTTGATGGGCGTGGTAGTGAACAACGGTATCGTGATGCTGGAACATATCAACACACACCGTCGCCATGGCGTGCATCGTACCGATGCCCTGGTCATCGGCAGCAAGGAACGTTTGCGTCCGATTCTGATGACCATGGGTACTGCCTGTCTGGGTATGGTGCCACTGTGCTTCGGAACTTCCGGTATTGGTGGCGATGGCCCGCCGTATTACCCAATGGCACGCGCCATTGTAGGCGGGCTCTTGTTCTCGACGATTGTTTCCCTGACGTTCCTGCCGACGATCTATGCCTTGTTTGATGATTTGAGCATATGGTTTAGCCGCCAGATTCATGCGATACGAAACCGGGTACGTAATTTCTTCGATCTGCAATCGCAAAGTTTGTGATTTATTTGTGTCAATAAAAAACGTCCGGTGCAAACCGGACGTTTTTTTATGCCATCAACTTAATTTACCGACAATACTCAAACCCGCAATCCAGACCGCTAAAACAGTGGCCAGGTTGGTGAGCGTAAAATTCACGAACACGCGTGCAACCCGGTTTTTCCACCAGCCTTGCCAATGGCTGGTATCGTCGCGCAGCTTCAGGAAATCTTCGTAAGTCGGTTTTCGAATCCAGGCCTCTACGAATGCACTCACCATGCCCGAACTTAAGGCAGGATGCAGTGGCGTAATCGGCGCGGCAAGAATCGCACTCAGTATGCTCAAGGGATGGCCGCCAGCAAGCGCGCAGCCAATGCCGCTAAGCACGCCGGTAATCAGCACCCATTGCAATACCAGTTTGGCACCCAGTTCGGCACCGCCGTGATAAAAACCCCAGGCGAATCCACCAATCAGAAAAACCGTCAGGAAGATGGTAAACCAGGGAATCTTGCTGCCCGTCGGAACGGCATTGAGGGTCTCGCAAGTGGTGTGTGGATGATCGGGCGCGTTCGCCAGTGCCTCGCTCAAGCCTTTCAGATGGCCGGCACCGATAACTGCCAGAACTTCGCGCGGTTTTGAATCTTCGGTCTGTTCGCGTAGTTGTGCCGCCATGTAGCGGTCGCGTTCGGCGATGATTTTTTCGTAAAGCTGCGGCGTGGTCGCAGCGAATTCGCCAAAACTCGATTCCAGGATGTCGCCTTCTTTCAGGCGTTCAATCTGCTCTTCGTCGACTTCTTCATTGATCAGCAAACTACCGGCAAGACCGGCCATCAGTTTGCTGCGGCCCCAGAAACCCAGGCTGTACCAGGCGCGCTTGAGTGTTGTACCAATATCACGATCAATCAGGTAAAGCGGCAGATTGGTTTCTTTTGCTCCCAGTGCTGCTGCTTTCAATTCAGCGCCGGGCTCGATGCCGAGTTGTTCTGCAAGACGACGCTGGTAAGCTGCCATGGCAAGATTGGCCGCCATCAAACCCATTTTACCTTCGCGAATAATCTGGAACAGATCCAGTTTCGCCAATGCATTGGTGTCGGTCATTGCGCGATGACGATTGGCGTCGAGCTCGACGGCAATCGCGTCGTATTGCCTGCTGGCAATGGCGGCATTCACAGCATCAACGCTTGCCTTGGAAACATGCGCGGTACCCAGCAAGGTAAAACGCACACCATCGCGTTCGATGATGGCGTGTGGTTGGTCGTGCAAGAAATTCGGTGTCGTTGTCTCAGGTTCGTTTGTCATCATAAATCTCGAAAATCCATAAACTAAACTGTCATTCCCGCGCAGGCGGGAACCCAGTGGCGTATTTGATACTTGAAGTCGCTGGATCCCCGACAAAAGCATTCGGGGATGACGCTTTGATTTTTATTTCGATGGGCTCAATTTCGATGGACTCAATCGCGATAACGCTTCAATAAATCCTGATACGCATCTATCCGCCGATCACGCAGGAATGGCCAGATGCGACGCACATGTTCGCTGCGCTGCATATCCAGTTCCGCCAACAGAATGTCAGGTTTATCGGAATTTGCTTCGGCAATAATTTCGCCCTGAGGTCCCAGCACCTGGCTCGAGCCCCAAAACTGGATGCCGCTGGCGCCATGAAGTGGTGAAGCTTCAAAGCCCGTGCGGTTACAACTCAGTACGGGAATGCCATTGGCAACGGCATGTCCCCGATGACTTAAAATCCACGCCATGCGTTGACGGTCTTTCTCGGCTTGTTCGTCGCTTGGGTCCCAGCCGATGGCGGTCGGGTAGAGCAGAATCTCAGCGCCAGCCAATGCCATCAAACGGGCGGCTTCGGGATACCACTGATCCCAGCAAACCAGCACACCCAATTTCCCGACCGAAGTTTGAATCGGGTTGAACCCCAAATCGCCTGGCGTGAAATAAAACTTTTCGTAGAAACCCGGATCGTCCGGAATATGCATCTTGCGATATTTACCGAGCATTTCGCCGTCTTTTTCAAACACGACGGCAGTGTTGTGATAAAGACCGGCGGCACGTTTTTCGAATAAGGAGGCAACCAAAACAATGCCGTGTTGTTTGGCCAGTCTCGAAAGGCGTTCGGTGCTTGGGCCGGGTATCATTTCCGCCAGATTGAATTCATCCACCGATTCATGCTGGCAAAAATAGGCGCCGTTATGGAGCTCCTGCAACAGTATTAATTGCGCGCCGCTTTTCGCCGCTTCGGCGACGCGCTGTTCGATGACAGCCAGATTTGCATCCGCCGTTCCATGATTGATTTCCTGAATCAGTGCAACTTTTAATCTTGCGCTCATGAGACCAAACCTTCTGGAAGCTGCATGGTGATGCAGTGCAAACTGCCGTTTTGCCAAATCAGTGAACGGCAGGGAATTTGAATAATCTGGCGACCGGGAAATGCCAGCGCCATGACATCGGCGGCATTGTCGTCCATCGCATCGCCGTAAGCCGGCATCAAGACAGCGCCATTGATGATGAGGAAATTGGCATAGGAAGCCGCCAGGCGCCGGCCATCGTCAAGAATGGGTTTTGGCCATGGCAACTCGAATAATCGATAAGGCTGGCCATCGTTTTGTTTGAACGAGGCCAATTCTTTTGCCATGGTTTGCAGTTCGATGTAATGCGAATCGTCCGGATCCTGGCAGCCCTGGTAAATAATGGTATCGACAGATGCAAAGCGGGCGAGGGTGTCGATATGGGCGTCGGTATCATCGCCTTCCAGATAGCCGTGGTCGAGCCAGAGCGTGCGATCCTGATGTAATTCGGATTCGAGTTTTTTCGTGATTTCTTCGCGTGATAAATCCGGATGGCGCTCGTGCAGACAATGCCAGGTACTGAGCAATGTACCCTGGCCATCGGTTTCGATACCGCCGCCTTCCAGGGCAAACTCGACGCGCTGGCGTTGTGCGTTACAGAAAACACCATGTTTGAATAAATTGCGGACGATCAAATCGTCGCGGCTTGCTTCGAATTTTCCGCCCCAGGCGGTGAAATGAAAATCGAGCAGATGAAAACCGTTTTCCGTCCGCAGGCTAATCGGGCCCGAATCACGCAGCCAGGTGTCGTCGTATTCCAGCACTTCAAAATGCACGCGCTGCAAATTCACGCCGGCATCGAGCAGTAGATAACGTGCGTGCTGCAACAAATTATTATCTGGCACCAGAATCAGGGCTTTTTGAAAGCGGGTAATGGCAACCACCAGGGCGACATAGGTCGATTCGACACTACTCAAACGGTCTGCCCAGTCGGTGTCGCTATGTGGCCACGCAATTAAAACGGCGGACTGGGTTTCCCATTCCGCCGGAAAACGAATCTTCATCATTGTTCTTATCTTCTTGCAGGCGCCGGACCAACTTCTTCGGCGCTTGCCTTGTTCAAGACGGCATCAACGACATGGGTATTTTCGAAATAGACCGAAAAGCCTGCATAAATCCAGCGCGTGATGGGTGGCGTACGGCGCGAGCCGCCGCCAACGGCCGAGAGTTTTTCCTGAGGAGTACCGAACCTGGCTTCTACCTGCGCCATGCTGGTGCCGCGTTTTGGCATGGCGGAAGTGGGTTCCGAATGCACACGGTCGATCAACAAGGTATCGGCATGGGCAACAGGGACTGCCAGGCTCAACAAAACGCCTGCGGCTAAAGACATGGCAAGTAATTTCATAAAAACCTCTCAAGGTTCGGTGGGGGGCGGTATGACAGGGTTGAATCTTCGCAGATTGCACTACTGTTGACCATGTTTTACCGCACATAAGACGCAGTTCGGTCAACCAATATCCGGTATTGGCGTTCATTGCTGTATTCCAGGCGTTAAACCAAGGCGAGGGCACCATGGCAACTACCCGTAGGCAGCTATTTTCAGGTTTCCGGGAAACCAGGCAACCCCAGGTTTCCAAGCCCATTATCGGAAGCAATAAACAGCCGGCGATTGCGCAGAAATCTCCCGTTCAAGGCCTGATGGCAGCCCCTATTCCTGACGACACCACGCTGGGGCCTGTTGATCCATTGGTTATTTTGCTGAACCGTTGCACATTTGGTTTCAAGGAAAGCGAATACCAGCATGCGCTAAGCATCGGCTATACCGCCTGGTTGCAGGAGCAATTCAACTATACATCGCTCGATGTCACTGCTCTGGAGAATGCAATTGCTACTTCATTTCCGCGGGTAAATTGGACCGCGGCCGAATTGATCACCGAAGTTAAATCCACCGGCAAGCCCGGCCTGGGTTCAAAAGATCTGACGGTGGCGACTTTGCTAAGGCAATTGCATAGCCCCCGGCAATTGCTGGAGGTGATGGTCGAATTCTGGAGCAATCATTTCAATATCACCCTGGCGGCATCGCCGGAAATTTATTACAAGCTGGTCGACGAACGCGACACCATACGCGCGCATGCGCTAGGCAGTTTTCCCGACATGCTAAAAGCCAGTGCCCGCAGTTTGGCAATGCAGTACTACCTGGATAACGTCAGTAACACCAAAACCGGACCGAATGAAAACTACGCCCGCGAATTGATGGAGCTGCATACCTTGAGCGTGACCGGCGGCTACACCGAAACCGATGTGAAGGAAGTTGCACGCTGTTTTACCGGCTGGACTGTATCGGGGCAAAGCGCCAACGCACCGGTTTTTGCTTTTCTTTCAAACAAACACGATACCGGTGCGAAAACCGTACTTGGTCATCCCATTCCTGCCGGTCGCGGCATTGAGGATGGCGATGACGTGCTGGATATTCTTGCCACGCATCCATCAACCGCAAAATTTATTGCCAAAAAACTCTGTGTACGTTTTATCGGCGATGTACCGGAAGCCACCATCGTCGATCAGGTGGCCGCTACTTATACCGCGACCAATGGCGATATTCCTTCCATGCTCTGGACCATTTTCGGCAGCGCCGAATTCATGGCCAGTTACGACAGAAAAGCGCGGCGCCCATCGGAATTCGTGCTCGGTGCATTACGTGTTACCGAGCCGACGCTCACTTCCGACTATCTCTCAAAAGTGACGGTGCCAATTACATCGATGGGCAATATGCCCTACCAATGGCCGGCACCGAATGGTTATCCCGACAGCTTGAATTACTGGATTAATACCGGTGCGATGTTGTCGCGCTGGAATTGGGCGTTTGGCTTGGCGGAAGATACGATTAGCAGCACGATTCGCATCAATATTCCCGCCCTCATCGGAACGGCAAATACACCCGTGACACTGGTCGACAGATTGTCGGCGCGCTTGCTGCGAAGAGCATTGGCGAGTGCCGATCGTGATCGATTCATCAATTTTGCCGCGCAAGGCGGCTCTGTGACGCAGGTTTTTACCGGAACCGCCCTCACTTTGCGAGCACGCGAACTGGTCGGTCTGATGCTGAGTTCCCCTTATTTCATTTATCGCTGAGGCCACGACCATGCAATTTTCACGTCGCCATTTCCTGCAAGCTTCAGCCGTTTGTGCGGGTACTGCCGTATTGGCACCCCGTTATGTGTTTTCATCGACGAGCACGGCACCAAACGATGTTTTAGTCGTTATTTTTTTGCGTGGTGCGATGGATTGTCTGCAAACCGTCGTGCCTTATGGCGACTCGAATTACTTGAAACAACGGCCAACGATTGGCATTCCTGCGCCGGGCCTGACCAATGGTGTTTTACCGCTGGATAATTTTTTCGGTTTGCATCCCTCGCTCGCTCCGATTCTGCCTTTGTTTCAGGCGGGAAGATTGGGCATCGTGCATGCGACGGGCTTGAAACAAAACCAACGATCGCATTTCGAATGCCAGCGAAATCTCGAAGCCGGCCTGCCCACGACGGGGTTTTATCCCGGCTGGTTGAATCGGCATATTGGCAATATCGGTGTCGGACAAACGTTCCAGGCGGTTGGCGTTGGTTCCGCTGTGCAGGCGTCCCTGCAAGGACCGCAGCCGGCAATAGGAATGTCGAGCATTGCCGACTTCAGTTTCAAGACAAATTCTTCCCGCAAAGCCGAAATGGAAGATACCTTGTATGCACTGAGCGACAGCACGGCTAAACCATCGGTTAGCGGACGTCAGGCTCTGGACGCCGTGGATTATCTGGGCGTCGTCAATCCCGGGCAATACGCCGTCGAGAACAATGCGGTATATCCAACCACCACCTTCGGCTCGCGTTTGAAAGAAACCGCGCAGCTGATCAAGTCCAATATCGGTCTGCAAATGGCATGCGTGGATATTGGCGGCTGGGACCATCACTCCGGAATCATCGCGGCCATGCCACCACTGCTGGATGAGCTGTCCAAATCCTTGCTCGCTTTTCATGATGACTTGGGCGGCCTGATGAACAAAGTGACCGTCATCACGATGACCGAATTTGGACGGCGGGTAAAAGAAAATTCGAGCGGCGGCACCGATCACGGTTCGGGTTCCGCCATGTTCATGATGGGCGGGGCCGTCAATGGCGGCAAAGTCTATTCGCAGTGGCCGGGCCTGGCGGATGCCAATTTATTCAATGGCGATCTGGATATCACCACCGACTACCGGACCGTACTTAATGAGTTGATGCACAAGCGCGGCATGGACAGTAATTTGGCCGGGCAATTCCCCGGCTTCACGCCGGGCCCGTGGCTGGATTGTTTCAAGAAAGAAAACCTGGATACCTCCGGATCGGTAAAGCCGCCGAAACCGATCTACACCTGAGGCAGGAGTTTCTCGGCACAAACAAAAACGCCGACTTTCGTCGGCGTTTTGTTAACTCGCATCATGGAACCCTAGCGATTAACGCTGACGGGCTTTGAAACGCGGGTTGGATTTGCAAATCACAAAGACCTTGCCGCGGCGGCGGACGACTTTACAGTCGCGGTGACGGGTCTTCGCCGATTTAAGAGACGACAGGACTTTCATTGGATTTCCTTGGAGCGGGTTTACAAAGAAGCGGAAGTATAATCCAGAAAAAGACTGCTTGCAATACAAAGACTTGGCTAAAAACACAGAATAAACAGCACTTTAGAGCAGGCACGGAAGGGCAAATACGAAATCACTCAATATATTTGACCATTTTGGCAAGAGCCTGCATGTGTGTGATGTCGCACAGATGGCTGATATTGGCAGCTCTAAACTCTCAAATAGATTCCTGAACGGCCCCCGTGCTTTTGAGCGCAATGAGCTTCAAGTCAGGGTTCGTTCGTAATGCCCGTGATATAGCTGGATTCCAGTTTTGGAAGCGAGCAAACATGACTATCAAAGAATCCGGCTCTTCCTTCATGGCCAGCGAATCGCAATTTCGCCAGCTATGGGGCACGTTGACTGATTCAATGCTGGTGATCGACGAACACAGTGTGATTCAGTACGCCAATCCCGCCTTCAGCAAGGTATTCGGATACAGCTCCAGACAGGTAGTTGGCAATCCATTGACGATGCTGCAGCCTTTGCGTCTGCAGGATGGGCATAGAAGTGGCATCGAGTTGTATCTGAAAACAGGTAAGCGTCGTCTTGATTGGAGCGCTATCGAGACAATAGGTCTGCATCAGTACGGCCACGAGTTTCCGCTCGAAATATCTTTCAGTGAAACCGATATTGATGGTCATCCGATGTTCGTGTGCGTATTGCGTGATATCACGGTGCGCCGGGAAGCAGAAAATGAACTCAAGGCGGCCGTCTCCCAACTTACCGCCACACTGGAATCGACCAATGAAGGCATTGTGGTTGTGGGTTCAAGAAACCAGATGACGCGCTTCAACCAGCGTTTTGTCGAAATGTGGCGGATACCGCAGGAAATAATACATAACCGTGATGACGGAAAAATTCTTGATATAGCTCTCGATCAGCTGGTTGATCCGGCTTTGTTCTGGAAACCGATCGAGGAACTTAAAGCCAATCCACTGGCCGAAAGTTTCGACGTGCTGCCATTCAAGGACGGTCGCGTTTACGAACGCTTTTCCCGTCCGCAGATTCACGACGGCAAGCCCATTGGCCGTGTCTACAGCTTTCGTGATATTTCCGAGCGTGTTCGTTCCGACGGCTTGCAGGCAGCACTGTATAAGATTTCCGAAGCGATCCATGCAGTGCCCGACCTGGCCGGCTTGTTTCCACGTATTCATGAAATTATCAGCGAGCTGCTGCCGGCCAAAAATTTCTACGTCGCGCTTTATGATGAAGTGACCGATTTGATTACTTTCCCTTATTTCATCGACGAGTTTGATCCGACGCCGCCGCCACGCAAATTTTCGGAAGACAATGGCCTTACTTCGCTTGTGCTGAGAAGCGGCGAGCCTTTGCTGCTCAATCCGGATACTTCCAAGACAGTGCCACACTCGCCGGGTGCGCACTATGTGGGCACAGACGGCATTGATTGGCTGGGCGTTCCCCTCAAGACCCATCGCGGCACGATCGGTGTTTTAACCGTCCAGACCTATTCCGGTTCGGCCCGTTATACCGAGAAACATAAAGAGTTATTGCAATTTGTTTCTGCCCAGGTGGCCCGGGCTGTCGAGCAAAAACAGGCAGAACAGGCAGCGCGTGAAAGCGAAGAGCGTTTTCGCAGTGTTTTCGACAATAGTCCCATCATCATCAGTCTGCTGACGTATCCACGAAACAAATTTCAGGAAATGAATGCTGCCTTTCTGGAAAGTTTTGGCTACACGAGAGAAGAAATGCTCGGGAATACGTCGAAGCAACTCGACATCTGGGCAAACAACGATGACCGGGAAATTTATTTCGACCTGCTGAAAACGGTGGGTTCGGTACACAATTTTGAAACCACACTGCGCCGTAAAAATGGCGATTTGTTTCATGTTTTGTATAGCGGCAGCCTGGTCACACTGGCCGGGCAGACTTACAGTCTTAATTTGATGCAGGACATTACCGAGCGCAAGCTTGCAGAGGCAGCATTGCTGCAAAGCGAACAGCAGTTCAAAAGCGCATTCGAATACTCGGCAATCGGTATGGCATTGGTGAGGCTTGATGGCAAGTTTGAAAAAGTAAATTCCGCACTGGGCAACATTCTGGGCTATACGGAAGAACAACTACTGCAACGCAGTTTCCAGGACATCACCCATCCAGATGACCTGGAAGCGGATCTGCATGAGCTCAATAAATTGCTTACCGGCGAGATAAGCAACTACATGATGGAGAAACGCTACTTCCACCGCGAAGGCAATATCGTCCAGGCATTGCTTGCGGTGTCTTTGGTCAAAGACAAATCGGGCATGCCGCAACATTATATTTCGCAGGTCGAAGACATCAGCGAGCGTAAACGTGCCGAATATTGGCAACGGCATTATGCCGATACACTCGGTTTGATCATGTCCGAAGCCCCCATCTGGGCCGTTCTCGACTCACTGGCCGCTTTTGCCGAACAACAGGGCGATGGTTTGTTGTGCTCGATATTATTATTGTCCCCCGATGGTAAAACCCTGCTGCACGGTACCGGCCCGAGCTTGCCCGGATTTTTCAATATGGCGATAAATGAAACTCTCGTTACCGCCGATGCCGGTTCCTGCGGGGCAGCAGCATATGCCGGGTTGATGGTGGTTGCCGAAGACATCATGACGCATCCCAATTGGTTGCCGTGGCGTGAACTGGCAAACCAGGCAGGTGTGCGTTCATGCTGGTCGCATCCGATTTTATCGGTCGACAATAAAGTGCTGGGCACTTTTGCCCTTTATCGACGCGAACCATCAACCCCCAGCGCCGAAGACCTGAAGTTGATTCGTCAGTCGGCCAGCCTTGCTGCCATTGCATTGGAACGGGCGCAACATAACGAAGATCGACGTCTTGCCAGGGTTGTGTTCGAGCAAAGTATCGAGGGCTTGATGGTGACCGACAAGGACGACACTATTCTGATGGTCAATCCGGCATTTGAATCATTGACCGGTTTCTCTGCCGAAGAAGTCATCGGACAGAGACCACACATCGTTGATAGCCAAAATAGTGCATCAGACTTTGAAGCGGAAAAGCAGGCAGTCCTGCACCAAACGGGGCGCTGGCATGGTGAAGTAGCGGGCAGGAAGAAGTCGGGTGAAACCTATTCCCTCGCCATGTCTGTAGCAACGGTTAACGACGTCACAGGCTTGCCAAGTCACTACATCAGCACGCTTACCGATGTCAGTGAAAAGAAAATACAGGCGGCGAAAATCGAACAGCTGGCTTTCTACGACTCACTGACCGGGTTGCCTAATCGCGCACTTTTCCTTGATCGTCTGGAGCACATTCTGCTGGCTTCAAAACGTACCGGTAGCCACGGTGCACTTTTGTTTCTCGATCTGGATCGCTTCAAGGAAATCAATGACAGCCAGGGTCATGCCATAGGCGATCTGGCGCTGGCTGAAGTGGCGAGGCGTTTTCAAAGTGCCGCGCGCAAAGAGGAAACCCTGGCACGTCTGGGCGGTGATGAATTTGTATTGATCGCCGAAGATTCCGATGTCGAGGCTGCCGTTTTAATTGCGACACGGCTGCAAAACTCGTTGATTGAACCACTCAATCTTCTCGGGCATTCGTATAACCTTGGTGCGAGTATCGGCATTGCTTTTTATCCTGCCGATGGCGACACCTCGGAAGATCTGATCAAACGTACCGACATCGCGATGTATCGCGCCAAGGCCAGCGGCGGCGGTTATCGTTTGTATCAATCTGAAATGGGCAATGAATTGGCCAAGCGCCTGACAATTGCCAAGCGTCTAGCCCTTGCGATAGAGAACGACGAGCTGCAACTTTATTACCAGCCGCAATTCGATCTGGCGACTGGCAAGGTCGTTGGTGCCGAGGCCTTGCTGCGTTGGATTGACGGTGTACTTGGCTGGGTCAGTCCGGCCGAATTCATCCCGATTGCAGAGGAGCGCGGCATGATGTCCTTGCTGGGGGACTGGGTTCTCAAGACCGCTTGTCGTCAAATATCAGATTGGGCCGAAATGGGTTTCAAATTGAATGGACGTCTGGCCATCAACGTTTCGGCGTTACAGTTTGAAGACCCGCAAATTGCCAGCCGCATGCTCGACATAGTACAGGGCGCAAATTTAAGTCCCGAACTATTCGAACTGGAATTGACCGAAAGCAGCATGATGGCCGATCCCGAGCGCGCCATTGAGGTAATGGAATTGCTGAGCGCATCGGGCTTTGGTCTTTCGATTGACGATTTTGGAACCGGCTATTCGTCCTTGTCATACTTGAAGCGTTTTGCCGTCGATCAGATCAAGATCGATATTTCCTTTGTTCGCAATATGCTGACCGATGCCAATGATCGTGCCATCGTCACCACAATTGTCGCCATGGCAAGAAGTCTTGGTTTGAGAACCACGGCCGAAGGCGTTGAAGAAATTGGCCAGGCAGAAGCCCTGCATTTATTGGGCTGCGATTTTGCACAAGGCTATTATTTCGGACATCCGGAACCGGCATCGGTATTCGCGGAAAAATGGTTTCAGGCCGGGCTGGGATAAATTGCCGGGCCTGAAAAACCTTTGATGGCAAATATGTCCGCCAGCAACGATAATATTCGCTGATTTCCCGTTCGGTCGCTTATGTCCCGCGCTACTACTGCCACTATCCATATCGAAGCCCTGCGCCATAACTTGTCGCGCGTCCGAGCACTGGCTCCGCATTCGAAGGTAATGGCAGTGGTGAAAGCCGACGGTTACGGTCATGGCCTGGAACGTGTCGCGCGAGCGCTTGAGGGTGCGGATGCTTTTGGTGTTGCCGCCTTGTCCGATGCCGAGCGTTTGCGGGCCGTCGGTTTATCGCAGCGTATCGTATTGTTATCGGGTATCGATGACGCCTCCGATTTGCCGGCCATTCGTCGCCTCGGCGTCGATACGGTGGTTCATCATGATTCGCAACTGGCTTTATTGCAGCAAGATACCGAGACCGACCCGATTCGTGTGTGGTTGAAGCTCGATACCGGTATGCATCGGTTGGGCTTTGCGGCAGAGCGCGCAAGAACCGTTTACGCGCAATTGAAGATGATGCCGAACGTTCACGACGACATTATGTTGATGACGCATTTCGCCAGTTCCGATGAATTCGATGGCACCCAGACCGCATCGCAACTAAAAGAATTTTCCGATATCACCCATCATCTTGGTGGCCTGCATTCCCTGTCCAACTCGGCCGCGATTCTTGGATGGCCTAGTGCACATCAAGATTGGGTGCGAGCGGGTGGTGCGCTTTATGGTTTGTCGGTTGTCGATGACAAGACCGGTGCCGATTTCGGTTTGAAACCGGCGATGAGTTTGTCGACCAAATTAATCGCCATCAACCAGATCAGGAAAGGCGAGAGCATCGGTTATTCGGCCACCTGGCAATGCCCGGAAGATATGCCGGTTGGCGTTGCCGCGATTGGTTATGGCGACGGTTATCCCAGACATGCTGCCATCGGTACGCCGGTGCTCATCAATGGTGTTCGCGTTCCGATTATTGGTCGTGTTTCGATGGATTTGATGACACTGGATTTGCGCGGCATTCCCGAGGCAAAAGTCGGTGACGATGTTCTGCTTTGGGGGCCGGAATTGCCGGTCGAAATTATCGCCAAGGCGGCCGGTTCCATCAGCTACGAGTTGACCTGTTCTATCACGCGCCGGGTGCGTTTCATCGAAGCCTAAGTCATCTGGTCTACACATCGGTTTCACTAAGCTGCGCGCATGCCAGCGAAGAAACTCAGACATCTCATTCTCATTCTAGGCGATCAGCTTGATCGCCAATCCCTGGTATTTGATGACTTCGATCCCGAACAGGATGCCATCTGGATGTGCGAGTCCTCTGCCGAGGCGTCCCATGTCTGGTCGAGTAAACAGCGAATTGCCATATTCATCGCGTCAATGCGGCATTTCCGTGACGAATTGCGGGCGAAAGCCTATACGGTTTTTTACCGCGAGCTGGGGGAGAACTCGCAGCCATCCCTCGAAGCTGCACTCGCCGACGATTTGGCCAGATTCAATCCGGATAAAGTGATTGCCGTAAAACCCGGTGAATGGCGGCTGGCCCAGTCATTGCCGGAAGTTTGCAGGAAAGCGTGTGTGCTTTGGGTTGAAAGACCCGACCAACATTTTTATTGCGACGAACACGATTTTGCCGAGTGGGCGAAAGGCAGAAAAGAATACCGGATGGAGTTTTTCTATCGCTGGATACGAAAATCCGAAAACGTATTGATGCAGGGCGGGCAACCGGTTGGAGACAAGTGGAATTTCGACCACGAGAACAGGGGAGTATTCGACAAGCGGGGCCCTGGCTTTCTTTCTGTGCCGATGGCGTTTGAAAAAGACGAAACAACGCTCGCTGTCGTTGAGCTTGTCAAAAAAACATTTCCGGCACACCCGGGCAAGCTGGATGCTTTCGATTGGCCGCTAACACCACATCAAGCGGAGGCAGCACTGCATGACTTCATCGCCCACCGCCTGCCAATGTTTGGTCAATACCAGGACGCGATGTGGATCGATGAACCCTATCTCTATCATTCCCGCATTTCTGCCGCACTTAATCTGAAATTATTGTCGCCCAGAAAGGCGGTAGCTGCTGCCATTGCTGCTTACGAAAGCGGCGAGGCTCCACTGGCGGCAGTGGAGGGGTTTGTTCGTCAAATTATCGGCTGGCGGGAATTTGTTCGGGGCATGTACTGGCTGCGAATGCCCGGTTTTCTTGAAGACAATGCACTGAATGCCCATGCCGATTTGCCGGATTTTTACTGGACCGGCGATACCGATATGGTTTGTCTCCGGCAGGCTATCGTGCAGACGCTGGAATTGGGCTACGCCCATCATATCCATCGCTTGATGGTGACCGGATTATTCGCGCAGTTGCTCGGTGTTGAACCAAGACAAATTCATGAGTGGTATCTGGCAGTCTATGTGGATGCCGTGGAGTGGGTCGAGTTGCCCAATGTGCTTGGCATGAGCCAATACACCGACAATGGCAAGATGACATCCAAACCCTATGTGGCAAGCGGTGCGTATATCAAGCGGATGTCGAATTACTGCAATGGCTGCAAATTCAAGCCCGAACAATCGACAGGAAGTGAAGCATGTCCGTTTACTACCTTGTACTGGGGCTTTCTGAATCGCCACGAAGATAAATTTTCCCGACATCCCCGCACCGCATTACAGTGGAAAAACCTGGCGCGTATTGATGCCGACAAACGATCAGAAATAAGTACGCAGGCCGATGGCTTGCGATTGAAATATTCAAAAACAAAGGCCTTGGCATGAAAACTTGTTTGATTACCGGAGCATCAGGCGGTGTTGCGGCTGCGTTGGCAGAAAATCTGCGTTCGCAAGGCTGGAAGCTTGCGTTGGCTAGCCGCAATACGGAAAAACTATCCGAAAGCCCGAATGAAATAATGATCGAGGCTGATGTTTCCACGGAATCCGGAGCCGAACTTGCCGTATCGGAAGCAAGCACTTTTTTCGGTGGATTGCCCGATGCCGTCGTCAATTGTGCCGGTGCAATCTTGATAGCGCCGATTGCGCGCACCAGCGAAGCACAATACCGCGCCTGTCTGTCGGCGAATCTCGATACGGCATTTTTTACCGGCAAAGCGTATGCAAGCGCGTTGCAAAAAAGCAGACAAGCCGGCTCGTTGATTCTATTTTCATCGGTCGCTGCCGCTTCCGGTGTCGGTAACCACGCAGCCATCGCGATGGCTAAAGGTGGTATCGAAGCATTGGTGAGATCCCTGGCCGCAGATTTCTCGAGTATAGGTTTGCGGGTAAACGCCATTGCGCCAGGCCTGATGCAAACACCTGCCACCGAGCGCATGGTAAGTAATGAAGCGGCAGCAAAACAAATCGCGGCGCAATATCCGCTGGGCCGCTATGGTCAGGCCAGCGATGCCGCCAATCTTGCCGCCTTCCTGATTTCAGAGCAGGCAAGCTGGATCAGCGGACAAATTATTTCCGTGGATGGCGGATTTTCTGCCGTGCGTCCGTATGTAAAATCGGCATAAGAAAAGAACGGGGAAGATTCGGCATGGCAAATGCATTGATATGGCTGCGGCGCGATTTACGCCTCGCCGATAATACGGCTCTACATGCAGCATTGAATGCAGGCTATTCGCCGGTACTGGTTTACATCCATGCACCCGAAGAGGAAAAACCCTGGCAACCGGGTGCTGCAAGCCTGGCGTGGTTGCACTATTCATTGCAGTCTTTGCAAAAATCGATTGAAGGAAAGGGCGGCAGGCTGATTATCCGCAGCGGCAAGTCGCTGGAGCAGCTCGAAAAATTAATTGATGAAACAAAATCGGAAGCCGTTTTCTGGAATCGTCTTTATGAGCCTGCCTGTATCGCGCGCGATATCAAGATAAAGGAAAGCCTCAAGCAACGCGGCATCCATGCAGAGAGTTCCAACGGCGCTTTGCTCGTTGAACCCTGGACAATCAAAACGCTCTCCGGAGATCCATATCGGGTATTCACGCCATTCTGGAAAAACGCGGTTCAGCATATTGATCATGTGCAGCCAACTTCTGCGCCGGACAAACTTCCAAAGGTATCGGGAAAAATTGAATCCGAGACAATCGAGTCTCTGAGCTTATTGCCTGACATCCATTGGGATAAAAGTTTCTGGGAGTTTTGGCAGCCCGGTGAATCTGGTGCCGCCGAATTGCTGGAAGCTTTCATTGATGGCGCTGCGATCGGCTACAAGGAACAGCGCAATTACCCGGATCGAATCGGCTCGTCCAAATTGTCGCCACATTTGCACTTTGGTGAAATTTCGCCAAGGCAAATCCTGAAGGCAATCCGCCAACATCCCTGGCCGGCAAAGGCAGAAGCCGATGTCACGCATTTCATCAGTGAATTGGGTTGGCGGGAGTTTTCACATCACTTGCTGTTTCACTATCCGCATACCAGCAACCAGAATCTGGTCGCAAAATTCGATAACTTCAAATGGGCAAAACCGAATCCGAAATTGCTGGCTGCCTGGCAGCAGGGCAGAACCGGGGTGCCGATTATCGACGCCGGCATGCGCGAGCTCTGGGCAACGGGCTGGATGCATAACCGGGTTCGCATGATCGTCGCCAGTTTTCTTTGCAAGAATCTGCGTTACCACTGGCTGGAAGGCGCGCACTGGTTCTGGGACACCTTGCTGGACGCCAACCTGGCCAACAATACCCAGGGCTGGCAATGGACCGCCGGTACCGGCGCGGATGCTGCGCCGTATTTCCGTATCTTCAACCCGGTTACCCAGGCCGAAAAATTCGACAGTCAGGCCAACTATATCCATCAATGGGTACCCGAATTGGCCCAATTGCCGGCACCGGCCGTGTTCGCCCCCTGGGAATATGCAGAATTATCAAAAAAGTTTGCACCTCTTTACCCTCGTCGCCCCCTCATAGATTTGAAAGCCAGCCGTGAAGATGCCCTTGCGGCATTGGCGGCCAGCAAAAATACTTAACAGTGACATGCAAGCAGCGTAGGCTAGCGCAAGCCTTGCTCATGGATGGGATGAAGCGATGGAAACAAAAAGCACTTACCGGCACAGGCTGCCCGTGCGACTGGCACACTGGTTGAATGTGGTCGCTTTCTCGATTTTGTTGATGAGTGGCCTGAATATTTTCAATTCGCATCCCGCTTTGTATTGGGGCCAGATATCGACCTTCGACAAGCCGGTATTCTCGATAAGCGCAAAAAAAGACAGCCAAGGCCAGATGCATGGCATTACCCAGATAAGCGACAGAAAATTCGATACCACCGGCATTCTGGGTGTGTCGAAGAATGCGCTGGGTGGCGAGGTGGTGGTTGGCTTTCCGCGTTGGGCGACGGTTCCGGGATTTAGATCCTTATCCGAGGCCCGTCACTGGCATTTTTTCTTTGCCTGGATTTTCGTCATCAATGGCATGTTTTTCATGCTTTGGGCCTGGCGGGCAAAGCATTACAAAAATGATTTGAGAACCACGGCTGCGGATTGGCGCGGCATTTTTAAATCTATCTGGGAACATATGCGTTTCAAACATCCCAGCGGCGAAGCGGCAACACGCTACAACATTCTGCAGAAACTGGCTTATCTGGCGGTTATCTATTTCTTGTTGCCGGGCCTGGTGTTGATGGGGCTTTGCATGTCACCGGATATGGGGTCCATGCTGGGTTGGTTAATCGATCTGGTCGGCGGCCGGCAATCGGCCCGAACCTGGCATTTCATTTTTGCTTTCCTGATGGTGGGTTTTATCGCCATCCATTTATTCATGGTGATGGTCAGCGGGCCGATCAACCAGGTTCGCTCCATGCTGACCGGGCGTTATGTCATTCACGATGAACCCGTGCCTGCAGAGAATGTTCCGGAGGAAAAAAATGGGCAACAATAATCGCCGTTCCTTTCTTGGCAAGGCCTTGATAGCAGGAAGTGCAGCAGCGCTGGCAGCCTGCGATAAATTAAACAGAAGCGAGTCTTTCAAAAGTTTGCTCGATACTGCCAATAAACCGACCGAAGAAGCTTTCGGCATACTGACAACCGATAACGCCTTGGCACAGGAATTTACCGAGGCCGATCTTTCGCCGGTTTTCAAGGCCAATGGTTCTACCAATCCCAAAACACCGGAATATCTGGAACTGCTGGCAAATAATTTTGCCGATTACCGCTTGAAGGTTTTTGGCCTTGTCGCAAGCCCGATCAGCCTTTCGCTGGATGAACTGCGTGCCTTGCCATCACGCACGCAAATTACACGGCACGATTGTGTGGAAGGCTGGAGCTGCATCGGCAAATGGAAAGGTACGCCGTTGGGCAAATTGCTCGATCGCACCAGGCCACTGATGAACGCCAAATTTGTGGTCTTCCATTGTGCCGACAGTTATCACCACGACGAGAATCGCTATTACGAAAGCATCCATTTGAGCGAGGCCTACCACCCCCAAAGCATCCTGGCCTACGACATGAACGATAAAGTGCTGGACGTGCCGCATGGTGCGCCGCTGCGTGTCCGGCTTGAACGAAAACTGGGCTACAAAATGGCGAAATATATTGTCGGTATCGAGTTGGTGGAATCGCTGGCCGGAATAGGCAAGGGCAATGGCGGCTTTTGGGAAGACGACCAGCGCTATCAATGGCATGGCGGCATTTAGGTTTTCTTCGCTTAAACCGCCAATTCGGCGTTGACCGCAGCCGCTATCACCTGCAACATGGCAGCAACCATGCAGGGGAAGATTCATGAGTGAGCAAGAGCCAGCAAAACCACGTCGCGAAGTGATGTCGCGAGTCGATACCGCCTGGTTACGGATGGAACGTGCCACCAACTTGATGATGATCACCGGCGTGATGATGTTCGATATCCCGATGCCGATTGAAAAACTGAAGAAAGTCGTCAAGCAGCGGTTTCTGGCTTACCCGCGTTTTCGTCAAAAAGTCATCGATACCACCGCCGGCGCCTGGTGGGAAACCGATGAAGATTTTGATCTCGATTGGCATATTCGCCTGACGGCATTGCCGGGCAAGAGCGGCAAAAAAGAATTGGAACGTTTGACCAGCCAGTTGGCGTCAACACCTCTGGATCACACCAAGCCATTGTGGCAATTCCATCTGGTAGAAAAATACGATGGTGGTTCTGCGCTCATTTCGCGCATTCATCATTGCTATGCGGACGGCATTGCGCTGGTGCAAGTATTGTTATCGCTCACCGACACCACTCGCGAAGCCAAAAAAGGCAGCGATCTGGATAAGGCCTGGCTGAAAAGCGATGGCGACAAGGTGAAAAAACGGATTGGTACCGTTGATCGCGCCATGAAAATGGGGGCCAATATGTGGGAGAAAGGTCTCGACCTGTATCGGGATCCTTCCCTGGCTGCCGTCATTGCAAAGGAAGGCGGCGAAATTGCGCGTGAACTTGCCGTGGCTTTGAGTTTGCCGGATGACCCGCCAACCGTTTTGCGAGGCCGTCTGGGCGTAAGCAAACGCGTTGCCTGGGCCGAACCGCTGGATCTTGATGAAGTCAAAGCGATTGGCCGCGCCTATGATTGCACTGTCAACGACGTGTTGATGGCATCGGCTGCCGGTGCTTTGCGCAGCTACATGATCGAGCGCGGCGAAACCGTTGATGGCGTCACATTGCGTGCCACTGTGCCGGTCAATCTAAGACCGCTCGAGCATGCAAAAAAACTCGGCAATCATTTCGGTCTGGTGTTTCTGGAATTGCCGGTGGGTGAAGAAAACCCCGTGCGTCGTTTGGAACATGTCGCGGAAAACATGCGTCAACTGAAGTCTTCCAGACAGGCGATCGTTTCTTTCGGCTTATTGGCAGCAATGGGTTTGGCGCCGGTTGGCGTGCAACGCACTGCATTGGAATTATTCAGTCGCAAGGCAACTGCCGTTGCCACCAACGTGCCCGGGCCGCAGATGCCGCTTTATATGGCGGGCTGCCAAATCAAGGAACAAATGTTCTGGGTGCCACAGACCGGTTCCATCGGTATCGGCATATCGATCATGAGCTACAACAATAAAGTATATTTCGGCCTGATTTCGGATGCGAAAATAATGCCGGACCCCGATTCGGTGATTCAGCGTTTCCGCCCCGAGTTCGAGAAGCTGCTTTACACCGCCATGATGGGTGGCTGGGAAGATTGCATATATTCCGACGATGCCGAGGCCGTATTGGAATAATTTCGCACCTTATTCAGCTTTGGCAGCCTCTAATGGACAGGAACCAATTGGAGGAAAAATATGAATACCGTTTGTGATCTGCCGGGCCTTGGTCTGGCAGTAAGCCCTGATCAAGTGCCACAGCCTTTGCTCGATATTTCTGCCTCCGAGGATATCGGCGAAGCCGTACTTGCCGGCGGCTGCTTCTGGTGTACTGAAGCAGTATTTCGTCGTTTAAAAGGTGTGCAATCCGTGCAGCCGGGCTATGCCGGTGGTCACAACGACACGGCCAATTACAAGGCCGTATGCAGTGGCACAACGGGCCATGCCGAAGTGATACGAATCAAATACCGGCCGGAAGAAGTTTCCTACGGCCAACTTTTGCAGGTATTTTTTGCCGTTGCCCACGACGCTACGCAACTGAACCGGCAAGGCAATGATGTCGGTACCCAATACCGCTCGGCGATTTTCCCGATTGATGAAAAGCAGAAGAACGTAGCACTTGGCTACATGAAGCAACTGGCGGATGCAAAAGTGTTTGCATCGGCTATCGCGACCACCATCGAGCCGCTGGATGTATTTTTTGTTGCCGAAACCTATCACCACAATTACGCCGAACAAAATCCGGAACAATCGTACATCCGGTTTGTTTCAATGCCGAAAGTGGAAAAGCTCGAGCATTATTTCGAAGGCAAGCTTAAAAGCTGAAGCCGTGGGAGCGTCCGTCAGGCGCGAATGCCTGCAAACATTCGCGCCTGACGGACGCTCCCACGCAGTTAAATCAAACCTTCCGCTTTCATTGCCGCTTGAACGGCTGGGCGTTCAAACATCATCGCGGCGTGTGCTGCCAATTTCGGCCACTGGTTAATATCGATCTTGAAGATTTTAAGCCAGCCGGTGACAGTAAATAAGTACGCATCGGCAATACTGTACTGGTTGTTGACGGCGAATTTATCATCTCCAAGTTGTTCGCTTAATGTATTCAAGCGGCTATTGATGCGGCCTATAACGGCCTGTTTCGCTTCATCGGTAAGCGCAGGATTAAACAAACCGCCAATCATTTTGTGCAATTCCGAATTGGTGAAAGTCAGCATCGATTGCAATTTATAACGCTCAAACGTGCCGTTGGCCGGAGCTAGCTGGGAGTCTGGTGATTTGTCTGCGATGTATTGCATGATCGCTACGCCTTCATTGAGCACAACACCATTATCCAGCCTGACCGAAGGCACGTAGCCATAAGGGTTTATTTTCGTGAAATCTTCACCTTCTTCGGTGATTTTTGCTTTCAAATCCACCTTGCTGATTTCATAAGCCTGGCCGGTTTCCTGCAAAACAATATGTGTAGCCAGTGAGCATGCGCCTGGTGAGTAATAAAGTTTCATGTAATTTTTCCTGATGGGGAATTAGATAACTGTAGGCCGATACAGGATTTTCAAGGAGCAATCTGTTTTTTTGCGGCAAATGCACATATCAGTTCCTGTGCAATGCTGGCACCGGCGAGCGCCGTAATATCGCTGACATCAAAAGGCGGCGCCACTTCGACCACATCCATCCCGATAATATTCAAGCCCGCCAGGCCACGAATCAGTTGCAAGCCCGTGTTCGTATCAAAACCACCTACAACCGGTGTTCCTGTGCCGGGGGCGAACGCGGGATCAAGAAAGTCGATATCGAAACTGACGTAACATTTGTTGCTGCCGACACGATTTTTGATCGCTTCAATGCAGGCGTCTGCGCCATGCTTGTGCAGCCAGCGCGCATCCAGTACCTGATAGCCATGGGATTCGTTATTGAAAGTGCGCATGCCGATTTGAATGGAATGGCTAACATCGACAATGCCTTCCTTGGCAGCATGGTAAAACATGGTGCCATGATCAATGCGGCCATCGGCGTCCGCCCAGGTATCGCAGTGGGCGTCAAAATGGATCAGTGAAATTGCCCCATGTTTCGCATGCAATGCTTTAAGAATCGGATAAGTAACGAAATGGTCGCCGCCGAGCGTGAGTGTGGTGACATCTTTTTCGACAAATTCCGCGTATGCATGCTCCAGCACGTCGGGAATTTTATGCGGCATACCCTGATCAAAAAACACATCGCCCCAGTCAACGACATTGAGTTTCTCGAACGGATCAAATGACCAGGCATACGGTGGTGCCCATGCCAGGCAAGCCGATGCGGCGCGTATTCCGCGTGGGCCTAAACGTGCCCCAGGGCGATTGGTGGTAGCCAAATCAAATGGAACGCCTACAACGGCAACATCCACGCCATCTAGTTCTTTTGTATAACGCCTCCGTAAAAAACTGAGTGCGCCCGAGTAGGTAGGTTCGGCCTTTGTACCGTATGGCGACTCGCGCGTAAAGGCGAGGTCGGTAGTGGAAGGTGTTGCTGCAGATTTCTCATGTGTTGACATAGTGGGCCCTTTTCGAAGCAGTCCATTCGTCATTTCTCCACATGGTTTATGTGGTGGCCGGGACGAGGGTCACCGGTGAAGCTTTTTTTATTTCATCGTCGGCATCACAAACTCGGCGCCACTGCCGCCTCTCGGCCAACGCGCCGTGATTGTTTTCATTCGCGTATAAAAACGCACTCCGTCGGTGCCATGCATATGCAAGGGGCCAAACAACGAGCGCTTCCAGCCACCAAAACTGTGGAAAGACATCGGCACCGGAATCGGTACATTGATGCCAACCATGCCGACTTGAATGCGATGGGCGAATTCGCGGGCAGCTTCGCCATCGCGGGTAAAAATCGCCGTGCCATTGCCGTATTCGTGTTTGTTGATGAGATCGCAGGCTTGTTCGAAACTTTCGGCGCGCACTACACAAAGCACCGGACCGAAGATTTCTTCGTCATAAATTTTCATGCCGGGTTTGACGTGGTCGAACAAACATCCGCCCAGAAAAAAGCCTTCTTCGTGTCCGGAAATTTTCAAATGGCGACCATCGACAACCAGTTTTGCGCCATCGGCAACACCGCTATCCACATAGGCTTTGACTTTGTCACGGTGCGCGCAAGTGACTAAAGGCCCCATATCCGGGTTGCCGGTTTCGCCGGGACCTATCGTGAGTGCAGCGACTTTCGGGGCAAGATTTTCGATCAGTTTGTCAGCCGTTTTATCGCCTACGCAGACCGCAACCGAGATTGCCATGCAACGCTCGCCGGCCGAGCCATAGCCTGCGCCCAGCAAGGCATTGCTAACGCCGTCGATATCGGCATCAGGCATCACGACCAAATGATTTTTCGCGCCGCCCAGTGCCTGGACACGTTTCCCGTTGGTGCAGCCGCGCGAATAAATATATTCGGCAATGGGTGTCGAGCCAACAAAGCTGACGGCCTGAATGCGCGGCTCGTCAAGAATGGCATCGACCGATTCTTTATCGCCATGAATGACATTGAAAACACCATCGGGCAGCCCGGCCTGGTGTAGCCATTCGGCAATCAACATGGCAGGCGAGGGGTCGCGTTCGGAGGGTTTCAGAATGAAAGTATTTCCGCAGGCGATGGCAATCGGAAACATCCACATCGGTACCATGCAGGGAAAATTGAAAGGCGTGATACCGGCAACGACGCCTAGCGGTGCGTATTCACTCCAGGAATCGACACCGGTGCCGACATTCATGGAGTGCTCGCCTTTGACCAGATGCGGAATACCGCATGCAAATTCGACAATTTCCATGCCGCGGGTAATTTCACCCATGGCATCGCTCAGTACTTTTCCGTGTTCACGCGTTATGGCGTGTGCGAGGGTCTCAAGATTGGCTTCGACCAGTTCCTTGAACTTGAATAAAACGCGGGCGCGATTGAGCGGCGTTACCTGGGACCAGGTTTTGAAAGCCTGTTCTGCAACATCGACGGCGTGACGGATTTCATCACGATTGGCCAGCGGTACTTTCGCAAGTACCGCACCGGTTGCCGGATTGAACACATCGCCAAAACGATTGCTTTGGCCTTGAACGCGATGGCCTCCGACAAAATGCGGGAGCGTGGCAGCATGTGGATTGACTTGGGCCAGCGCGTTCATGTTTTCACCATAATATTTATTGACTCAGGGCGTCCCGCGCCGAAACGTAGGTATAGCCAAGGTCATGTGCGACGGCTTCATAGGTCACTTTGCCGGCATGAATATTCAAACCATTCAACAAATGTTCGTCATCGAGCATGGCTTTCTTCGGCCCTTTATTTGCCAATTGAACGGCAAACGGCAAGGTCGCATTGGTCAAAGCAAACGTCGACGTGCGGGCAACGCCGCCAGGCATGTTCGCCACGCAGTAATGGATGATGCCATCGACTTCATAGGTCGGATTTTGATGCGTGGTGGCTTTGCTGGTTTCGAAGCAGCCGCCTTGGTCAATTGCGACATCAACCAGCACGGAACCCGGGCGCATCAATGAAAGTTGTGCGCGTGAAACCAGTTTTGGCGCAGCTGCACCTGGAATCAAAACGGCACCGATGACCAGATCGGTATCAGGCAGACGTTCTTCAATTGCATCGTGCGTCGAATAAATCGTGGTCAGACGATCACCGTAGACTTCATCGAGATATTTCAAACGATCCAGCGAACGATCAAGAATGGTGACGTGCGCATTCAAGCCCATCGCCATGCGCGCGGCATTGATACCGACCACACCGCCGCCGATCACCAAGACTTCTGCAGGTTTCACACCCGGTACGCCGCCGAGCAAAACGCCGGAACCGCCTTGCGCTTTTTCCAAGGCATGTGCGCCAGCTTGAATCGACATGCGACCAGCTACTTCCGACATCGGTGCAAGCAATGGCAAGCCGCCTTTGCGATCGGTAACGGTTTCATAGGCAATCGCGGTGCAGCCGGAAGCGACGAGAGCCTTGGTTTGTTCCGGGTCTGGAGCGAGATGCAAATAGGTGTAAAGCAATTGACCGGGACGCAGCATTTTGCATTCGACCGGTTGTGGTTCTTTCACCTTGATGATCATGTCGGCACGGGCAAAAATTTCTTCTGCGGTCGCTACGATTTCAGCGCCGGCTTTTTGATACATCTCGTTGGTCAAACCGATGGATTTGCCACCATCGTTTTGCACCATGACTTTGTGGCCATGCGAGATCAGTTCACGCGCACCTGATGGAGTTAAGCCAATACGGTATTCGTGATTTTTGATTTCTTTTGGGACGCCGATAAGCATGAAACATTCTCGCTGTTTAGAGTGATAACACTATTTTACTTGAGTTGCCGGCGTTGTGCTTATGACATTTCACTTTTTGCTTATGCCGTTTCCTTGATGGCTTCGGCAAGGCGACTGAAAATTTCATCGATATGCGTTTTCTGCAAAATCAAGGGCGGCGATAAAGCGATAATGTCGCCCGTGGTGCGGATTAACAGATTCTTTTCGTGGAAGCATTTATTGAAGACATCGAATGCCCGCACGCCGGCAGCATTTGCCCGGGGAGCCAGTTCGATGGCACCAATCAGGCCGAAATTGCGGATATCCACGACATTCGGCAAACCTTTCAAATTATGGATGGCATCTTCCCAATAACCGCCGAGTTCGATGGCTTTGTTGAACAGGCCTTCTTCTTCATAGACATCCAGGGTTGCCAAGGCAGCAGCACAGGCGAGCGGGTGACCCGAATAGGTATAGCCGTGGAAGAACTCGATCGCGGCTTCCGGGCCGTGCATGAAAGCATCATGGATTTGAGTGGATGCGAAGACAGCCCCCATCGGAACCGAGCCGTTGGTCAGGCCTTTGGCGGTTGTCATCATGTCGGGCGTTACGCCAAATCTTTGGGCTGCAAAAGCATTGCCTACACGGCCATAGCCTGTAATAACTTCATCAAATATCAACAAGATACCGTGCTTTGTGCATATATCACGTAAACGTTTTAGATAGCCTTCCGGAGGTAACACGACACCGGCGGAGCCCGATATGGGTTCAACGATAACCGCTGCAATGGTGCTTGGGTCGTGCAACAGGCATAGGCGCTCAAGATCATCAGCCAGCTCGGCACCATGTTTGGGCAGGCCACGCGAAAAACCATTGCGTTCAATATCAAGCGTATGGCGCATGTGATCAACGCCTGGCAGCATCGCGCCGAAAAATTTACGGTTATTGACCATCCCGCCGACTGAAATACCGCCAAAGCCGACGCCGTGATAGCCCTTTTCACGCCCGATAAAACGCGTTCTTTGGCCTTCGCCACGCACCCGGTGATATGCCAGTGCAATCTTCAGGGCGGTATCAACCGATTCCGAGCCCGAGCAGGTGAAAAACACATGCTTCAAGGGATCCGGGGCAATGGCGGCCAGGCGCTCTGCCAAGACGAAAGGCAACGGGTGTCCCATTTGAAAAGTAGGGGCAAAATCCATGGTCGCGATCTGGCGACTGACGGCTTCCACGATGCGCGGCCTGGAATGACCTGCATTACAGCACCATAGGCCGCCCGTACCGTCCAGAATTTCCCGGCCTTCTACATCTTTGTAATGCATGTCCTTGGCGCTGGCCAACAGGCGTGGATGCTGCTTAAAGTTCCTATTTGCCGTGAACGGCATCCAAAATGCGTCTAAATTCCCAGGTGCGCTGGTGGCCTGATGCTGATAAAAATCACCGAAAGAAGACTCATCGGAAGCGGTCATGGTATTGCCTGAAAGTGAGTATTGAGGACTGAAAGCGAAATTAGCAGTGTTGAATAAATTTTACAACCTGTTCAATGTGTGCATTTATTTGACCAAAAGTGTTGCGAGTGTTAAAAATTCAGCATCACAGTGAGCAGGCATTATGGACATCGGTTACCGACTTCAAGCAGTAAGAAAAACCAAGGGCCTCAGTCAGCGGGAATTGGCCAAACGGGTTGGCGTTACCAATAGTACGATTTCCCTGATTGAACAGAACAAGGTCAGCCCATCGGTTGGCTCGTTGAAAAAAGTGCTTGATGGTATTCCTATTTCACTGGCTGATTTTTTCACCATTGATTTGAAAGACGGTGGCGATAGCCCATTTTATACCCACGAAGACCAACCCGATGTTGGCAATAACGACGTGCATTATTTTCTGATCGGCAGCCATAGGAAAAACCGCCAGATGTGCATTCTGCGCGAAGTCATGCCGGCCGGTACCGATACGGGTGAAACCATGCTTACGCATGATGGCGAAGAGGGTGGCGTTATCATTCAGGGGCAGGTTGAAATTACCGTCGGCGAGCGTGTTCAAATACTCGGGCCGGGCGAAGCCTATTATTTTGAAAGCCGCACACCGCATCGCTTTCGCAATGTCGGCAAAGACGTCGCCATTCTCATCAGCGCAAATACGCCCGCATCATTTTAAAAATCCCGCAGAAGGGCCTTTGAGGCCCGACCAACAGAATTTCTGGAGCTTTCCCCATGAGCAAACCGCAGACCCGTGAAGAATGGCAGTCTCGAGCCAATGCCTTGAAGATTCGCACGCAAGCTTTCATTAACGGGAAATATGTTGATGCCGCTTCCGGGAAAACATTCGACTGCATCAGCCCGGCCGACGGTCGCGTCATTGCAAAAATTGCCGAGTGTGAAGAGGAAGACATCAATCGTGCAGTTACTGTTTCGCGCCAGGTTTTTGATTCCGGCGTCTGGTCCGAAAGCTCGCCGGTACACCGCAAGAAAACCTTGATCAAATTCGCCCAGCTGGTCGAAAAATATTCGGAAGAATTGGCCTTGCTCGAATCGATCGATATGGGCAAGCCAATCAATGATTCATTGAAAGTGGATGTCGCCGCTACTATTCGCTGCATCAGCTGGACCGGAGAAGCTATCGATAAGGTGTATGACGAAGTCGCACCGACGGGCCGGGATGAGCTCGGTTTGATAACGCGCGAACCGCTCGGGGTTGTCGGTGCCATCGTACCCTGGAATTTTCCGATGTTGATGGCGGCGTGGAAATTCGCACCCGCGCTTGCGATGGGTAATAGCGTGATTCTGAAGCCTTCGGAAAAATCACCTCTCACGGCCATCCGCCTTGCTGAAATTGCACTGGAAGCTGGCATTCCGGCAGGGGTTTTCAATGTATTGCCCGGTTTCGGCAAAGGTGCCGGCGAGCCATTGGCTTTGCATATGGACGTGGATGGACTGGTGTTTACCGGCTCGACGGCGGTCGGAAAATATCTGATGCAATGTGCCGGCAGATCGAATTTGAAACGTGCCTACATGGAATGCGGCGGCAAGAGTCCGAATATCATTTTTGCCGACGCACCGAATCTGAAATCGGCTGCCATATCGGCGGCTTACGGTATTTTTTATAACCAGGGTGAAGTTTGCACAGCGGCCTCGCGTTTGCTGGTACAACGTGAAATCAAGGACGAGTTTCTGGCGATGGTGATGGAAACAGGCCGTAAACTGCAGCCAAAACATCCGCTGGAGCCAACGGCAAAAATGGGTGCGATGGTCGATGCCGTACAAATGAAAAACGTGCTTGGCTATATCGAAAAAGGTAAATCGGAAGGAGCCAAACTCAGCATGGGCGGTGTGCAGGCCCATACGGAAAGTGGTGGTTACTACATCGAACCGACCATATTTGAAAACGTCGATGCAAAAATGACGATTGCGCAGGAAGAAATTTTTGGTCCGGTTTTATCCGCGATTACTTTCGATACCGAAGACGAAGCACTTCGCATTGCCAACGATTCGCCATATGGTTTGGCAGCCGCCGTCTGGACCAACGATATTTCCCGGGCCCACCGCGTTGCACGCAAATTGCGCGCCGGCAGTGTCTGGGTGAATTGCTACGATGGTGGAGATATGACCGCACCGTTTGGTGGCTTCAAGCAATCGGGCAATGGTCGCGATAAATCACTGCATGCATTCGATAAATACACCGAACTGAAAGCGACCTGGATCAATCTACAACCGTAGGGTGGGCGCCGCCCACCATTGTGATCACATATTTTTTGTTTGGCGGCTTATCAAGAGTGAGGTAAACATGACAAATTTGGATACACGCCAGGCGATCGTTGATGACGAGCACCTGAAGATACTGTCGGCTGCTTACCTTGTCTCTGGAATAATGACAGGATTGTTTTCCCTGATGGGACTGTTTTACGCCGGCATGGGGCTCATGATGAGTACCTTGATTTCCTCGGCAGCGAGAACACATGCGCGGCCGGAGGATCTGCCTCCGGAGTTCATGGGCGTCTTCTTTGCAATTTTCGGAGGAGTGTTGTTTCTTCTATTTATCAGCCTCGCTATCGCAAAGCTCAAAGCAGCGTCCTATCTCAAGCAACGACGAGCCCGAACGTTTTGCATGGTAGTTGCCGGCATTACCTGCTTCGGCATCCCGTATGGCACCTGTCTTGGAGTCTGCACATTCATTGTTCTGGGGCGTCCAAGTGTTGCCGAGCTTTTTCAGTCACATAAAGTCACCTAACTACGCAATCAAGGCGACCTTGGTGAAAACCCAGTGTTGAATGTCACAACGGGTGCATCATCAACAATATTTTGTTGTTAGAAGGTGGGCAGTGCGCACCCCACATCAAGCTTTTAATAATTCTTCCGCTGCCCTCGTCATCTTTCCGCGGCTAAAAAAGAAATCCCAATAGCTGCCCCCCATCTGGCGCCATAAAACCGCCGACCGAACGGCGGCCAGCAAGCTCGCACGAATTTCGGCGACAACGATTGGCTGGCTTAAATACGCCGGGCTGCCTTGCACGATAACTTTTGGACCAAGCGGGCTGATGTGGTTGGCATAAATTTCGCCGCATTTACCAAGCACCTGCGCATCGGTGCTTCCGCGTTCGAGTTTTTGCGGCGCCAAATGCCGCAATTGGTGCTGCACGGCACGCATGGCGTCTTGATGTTTGCTGAATTGTCTTTCCAGCTGCAACACGCTCATGGCCATTTTCACGATGGCGCCATCACGGCTTTGTCCTTCCAGCTGTTTGGTAAATTGCCGTAGCCCGGATTTCAGGTTCTCTACGGAGCCGAAAATTGCTTCCGGTGTTTCCGCATCGAAACGAAACAGGCTGTCCATGCATACCGACAAGGGCTGCGTTTCAAAATGACCGTTGTTGGCCATGCCCTGAACCTGGTAAAGCGCTTGCATCAAACCGGCGAGGGCAATAACACGATCTTTCATTTAATTTCACTTTCCTGCTGTTGCTGCATTTTCGAATTGGTACCTGCAATGACTGCACCGCCCAGGCATTCGTCAGCTTGATAAAAGACGACCGATTGCCCGGGCGTAACTGCACGCTGGGGTTTATCAAATATGACGTTCAATTCGCCGTTTTCAAGCTGCTGCACCAAACAAGCTTCATCTGATTGCCGATAACGGGTTTTCGCAGTGCAGCGAAATTCTCGCGGTTTTGGGTGTTCCGAGACCCAATGCACGCGCTCGCTCTGCAGTTCGGTCGATTGAAGCCAGACGCTGTCGATACCCTGGTCAACATACAAAATATTTTTTCCGACATCTTTGCCAACGACAAACCATGGCGCAGCAGGGCGGCCTTTGATGCCACCAATGTGCAGGCCTTCGCGTTGTCCGAGTGTGTAGTAGAAAACACCGGTGTGCTGACCAACCTTAATGCCGTCGATACTACGGATTTCCCCGGCTTTTGCCGGAATATACTGGCCAAGAAATTCCCGAAAATCGCGTTCTCCGATAAAACAGATACCGGTCGAGTCTTTTTTCTGTGCGGTTGGCAATTTGGCTTCGCTGGCCAATTTCCTTACTTCGGATTTCGGTAAATGGCCAATGGGAAATAAAGTTGCCGCAAGTTGCGATTGCCCAAGCTGATGCAGGAAATAGGTCTGGTCTTTATCCTGGTCGGCGCCACGCAGCAGCTTCCATTCGCCGTCACGATGCTCGACCTGGGCATAGTGGCCGGTGGCAATTTTTTCGGCCCCCAGGGTTTGTGCTTCGTGCAAAAATGTCTTGAATTTGATTTCGCGGTTGCAAAGTACATCCGGGTTCGGCGTGCGGCCACGGCGATATTCATCGAGGAAATACCGGAAAACACCTTGCCAATATTCCTTGGCGAAATTGCGCGAGTAAAACGGAATATCGAGCCGGCCACAGACACCGAGCGCATCGCGGCGATCATCCTCGGCCCGGCATTCTCCGCTATCGTCTTCATCCCAGTTTTGCATAAACAAGCCGGCCACTTCATAGCCTTGCTGTTTCAGCAAAAGGGCGGCGACAGATGAATCGACGCCACCAGAGACGCCCAGCATTATCTTGCTCATGAATTAGTTACAGGTCGTCTTTGCCGGTCAGTTTCAATTCCATGTCATCGGCAATTTCAGCGGCAAGGTCCAATACGGTTTCCAGTGACTTGGCATCGATGTCGTCGGGAATTTTGACGTTGAAGATAAGCATGTTGCCGCTGATTTCCCAACTACCCATTTTTTTCTTGTTGCTGTCACTCAGCAATTCCAGTGCCTGTTTGCCATCGATCTTGTCTTCGGCAACGCCGGCAGCAGGTGCAAATATTTCGCGGATGACAAGGCCATTAACCGTTTCGGTTTTGCCGGAGACATAAACCAATTGCGTACGATTTTCTTTTTTATACGAGTAGGTGATTTTATAATCGCCATCCTTGTCGACTTCGTACTTTACGCCAATTTCATCCAGACGGTCTTTCACGGAATTTTCGGCCGCAGCCAGAGGTGAAAAAATAAATGAACCGCCAATAATCAGAGCCGTGGTCAATTGGATCAGGGGGTTGCGCATAATGATGTCCTTCATGGTTTATTCGTGGATATTGCTTAATAGTGAAAGTGGGTGCCGCTGTCCTGCTAAATAGTCTTCCAGAACCTTCCAGACCAATGGGCTGCGATGACGGGTATGCTCGGACGCCAGTTCTTCCGGAGTCAGCCAAAGTGCCTGCACGATACCCTCGTCCAAGGCGCGTTCCGGGAAATGCCGGACAGGGTCTGCTGCGAAGGCCAGACGCAGATAATGGCGGCCGGTTTCGGGGGCTTTCCACTGGTAGGCACCAATAAAAGCGGTCAAATTTACTTCCCAGGCGGTTTCTTCCATGGTTTCGCGAACGGCAGCCGCCAGCAAGGATTCATCGGGTTCCAGATGGCCGGCAGGCTGGTTGATTACCAGACGGTCATTTGCCTGTTCTTCGACCATCAAAAAGCGACCATCGCGAACCACGACGGTAGCAACAGTGACGTCGGGTTGCCAAAATTGAGCTTTACGATAATTCAATGCCTTCCAATCCCCGGATTTCAAGCCTTGCATTGTGTCGGAAACACGCAGGTTTAGTCCACGCACTTGTTAAATTTCATTTCAAACCCACTTTAGAGGGTCAATCAAGGCTTTATAATCGAATCATGGCAAAACCCAATCAACCCGAAGAATTGCACGACCGTGGTTTGGCCCTTGAAACGGCCAAGCCCGAAGTTACGCGCCCACCGCTGTATCAGGTAATGGTGCTGAATGACGATTTCACTCCGATGGATTTTGTGGTCGAAGTTCTGGAGTTTTTCTTCGCCATGAATCGTGAAAAGGCGACACAGGTCATGCTTCATGTGCATACACGCGGCCGTGGTGTGTGCGGCGTCTTCACGCGCGATGTGGCTGAATCCAAGGTAACGCAGGTAAACGAATTTTCAAGAAGTCATCAACACCCCTTGTTATGCGTAATGGAAAAAGCATAGGCTGACGTTGTGGCATTTGAAATGCGCAGGAAGCACCCCATATTGATGTCATCGTAAGGAGACATTTAATGTTCAGTAAAGATTTGGAATTCTCGATCGGCCAGTGCTACAAACAGGCGCGTGAATCGCGGCATGAGTTCATGACCGTCGAGCATTTGCTGCTTGCCCTGCTGGAAAACCCTTCTGCCATGACCGTGCTCAATGCCTGTGGCGTTGACCAGAACAAATTGCTGGAAGGGTTGAAGCAAGTCATTGTCGACAGCGTGCCAGTGCTGCCAGTTGAAGATGCCCGTGACACCCAGCCTACGCTGGGTTTTCAACGTGTGCTGCAACGTGCGGTTTATCATGTGCAATCGTCGGGTAAAAAAGAAGTCACCGGCGCCAATGTGCTGGTGGCCATTTTTGGTGAAAAAGATTCGCATGCCGTATATCTGTTGCAACAACAGGATATCAATCGTCTTGATATCGTGAATTTCCTCTCGCACGGCATTTCCAAAATTCAGGATTCCGGTGATGACAAAAACGCTTCCTCGGAAGCGAAGAATGAAGGCGAGGGCGGTGACGAGCCCAAAGGTAATCCGCTGCAGGAATTTGCCAGCAATTTGAATGATCTGGCCCGCGAAGGAAAAATTGATCCGCTGATTGGCCGTGAAGACGAAGTCGAACGCACAATCCAGATACTCTGCCGTCGCCGTAAAAACAATCCCTTGTACGTCGGCGAATCCGGCGTTGGTAAAACTGCCCTGGCCGAAGGTTTGGCATGGCGGATTGTGGAAGGCAATGTGCCTGAAGTTCTGCACGATGCCATCATTTATTCGCTCGATTTAGGTGCGCTCGTTGCAGGTACCAAATATCGCGGCGATTTTGAAAAACGTCTGAAAGGTGTTCTTCAGCAATTGAAAAAAGAGCCTCGCGCGATTTTGTTCATTGACGAAATCCATACCATCATCGGTGCCGGTTCGGCATCGGGCGGCACGATGGATGCGTCCAACCTGATCAAGCCAGTACTGCAAAACGGCGAACTACGCTGTATCGGTTCGACTACGTTCCAGGAATATCGTGGCGTCTTTGAAAAAGACCGTGCCCTGGCGCGTCGTTTCCAGAAAATCGACGTGGTTGAACCTTCCGTCGCCGAATCGGTAGCGATTTTGCATGGCCTGAAATCGCGTTTTGAGAAACATCATGAAGTGCAATACACCTCCGAAGCATTGCAGGCGGCCGTGGATCTGTCGGTCAAGCATATTGCCGATCGCTTATTGCCCGACAAAGCCATCGATGTGATTGATGAAGCCGGTGCGCGCCAGCGTTTGCGTACGCCCGACCAACGTAAAAACATTATTGATGTCGAAGAAGTCGAGTTGATCGTTGCCAAGATGGCGCGTATTCCACCCAAACAGGTATCGGCATCGGATAAGGATGTTCTGCGCAATCTGGAACGCAATTTGAAGATGGTGATCTTTGGTCAGGATCCGGCGATTGAAACCCTGGTATCTGCAATCAAGATGGCACGCTCCGGATTAGCCAATCCCGACAAGCCGATTGGTAATTTCCTGTTTGCCGGTCCAACCGGTGTCGGTAAAACCGAGGTGACCAAGCAATTAGCCATGCAACTAGGCATCGAGCTGGTGCGTTTCGACATGTCGGAATACATGGAGTCCCATTCGGTCAGCCGTTTGATGGGAGCGCCTCCGGGCTATGTCGGTTTCGATCAGGGTGGTTTGTTGACGGAGAAAATCGTCAAGACACCGCATTGTGTGTTGTTGCTCGATGAGATCGAAAAGGCCCATCCGGATGTCTATAACGTGCTGTTGCAAATCATGGATCGTGGTGTGTTGACCGACAGCAATGGTCGCGAAGCGAACTTCAAGAACGTGATTGTCGTGATGACCACCAATGCCGGTGCAGCCCTTGCCGCACGCCGTACGATGGGTTTCGTCGAACAAAATCATGCGACCGATGCCATGGAAACCATCCGTAAGGCTTTCACGCCGGAATTCCGTAACCGTCTGGATGCCATTGTCCAGTTCCAGGGACTGGGCTTCGATCATGTGTTGCGCGTAGTCGACAAGTTCCTGATCGAGCTTGAAGCGCAATTGCATGACAAGCACGTCACCATTTCCGCCACGGCAGAAGCACGCCAATGGCTGGCCGAAAACGGTTTCGATGCACAAATGGGTGCGCGTCCGATGTCTCGCTTGTTGCAGGATAAAATCAAGCGCCCACTCGCCGATGAATTGTTGTTCGGCAAGTTGGTCAATGGTGGTCGCGTTACCGTGATGGTCGAAAACGGCGAGTTGAAGATTGATACGCAGGCCGAACCGGAAAAACTATTGCCGGCCACGGTTGATTAAGATCGTAGGGGCAATTCATGAATTGCCCCTACAAGAATTTCTCAAACAAAAACGGCAGCCAAGGCTGCCGTTTTTTTATTTGGTGTCTGCGAGAACTTACTTCATGCGATAGGTAATTCGACCTTTGGTCAAATCGTACGGAGTCATCTCAACTTTGACTTTGTCGCCGGTCAGGATGCGGATGTAGTTCTTGCGCATGCGGCCTGAAATATGGGCGGTGATGGTATGGCCATTCTCGAGTTTTACCCGGAAAGTGGTGTTGGGCAGGGTATCCATCACCGTGCCTTCAAATTCTATGGAATCGTCTTTTGACATGCTTTAAATATCAGGGGCAGGAGTGCCACGAAGTCGCGAATAATGCCACGGATAGCGGTTTCTTGCAAAGAAACCGTTAAGTCAGGCATTCCGTGGCGGCAAATGGCGCTATCCGGCCGCTCCAAAGTCCCGGCACTTCGGCCATGGCGCATAAACGCGCAACTTCCTGGATGAATTCTCTGCGCGGCATAAATTGCGCGCCCATGAACTGCAGATGCGGATTTTCCACTTGAGCGTCCAGTAATGGCCAGCCCCATTCATGCAAAGTTTTAGCCAAGGCAAACAAGGCAATCTTGGAAGCGCCGCTTTCCAGGCTGAACATGCTTTCTCCGAAAAACATCCGGCCAATGGCGATACCGTAAATACCGCCGACTAGTCGTTCGCCGGAAAATACTTCCACGCTATGGGCGTGACCTTGGCGGTGCAGATGATCATATGCCGCGATCATCTCGGGATGAATCCAGGTGCCGCGTTGTCCAATCCGCGGGATCCCTGCACATTGTCGTATCACCTCTTCAAAAGCGGTATCGACGCGAATTTGCCAGGAGGATTTTCGTAGCTGGCTTTTGAATTTTCTCGATAAATGAATGGCGTCAGTTCGAAACACCATGCGCGGGTTCGGGCTCCACCACAAAATCGGCTGGCCATCGGAAAACCAGGGGAAGATGCCATTTCTGTAGGCATTCAATAAGCGCGTTTCCGATAAATCGCCACCGGCAGCCAATAAGCCGTCTGGTTCCTCCAAGGCCGTTTGCACAGCGGGGAACGGTGCATTTTCATCCTTGCCAAGCCAGTGCAGTTCAATCGACATGGCGGTAAGGGCTGTGTTCCAGCACTTCATTTCGATAGCTCAGGACATGTCTGCGTTCTTCCTCGCACCAGGGTCTTAATGCTGCCGCGAAATCCTTGTCGCTCATGAAGTGCCGGCTGTGGGTCAGTACCGGCATAAAGCCGCGGGCGATTTTGTGTTCGCCCTGTGCACCCGGTTCAAAATGCGTCAGTCCTTCACGCAGGCAGTATTCAATGCCTTGGTAGTAACAGGTTTCGAAATGAAGCCCAGGCACCTGCTCCGAGCACCCCCAATATCGGCCATAAAGCGTGGTATCGCTACGTAAACAGTAAGCACCTGCAACTGGGATGCCCTCTTTTTCAGCTAGAAACATCACTACGCTGCCAGGCATCTCCCGGTTTAGATAACGAAAAAACTCCAGAGTCAGGGCAGGGTGATTGCCTTTCTCCAGTTGTGTCGCGCAATAAAAGCCGTGCATGGCAGAAACGTCGTCATCGCTTGCCGTATGGCCGCTAATACATCGTAGTGTGATACCCGCTCTGGCAACCTGATTGCGTTCCTGCAAAATGTTTTTACGTTTTTTCCGGTTCAATGCTTCCAGGAAGTCATCAAAATTTTTCCATGTCGCCTTGTTTTGCCAGTGAAACTGCACGTCACAACGGCTTAGCCAATGTTCGGGGACTTCCAGCGCCTCCGATTCGGGCAGGAAATTGATGTGCACCGAGGAAAGATTTTCATCCACGGCTTTTTGTTCGAGCAGCTTGATTAATTCTGCGCGTGCCGTCGAGTTTTTTGCCAGCAAGCGCGGGCCGCTTACGGGTGTGTAGGGCGTGGCGACAATCAACTTCGGATAATAATCCCGGCCATATCGCATATAGGCATTTGCCCAGGCATGGTCAAAGACAAACTCGCCATGCGAATTGCTCTTGATATAGGCTGAGGCAGCAGCGATTAACTCATTACCGTCTAATATGCTAACTGCCGAGGACTCCCAGCCCCAGCGCTCTCGCAGGCAGTTGTTCGCTTCCAGCCCCGATAAAAAAGCATGCGATAAAAACGGATGCTGGCTGCCATGCAGGGCATTCCATTTTTCGGGAGAAATATCGGAAATAAGTTGCCGCTTTTCGGGATATGGCATCGCTGAAGTGTAGCCCAGGTCGTTGCTTTATCAGTCCCGGGCGTTGTTTTCCTCAGAAAAAGTATTTCGTGCGATTATTTTGGATTAAATGGGTTTGAACCCCTGGTCAGATAGAGCCATGACCAGGCCTGTTTCAATGCTCTTTATCCAGAAACTTCTCGGCATCCAGTGCCGCCATGCAGCCAAACCCTGCCGAAGTAATCGCCTGGCGATAGACCTGGTCGGCAACATCACCTGCTGCAAAAACGCCAGGAACGCTGGTGGCAGTAGCGCCGCCTTCCAGCCCCGATTTGATGGTGATGTAACCATTGCGCATCGCCAGTTGCTGCTCGAACAGGCTGGTGTTTGGGGTGTGGCCAATGGCAACAAAGAAACCCTGGACATCGATTTCGCGTGTGCTGTCGTCATTTACGCTGCGGATGCGCATGCCGGTAACGCCGGAATCATCGCCGAGTACTTCGTCAACGCTGTGGTTCCAGATAATTTCAATTTTGCCGGCCTGGGCTTTGGCAAACAATTTATCCTGAAGAATTTTTTCGGAACGCAATTTGTCACGACGGTGAACCAGATAAACCTTGCGTGCAATATTGGATAAATACAGTGCTTCCTCGACAGCCGTATTGCCACCACCGATAACGGCAACATCCTGATCACGGAAAAAGAAACCATCGCAAGTGGCACAGGCGGAAACACCTTTGCCCATGAATTTCTGTTCGGACTCGATGCCGAGATATTTCGCACTGGCGCCGGTGGTGATAATCAGTGCATCGGCCGTATATTCGCCATTGTCGCCTTTCAGGCGAAACGGACGGTTGGATAAATCCGCACTGTGGATATGATCAAAAATAACTTCGGTTTCAAAACGCTCGGCATGTGCCTGCATGCGTTCCATCAGGGCGGGACCCATCAAGCCATGCGCGTCACCAGGCCAGTTGTCGACTTCGGTCGTGGTCATTAATTGCCCACCTTGCTGCAGGCCGGTAATTAAAACAGGCTTGAGATTGGCGCGCGCCGCATATACGGCAGCTGTCCAACCGGCAGGACCGGAGCCAAGAATCAACAAAGGGCAGTGTTTGGTGGTGGTCATAAAGAGTATTCGGTCCGAAAGGAGTTAATGAGGTAGGGACGTTGCAGCATAATTTCAATCGTCAATTATCGCTTATTTGGAGTCGATTCGCGTGATGCTCTGGGCGCGAGAGGGTCATTTGAGGTATAAATCACATCTGAAATTCAAGAATTCAGGAAGTTGCAGACGGTGGCACGAAGCTCGGAATCTCTCAAGGCAAGCAAGGATCAGCGCCTGTCCACAATGAAGCGGGAAATCGCTTTAATCATTCTGGCCCCAGTACTGTTTTATTTGTTGGTCAGCCTGCTTAGTTATTCGACAAATGACCCGGGCTGGACGCGTGCCGCCGGCGTCACGGTGACCGTGCACAATTACGGCGGTTTGGTGGGCGCCTATCTGGCCGATCTTGCCTTCATGTTGTTTGGCTATATCGCCTATTTTCTTCCGGTCGTTTTGGGTGGCATCGCATGGATTGCCTTGTTCGGTCTCGATAGCGACGGAGATGGACGGGTTGATTTCGGGCCTGCGTTGCGTTTGATCGGAATCGTCGGTTTTTTGGTTGCCGCCACAGGTTTGTTTCATTCACTCGATGGTGCTGGCGGTGCTCTTGATCTGCCCGAAGGCTCCGGCGGAGTGCTCGGCAAGCTCGTTGGCAACAGTAGTAATAGAATTTTTGGAGGCCTGGGCGGCAATTTATTGCTGACCGTCATGTTGTTGCTCTCGGTAACCTTGGCGACAGGCTTGAGCTGGTTTGCCCTGATGGACTGGATCGGCGGCCTGGTATTGAAATTATTTGATCGTCTCGGCAAGAAAAAAGACGAAGCTGCCGAGTGGCAAAGAACGAAAGTATTGCGCGAAGAACGCGAAGAGGTCCGTAAACTCGATACCGAAAAACGTGCCAAGCGCGAGCCGGTGAAAATCGAACCACCGGCAAAAACGGTTATCGAGAAAAGCGAACGCGCGCAACGCGAGCAGCAAATTCCCCTTTTCAATGCCGGTGGCGATAACAGCTTGCCGCCACTTTCATTGCTTGATGATCCAAAGCCGCAACCAAGTGGTTATTCCGAAGAAACCCTGGAAACCCTGTCGCGGCAAATCGAATTCAAATTGAAAGATTTCCGCATCGAGGCTCAGGTCGTTGGCGCTTATCCGGGCCCGGTGATTACCCGTTTCGAAATGGAACCGGCGCCGGGTGTCAAAGGCAGCCAGATTTCTTCACTGGATAAAGATATTGCGCGTGGTTTGTCGGTGAAATCGGTGCGTGTAGTTGACGTGATCCCGGGCAAGTCGGTAGTCGGCCTGGAAATTCCGAACACGCAACGCGAAATGATTTACCTGAGCGAATTGCTGCGCTCGAAAGAATATGACAAATCAACAAGCCCCTTGACCATTGCCCTTGGGAAAGACATTGGCGGCCGACCGGTTGTTGCCGATCTTGCCCGCATGCCACATTTGCTGGTGGCAGGTACTACCGGTTCGGGTAAATCGGTTGGCGTGAACGCGATGGTACTCAGCCTTCTTTATAAAGCGAGTGCGAAAGAAGTCCGCATGTTGATGATCGACCCGAAAATGCTCGAGCTATCGGTTTACCAGGGCATTCCGCATTTACTTGCGCCCGTCGTTACCGATATGAAGGAAGCCGCCAACGGCCTGCGTTGGTGCGTAGCAGAAATGGAACGCCGTTATAAATTGATGTCGGCCGTCGGCGTCAGGAATCTCGCTGGTTTCAATCGCAAAGTGCTGGATGCGCAGGCTGCCGGACAGCCTTTGATGGACCCATTGTTCAAACCCAATCCCGAATTGAACGAAGCGCCGCGGCCACTGGAAACGCTGCCATTCATCGTGGTGTTTATCGATGAATTCGCCGACATGATGATGATCGTAGGCAAAAAAGTCGAAGAACTCATTGCCAGATTGGCGCAAAAAGCGCGTGCTGCCGGTATCCATTTGATTCTTGCTACACAACGGCCTTCGGTGGATGTGATTACGGGCTTGATCAAAGCCAATATTCCGACGCGAATTGCGTTTCAGGTATCAAGCAAAATCGATTCGCGCACCATTCTTGATCAAAGTGGTGCGGAAACATTGCTGGGCCATGGCGATATGCTGTATTTGCCACCGGGCACGGCGATGCCGGAACGTATCCACGGCGCTTTCGTCAGCGACGAAGAAGTGCATCGCGTGGTAGAGCACCTCAAGCAGCACGGCGGTGGTATCGACTACATTTCCGGTGTGCTCGATGAAGTGCAGATGATGGGGGATGGCGTTGTTGTCGGTGCTTCCGGTCTGCCTGAGTCGGGCGGCGGTGGTGGCGATGAAAGCGACCCGCTTTATGATGAAGCTGTAAAAATCGTCACTGAATCACGGCGCGCCTCCATTTCAGGCGTCCAACGTCGATTGAAAATCGGTTACAACCGCGCTGCGCGTTTGGTGGAAGCGATGGAGGCCGCCGGAATTGTTTCGCGTCCCGAACATAACGGCGATCGAACGGTGCTGGCGCCGCCACCGCCACGGAACTAACACAATAACCTCTCGTTCATTGTGTTTGCCCCAGACTCTGCAAACCCAAACAGATTGCCCTACATGAAAATCAAACATTTATTCTCTGCCGTTTTCCTGTCTGTGTTTGCCATGTCGGCACACGCTGGTGCCCGCCAGCAAATGATAACGTTCACTAAAAACCTGCAGGGCTTGAGTAGCCCATTCGAGCAAACGGTTTACAACCCGTCAGGGAAGGTAACCGATAAATCCACCGGGTTTCTGAAACTGAAAGCGCCACGCCAATTTCGCTGGCAGGCTGTCAAGCCTTACCCGCAAACGATTGTGGCCGATGGTAATCACGTGTGGATTTACGATCCCGATCTGGAGCAGGTAACGGTGCGTAACCAGAGCGCGGAAGAATCGAATAGTCCTCTGGCCGTTCTTATCGACAGCACCGAAATGGATCGTCAATTCAAAGTCACCGAAATGCCCCAAACCAACGGGCTTGAATGGCTAATGCTGAAGCCGAAAAAACCGGACGATGCGCCATTCGAGAAAGCGATGTTGGGTTTTTCCGCAAAAGGTTTGGTGCGCATGGAGCTTTACGATGCACTGGGGCAGCGGACCGTGATCAGTTTCGGCTTGTGGCAGCGCAATCCGAAATTCGCGGCAA
>Ga0209023_10000196_pt1 | contig 104422 bp, 98 predicted proteins | sample LakOneMetagenome_FD_187468 | JGI IMG/M metagenome (GOLD analysis project Ga0209023, IMG submission 187468) | Freshwater and sediment microbial communities from Lake Erie, Canada (SPAdes) (version 2) | ecosystem: Environmental > Aquatic > Freshwater > Lentic | place: Lake Erie, Canada...
ATCGTGCCGTACGAGCAAAAGACGCAGCAGTCGCCAGTCTTCGGGCGCAGCACGACCTCGCACCCTTCGCATGCGTAGTAGAACTGGCATGCATCAGTCGGCATGGTTTCCTCTTTGCTGTGGCCGCAATGCGGACAGGTCAGGACCGACTCCAGGATAGCTTTGGTCATTGGGCTATTTCCTGGCATTCGATAGGAAGCCTGCGTCGGCTGTCGCTTTCGTCAGCATCGCCGCGCTGGCCTTGTCGGGGTCCACCCGTACGGTGGCCGTCTTGCGCTCGTAATCGATTTTCACGTCGCTGACGCCCGGAACCTGCTGTAGCGCCTTCTTGACAGTAATCGGGCAAGTTGCGCAGGTCATGTTCTGCACGTCGAGGGTGAGGGTTTGTGTCGTGCCGGCGACGGCTGAACCGGCCAGCAATAAGCCGGCGATCGCGATGTTATAGATGCGCATCGAATAATCCTTTTAGTAGAACAGCGAGGCGTACAAGGGAAAGGTCAGCAGCAGTATGACCGGCAATGAAACAAGCCAGAACAAGATGCGTTGATTTCTGAGGATGCGGTCATCGGAACAGGCTTCAGACGGCGTGCACGCACGCCGGCGCAGATACAAGCTATTGAATGCCATGCCGAGGCACAGTGCCGTAAGCGCGGTGAGATAGAGGCTATAGGATTCGAACGCAATCAGGAGAGACGCCCAACCGCCGCCGATACCCAGCAATAGCAGAATGAGCGGCCCCGCACAACAAGCCGATGCACCCAGCGCAGCCAGCACACCTGCGACTAAAGGCCCTTTGGTTCCCATCTTGTCCCTGTCCCAATCGATTGATCCACAGTTAGGATAAACTCCGTATATAGATACGGAGTCAAGTGTATGCCTGAGAAAATGACGATAAGCCGCTTGGGGACCGCCGCCGGAGTGAACGTCGAAACTGTCCGGTTTTACCAGCGCAGTGGATTGATCGATGAGCCGGAGCGGCCACGTAGCGGCTACCGCACCTATGGAGACGAACATGTACGCCGGATTCGCTTCGTCAAGCGCGCGCAGCTTCTAGGCTTTACGCTTGAGGAAATTGCAAGCCTGCTGAAGCTGGAAGGCTCGGGGACATGTTCGAGCACGCGCGCGCTCGCGACGAAAAAGCTCGCCTTGGTGGAGGCAAAGATGGGTGACCTCTTTGCGATCAGGACAGCACTGGCCACGATGCTTGCGCGCTGCGACAGCGAAACTCAGGAGACGAGCTGTCCGATCATCCAGGCATTGATCGACGACTGATTCGGCAAGTAAGCTCGGAGCAAGAAAAACAGGATGGTCCGGGCGAGGAAAACGCGCCTTCATGCATGTCCGGCGCGTCTTGAAGCTAGGTCTCCTCATTCTTCCTTTTACCCATGCGCCGCTCTTGCAGCATCCGCCAGGCGGCAGGGATCACGAACAGCGACAGCAGCGGCGCCGTCACCATCCCGCCAACCATCGGTGCCGCAATACGCTGCATGACCTCGGAGCCGGCCGCGCTTCCGAACATGATGGGAAGCAGCCCGGCCACGATGACCGCTACCGTCATCGCCTTGGGCCGTACCCGCAGGAGCGCACCTTCCGTGATGGCTTCCAACACCAGCTCGCTGGTCAGTGCGCGTCCGGCATCGAGCCGGCTCTGAAGCGCATTGCGCAGATATACCTGCATGACGACACCGAATTCCGCCGCCAGCCCTGCCAGAGCGATGAACCCTACCGCCGTTGCGACCGATACCGCGTGACCGAGCAGCCAGACGAGCCAGAATCCGCCCACGAGTGCGAAGGGCACCGTCGCCATCAGCAGTATCGCTTCGGACGTGGAGCGGAAGGCCAGGTAAAGCAGCAGGAAGATGACCAGCAAGGTGAGTGGAACCACGGTCATCAGGCGCTCGGACGCGCGCTCGAGATACTCGAACTGCCCCGACCAGCCGATTGCATACCCTGGGGGCAGCGTAACCTTGTCGCGGACCCGCTCCTGCATCGCACGAACGGCGGTGAGAAGGTCGACCCCGCGGACATCGACATACACCCAGCCGGACAAGCGCGCATTCTCGCTTCGGATCATCGGGGGACCGTCCATCACGACAATCGTCGTTACGTCGCCAAGGCGAATCTGAGCGCCGCGCGCGGTGACGACCGGCAGTTCGCGCAGGGCCTGCACCGAATCTCGGTAGTCCTGCGCGTAGCGCACGTTGATCGGGAAGCGCTGCCGCCCGTCCACGACCTCGCCCACGTTGTCGCCACCGATTGCCGTGGACACCACCGTCTGGATGTCGGCCACGCTCATCCCGTAGCGCGCGGCGCGCTGCCGGTCGATGCTGACGTCGATATAGCGGCCGCCGCTGAGCCGCTCGGCGAGCGCGGAACTGACGCCGGGTACGGACTTGACGGCGGCTTCAATAGCGGTCGTCACCCTGTCGATCTGGCCCAGGTCCGGCCCGGAAACCTTGATGCCGACCGGCGTCTTGATACCGGTCGAGAGCATGTCGATGCGGTTGCGGATCGGCGGCACCCACACGTTCGACAGGCCCGGCACCCTGACGATGCGGTCAAGTTCCTCCACTAGCTTCTCTTTGGTCATGCCAGGCCGCCACTGGTCCTTCGGCTTGAACTGGATCGTAGTCTCGAACATCTCCATCGGCGCCGGGTCGGTCGCGGTCTCCGCGCGGCCTGCCTTGCCGAAGACCGTGGCCACCTCGGGCACCGTCTTGATCAGCCGATCGGTCTGCTGCAGCAGCTCGCCGGCCTTTGCGGCGGACAGGCCGGGAAGGGCCGACGGCATGTAGAGCAGGTCGCCTTCGTTCAGGGGCGGCAGGAACTCACCACCCAGGCGCGAAATGGGAATCGCCGTCAGCATGAGCGCGATCACGGCGATGCCCAGGGTGGTCTTCGGATGGCGGAGACTGGCGTCGAGCAGCGGACGGTAGCCCTTGATGAGCAGGCGGTTGATCGGGTTGGCGGATTCCTTCGGGATCCTGCCCCGGATGAGGTAACCCATCAGCACAGGAACCAGGGTGATCGACAGCCCGGCGGCTGCCGCAAGCGTGTAGGTCTTGGTGTAGGCAAGAGGTGCAAACAGCTTGCCTTCCTGGGCTTCGAGCGCGAACACCGGAATGAAGGACAAGGTCACGATCAGGAGTGAAAAGAACAGGGCCGGTCCGACTTCGACCGAAGCCCGGGCAATGATCTCCCAGCGGGTCCTGGCGTCAGGCGCCGCGGCCGCGTTGGCGTCCGTATGGGCCTCAAGGTGCTTGTGCACGTTCTCGACGAGGACGAGCGCGGCATCGGTGGCGGCGCCTACGGCAATCGCGATACCCCCGAGCGACATGATGTTGGCATTCACGCCCTGATAGCGCATGACGATGAATGCAGCCAGCACGCACAGCGGCAGGGTGAGCACGGCCACGAGTGCGCTGCGCACGTGGAACAGGAAGACCGCGCACACGATCGCGACAACGACGAACTCTTCGACCAGCTTTCTTCCCAGGTTGGCGACTGATGCTTTAATGAGCGTCGAGCGGTCATAGGTCGTGACGATCCCGACACCTTTCGGGAGCGAGTGCTTCAGTGTCTCGAGCCTTGCCTTCACGGCTGCAATGGTGTCGAGTGCGTTCTTCCCAGACCGCATGATCACAACGCCGCCAGCGACCTCGCCCTGACCATTGAGCTCGGCAATACCGCGTCGCATTTCAGGTCCCAGGCGCACCGAGGCGACATCCCTCAGCAGGACCGGCGTGCCGGCTTCGCTCGCGTTCAGGACGATGTGGCGGAAGTCCTCCAGGGAACGCAGGTAACCGTGGGAGCGGACCATGTACTCGGTCTCCGCGATCTCGACGACGGAGCCTCCGGATTCCTGGTTGGCCTGTGAAACCGCCTCGAGCACCCGGGTGTGGGACATGCCGAACGCGCGCAGCTTGTCGGGGTTGAGAACGATCTGGTACTGCCGGACCATGCCGCCGATGCTGGCGACTTCCGCGACGTCGCGCACCGTCTTCAGCTCGAACTTCAGGAACCAGTCATTCAGGGCGCGCAGCTGGCTGAGGTCATGTCGCCCGGTCCGGTCGACCAGGGCATACTCGAATACCCAGCCCACGCCGGTACCGTCGGGACCCAGCTCGGCCCTCACGCCTGCGGGAAGACGGCCTTGCACCTGGTTGATGTATTCGGTCACGCGCGAACGCGCCCAGTACAGGTCCGTCGCGTCATCGAACAGCACGTGAACGAAGGAGTCGCCGAAAAAGGAATAGCCGCGCACAGAGGTCGCACCGGGAACCGACAGCAGGGCTGAGGTCAGGGGATAGGTGACCTGGTCTTCGACCAGTTGCGGCGCTTTTCCTGGATACTGGGCGCGAATGATGACCTGGGTATCGGAAAGGTCGGGCAGGGCGTCGAGCGAGGTCGTGCGCAGCGAGTAGACGCCCCATGCCGCCAGCAGGCCGGCGGCAAGCAGGACCCAGATCCGGGCGGCGATCGAGGCGCGGATGATGCGCGCGATCATTGCTTGCCACCCTTCGTTACCACGACCCGCTTGAGCAGGTAACCATCGGCTTCCTCGACAAAGTCGAATTCGACGGTCTGGCCGGCCTTGATTTCCTTGAATGCATCAGACGCGGGCTTCATGAAATCCATCGTCATGGGCGGCCATTGCAGAGTGGCGACCGGTCCGTGCGATAGCGTGATGGCATCAGCCGAAACCTCCTCCACCTTGCCAACCGCCGTGTGCACCGTTGCAGCGGCCTTGCCTGGCTTCTGCGCCTGCGTAGGAGCGGGGGATAGCTTATTCATCGCGTCCATGCGGTCGGCGACAGGCGCCTGGCCAGTCCCGCCATCGGCGGGTGCCGACGGTGCCTCACTCGCAAATTTGGGCAAGACCGATTTCAGGTTTGCTTCGGAATCGATCAGGAACTGGCCCGAGGCGACGACTTTCTGGCCTTCTTCCAGACCGCTGAGAATCTCGGTCGCGTCACCGATCTCGCGACCGGTTGTAACGACCACAGGACGCAGGCGGCCGCCCTGTGCGACCAGTACGGTGGAGCGAGTACCCGACGCGATCACTGCTTCGGTCGGCACTATCAACCGGGGCTTCGCTGCCGCAGCGCTCAGCCGGACGCGCATCAGCATGCCAGGCATCAGCGATGCGTCGTGGTTGTCCAGTTCGATACGGGCCTGGGCGGTCCGGGTCGCGGCATTTACGCCTGGCAAGATTTCCTTTACATTGCCTTCATAGGTGCGTCTGGCTTCGCCGTCCGCCGTCGCGCTCACTCGCATGCCGGCTCGCGCGGAGCCGATCAGGGCTTCCGGTATCTCCGCAAGCAACCAGACAGTCTGCAAGCCGACCACCTTGGCGATCGTCATGCCGGGTGTGACTTGGGCCCCTTCGCGCACCCCGAGTTCGCTGACGATCCCGGAAACGGGGGAGGTGAGTAGCTGGTGCGTCTGCATACGTCCGGTACGCTCCAGCTCCGTGACAAGGGAGTCGGGGATCGAGAGTGCGCGCATGCGCTGGCGTGCAGCAGTAGCAAGGGCTGCGTCGCCTCCGCGCTTGAGCGCGAGGTATTCCTCCTGTGGCGCAATCCACTCTGGCACGAACACCAAGGCAACGGACTGGCCGCGTTTGACCTGCTGGAGTGGTGCGCGGACGTGGAGCCTATCGATGTAGCCGGCAGTACGGCTCTGGATCACCTCCTCGCGGCTGGTATCGAACTGGGTGGTCCCCACCAGGTCGAGCGAGTCGGCGACTTCCTCGCGCCGCACTGTAGCGAAGCGAATGCCGAGGTTCTGCTGGAGCGTCGGCGAGATTCGGACCCCGGCCGTCTCGCCCACGTCGGCATACACCGGGACCAGCTGCATGTCCATGAACGGGCTCTTGCCTGGCTTGTCGAAGCGTTTGCCGGGGACCATCGGGTCGTGCCAATACAGGACGCGCTTGCCCGAATCCGACGGGGCAGCCGCGGGCGCGTTGTGGCCAGCGTGTTGGCCTGAGGTGCGTACAGGCTTGTTCACGCCCAGCCAGTAGCCACCATAGCCGATCAAGCCACCGGCAAAGGTGAGGAGGAGAATTCTCGTTACATGGGAGCGCTTCATTGGCCGACCCTCCCGGCACTTGCCATGTCCGGTGGGATCAGGCGCAGCTCCAGTTCCGCCCAAATCATCCCCGCCTCCAGTTCGAGCGCATTGACCTGCAGCCTGCGCTCAAAGGCGGCACGCCTGGCCCTGAATACCGCGGTCAGCGTTCCGGTTCCGCCGCGATAGTCGGCCAGTGCGGTCTCGACCTGCTGGGCCGCAGTCGGCAGCAACTCCTTCTCGAGCCGCGCGATGCGGCGCTTCAGGCTGTCGAGCTGCCCCAACTGGGCCTCGGTCGACGATTGTGTCTCAAGCAGCGCCTCCTCGTACTCCAGCCTTGCCCGCGTGCCCAGTTCGGCCTTCTCCGCGATCTCGCGATCCTGGCGCTGCGCCCGATGGACTGTCAGGGGGATGCTAACGCCGAACGAGACCATGTTCGAATACTGGCTGCTGCGCTGGGCGAAGCCGGCTTCGAACGACCAGTCGGGACGGCTATCGTGTACGGCCGCGCCGGCGTCGGCATCGGCCAGGTCGACGGCACGGCGCGCGCTGAGGATGGCCGGGTGAATCCGCTCCAGGTTCGGCATGGCGAAGCGGTTCGCCGCTATCTCGAGGTTCGGCACCTCATCGGACACGGCCCTGGTTTCGGTGCGGATCCAGCGGCGCAGCTGGAGGAGCGCGGTCTGCAGATTCTGCTCTGCCGCAGCGACGCCGTCGCCGCTGAGCAGCAGTTCGCTTCTTGCCTGCAGCACGTCGCTGGCGGAGGCCTTGGCCCCGCGATGCGCCGCCTGGAGGGCAGAAAGCTCGCTTTCCATTTCCCGTGCAATAGAGCTGGACAGACCGAGTGCGCGCTGCATGTACAGCACGGTCAGCCAGGCTTTCCCGGTCTCGACCCGGATATTCGCAAGCTTGTCCAGCCGGGCCGCTTCGACGGCCTCGACTGAACGGCGTGCCAGCTGCGTCCTGGCCTGCCGCTTATCGCGGGAAACCCATTGCTGTTCAATGCCGATCCTGCGCATCGTCATGAAATCCGCATTGGGACGGAAACGGTCGGGGCCCGTTACGGGCAGGTTATCGATGCCCAGTTTCAAGGTGGGATCGGGCAGCTGATCAGCGCGCGCGGCAGCATGCTGGCTGGCCGCGACCGAGGCTCGCGCCGCTTTTGCAGACGCCGATACGGACGTTGCAAGCCGCAAGGCTTCGTTCAGGGTGAGCCGATCCGGCGCGGCCGATGCGCCCACGGAAGCAAACAAAAATGAGGCCACGATCAGGGCGTGACGGGAGCGTGCAGGCCTGGCCAGCACCTCATGACGTGACGTGAAAATAGAATACATACATCCTCCGCAAATGAAAACGAGCGCCGGCGACTCGCCGGGCACATGCCAAATGGGAGGTGATCAGACTCGGATGCGCAGGGTTCGCAGGTAGGGCGGGTCAGCGCCCGGTTTGGGAAGGTCGCCAGTCCAGGGCAGGGCGATCTCGAGCGACGAGACAGGCACGACGATACGAACTAGGCTGGCGTGAGACAGAAGGGTCAGCGCGGGAACCGGATGATGGTGATCGATCGAAGCTTTGGTGTCGGCCGAGAACTCGGCGCAATGGACGGGACGTTCCATATCCATGCCGGCGCACGGTTCCCCATCCATCATCTGCATGGGGGCGGGCTTCCCGACAATCTCTGGACACACGTACGATGCCATTGCCATGCCCGATGTCATGAGGGTCATGACGAGGAGCAGTGCAACGAATCTGAACAGTTCCGGGAAGGAGCGTCGCATCGGGTTTAGGTGGTTAACGGCGGCCCCTGCCATTCTAACCATATTACGTGGCAGGTCCAAGCTTCTGTTCCGGGATTGGTTGTCCGGCTGGCCATTTGGGTCCTGCGGAGCCCGATACGATGACCGACGCATCCATTGAGCTACACCCCTGCGAAAACCATGCAGTTAAGGCAGCGCGCCAGAAAGTGCTGTCGTTTGCCGTAGAAATACCGGTACTGTAAGAGGAGCAGAGTCAACTAGGGAGATCGATTTGCCGAAAACCTTTGAAGAAAAGGCCGGGTTCTTTTTTTGCGCATGTAGCAGCGGCTCGTTAGCGAGGATCCGGCGGGCGACCATCGTCACGCAGGTAGCATCATGACCCTGTGCACCATGCAGAATATTGCCGCAGTCTAGGCAATACCGATCCTCACCAACCACTTTGGCAAACCCTTCGGCAACCCGTTGTACGCAAAGACGCCAACCCTCTGGGGCTAGTTCCAGGGTCTTGATCGGAACCATCGCTGGATCTGGTGAAACTGGGTGTAAAGAGAACATGTCCATGAAATCCTCCTACGGTGCCTGCTTTGAGGTGCCTAGATTTCGTTGCCAATACCAGGGATTCGTGACCTAGCAATGTTTGAGACTCCACTCACGATCGCGCAACGTGATTGAGTCTGATCTGGTTTGACACCTACCTTTGTGGCTCGTTTTGCCGGCCTTTGTCGCGCTCCTGCAGGCGCTTCTTCACCTGCTCGACCAGAGCACGCTGAACTTGACGTCGTTCAGAATCCAACGGAGGTAAGTCTTGCATGAATTGCTCGACTCGGTCCGCCAGCTCATTGTCGCCTTCCTGGCGTAACTTTGTAGCGTTAATCGCAAGGTCGCGCAAGACATCTCGTCTGCGCGCAGCCATGGCGGTCTCCCATGGTTTCGTTTCGCTAAGACCGTCCTGCAGCTCCTTTGCCGCTTCCTGAAAGCGGGCTGTTCTTGCTTTGGGCGGATCGGGATTTCGTCCCTGGCGCAGCGCCTCCTCGTACCGCCGCTGGACATGCCACTCGGCGCCACTCTTCGATTTGAAAGACTGGCCTCGCTCAGCGCGTGACGTTGCATTTGCTTCAATTCCGCGTGCGCGCAGTTGTGATGCAAAATCCTCTCTCCAGCTTCTAAGATCGGTTTTGCGAATATGGATTCGCCGTCCATTCACGTCCTCTGCTCGAAGTATCAGATGGACATGAGGGTGTTCCGGCGGATCGTCTGCTGGATCGGTGTCGCGGGTGTGCAAAGCCAAAATGTACTGATGTCCTTGGAAACGTTGGGATGCAAATGCCTGAACAGCCTCTAGCATTTTCTCCGGGTCTGTTTTAGCCGGCATCGAGAAGATGATGTTGAATGATGGATGTAGGACTTCGTCCTTGGCACCACGCGTGCGTTGCATATCCAAGTCCCAAGACGCGTGTATATCCCGAACTGTCTCACGGCCGTTCAGCTGCTCGCCCTGTTCATTGATGGTTGAGAGTTGACCGCTACGCGAGATGTACATCATGTAGCGCAGCACTCCTTCGATTGCCGCTTGATATCCATCGCTACTACGTCGGCTGCCCTTGACGCTGATGACCACTTCCGGTGCTCTTCGGACCGTGCGTCTCAACTGATCCTTGATTGTCGACCAGTCACGATTCTCATGCCACGTGCTGCGAGAACTTTTTGGGTTGAGATAAGCATCCGTCTGTGGACGGTACAGGAGCCGCTGGATCGCAGGTCTTCGTCCAGGGCGTTCCCATGCAAAAACTTCATGCTTCGGCATTGCCAACTCCCCATCCGCGTAGGTTCGCCTGTAGCAGGTCCTTCACCGCCTTAGTTTCCAGGTCGATGAGCATCTTGACGAGCTCGAAGTCGATCAAACTGACCAGGTGTGCATAGTCTGGGGAGATGTTTGCTTTCCTAGCTATCTGGTTGATGTTTCGCCCCATGTCCGCGAGCTGGCGCGCAACCTGGCGTAGCGCATCGATCTCGCTATTGCACAACGCGGGCTGCAGGTCCAGATGGGCGCGAAATAGGTTGCCAAGATAGGTGCCGCGATGCCAAAGCCTCTCTGCTGCGAGACGACCCAACTCAGCGAAATAGAACGGCTCCAGGCGTACGAAGACCTGCTCACTTTTTGCTGCGAACCGTGTTCCGGGCGGCACTGACATGCCCAACTGGTCAGTAGTCTCCGTTCTGCCAATCTCCTGCTCAATGAACTCACTGATCAGCCGCCTCGCCAGACGCGATGATGTGGTTCCTCGCGTTGCTGCTATCACGTCAAACTTCGCCTTTATATCTGCACTAACCTTCGCTCCGATGACTGGCATCGCAAACCCTCCAGGTTGACAGCGGTTGCAATTGACTTCGGTTCAGCACTCCGTTCCTTCATGGTTGAGGGTCTTGCCTTGCCTGTGGTTTGAGGACTGGGCAGGATAGACTGTCGTCTTTGATTGTTAACCTCTTCGAGGCTAACAATGGGTCCTCATCCCTTCGGGACTGCGGGCGCACACCTCAGACATCGCTAACGACTACGGTGTTAGCAGGCGCCGCGGCACGCAACGCGACCTCATACAACACAGACACCGTGGTGGCGCCGACTGTGAGTCCAGCGCCAGCCCACATAGGCAAGGCAAGGTCTGGACGAAAAACCAGGCAGAACAAAAAAATGACGGTACCGACGAAGATCGCCAGATTTGCGATTGGATGCAGCACGCGGCCGAGTACGATCAACAGCACGTAAAGGATGAAGCTGAAGGCTCTCCATGCTCCGCATCCTATGCCCATGGTGATCTTCCTAGTTGCCGCATTCATGCCTGACCTCTCACTGTCCGTTCACTTCACCGGGTAATGCGTCGCCGCTTCGCTGCTTGGAACACGAGATCACCCAGCGATACCTCCACAGATTCACTTCTGCCTTCCAAGACGATAGTGACCTTAGTGTCGAATGGGATGCTCGCTTTCATGCCGCGGTAGACAACTTCGATTGCAGTAGGTATGGAGCCGCCATTGTCCGAGTTTGCATTGGTCGGCAACAGGCCCCTTCCTGAGGGTGGCGTAACGTCATGACGTAGTGGCGACGGGCGATGCTCATGGTCACGCTGCAATAGCGGCGTTACGTCATGACGTAACGATTCGCTGTCCACCTTGCCCAGCATTGCTTGGACAGCGTCGGGAGTAGCCGCTTCTACGTTGCTGGTGCAGGAGGTCGGGAAGTGCTGCCGTAAGACGACGGTAGGTTCTACAGCAGCTGCAGTTACGTCATGACGTAACCCATCCAGCAGTTCACTGATGGCATCACGTGTGACCTTCGTGCCGCTGGCGCACCACTTCTCGATCTGCTCGGGAAATTCGTCGTGCGCACGGCGCAAGTCATAAAGAGTCCGCGGAGACCTGACCCCGTTGACATATGCGTGATGAACGCAACTAGGTGCATCTACTAGTGCCAGATGCTCGATCACATAGTTCAGGTTTTTCGCCAGCCTTTCCGCAATCTGCGACTTGGAATGCCCTTCATCTAGCTTGCGCCGTATGAACGCTGCGATTGCCCAGATCGATAAGTCACTTCGATGCAGGTTCTCCGCTACCTGGTCATAGCTGTCGAAATTTGGATCGACGAAGTAGGGGATTGTCGCAGAGCCTGCCGCCTCGGCAGCGTCGTAGCGGCAATGCCCATGATTGATCAGCCACATGTCCGGCAAGGTCGGGTGAGGGCGCAGTGATATAGGAGACTTCACCCCACGCTGCCGAACGCTTGCATTCAGCTCAGTTTGCCTCTGCTGTTCCTCAGCCGTTCTTAAGAGCAGAGGAGGACGAGGATTCTCAGGGTCGCGAAGAATCTTCTCAAGCGGCATTTCGGGTAGTACCCCAACGGCTTTTCCGCTGACGTTACCTATCTGGGCCAGCTTAGTCAGCGCTCTCATCGTATAGCCGCGTTTGCGTCCATCAAACGTTTGAAGTAGGTAAATACAGCGTGGATCTCTTTACCAGCTTCTCTTGCCGCTGTCTTGATATAGCGACCGTCATCATTCTTCAGTCTCCAAACAGGCACCCTGCAACTAACTGCTTCTCGATATGCTTGACGATCTGTAATCGCATGCGGAACCATTAATTTGCCATGAGTTTGTAGCAGGGAGTTCAATTGCTTTACTTGAAAAGGCTGGCGAGGGTCGAACTCATTGACGAGGATGCCAAGAAAAACAAGGTTTTCGTTTCGCACTCGAGGGTCTGGATGAGACCTTATGCCGCCGATTCGGCCGATCGTTTCCACGGTCTCCCTAATACTGTGTTCGTCAATCTTCGTCGGCACAGTCGCGAAATCACTGGCAATCAGGAATGCGTTTGCTATTCGGCTGTTCGCACCTGCGGTATCGAAGACGGCGTAATCAAAGTGAGGAGAAAGTTCGCCTAAGCGAGCGATCAGATTACACACCAATTCCAAATCGTTGACCTCCGACTCTTCAATTTCTCGCAAGTGTTCCCGCTGAGAAGGTATTAAGGCCAGCTTGTTCGCCAGGAGAGGAACAGCAAATGATTCACTGCCGAAGAGCTGGTGGGTGTACAGCCCTGGAAGTCTGTAGTCCGCCATCGTGTCGTTGGCGTCTTCCTGTTCGTCGCCATTGATGAGTAAGGTACGGTGCCCGCATTCAGCTAGGAAAAACGCGAAATTACAGTTCGTGTTTGTTTTGCCCACACCGCCTTTCTGGTTCACTGCCGCGAACTTTTTCATCTTTGGATCCTTGTATGCAGAATGTCGGCAAGTTCCTCGACAACGTCAGCGTATTCCGAAGGAAGCGTCACCTCTAACGTTCTCCATCCGTCAGGCCGCTGCCCGTGTCTTAGGAAAATCTTCCAAGCGCGGCCAACCATAGCGCTTACCGCCTCCTTGCTCATTCCTAACTCAGTTGCAATATCTTTTTGCTTTGTGCCATCGACCAATATGCGGCGAAGCGCAATAACGTTCTTTTTTTCAAATTTTCCCAAATGAGCCTGAATAGATTCGAAATGCGTTGCCGATAATCTCTTTTTGCTTCTCATGATTCGGCTCCATCATCGCGCTTTCCTACGCCGCTCAGCGCCAGGTAACTTTAGTGTTAAGTCAACGGTTCAAATATGCGTTTACTCAAAGTCCTGCATCAACGCAGATGATTAACTTTACGGTGTATGTAAAGCGAAACGGTTCAATTCCGTTTTTGCATTTGATTGGTGATTCGGAATATTTCCAATGTTTTAGACCCTATAAAACCAAGGTTTCGTATGCTCAATCCCCGTATTGTCATTCTTTTACCAATTGCGGCTGCCACTTGTGCGCTAGCTCAGGCTGCGAACATGACAATTAGTAAGGAAGAGCAACAAGCACGAGATAAAGATCGGCACCTGATTCTTCGCACGGAATTGGTCGCGGAGAATCAAGAGCTTGCAAAGGCGCAGGCAGCATTCCGCCTTGCAGCAACCGCAGAGTTAGCCACGGAAGTCCACCGCCGTATGGAAAACATCAAGGCGTTGCAGCGAGAACTCGCCTTCGCCGCAGGTGATACCGAGGCAGGCCAGGCAAATCGGCCAGTCGTCAAGATTAAGCAATCATCATCGCCAGCACGCGCACAACGTACGAGCGGGGCCGCCACTTTCTGGAACCCATACAACCGCGTTCCGGACTCCGAAGTATCGACCGACTTTCCAACCACCCCTTAGGAGGGTTTCATCATGCGTACCAACGTCAACCGTACAGTGAGCTTCACGCTGATCGCTGTGCTGTACGCCATGCAGGCCACACCAGCATTCGCACAGTTCACTGGCGCAGGTACCCAGGCTACCAACTGGGTGGTTCAAATCCTGACTCCGATCATTCCGCTTGCTGTCGCCGTGGTAGGTGTCCTTGCGTGGACAGGCCGTGTCAACTGGGGATGGTTCGTTGGCGCGATCGTCGGGACTGCGCTGTTCTTCGGTCGTGACCAGGTCGTGACCATGTTCCGTGGCTGGACGGGGACCTGATATGGACAACGAGGACGGTGTCAACGTCGACACACTTGCGGTCGGACTAACCCGGCCCTCGACTGTCCTCGGCGTGCCCTACGGGGCCGTGATGCTGAACGTGCTGGTCTCGGTCGAAGCACTGGCTTTGACCGAGAACCTACTGTGGATGCTGATGTGCATCCCAGTCCACGGCATTTTCTATCTCATCACGTTGAAAGATCCTCGGAGCTTCGAACTCCTGGCGCTTTGGGCGCGGACGACGTTGGGCACACTCATCGCGTCGCGATGGTACTGGTCGGCGGCTTCATATAGCCCGCTGACGTTCAGAGAACGTTTCGGCTTCTTCAAACGGTGGCGTCTCAAGCGTCGCCTCAGAAAGGAGAACCAAAAATGAATATCTCGGAGAAGAGACGAAGGGCTGCGCAGCGCGAGACACCAGCTGCCAAAAATATACCCTACAAGGGGCATCTGACGCCCAGTATCGTTGACACCAGCGCCAGCGAATGCCTGTGTGTGCTGCGTTTGGCTGGTGCAGCGTTCGAGTGTGCAGACGATGATGTCATCAACAACCGGCATGATCGCCTGAACCGGGTCGTAATGAGCCTGGCCGATCCGCGCATCACGATATGGCAGCACATCGTACGGCGTGAGGAGAATCGGTACCCTGAGGGAGACTTTCCGCCAGGTTACGCGAGTGAGCTGAACGAACGTTTCAGGGCCAAGATCGGCGCTGAACGCCTCATGGCAAACGAACTGTTTATCACTGTCGTGCTGCGGCCGTACGCAAATCGAACGGATAGTGTGTTAGCAGCGTTGTTTACCGCGCGCAGCCCTGAAGAGATCAGGAAAGCGCGCCTGAAGCAGGTTGCTGAACTGGAAAGGGTCGTAGCCGATCTGGTTGCAGCTCTGGGTTACTACGAGGCCGGACCCCTGGAGCTGTATGAACGCAACGGTGTGCTGTTTTCTGAGCCGGCGGAGTTCTTCAACTATCTTTTGACCGGCAGATGGGAGCGTGTTCCTTACGCACCAGTTCCGCTCAAGCACCTGATTGGTGGGATGCGTCCGGTCTTCGGTGACGAATCGGTGAAGATACTCAACCCCGCAGGAACCCATTTTGGTGCGCTGCTAGGCATTGAAGCCTATCCGTCTGAAACGAATCCGCTGTTCCTCGATGACCTTCTAACGCTGCCGTTCGAGCTCGTCGTTACGCAATCGTTCGAATTTCACGCCAAAGATGCCGCGCTGCTCAAGATGCAGCTCAAAGGCCGGCGCATGGAAAACGTTGGCGACGCAGCCCAGTCGCAGATCGATGAAATTCCCGAACTTGCCGATGACCTGATAGCGCGTCGAACCGTCATGGGTGGCCAGCATTACACCGTGATGGTGAAGGCCGATAACCTGGACGACCTGCAGGAAAACGTGGCCGATGCCCGCAAGGTCCTCATTGACGCCGGCATCAAGCCGGCGCGCGAGGACCTGGTCGTAGAGGCTGCCTATTGGGCGCAGCTGCCTGCTAACTTTGCCATGCGACCGCGCCTTTCGCCGATCAACAGCCGCAACCTGTGCGGCTTCGTCCCCCTGCACAACTTCCCGACTGGGCGTCGCAGCGGGAATCATTGGGGGCCTGCCATCACGATGCTGGTGACAGCTGCCGGCACGCCCCATTACTTCAGCCTGCACGCTTCTGACCCAAAGGCAAAGAATGGTGGCAACAAGAAGGACGTCGCAAACACTCTAGTAATGGGGCCGACTGGATCTGGCAAGACCGCGACAGTTACCTTCACGCTCACGATGATGCAGAAATTCGGCATGACGTCGGTTCTGTTTTCGACCGATCGAGATACCGAAATTGCCGTGCGGCGCATGCGTGGAAAGGTCTATCCGTTGCGTCAAAACGAGCCAACCGGGCTTTCTCCGTTCGCGCTTGATCCGGATGAGCCGGAGACTCGCCGGCACTTGCAAGTGCTGGTGCGCAAGCTGATGAGCCGGCCGGTCGTTACCGAAGCGGGAATCGAGGTCGATACCAAGCCGCTGACCGTTCAGGAAGGGAAGGAGGTCGACAAGGCGATCGACGCGGTGCTCCACATGCACCCACGCGGAGTACGGCGCATTGGGCGTGTGCTGGATTTCCTGCCGAAAGGGGACATTTACGATCGCTTGGCACGCTGGTGCTACGCGCGCGAAACGGGGCGGGAGGACGGCCCGCTGGCGTGGGTGTTCGACAACCCAGTGCCTACGATCGCCGGCGAGCTGGGGACCGCACCCATCACGGCGTTCGACACCACCGCGTACTTGGATGACCCGGAGCTACGTACCCCAATAAACATGCACCTGTTGCACCTGGCATCGCGATTGATCGACGGGCGGCGCTTCGGGTTGTTTGTCGCGGAGTTCTGGAAGCCGCTTGGCGACTCTCACTACGCTGCCTATTTCAAGAAAGCGCTCAAGACCGTCCGAAAGCTGAACGGGTTCGTTGTGCTGGATACGCAGTCCCCCAGCGATGCGCTGAGACTAGAGATCTCTCGCACGCTGATCGAGCAGTGCCCCACGTTGATCCTGTTCCCCAACCCCCAAGCCGACCGCAAGGAGTATCGGGAATATCTCGGCCTGTCCGAACGCGAGTTCAAGCTCATCAAGACTGACCTGCCCGAGGGCTGCGGCATGTTTCTGCTCAAACAGGGAAGGCACTCGACAGTAGTGAGGCTTCCGCTTGATGGGATGGAGGAGGACATGGCCATTCTCTCTGCCCGCACTACCAACCTTGCATTGATGGACCGGCTCATCGCGCAGTACGGAGAAGATCCGGACGCCTGGATTCCCCACTTTAATGAGGAAAGGAAATCATCATGAAAATCCGTACGATCGTCGCCGCTGTCACCCTCGCCAGCGCGTCGCTCCAGGCCAGTGCGCAGTGGGCCGTGATCGACGCAGCCAATCTCGCGCAGGCGACCCAGCAAGTCAAGGCCTGGGCCGACCAGTATCAGCAAATGCGTGCCCAGATTGAAGGCATGACTGCCCATTACAAGGCGTTCACGGGCGGCCGTGGCATGGAAGCGGTATTGCCTGCACTGACGCCAGCCTTGCCAGCAGATTGGGCGCAATCGATGAGAAATCTGTCGTCACTCGCACAGCAGATCCGCCAGTCGCAGGCTGTGCTGACCCCTCAGCAGGCCGCACACATGTCCCAACAACTGCAGCAATTCCTGGCGCAGGCACAAAACCTGTCTGCAGCGAACCAAGCCATGGCCCAGACAGCATTCAACGACGCGGCCGCGCGGCAGTCGCGTTTGCAGACGCTGACTGCCACGCTGGCGAAGACTGAGGATCCCAAGGCGGCCTACGACCTGGCCAACCGAATCGCCATCGAACATGCTGCTCTGCTCAAGGACCAGAACCAGCTCGAAGCGGCTGCGAGTGCTGCTGTGGCGCAGGATCGCGCGCAGCGCCTGATGATCAGTCAGATGCGGGCAGCGTCAGCGGGTACTCAAATCCCGAAGTTTGACATGCCAGAGCTCTAAACGGGCCGCTTCCATTCATAACAGGAGAACGCGATGAAACGCCTAGCTATGATCGTCCTGCTGCTGCCCTTGGCGCTGGCGGGTTGCAAGCGCGAAGTGCCGCTCGTACCAGTAGACCGCATCTACACCGTGGAGGAGTATCTGGCTCAGCCGGAATTGCGAAAGAAGATCAGTGCCGTATGTAGTAACGATCCTGGCCGCACCGGGCAGAACCCGAACTGCATCAATGTGCAGCGCGCCGACCGTGTCGCTTCTGCCGGCAGGAGCTCAGGCATGCCGCGCGTGGCCCCTTGAGGAGCGCGATCATGGCCGCGCCGATTACCCTTTACACAGATAGCCTCAATTACATCAACGCCGTTTGCGAAAGCTACGTTGGCGAAAACATTGCTGCTGTCGCGCGCGTCATCGGCCCCTTCGCGTTCACGATGTTGACGTTGTACGTGGCGCTGTGGGGCTTTGCCCACTACCGCGGTCTGATCAAGGAGCCGGCCAACGAGTTCATTAACCGGCTCATCACCGTGTGTGTCGTGTTTGGGATCGGGTTCAACCTCGCGAACTACAACGTCCTGATCACCAACACATTCCTCCGTGGTCCAGACGAGTTCGTAGCTGGCCTGGCCAGGTCGGGCGGGCCAGACGGCGTGGTAAGCGGGCTGGATGCGATGCTCGCACAGGGCTTCGAGCTGGGTGCACGGTTCTGGGCCAAAGCCGGAGTTCTTGACGGCGACATGGGCATGTACTTCGTGGCCCTCGCTGTGTGGTTTCTGACCATCGTCGTTACCGCGTACGGCTTCTTTCTGATGGCCCTGTCCAAGGTCGCGCTGACCGTCCTTATCGGCCTCGGCGCCCTGTTCTTTCTTGGGCTGCTGTTCCAGGCCACTGCCGGCTTCTTCAATTCCTGGATCCGGCAGCTGGCAAACTATTTCCTCATTCCTCTGCTGGTCGTGATGGTAAATCTGCTCATCATGAAGCTGTTCGCGCGTGCTGGCAGCGGCGCCGCTGCCATGACGTCGACTACCGAGGTTGCCCAGGTGTTCCCGTTCTTCGCCATGGGCCTCGTTTCCTTGTTGGCCCTTGCTTCGGTACTCACGATTGCGGCCGGCCTCGCGGGTGGTATGTCGCTGTCTTCGTTCGGCATGGGCCGCCTCACGGCAGGGTTGCTGAGGAACGGCGGCCTCAAGTTAGGGAAGGGCGGGGCTAGGCTTGGCACCCATGCAGGCAGGCCGCTGGGCCATGCTGCCAAGAAGATCGCCCGCAGTGCCTGGAATTCTTACCAGAGCCGTAAGCGCAATTCCGTTCAGCCAGCAAAAGCGAAGCCCAGGACGCTTAGCTATGAGCCGTCGCGTCCGGCCAAAAGCCAGTCCGAGACGAAATACCTTACTTACGAACCGTGAGGAACACCATGCGCAGATTACTGATCCTGCTGGCCATGGCCGGCAGCCTGGCCGGATGTGCGAATACCTTCCATGTTTGCGACGGCAAAGACCGTCGTCCCATCAATACCCCGGCCCAAGCTGAGGTGGCTCATCCAAGCTGCGGCACTGCCGCATAAGGAGAACACGATGAGAAAACAAGTTGATGCCGGCAAGCTGATCAAGGAGATGGCAGCTATTCGTGAACTGATCGAAGGCCATGCCAACGTCCAGCAGCTACTGGATCTGGCTGCCGACGAGGCAGACCGTCAGGCTCTTAACAACGAACGCTCGCGCCGACTTGCCTGGCGGGTCGCGAGTGTCTTTGGAGGTCTGACGGTCATCGCGTTTGGCATAGCATGGGGCGCAGTGCAAACGTCGATGCGGCCAGCGCCTCCGCCCGAGGTACTGGTCGTGGATAAGGCCGGCGGTGTCGTGCAGCCGCTGATCTCCTTGGCCGAATTCCAGATGTCGCCGGAAGAGGCGACCATTCGCCGAAACATCGACACCCTCGTGACCGCATGCGAAGGGTATAGCTATGAGCAGGCCGACACGCACTACTACCACTGCGCAGCATTTTTAAGCCCACAGCTGCAAGCAGAGTGGGCGCGGAAGTGGGATAAGTCCAACCCGGAGTCCCCTCCAAACAAATTCAAGAAGGAGCGCAAAGTGCGTGCCAAGGTAGGCGCGATTACCGTTCTGCGCAACGGGCTGGGTATGGCGATCGGCGCGCGCGCCGGGTTCACGCGGACGGAAACGCTGAACGGCGCTGAGGACGGCACGCCAACCACCTGGGTCGCCAACATCTCGTTCCGCTGGGTGAACCAGCCTACGAACGAACGTGATCGACGCGTCAACGACCTCGGGATGGAAGTCACCGACTATGCCTCCGATCGCGACCTGAGCGCTACCAGGCCGGCACCGGCGCCTGCGCCGGTGCGGCAGGCTTCCCATCAGACACAGTCGTCGCAAATGGCACTGGTCGTGCCAAATAGCGCCCAGGGAGTGACGCCATGAAGAAGCGACTCCTTTCTGCGCTGATAGCGCTGTCCATGGCTGCCAGTTCGCATGGCGCGCAACTGCCTGAGGCCGGGAAAAAGGACGCACGGATCCGTTTCGCCATGTATGACCCGCACGATGTAGTGACCATATATACCCGCGTCGGTCTCCTAACCCAGATTGTCTTTGACCAGGACGAAAAGATCGTGGACATGACGGGTGGTGACGTCGAGGCATGGGGCGCTGCCACTCGAAAGGCGCGTGACGGCGTATTCCTCAAGCCCACTGCAGAAGTGGCGGACGCAAACCTGCACGTCGTGACCAACAAACGTTCCTATAGCTTCGACCTGAAAGTTGCCAAGAAGGCGAAAGGCGAAGTCGCCTTCATGACCGTCTATTTCCGCTACCCGGACGCGGTGCAGGCTGCGGCGACGGTTGCCAAGGAAGCCGATCAGGTTCGCGACCTGCTCGAAGCAGCGTCGCCAGTTGCCAACCGTCGCTATTCAGTGCAGGGATCGAGCGACTTGGCGCCGATCGAGGTATGGGATGACGGCCGGACCACATTTCTGCGTTTCCGTGCCCGGTCCATGATTCCAGCCATCTATGAACCCAACGAAGACAGCACAGTGAGGCGGATCGAGAACATCAACGTCAAGGACGACGTCCTCCAGGTCCAGGGCGTGCGCCGCAAGCTTGTACTGCAGACCGGAAAAGAGGTCGCGTGCGTGTTCAATGACGACTACGACACGAATGCTCCACGTCCCATCACGAATACGGCATCGCCTCAAGTGAATCGCATTTTGAAAGGAACCGGCAAATGAACCTGCTTAAGTCCCTGTTCAAGCCCAAATATCAGGAACCGGACTCTGACGACGAAGAAAGCATCGAGGGCGAGCGTGAACTTGGCTCAGTCAATAAAGGCCTTACGCGGCAGAACAAGGTCATCAACTGGATCGTCGCCTGCGGGGCCTGCGCGCTGGCCGCGCTCTTCCTGTATAAATATTACGCAAGCGTATATGACAAGTACCGGGAGGAAAAGGCGCCTCCGAAGGATCTCGCTCGTACCGTGGCTACCACCGGCCTGCCGCCGCTGACCATGCCCGATCCCACGCCCGAGCCAGAAACGGCAGTTGCGCCGCGCGGCTCGAGCGACAAACCGCTGCCCCTACGGCAGTCTGACGGAATGACGGTTGGCGCCGGCGCAGTCTCTGACCAGCCACCAGTTAAGAGCCTGGGCGAGCTGGTGCGCGAGCGCCGCCTGAAACGAGAAGTTCGTTTTAACCTGGACGGCAATGTGAGCGCGGCCACGGCTGGCGTAACGGTCGACCACGTCGCAGCCATTGAGGCAGGTACATCGGCGGTTGAAGCTAAAGCACATGCAGAGCGGCACCCGGCCGCTCCCAACGATTCCGCATCCGCCAAGGTCGCTGATTCGCGTGCTTACCTATTGCCCGACCCGACACTGATGATGACCCGGGGGAAGCTTATCCCGTGCACGGTGATGCCGGCGATCGACACCACACTGTCCGGCATTGTCACTTGCGTCACCGGCGAGGATGCGACCGGGGCCGATAACAAAGTATCTCTGATGGACCGGGGCACAATCTGCATCGGCAAGCAGGGCGGCGGTATCACCCAAGGCCAGCGCCGGGTCGGCATTATTTGGCAGCGCTGCGAGACGCCCCAGCACGTGATGGTCCCCCTTAACTCGGACGCTGCGGATTTCCTTGGACGTCAGGGCATTCCAGGCCAAGTCGACAACCACTTCTGGGACCGCTTTGGGGCGGCGGTCGCATTAAGTCTGATTACCGACATCGGTCCTTACCTGATCGCCACCCGCCAGAGCGGAAACAACAATACGACGGTTTCCTTCCCGCCTATCACAGGGCCGAAAGATGTGATGTCCGAGGTGTTGAAAAGTACCGTCGCAATCCCGCCCACGATTACCCGGCCGCACGCTGCCCAGGTCCTCATCTATTTAGCGGGCGATGTCGACTTCCGCGGCGTTTATCAATTGGAGAGGACGGAGTGATCATGGAAGCCGAAATTCTGCCCCTCGGCGCGGATGCTTCGACGCTCGACCTGCACCTGCAGCCGATCGCCGGATACCTCGCCGATGAAGCCGTTACCGAAGTCGTGATCAACCGACCTGGTGAAGTACTGCTGGAACGACGCGACGGCTGGGAAACCATGCTGAACGATGCGCTCTCCTATAAGTGGTGTGAAGGCTTGGCCATGCTCCTGCGTAATCAGGCTAATCAGGACCTGACCGAGGGCTGGCCCCTGCTTGGCGCGCAAATCCCGGGAGGCCTGCGCGTACAGGTTGTGATCCCGCCGGCTATCGAGGCTGGGAAGATCTCATTTACCACCCGGCGCCCGATCGGGGAAGTACTGACGATGGGCGAAATCATCGACGGCGGCGCTTTTGAACGCGCCCGCTGCGAACAGTCACTGCTGCTGACCACGGAGGAACGGGCCAGGCTCGAAGCAGCGCTGCCGGACAGCGAGCGTACCATGCTCGAACTGTTCCGCTTGGGCGCCTGGGCCGCATTTTTCAAAGCCGCCGTCGAAGGTCGCAAGAACATCGTGTCATCAGGGGCAACTGGATCTGGCAAGACTACCCTCAGCAATGCGTTAGCGGCGATGATTCCTCTCGACGAGCGGATCATCACAGTCGAGGACACGCGGGAAATGCGGCTGCCGCATCCGAACCAGGTCAACCTGGAATACAAGAAGGGCGAGAACGGCGTGTCGAAGCTGAAAGCGCGTGATCTGCTTGAAGCGACCCTGCGCATGCGACCCGACCGCGTGCTGTTGGCCGAACTGCGTGGCGATGAAACGTTTTTCTTCATCCAGAACGTGCTCAATTCTGGGCATCCAGGCACGATAACCACCGTCCACGCTACCCGGGCCAAGCTCGCGTTTCGCCGCTTGGCCCTTTTGATCAAAGGCAGCGTGGAAGGAGCGGGCCTCGAGCTGGCCGATATCACCGACAACCTGTACACCCTGGTCGACATCGTGGTGCAGATGGAACGCCTGCCTGGAGGACGCCGGGTCGCTACCGAGGTGTACTACGACCCGGCTTTCGCGGCGCGTCAACTTGGATAGGAGGTCGCCATGCTCATTGCCCCGATCGACAGCCCCCGCTACAAGGCGTTAGCGTTCGGTGGATTACTGTTCGGAGGCGTGCTCGCCGCCCTTTACTTGGCGAGCTATCTGTTCTTGATTAAGCTTGCCAGTCCGTTGTTGCCGCCCACGGCGGCGACACCGATGACCGTGGTTCAGTACTGGCAGCATTACGGTACCGACCCGTACACCCGGCATTGGTTGATCGGATGTCTGGTGGCTGGCGCAGTTCCCGCGGCAGCCGGCGTGCTCTGTCTTGTTCGGCCGGTCAATCGATCACTGCATGGCGATGCTCGGTTTGCCACCCTCCGCGAAGTAGCTAATGCTGGCCTGTTCGGCGAACTCGGTATTATCTTGGGACGATGGGGACGGCGCTATCTGGTCCTCGGTCGGCAGCTGGCAGCGATCATCGTTGCGCCGCCGCGTTCAGGGAAAGGCGCCGGCCTTGTTCAGCCGAATGCTTTGTCTTGGGGCGGAAGCCTGATAGTCAACGACGTACGCCGAGAGTGTTATCGAATCACGGCCGGCTATCGTCGCCTGTTTTCCAAGGTATACCTGTTCGACCCTTTGTCGCCCAAAGGTCTGACTGCGCAATGGAATCCTATATCGATCCACTACGTGCCAGATGACCCACCGTTGCGCGTCAGCGCGCTACAGAAGCTGGCCAACCAGCTCTCGCCAGACCCTGCGTCGGGTGACCCGTTCTGGCCAGCCTCCTGCCGTGACCTGTTCCTCGGCCTCGGCCTGTATGTGATCGAGACTCCTTCACTACCGCGCACCATGGGCGAAATGGTGCGCCAGATCATGCATGGCGCGGACGACTCCGTTAGCGACCACTGGAAGCAGATCATCAGCGAGCGTGATAAGTACGGCACCCCCTTGTCCTCGACCTGTAAGAGGATGCTATATGACTTCATTGCCCTGAGTCCCCAGACCCAGTCATCGGTGCGCAAGACCTTTACAGCCAAGCTGCAACTGTGGACCAACCCGCTTATCGACGCGGCAACTAGCGGCGATTCTTTCAACTTCTACGACCTGCGTCGCAAGCGCTTGTCGATCTACCTTGGCGTCAATCCTGGTGATTTGAATCGTCTCTCGCTGCTAATGAATCTGTTTTTCACGCAGCTGCTGGACGCGAACATGGATGTGATGCCGGAAGACGATCCGACCATCAAATATGAACTGTTGCCGATTATGGATGAGTTTGCGACGTTGGGTCGCATGCCGATCATCGAGAACAGCATCCAGTTGATGGGCGGATACGGCATTCGACCGCTCCTGATTGCGCACTCAATCCCCCAGCTACGCGCCGTGTATGGTCCGGATCAGACCAAAAACATCATCGCCTGCTGTGGTGCGCGTGTCGTGTATGCCCCCAATGACAGCGAATACGCGACCGACATATCACGCGAGCTCGGAACCTTCACCGCCGAGAACATTTCGCATTCGCGCCCGGCGAGAAGTTTGCATGCTGGAAGCGTCACCAAATCCAAGGTGGCCCGGGCCCTTCTCAATCCCCAAGAAATCAAGATGATGGGCATAAATAACGAGATCGTTTTCATCGAGCACTGCCCGCCGATATTCTGCCGAAAGATCTGGTACTGGCAGCGCCTAGTCTTCGTTCGCCGTGCTAATCGGTCGCTCCCAGAGATTAGGCCGATCGAGATCACGATGCCACCACCGCCACCCCCCCTTAAGGAGAAGGAGGAGTCTCCAGGCAAGAGCAGGGCGCCTCGCGACATTACACCACAGGACGTTTTTAAGGTTGGCAAGCTGAAGCTGACCGACTTTGCGGCGGATTTTTCGAATGTCCACTTACCGAAGGGAGAACAGCTGACCAGCGAAGACCTAAAAAAGACTTTCGATTCCTTCATGACAGCAGTTGAAGCTTAGGGAGCGAAAACGTGAGCACGCAGAATGAAGACAGCAAGACGCAGCAGTCGTTGCCAGGTACCCTCGTGGAACATCCGGTATTTGATCTGGGGAAACCACCGCCAGAGGACGCATTAGCGGTTGGACCCGTTGAGGAGCCGGTCAAGTCGGAAGGGGCCACGCAAGGCATCATCGAAAAACCGCCGAAAAAGCTGGACGGGACGCAGAAGGCCCCCCGCGGTAAGGCGAGAAAGGGCCAGAGCGGGGCGCAGATGAAAGGTCTGGACCCGATTGCGCCGGTGGCCAAGCCTGCGGGCGCAAAGCGCGCTAAGACACGGCCCGCTGGGGAAGCTAAAGACCAGGCGGAGGCTGTAAGCAAGGCAAAGCGCACGGCGATCAAGAAGGCACGCAAAGTGGCTGACTCCCCAGTCCCGGCGGCGCCCATGGCCAACGACATACCTCACGCGCTCGAAAACTCAATCGAACTGAGCCCGGTGCAGCTAGTGGAGGTGGCACCGCAACATTCGGATGTACCTCCAGCAGCCGCGACGCAACGGTCTACGACCGCAGGGAAGTCCCACGCGCAGACGACTACGTTTGCGGCGCAAGATGGGAACGTAGCACGTGATACTGCGCCGTATTCGAGCTTGGGCCGGCGTTTGCGGTTTACTCTCGGCAATATAGGGAGTTGGGCCGTCAGCTGGTTATTTGTGCGGAGTAAGGAAGGCCAAGCACCGCCAGCTGCCGCGCGAGTTTCCCTAGATAAGTCTGCAGCTACGCCGGCACCTGCCAAGGATAAATCCGATGTCGTACCGGAATCCGTTGCACGGCGATTTCTCAAAGTCGAGCGCGAATATTATTTTCAAGATAGAACCCATGCATTCTCGGATCGGGGTACGAAGCTTGCCACTCGCGGCACCGAGCTCGAAGTAGTCCGTTCGCTCGTCGAGATCGCCAAGGCACGTGGATGGGACACCATAAACGTCAAGGGCACCGAAGAGTTTCGTCGCAGCGCCTGGATGGAGGCCACACAGCAAGGTTTAACCGTGGTCGGTTACAAGCCTACGCCCCTTGACTTGGCAGACTTAGCGAACCAGCCGGCAAATAACACCGTTGAGAAAGGACGAGTAGACGAAAAGAGCCGGGAGTCAAAGCAATCGAGTGCCCAGCGGCAGACCGCGCCGGTTAGTCCTGCCCGCCCAGCGGCTGCAACACAGACTGCTGAACAGGCTACGGCGCCCGAAGCGCTGCGGGCAGATGCGGAGTTGGCAGTGAAGGTTAAAGCGTTCAAGGAGAACAAGCCAGCGTTTGTCGTGAAGAAGTATCCGGATCTCGCTGCAGCGTATGGAATCGTTGCAGCTGCTAAAGCGTTCGCGGTCGACAAGCTACCTGAGTCCGCGCGTGACGATTTTGTAAATATGGCACGACGCCATATGATCGAAAAAATCGAGGCAGGGGAGAAGATTCAAGGGCCAAAAATCTATCTTGCTCCAACGAAGACTTCACGAGCGCCTGACCAAACAGCGGAAAAAGAGGGTGTCGACTTGGGGAAAGTTGGCTGAATCATCATAGTTGACGCGGCCGATAGATTCTCGATTATTTACGTGCTGCTCCCGACCGCACCTCTCTACAAAAGGATAGACGGTTATTGAACTAACCAACAAAGTAGGCGTGTATGTAGCTATACATGAGTGTTACTTAGACAAGAGCTCATGCGGCATGCGATCGTTCACCGACCGGACCTCACTGGCGCGCAGTATTCTGATGTATATATACATCAGAATACTGCGCGCCATCTAGCTCTCGCTCCTCTCGGATCCTACGCGGAATCCTGATGTATATATACATCAGGATTCCGCGTAGGAGGCAGCCTGGGCAGACAAGTTAGGGGCGAAACCAAGGCTCAGTAGATGTGGAACGCGACACATACTGAGCCATTGCCAGGAAGACCGGCAAGCAAACCGGCAGGAAGAGCGGCAGAGAAACCGGCAAAAATCGTGGGAAAACGCCTGCTGCTGTGCTTAGAAACACCTGTATAATCAGAGGCTTACGTAGGAAGCGAAAGCGGAAAGAAAAGCGGCAAAATTATGTACGATTCTCCTCACCAGTTTGAGCCCCTCATGTTGACTGACCGGCATCTCGAGGAAGTGTTGCCCGTTGCTGAGAGGGTTGTAGCGTCATCTATCGCATTGAGATCTGGAGTGCATGAGAGCACAAGAGGAGCTCTACGTGAGCTCGTGCGCCAAATGAACTCTTATTACAGTAATCGGATCGAGGGGCAAAGTACTCATCCGTATAATATCGAAAATGCGTTAAATAACGATTTTTCGCATAAGCCAGATGAGGCTAGACTGCAGCGTATTGCGAAGGCTCATATTGAAGCTGAAAAAGAGCTTGAACAATATACTCAAGTTCAATCGCCACTGACATCATCATTTCTAATCGCAGCACATCGCGCGTTATATGAGAAATTAGACCCGGTTGATCGAGTTTCCGATGATGGAGAAGTGATCATCCCTGGGGAACTACGAAATCGCGAAGTATCGGTAGGTAATCATATCCCGCCTAAAGCTGCTTCAATTCCATTATTCTTGCGACGAGTTGATGAAGTATACGGGAATGTCAGGGGATGGGAGCGCCTTTTAATTGCCGCTGCATGTGCCCACCATCGACTAGCCTGGGTCCATCCATTCTTAGACGGAAATGGTAGAGCAACGCGATTGCAAAGTCATTGCGCAATTTGGAAACTTTCTGAGGGACTTTGGTCCACAAGCCGTGGGCTGGCGCGCTCAACCGAATCATACTATACGGCATTAACGAATGCAGACTCGCATCGGCGTGGTGACTTAGATGGTCGCGGTAATTTGAGCGCATTGGGGTTGCTAGAATGGGTGAAATATTTCCTTAGTGTTTGTGATGATCAGTCAACATTCATGTCCAAGATGTTGGCACTCGATGGAATTAAACAACGTATCGAAGCGCTTATAATATTTCGCTCAACAACGGATAAGGCCATCAGGCGTGAAGCGATTCTTCCACTGATTCACGTTTTTGCTTTGGGTCCGGTGACTCGCGGTGAATTTTCGCAAATGACAGGACTTGCTGAGAGAAGCGCACGTTCTCTTATTTCAAAATTATTAACGGAGCGCCTTTTGGTGAGTGATTCTCCTTATGGCCCGGTTCGGTTTGGGCTTCCGCTGGATGCTTTGAATATGTTATTTCCGAGTCTTTACCCAGAGGTAAATTTCCCGCTGACTTAACTTGACGGTCTAAAAGATGGTTGCTAGCAAATTTAATGAGGCTAAAACTGAGATTCGGAGGATTTTTAAGGAAAATCCTTCCGATATTTTCAAACAGGTTGAGATATCGAATTTGTTAGATACTTATCGCGAGCCGTGGAGTCTACCGAAGAGTTTGACTGGACCGTCGTTCGCCAAGAGGTTGGTGGAATCTAAGATAATTCGTGAACACGTTTTTCCTTTTCCGGCTCGTAAGGAGAAACGATATGCAAAGCTAAAAGTGCCGATGCTTGAAGTGCTGCAGTCAATCAAGGCTAATTCGTACTTTACTCATGCATTTGCAATGCATACACACAAAATATCTAAACAGATAATCAATGAGGTTTATTTAAATTTCGAGCAGCCTCTACATCAGCGCAATGGAATCTTGGAGCAAAAAAATATCGATCTTGCGTTTCGAGCAAAGCCTAGGTGTACGCAAAATATTGTAGAGTGCGAGAACTACAGGTTAATTATGTTAAACGGGATGTTCACCGGAATGCTAGGTGTCGAAACTAGAACAACAAATCCAGGCTTTTCGGACGCTGCAAGTGTCCGGGTAACAGATTTAGAAAGAACCTTAATTGACATCACTGTGAGGCCGCAATATTCTGGCGGAGTTCAAAACGTCTTGGATGCATTCATCTTGGCTCGAGATTGTATCGACATAGACAAGCTATCAAGATATTTATCAGAACTGAATTATGTGTATCCTTATCACCAAGCGTTAGGATGGTATCTTAGTCAAAGCGGCTATACCGACGACCAACTCGCTTGTTTTCGCCAACGACCGCGTAATCACAGGTTTTATTTAACTCATCAAATAAAGAAGCCTGTTTTAGACGAGCACTGGAACGTCTTTTGCCCAGACTTTTTAAAATAATTTGGGCAGTGACTGAGAGGTTAATTCCCTTTCGAAAAAATGCTTTCGAGTGACGTTGGTCTCCTCTAAAAGTCGGTGCCGGAAATGCTGGGTTGCATCATAAAATACCAACATCTTGCCTAAAATTTTAGTTAACGATGCAAGTCTTTGGCCTTTAACTGTGTATACCTTGCTAGCATTTTCCAATCTCGATGGCCCGACACCAAAGCGACTTCATGAATTTGGTAACCTTGCTCAAAGAGTCGAGATATTCCTTCATGTCTGAGGTCATGAAAATGTAAATCTTGAATGCCGAGGGCGGTCTTAGCACGCGGAAAAATGGTAGTAATTGTGCGCACTTTTATGGGAAAGATTCGACTACTACCCGTCAGGTGGGAGGGGCGGGGTTGACGATTAATAATCTCGTATGCCTTACCAAGCAGCGGGACTTCTTGGTCATTTCCGATTTTCTGTCGAGGATGTTTCCGGTCTCGTATAACGATTGTTCTGTCAGCTTCGTTCAAATCGGCCCATCGAAGGCGTGTGATCTCATCAATACGCATGGCGGTCTCGATGGCAAAATAAATAATGTCACGCATTGGCAAGGTTGAGTGCTCATCAAAATAGTTACAGAGATCGTTGATCTCCTTCGAAGTAGGTCGACGAGCGCGCTCCTTGCTCCTTGTTGAGATATTCAAGTGTGCCATGTTTGAACGTGCACTTGTTAAAGGCTCAAGGCTCAACGGCAGCTTGCGGAGATCCCTCGCGGACCTAAATACATTTGCGAGGTAGGTAAGGTCAATACTAATCGTGACACCTGACGCGCCGGCTCTACGTCGGTCACGCACGAACGCCGTCAAGTAGTCAGAAGTGATGTCGGCAAGGGTCACATGTCCGTGGTCGCGCTGCCACATATTTAGGACTGCGGTTTTGTTTTTTCCAAATGGATGCGTGCTGCCGATTTCCTCAACGTACCAAGCAATGAGGTCTTTTAAGGTAAGATTCGCTAGTCCGCGAGTGTCGTTGAACTTGCGAGCATCTATCTCTGCCTCGATCTTCCGAGCCCACGCAACGGCCTGCGCCTTTGTCGGAAATGTTTCCGAAATAGACTTGTGTCCCTTGCGGCGCACTTGGGCGCGCCAGGTGTCTCCGATCTTCAGAACCGATGCCATCTGTAGCAATCCTGTAGCAGTGAGTGGAGGAGAGTGAGGTATTTTGTGGGATGTTGCGGGAACTGACTTTGTTCCCTCACAGAGGGAGAACTAGGGATTCAATGAAGTACGGAAAGCGAAAATTAAGCGTAGCACCCATGATGGACTGGACCGACCGCCACTGCCGCGTCTTCCACCGCCACATCACCCAGCACACCTGGCTGTACACCGAAATGGTCACCACCGGCGCCCTGGTCTATGGCGACGTCGAGCGCCACCTGCGCTACGACGAGAGCGAGCACCCGGTCGCCCTGCAGCTGGGCGGCAGCGACCCGCTGGATCTGGCCAAATCCGCCAAGCTGGGCGAGCAATGGGGCTATGACGAGATCAACCTGAATTGCGGCTGCCCTTCGGAGCGGGTGCAGAAGGGCGCCTTCGGCGCATGCCTGATGGGGGAGCCGCAGCTGGTGGCCGACTGCGTCAAGGCGATGCGCGACGCCGTCTCGGTCGACGTCACGGTCAAGCACCGTATCGGCATCGATTACAACGAAGACTACGCGTTCGTGCGCGACTTCATCGGCACCATCGCCGACGCTGGTTGCAAGACCTTCATCGTGCACGCCCGCAATGCCGTATTAAAAGGCCTGTCGCCCAAGGAAAACCGCGAGATTCCGCCGCTGCGCTACGAAGTGGCCTATCAGCTCAAGCGCGAGTTCCCGGACCTCGAGATCATCATCAATGGCGGCATCAAGACGGACGACGAGATCGCCCTGCACCTGCAGCACGTGGACGGCGTCATGCTGGGCCGCGAGACCTACCATAACCCCTGGGTCATGGCGACCTGGGACCGCCGGTTCTATGGCGACATGGAGGCGCCGCTCAAGTCGCGCCAGCAAGTGCTGGAAGCCATGGTCCCCTACATCGCGGAGCAATTGCGCCTGTATGGCCAATACGGCCTCAAGCTCAACAGCATCACGCGCCACATGCTGGGCATCATGACCGGCCTGCCGGGCGCGCGCGCCTTCCGTCAGCTGTTGTCCGATTCGAAGAGGCTGGCCGGAGCCGATCCGGCCCTGTTGCTGGAGGCGGCCGCCCGCATGCCGGTGGCCGCGTAGAACGGCCATTTCCCTCTGCCAAAAGGAACAATTCGGGCGCACTTCGGTGCGCCTTTTTCGTTTCTTGTCGGCAAATTGCTACATCTTGTCGCAGAATCTGCAGGGTCTGGGCCTGTAAAGCTTGCCGGACGGCAAGACTACACGCATAATTTCCCCTGCTCCCCACACGTTGAACAACATCAACACCGTTGTTGAGCTGAAACAAGTTCGGATGCTGCAGTCGATTTCGACTTTCCAGGCAGAACTTTTGATTTATCCTGTCGGAAATACTCGCAAGGATACTGGCTTGCGGAACGCGTCGCACGGCGCTCGGATCCGGGCGAATTTCGATCAATAGATACAGGGAAGAACTGGAATGGCTTTTTTGAATAACTTGAAGGTCGGTACCCGCCTGGCACTCGGTTTCGCATTGGTGCTGGTGTTGCTGATCGTGGTGACCGCGGTCGGCATCGTCCGCATGGGGCAGATCCAGGATCGCCTCGACAAGGTGGTGAGCGTCAGCAACGTGTCGACCAGCCTGGTCATCGACATGCGCAACAACGTCAGCGACCGTGTCGCTTCGCTGCGCGTGCTGACCCTGATGACCGATCCGGCCGACATGGAACCGGAAATGGTCAAGTTCAAAGAACAGACCCGCAAGTACGACGAAGCCCAGAAGAAGCTGTCGGCCCTGTTCGCAGCCCACGCCAGCGACAAGGAAAAGGCGCTGCTGACCCAGATCAAGGAATTCGAAGGCCAGGCCATGCCGGCCATCCAGAAGGCCTCGGAACTCTACCTGGCCAACAACGCAATGGACGCCACTCGCGTCATGATTCGAGAAGTGCGCCCGGTGCAGAAGAAGTGGATGGAAGCGCTGGACCAGCTGGCCGTCCAGGAAGAAAAGCAGAATGCACAGAGCAAGGCGGACGCGGAGTCGGAATTCCAGAACGCCCGTAACTTCATGATCGTCATGCTGCTGGCCGCCGTCGCCATGGGCATGGTGGCAGCTTGGCTGATCTCGCGCAGCCTGCGCCAGCAACTGGGCGGCGAGCCGGCTTATACCGCCCAGATCGCCGCCAGCATCGCCCACGGCGACCTGGCGGTCGCGATCGAGACCGATTCCTCGGACCGCGGCAGCCTGCTGGTCGAGATGAAAGAAATGCGCAACAGCCTGGTTGGCATCGTCGAGCAAGTGCGCCGCGGTACCGAAACCATCGGCACCGCCTCGCGTGAAATCGCGGCCGGCAACATCGACCTGTCCTCGCGTACCGAACTGCAGGCCAGCTCGCTGGAAAAGACCGCGTCGGCGATGGAAGAACTGACCTCGACCGTGAAGCAGAACGCCGACAACGCCCGTGAAGCGAACGCCCTGGCGGCGACCGCCTCGGACGTGGCGCGCAAGGGTGGCGAAGTGGTGTCGCAGGTGGTGGGCACGATGGGCGAGATCAACAGCTCGGCCAGCAAGATCTCGGACATCATCGGCGTGATCGACGGCATCGCCTTCCAGACCAACATCCTGGCGCTGAACGCCGCGGTGGAAGCGGCACGTGCCGGCGAGCAAGGCCGCGGCTTCGCGGTGGTGGCTTCGGAAGTGCGTAACCTGGCCCAGCGTTCGGCTGCGGCGGCGAAAGAAATCAAGACCCTGATCGGCGACTCCGTCGAGAAGGTCGAGCGCGGCAGCAAGCTGGTCGGCCAGGCTGGCGTGACGATGGACGAAGTGGTGGCGAGCGTCAAGCGCGTGACCGACATCATGAGCGAGATCGCCAACGCCAGCGCCGAGCAGAGCGCCGGTATCGAACAGGTCAACCTGTCGATCATCGAGATGGACAGCATGACCCAGCAGAACGCCGCCCTGGTCGAAGAGGCCGCTGCCGCCGCGCAGAGCCTGCAGGACCAGGCGAGCGAACTGGCCCGCGTCGTCAGCATCTTCAAGCTGACCGAGGGCGAGCAGTACCAGGCCGACACCCCGGTCGCAGCAGCACCGGCCACCAGCACCGCCGTCGTGGTGCGTCCGGCCGCCGCCAAGCGCCCGAACCCGGCCTTGAAGAAGCCTGCCGTCAAGAAGCCAGCAGCAGCGGCCTCGAGCACGCAGGAAGAAGCACCGGCTGCCAAGCCGAAGAAAGCAGCCACCGTCGCCAGCGACGAGTGGGAAGAATTCTAAGAGAGAAGAGAAGCCGGTCTTCGGACCGGCAAAGCAGTGAGACTGCCTACTAACTTAATAATTTTATTGGGGAAAACCATGAAAAACCTGACCGTGAAACTGATCGCTGCAATGACCCTGACCGCCGCCGCCGGCGTAACCTTCGCCGCCGAAGTGCCGGCATCGTTCGACCCGAAGAAGTGCGCGGTCGAATACCCGAAGGCATCGCTGATGAACGAAGAGCAGGGCACCACCTCGGCGTCGTTCCTGGTCAGCGCGGATGGCACCGTGACCGAGTCGAAGCTGGAAAAGTCGAGCGGCTTCAAGAACCTGGACAAGGCAGCCCTGAAAGGCCTGTCGTCGTGCAAGTTCAAGCCGGGCACCAAGGACGGCGCACCGGCGGCGACCTGGACCAAGGTCGACTACGCCTGGAAGCTGGACTAATCCGCTTTTCCTCCAAGCAAAACAGCCGGCGCATGCCGGCTGTTTTCATTTTTGCGCCCGGTTTCATGCATCAGTTACATTTTCGTGGCGGCATGTTTCGATTGTAAGAACTTTTTTCATTTCAACCGTGCGCGGTTGGGCTTGGCTATAGTTATTCCAACACAACCGAAAGGAGAAGGACCATGAAAAGCATTCTTGCCGCTACCGCAGCTGTCCTGATCAGCACCGCAGCTTTCGCGCCGGTCCAGGCGCAGGCCCAAGGCCGCACTGAAGTGATCGTGGTGCGCCAGGCGCCGCCTCCGATGCGCCACGAAGCCATCCCCGCCGCCCGCCGCGGCTACGAGTGGGTGCCGGGCTACTGGAGCTGGAACGGCCGCCGCTACACCTGGGAACGCGGCCACTACGAGAAAGTTCGCTCGGGCTACGTCTACCAGCAACCGGTGTGGCGCCAGGACCGTGACGGCTGGTACCTGGATCGCGGCGGCTGGGTGCGCGACCGCGGCGACCACCGCATGGCCCGCCGCGACCGCGACGGCGACGGCGTCCCGAACCGTGCCGACGCCCGTCCGAACAACCCGAACCGCTACTAAGCTTCACCAGCATCACGAAACCGCCTGCGCCGCAGGCGGTTTTTTTCGTTTACATGGGCATCGACAACGGTAGCGTTTACTTCCCTCGCCAAGGCACCTAGAATGAGTTAAACGTTTTCCAGAACCAGGAGCAGACCCATGCCGAACGGCGCCCGCAACACCCGTCCGACCCTTTCCCGTATCACCATGCTGCTGGCGCCCATGCTGGCTTTCGCCGCCGCTGCCGCCCAGGCCTGCGACGCGCCGCCGCCGGCGGTGCGCGACATCGATGCCAACCGCTATTACAGCGATGCCCGCAACTCCATCGTGGACCCGGTGCTCAAGGCGCGCAACGAGGCGGCGGTCAAGCCGGTCAACGAGTTCCTCGACGCGGTGGCGCGCAGCGCCGGCGCGTGGCAGGCCCGGCGCGATCCGCAGGATGCCGCCTGCGCCCTCGGCTGGCTGCAAGCCTGGGCGGCCCAGGACGCGCTGCTCGGCAAGATGAGCACCAACCAGTCCTGGTACACGCGCAAATGGACCTTGGGCGGCATGGCCCTGAGCTATGCGCGGGTGCAGGCCGCGGCGACGCCGCAGCAGCGCAAGACCATCGAGGACTGGTTCCGTAAACTGGCCGACGTCACCATCGCCCATGCCGACGCCAACAAGGGCGTGCGCAACAACCATTATTACTGGGAGGGGCTGGCCGTCACCGCGGTCGGCGCGGTCACGCAGGACCCGGGCTACCTGGCCTGGGGCCGCAAGGTGTTCGACCACGCGATGGGGCAGATCCAGCCGGACGGCTCGCTGCCGCACGAGATGGCGCGCGCCGCCAAGGCCCTGCATTACCACCTGTACGCGGCCGCGCCCTTGGTGTTGATGGCCTCGATCCTCGACGTCCAGCATCCGGCCCTCGACCGCCTGGTGCGCTTCGGCTTTGATGCCGTGGCCAACCCGGCCACGATCGAGCGCCTGGCCGGCAGCGCCCAGGAACGGCCATCGCGCATGCCCGGCTGGATCGCGTTCTATGACCGCCACGCGGCGCAGCCGCTCTCGACCCAGCCGCTTCCCAGCGACAACTGGGATGCGCGCATGGGGGGCGACCGCAGCCTGCCCAATCCGCTCGAGCATCCGCGGCGCGGCTAGTTTTTACCAAGCGTAAAAAAACCGGACCGGCGGCGGGCCGCGGTCCGGTGCGAAAACGCGAGAAAACGCGTGGAGAGCAAAAACAGTGAGTTGCTACTGGTAGCGGATGGTCCAGCGTACCACCAGCGGCTCGCGCATGCTGAAGGCGCCGCTGCTGCAGCGGACGATCGTGTTCATCTGGCCGTAGGGCGCGCGATACAGCTCGCTGCCGCCGGTCGGCTGCGCCGTGCAGGACGCCAGGCCGCCGACCTCGAAGGCCTGCACCGCCCCTTCCTTGAAGCGTACCGTGTTGCCTTCGACCGTGGCGCCGTTCGAGAACGAAGCGAAATCCAAGGTCAGTCTGGACACGTCGAGGGGGCCTTGCGGGATGTAGCGGTCGGTGCGCGTGATGGCGCCCGGCTGCAGCGAGTACTCGGTCTCGACGCGGATGCGTGCATCCTTGACCGGCAGGTTCTGGCCCAGTTTGGTGAGCGCATCCTGGCGATAGGTCAGCACCTGGCCGGCGCCGCGGGGCTGGGCCTGGATGTCCTTCATCCACGCGGTGGCGATCAGTTCGCTGCCGTCGGCCAGCGTGAACTTCGGCATCAGCTGCACGTTGGCCGGGCCGCTGTCGGCCACGCCCGAGATCACGTCGTAGGCGAAGGGCAGGGGGTAATACGGGCTGTTCGCATGCTGGCTCTGGCCGCCGTTGATGATCGACAGGCTGAACACGTGGCCCTTGTCGCGCCAGATCGCCAGCGCCCGGTCGTATTCGCCGCGCGCGAAGCGGGTCAGGCTGAACTTCGGACGGGTGCGCTCCAGCCAGGCGGCGAGGTCCTTGCGCGGCACCACGTCCTTCATGCCGGCCCGGTTCCACATCTCGTTGGTCGCGATCAGCTGGTGCAGCAGCGAGAAGTTCTCGCCCAGGATGCGGTGCTTGCCGCGGTAGGTGTCGGTGCGGCGGCCGCCGTTCCACATGTCGACCGAATGCATGTCCGGATTGACCCAGAACTCCATGTAGCGCTGGGCGATGCGGCTCGAGTAGGCGTAGGCGTAGTCCTTTTCTTCCGGGCTGAGGACGCCCAGGTAGGCCGCGGTCGACAGGATCTCGAGCATCGCGGTCTCGCCGTAGGGACCGAGGCTGCGGCCCATGGTGAAGCCGCTGCCGTTGGCAGTGGCGCTGTTCAGGGCCACCTCGGCCGACTTGCGCAGCAGGGCCTTGAGCTCCGGCGTTACCGGCAGGCCGGTCTCGATGAAGCGCTCGCAGATCTCGGCCGCCAGCAGGATGCTGTAGCGGTCGAAGCGGCCCTGGCCGTCGGTCTCGTCGCTGAAGCCGAATTCGCCCGAGTAGGCGGCGTAGTGCTTGAGCATCTTGTCGAGCAGGACCTCGCTGCCCGCCGCGTCTTCCCAGCCCATCAGCATGCGCAGGCGCGCGATGCTGAAGGCCACGCCGTAGTAGTTGGTGGGCAGGTTGATCAGCTCCCAGCTCGGCACGCGCACAAACGTGCGCCAGTCGAGCTTCTTGCGCAGCGCCTCCAGGGTGGCGGGACGCACGGCGCGTTCCAGCAGGCCGGCCTGCTTCAGGCGGTGCAGGGCGCCGATGTAGTAATAAATACCCCAGGTCTCGTTGTCCATGCCGATCGTGAGGTCGGCGATGTCGGCATAGTCGCGCAGCATGCCGGGCAGGCGCGGATCGTCCTTCGGCAGGTGCAGCAGCACGTCGGCCAGGCCGGTCGCGACCTTCCCGGGCAGGAACTTGTCCTTGGCCTTGAAGGATTCGCGGCCTTCCATCGTCATGCCGGCTTTTTCCTTCACCAGCTTTTGGAACAGGTAGCCGAGCTGCGGATAGGCCTGCTCGACGCTGCGCTGCAGCGGCGGCGTGACTTGTGCGGAAGCGGGGGCGGCCAGCAGCGAAGCTGCCGCCAGCAGGGGAAGGGCGTGACGCATGAAGGGTGTCTCCGGGGTTGTTAAACGTTTTCCTAAATATAGGCGAACGCTCCTGGAATGTAAAGTATTGCAGGGCAGGATTTGTGGTGGTGTTACCGGTAGGGTGGTCGGCTCGGCCGACCGCGCGTTCAACTCCGCTCGACACTGCGATTACGCCAACGCTAGTCGGACGCGCGGTCGGCGAAGCCGACCACCCTACGGATCAGGTCCGTGCTTGCGTCGACGCGCGCAGCACCAGCTGCGGCGCGACCTTGGTCAGCTTCTCGACCTGCTCGCCGCGGATCACCTGCAGCAGTTTGCTCATCGCGGTGGCGCCCATGCGTTCGCTCTGCAGGTCGACCGTGGTCAGCGCCGGCGTCACGTACTTTCCGTAGGGGATATTGTCGAAGCCGACCACCGACATGTCGCGCGGGATCGACAGTCCCAGGTTGGCCGCTTCCTTCATGAAGCCGAGCGCCATCAGGTCGTTGTAGCAGATCACCGCGTCGGGACGCTCGGCCTGCAGCACGATGGTCGAGCACATGCGCTCGCCCTCGGCCATCGAAGGAGTTTCGCCGTCGAAGATGGCCAGCGGCAGGCCGGCCGGGTCCAGGCAGTCGCGGATGCCTCCCAGGCGCTCCTCGTCGCGCCGCGACTTGGAAAAGCCGAGATAGGCGATGCGCCGGTGGCCCAGCATGCGCAGGTGCTGGGCCAGCAGGAAGGCGCCGCCCTGGTCGTCCGAGGCCACGGTGGGAATCGGCAGCTCGTTCAGCGCGCCGAAGAACACCAGCGGCTTGTCGATCTCCGCCATCCAGGCCATCTCGTGCTCGCGCAAGCGCGAGAACACGATCATGCCGTCCACGCGCCGGCTCAGGTCTTCCAGGGTGCGGCGCTCGCGGCTCGGGGTCTCCTCGGTGTCGACCAGCACCACCGAGTACTCGTGGTCGTGCGCCACCCGGTTGGCGCCCTTGAGGATGCTGCTGAAGTGGGGGTTGGTCACGTCCAGCACCGACAGCCCGATGGTGTTGGTGCGCCCGGTGATCATCGACTTGGCCAGCGGATTCGACCTGTAGCCCAGGCTGGCGATGGCCGCATCCAGCGCCGCTTCGACCTTTGGCGAGAAGCGCTGCGCACCGTTGATGTATTTCGACACGGTGGCGGTCGATACCTGGGCAGCTGCGGCGACGTCGCGGATGGTGGGAGCGGAGCTTTTCATGATCGGGTAATCGTTATTTGACTTGACATCTTATCACGCGGCTGCTGCGGCGGAACGGATGTTGGAGGTCCTGCGGCATTGACGCAACCGGGGATTCCGCTATACTTTAGTTAAACGTTTAACCCCACTCGGAGCCCATCCATGAATGAAGCGAACCCGCGCAAGCCCTTTCAACGTCTGCTGCTGACCGGCGCCGGAGGCGGCCTCGGTACGGTGCTGCGCGAGCGCATCAAGCCCTGGGCCGAGGTCGTGCGCCTGAGCGACCTGAAAGACATCGCCCCCGCCGGGCCCGGCGAGGAAGTGGTGCGCTGCGACCTGTCCGACCGCGCTGCCGTGCTGCAATTGCTCGAAGGCGTGGACGCCGTGCTGCACTTCGGCGGCGTCTCGGTCGAGCAGCCCATCGACGACATCGTCCAGGCCAACATCGTGGGCCTGCACAACCTGTACGAAGCCGTCCACAAACAAGGTGTGAAGCGCGTGATCTACGCCAGTTCCAGCCACGTGGTCGGCTTCTACCCGACCACCCAGGTGGTGGACGCCGCCGCGCCGCTGCGGCCGGACTGCATCTACGGCGTCTCGAAGTGCTTCGGCGAAGCGCTGTCGCGCTACTACTTCGACCGCTTCGGCATCGAGACCGTCTGCCTGCGCATCGGCTCCTCGTTCGAGGAACCGCGCAACGCGCGCATGATGACCACCTTCCTGGCCTACGACGACCTGGTGGAACTGGTGCGCTGCGCGCTGTTCACGCCGCGCGTCGGCCACACCATCACCTTCGGCGTATCGGACAACCCGACGCGCTGGTGGGACAACCGCCTGGCCGCCCACCTGGGCTACGAACCGCAGCGCAGTTCGCGCGAATTCGCCGACCGCTTCCCGCCGAGCGGCGCGCGTCCGCCGGCGGACGACCTGACGGCGACATACCAGGGCGGGCCGTTCGTGGTGGCGGGGCCGATTTACAAGGACTGAGTTCATCGGGGTGCCGTGCCTTGTACGGCGGTAGGATTAATAACATTGCGGCGCCTTCATCTGCATGAAGGCGCCGCATTTTTTGTAGGGTGGTCGGCTTTGCCGACCGCGCGTTCAACTAGCGGATGCTTTGTCGCTTCGCATCGACTGTCTGAACGCGCGGGCGGGGGACCCGCCCACCCTACAAAACCCGACAACCAGCACCGCTTAGAACTTCACGTCGAGACGCACGCTATAGAAGCGGAACACGTCGCGCGGCGGCACCCAGCTGTCGACCGTGATGTTCGGCGAGGTCGAGGTCGGGCCGGCGCGGAAGCTCGGGCCACTGGCGTTCGCGTTCGGGATGTAGAACTTGTCGAACAGGTTGTTGACGCGGAAGCTCAGGCGCCAGCGGTCCTTGTTCTCGCGGATCCCGAAGCCCAGGTCGGCGATGGTGTAGCCGTCGTTGACCGAGCGCGGATCGTTGTTGATGTTGGTCTGGTAGTCGCTCTGGTAGCGCACGTTGCCGTTCACGAAGAGGCGGTACGGGATCGCGCTCAGGCGCAGGTCGTAGTTGCTGCCGATGTTGGCCTTGACCTTCGGCGTGCCCGGGAAGATCCCGCCCGACAGGTCCTGGATACCGGTCGTGGCGCCTTCGCGGATCGCGAAGCAGCTGCGGTTCCAGCCGGCCAGCGAGCCGTTCTCGCCCTTGCCGGTGGTGCCGATCGCCGGATTGGTGTTGTCCTGGTAGCAGGGGCCGTTCTTCCAGTCGACGATGCTCGGACGGGTGTAGGCCAGCGAGGCGTTCACCGACCAGCCCTGGGCCAGCAGCATGTTGGCGTCGATCTCGAAGCCCTTGGTGCGGATCTTCGGAATCGAATTGAGCTGGGTGTAGATGGTCGGGTCGTTCGGCAGCACGAACGAGGTGTTCTGCTGGTAATGCTTGAAGTCGGTCTTGTACACCGTGGCCGCCACCGACAGGCGGTTATCAAACAGGTTGGCCTTGGTGCCGATCTCGATGGTGCGGCTGGTTTCGGGGTCGACCGGGAAGGCGGCCGAGGCGCGCAGGCCGCTGGTCACGTCGTAGGCCTTGCCCTTGTGGCCGGTCGCGGTCATGGCGTACATCATGAGCTCCGGCGTGATCTGCTTCTGGATGCTCAGCTTGCCGGTAGTAGCCCAGTCTTCGTTGCCGCTGCTGGAGAACACGTCCACGCCCACCGGGCCCGGCACGAAGGTCGAGCGGTCCAGCTGGTCGGTGTAGAAGTTGCGCTCGTAGTTGAAGCCCGATTCCTCCAGGTTGCGGCGCAGGCCGGCGACCATGGTCCAGGTGGGTGCGAAGTCCCAGGTGACCTGGCCGAACACGGCCTTGTTCACGTTGTAGATGTCGGTGTAGTAGTTGGTCGGACTCGAAGGCGAGTTCGATGCGCACTTGGTCGGCGCGACGCAGAAGCCGCGGATGAAGTGGCGGTCGATCTCGTTGCGCGCCCACCAGAGGCCGGCCACGTAGCGTACGTTGCTGGCGTCCGGCGAGACCAGGCGGAATTCCTGGGTCTTGGAACGGATGTCGTAGCTGCCGAACTGGTTGTTGCCGACCGTGAGCTTGGTCTCGCCGGGGCGGGCGATGGTCGGCACGTCGGTGAAGTCCTGGTCGCGCGAGTCGTTCGCCTTGTAGCGCTGGTAGGACGAGATCGACATCAGGGTCGCGTTGTTCGGCAGCGTGTACGAGAACTTCAGGCCGGTGCCGGTGGTGCGCGAAGCGATCCCGGTCGGGAAGTCGCGCCGCACCAGGCGGTTGCGCGGATTGGTCGGGTCGATCCCCGCCAGCACCTGGGAGGCCGGCAGATCCTTGTTGCCGTTCATGTAGGCGGTGTTGATGTCGACCGGGACGCGGGTCAGGTTGCCGGCGGCGGCCGAACCGGTGGTGCGGTAGAAGCCGTTCACGGCGGTGACGCCGCGGGTGTTTTCCTGCTCGTTATATTGCGGCATCAGGTCGATGTCGAGGTTCGGGATCGGCGACCAGCTGAACTTTGCCATCATGGTCTTGCCCGACGAACCGTTGACCTTCTGGCCGTTGGTCAGGTTGGTGAAGTTACCCGGCATGTCGCTCTTGTTGGCCGCGATGCGCATGCGGAAGGTGTCGGTCAGGCGTCCGCCCATCGACGCCGCCAGGCGGTATTCGTGGTCGTTGGTGTAGTAGGCGGTGCCGCGGTAGGTCATCGGGCCGGAGATCGGCTTGGTCACGATGTTGATCGCGCCGGCCACCGCCGACTTGCCGAACAGGGTGCTCTGCGGGCCTTTCAGCACCTCGACGCGGGCCACGTCGGCCAGGTCGCGGAAGGCCTGGAACTGCACCGCGATCGGAATGTCGTCCAGGATCACCGAAACGTCCGACTCGACGCCGATGCCCACCGAGACGGTGCCGATGCCGCGCATGAACAGCGCGTTATTGGCGGCGGTGGTGCCGGAGGCCTGGGTCAGCGAGGGGGTGAGGGCGATGACGTCCTCGATCTCGCGCACGTTGTTACGCTGCAGTTCTTCTTCGGAGAGCACCGAGATCGCCATCGGGACGCTCTCGAGCTTCTCGACACGCTTGTTGGCGGTGACGACCACCGACTGCAGCTTGTTCGGATCCGGCTGCGCTTCCGGGGCCGTCTCCTGCGCATACGCGGGCAGGGCCCACTGTGCGACGGCCAGTGCAACGACCGCCGCCAGTGGTTTCACCGCGATGTGGACACTTTCGATTCTGTTCTTGTTCAACGCTGTCTCCTCCGGTTTTAACAATATTTGCTTACTTCTGGCTGGCCTTCAGGCGCAGCAGTGCTTCCAAAAAGTAGTAGTCCGCATAGTTCAGCGGGACGTCGATTTCCTTCCCGGCCGGCTTGTGGCCGGTGGCGTGCTTGAGCAGGAAGCCGCCGTTCTCGCCCGGCGCCGCCAGGTACTCGGGCGAGGCGAGGCTGCGCAGCTGGCTTTCCGCAAAACCGCGGTAGCGCTGCGCCTGGTCCTTGCTTGAAAAGCGGGCCAGTTCCAGCAGGGCCGAAGCGACGATGGCGGCGGCCGAGGAATCGCGCGGCGCGTTCGGAATCGCCGCGTCGTCGAAGTCCCAGTAAGGCACCTTGTCGCTAGGGAGGCACGGGTGGTTCATGAAGAAGGCGGCGATGTCGTGGGCCTGCTGCAGGTACTCGGGCTTCTTCGTCTCGCGGTACATCATGGTGTAGCCGTACAGGCCCCAGGCCTGGCCGCGCGCCCACGACGACGCATCGGCATTGCCCTGCACCGTCTGTTTGCCGCGCACGGCGCCGGTTTGCGGGTCGTAGTCGACCAGGTGGTAGCTCGAGTGGTCGGGGCGGAAGTGGTTCTTCAGCGTGGTGTCGGCATGGATGACGGCGATCTCGCGGTAGCGCGGCTCGTTCGACGCCTGGGTCGCCCAGCTGAGGAGCTCGAGGTTCATCATGTTGTCGATGATGACGGGGAAGGCCCAGTTGGTGTTCTTCCACAGGTCCCAGGACTGGATGCTGCCGACTTTCGGATTGAAGCGCGTGACCAGGGTGGTGGCGCCGGCCAGCAGGGCGTCGCGGTAGCTCGGGTCCTTGGTCAGGCGGTAGCCGTTACCGTAGCTGGCGCCGAGCATGAAGCCGAGGTCGTGCTGGGTCTTGTCGAACTTGGCCGGCGCCATGCGGGCGGTGTAGTCCTGGGCGGCGGCGCGCCATTTCTTGTCGCCGGTGGCTTCGAACAGGTACCACAGCGAGCCGGGGAAGAAGCCGGCGGTCCAGTCCTTCACCTGGACCATCTTGACCTCGCCGTTTTCGAGCGTGCGCGGGAAGCCGGATTTCGGCTGGCTGGAGGCCAGCAGGCCGGTGTACTGCCTGGCGGCGGTGTCGATGCCGCGGCGGATCAGGTTCGACGTCGATTCCTCGTTTGGTGCGGCGTGCGCGGCGCCCGCGAACAGCAGGGCGGCGAGCAAGATACCGGTACCACGGATGGCCGAAGCAGCAGGAAAAGGATGCCGCATGTGTAGTCTCCTGGATATTTTTTTGATTGAAATGAATCGTAGTGACAAGATAAAGCAAAGTCAACAAGTTTAGGAAAACGCTTAACTAAACTGTTGCGTTGTTGTTTTCACTCGGCGTAAGCTTATGAGAGGTGTGTTGGCTTGGCCAAAAAGTGAATCGTGAACGCGTCGCGAGAAAACGTTTTGCCAGCCCGCTCCCGACAGTGGGCCCGGAACTGGGAAAAATCCAGACTTGGCAAAGATGCAGGTAACGCAGCAGGTGAAAACCTTGCCACTCACTTATGGTAGAGCATGCATTCCTGTGATATCGCTATCAATTACCTGGAGTCAGACATGAATCAGTACCCTTCCGGCGCGCCGGTCGTCACCGCCATGCGCGTGGTCCCGGTGGCCGGGCAGGACAGCATGCTGTTGAACCTGAGCGGCGCCCACGGCCCCTGGTTCACCCGCAACATCGTGGTCCTGACCGACAGCGCCGGCAACACGGGACTGGGCGAGGTCCCGGGCGGCGAGCGGATCCGCCGGACACTGGAAGAAGCGCGTCCGCTCGTGATCGGCCAGCGCCTGGGCGACTGGAACGCCATCCTGAACGCCGTGCGGCGCAGCTTTGGCGAGCGCGACGCGGGCGGGCGCGGCCTGCAGACCTTCGACCTGCGGGTGGCGATCCACGCCGTGACGGCGGTGGAATCGGCGCTGCTCGACCTGCTGGGCCAGTTCATGGGGGTGCCGGTGGCTAGCCTGCTGGGCGAGGGCGTGCAGCGCGACGCGGTGCCGGTGCTGGGTTACCTGTTCTACGTCGGCGACCGCCGGCGCACGCCGCTCGGCTATCGCGCCGAACCGGATGCCAGTGACGATTGGCGGCGCCTGCGTAACGAAGAGGCACTGACGCCCGAGGCCATCGTGCGCCTGGCCGAGGCGGCGCAGGCGCGCTACGGCTTCCAGGACTTCAAGCTCAAGGGAGGCGTGTTGGCAGGCGCCGCCGAGGTGGAGGCGGCGGTCGCGCTGCACGAACGCTTCGCGCAGGGGCGCATCACGCTCGATCCGAACGGCGCCTGGTCGCTGCAGGAAGCGGTCAAGCTATGCCGCGACAAGCACGCCGTGCTGGCCTATGCCGAGGACCCGTGCGGCGCCGAGAACGGCTACTCGGGCCGCGAGGTGCTGGCCGAGTTCCGCCGCGCCACCGGCTTGAAGACGGCCACCAACATGATCGCCACCGACTGGCGCCAGATGGCGCACGCGCTGCAGCTGCAGTCGGTCGATATCCCGCTGGCCGATCCGCATTTCTGGACCATGCAGGGCTCGGTGCGCGTGGCGCAGCTGTGCGAGATGTTCGGGCTGACCTGGGGTTCGCATTCGAACAACCACTTCGATATTTCGCTGGCCATGTTCACCCATGTCGGGGCCGCGGCGCCGGGGAGGGTGACGGCGATCGATACGCATTGGATCTGGCAGGATGGGCAGCGCTTGACCAGGCAGCCGTTGCCGATCGAGGGGGGAATGGTGCGCTTGCCGGCCAGGCCGGGACTGGGGATCGAGCTCGATGTCGGGGAACTCGAGAAGGCGCACCAGGCGTACCGGAAGCTGGGCGACGGCGCCCGCGACGATGCGGCGGCGATGCGGTTCCTCGTGCAGGGCTGGGAGTTCGACAACAAGCGCCCTTGCCTGGTGCGCTGAGCGGCGCTCGGCCTACCATCTGGCCATTATGGGGGAATCCGATGCGCGTGAGCCGCGTTTCAATTCGCCGGTAGCGAGCGGCGCGCGGCGTCGATGGCCGCTTCCGCGGCAGCGGCAATGGCCTGCATCCGTTCATTCTCCTGGGTCCACAACGATGTGAACCGGCTGTTGTTCCGGAACGGGCCGCGGTCGACCAGTTGCTCACTGGCGGACTCGACCGAGACGAGAAGCGCGTGCATATCGAGGCCCCGTAAAATTTTTTTTTCGCGCACGTGCAAGCAGGATTTGCTGTCAAGGCGTAGACCGACCTGCCGCTCCGTCAGCCACCATGAGGCAGGCCGAGGTTCTGATTCGCCGGCACGGCCACGTCGATCAGCTTCGGCCTCGGCAAGTTGAGTTCACCCATCAGCCGGACAAAGTCGGCGCGGCTGCGGTTGGCCAACCGTGCGTTATGACGCTTTTCCCACCCGATCGTCGACACCGCTTGCCCCTTGTAGTCGTGGCCCGGCCACATCAGGGTGTCGTCCGGCAGCGTGAACAGCTTGTCGTTGACGCTGTCGAACAGGGCATCCGCACTGCCGCTCTGGAAGTCGGTGCGCCCGCAACCATCAATCAGCAGCGTATCGCCTGTGAAGACGTTGCCGCGCCAGACATAGCTCATGCTGCCGGCTGTATGGCCTGGCGTATGGAGGACCCGGATTTCATCGCCAGTTCCGAAGGAGATCAGCTCGCCGTCGTTCAATTGCATCTGGGCGGGGGCGATACCGCAACCGCTCGGAACCGCAGCGACCGCGCCGGTCAGCTCGCACAGCCTGCCGGCCGAGGTGACATGATCGGCATGGGCGTGGGTCTCGAGCACGTAGCGCAGCTTCAGGCCCAGGCGCTGGAGATGCTGGAGGTCGCGTTCCCAGTGGCGCTCTACCGGGTCGATAATGACCGCTTCCTTTTCACCTGGCGCAGCCAGGATATAGGTGAAGGTGGACGAGTCAGTGTCGAACAGCTGGATCGGGTTCATGTTCATCTTGTTCTCCAAAAAATACCAGGTAATGCAATCAAGAGAGCAGGGCCTTCGCGACCATGCCGAGCGCCACCAGGGCCGACACCGCAGCGAATGCCTTTTGCAGCGCCGGGCCTGCGATCCTGGCCGCAAGCGAGCGGCCACCCAGCATTCCAGCGAGGGCGCCGCCTGCGAACGGGGTTGCAGTCAACCAATCGACGCCTCCCCGCGCCGCCGAGGTGGCCACTCCCGCGGCCGAAATGATGGCGATGACGGCCAGAGAGGTGGCGACCGCCGATTTCATCGTCAGGTCGGTGTAGCGTTGCAGGGCCGGCACCATCACGAAGCCGCCGCCAACGCCGAGCAAACCGGAGAGGAAGCCGGCAAGCGCGCCTGACAAGCCGAGCACGCGCATGCACGGGCGGGTCCAGACGAAGCGGCCGGTATCTTCCCCGCGCACGCATACGGGCTTGTCTGTCCCCCGTGCCGCCCCGCGCCCGGCAGCCTGGCGCCAGGTCCGGAACGCCACGTAGAGCAGTGTCAGGGCGAACATCACGCCCAGCCACCGTCCATCGACCTGGCGCGCCGCCCACAGTCCGGCCGGCGACAGCAACATGCCGGCCGCGGCGATCAGCAAAGCCGCGCGGTAGCGCACCAGCCCATCCCGCAGTCCCAGCATGGCGCCGAGGGCTGCCGCCATGCCGACCGCCAGCAGGCCGATCGGCCCGGCCTGGGCGACGCTCATCCCGGCGCCGAATACCAGCAGGGGGACGGCCAGGATGCCGCCGCCGGCACCGGTCAGCGCCAGGATCAGGCCGACGACGAGGCCGAGCACGGCGGCCAGCGGCAGCAGGTCCATGCTCAGGCCTTCCCGGCAGCTAGGGCGCTGCTACGCTTGAACCGCTCGATCAGCTCGAACACGCCCATGCCTGCCACCATGGCCAGCGCGAAGATCCACGGCTGGGAGCCGCCGGTCGCCAGCGACGCGAGGGCAGGGCCAGGACAGTAGCCGGCCAGGCCCCAGCCGGCGCCGAAGGCCAGCGAGCCGAGTACCAGGCGACGGTCGATCCGGGTCGCGGTTGGCAGGCGCATCGGCTCTCCAAGCAGCGAGCGTTCGCGCTTGCCGGCGATGCGGAATCCGACCAGGCCGACCATGATTGCGCCGCCCATGACGAAGGCAAGCGACGGGTCCCAGTTGCCGGCCAAGTCCAGGAAGCCGGTCACCTTTGCGGGATCGCTCATGCCTGACACGATCAGGCCGATGCCGAATACCAGTCCAACAATCAATGCCATCAGGGTGTTCATATCGATGTCCTTGTGTATCAAGTGAAGAGGTGGCGCATCGCGAAGACGGTGACGAAGCCGGCCAGCATGAAGGCGGCGGTGGCGGCCAGCGAACGCGGCGATTGCCGCGACAGGCCGCACACGCCATGCCCGCTGGTGCAGCCCGCGCCATAACGGGTGCCCAGACCGACCAGCAATCCGGCGATGATCAAGGTCGGGGTGTCGGCGGCGACCGTAACGGCAGGGAGCGCCGCGAACATCGCGTAGGCGAGGGGAGCGCCAGCCAGGCCAAGCAAGAAGGCCAGGCGCCAGCCGATGTCGCCGCGCACCGGACGCAGCAGGCCGCCGAGAATGCCGCTGATGCCTGCGATTCGGCCGTTGAGCAGCACGAATGCGGCTGCGGCGACTCCGATGATCATTCCGCCCGCGAGTGAGGTCCAGGGGGTGAAGTGGTTCCAATCGATACTCATGTCACGACTCCTTGGGTGGGAAGGCAGAACTGCTGGTACAGGACCTGCATGACCGCCAGCGCTTCCTTGCTGTCGATGCGGTAGAAAATCTGCTTGCCTTCACGGCGTGTGCTCACCAGTTTTTCTTCGCGCAGTACGCCCAGTTGTTGCGACAGCGTCGGCTGGGCAATGCCCAGCAGCGCTTCGAGGTCGCTGACGCAGTATTCGCCTTGCGTCAGCTGGCACAGCAGCATCAGGCGATCGGGGTTGCCCAGTACCTTCAGCAGAGTGCAGGCCTGCGTCGCCGCAGCCCGCATTTCGTGCAAATTGAGTGTTTGTGTGTCCGCCATGGCTTGTCTCAGTTAATCTATTGAGGAACATTATATCGACATACCATCTATATTTCAATATACTGTTCTTTTCTATTGATCCAGGAGAGCATCATGAGCATTCGTCACCTCGGCAAGGACTATGCAGTAGGACCGCAGATCACGCCGGCAGATGTCGCGCGCTTGAAGGCGCAAGGCTTTGCCACGCTAGTGTGCAACCGGCCGGACGGCGAAAGCGAGATACCTCGGCTGCGACCTATACTGCGCTTATAGATGCTGCTGCCCAACAGCGAATCGCTCATCAATACGTGCAAGGCAGAACCGCCGACCACCAAGCGCAAGTACGCCCGTCCCCCAGAGGAGAGCCGCATGATCTTTCGTCAGCTTTTCGAGCCCTTGTCCAGCACTTACACCTACCTGATCGGCTGTCAGGAGACTGGGCAAGCGGTTTTGATCGACCCGGTCATCGTCACGCTCGATCGTGACTTGAGAGAGGTTCAACGGCTTGGATTGACACTTTCGTACAGCATCGATACGCACGTCCATGCCGATCACATCACGGCCGCCCTGGAACTGAAGAAGAAGGTGGGGAGCGCGATCGCTGCGCCCGCAGCTGAACACGTTTCCTGTGCTGACGTTCAGTTGGAAGAGGGGAAACCATTCAGAGTAGGGGCAATGGACTTCCAGCCGATTCACACGCCGGGCCACACCTCTGGCCATTTCGCCTACGTGCTGCGAGATCGGGTTTTCACAGGAGACGCATTGCTCATTGAAGGTTGCGGGCGCACCGACTTCCAACAGGGTGATTCGGATGCGCTGTATCACAGCGTGCGGGGCAAACTGTTCACGCTGCCCGATGACACCTTGGTCTACCCCGCCCATGACTATCAAAATCGATGGGTATCCTCCGTCATGCAGGAGAAAAAGCGCAATCCTCGCCTCGGAGGTGAACGCACTATCGAAGAGTTCAGGGACATCATGGCTGGCCTCGATCTGCCATACCCCAAGTTCATCGACTACGCGGTGCCCGGAAATAAGCAATGTGGAGTATGCCCGGCTGACTTGCCTGCGAACCTCGGCAAGTATTGTCAGCAGATGACTGAGAGTCCCCAAGGATAGCTTGTGGTCACGAGACCACTATGAAAGACCTGCGGTCGAGGTAGCGCAACGACTGTTCGGCTTTCCAGGTCAACCAGGTTGGGTTACGAGCAGCTTACAACTGATGTGTAGCAATGCGCCAGTCGAAGAAAAACAAAAAGGGTTACAGCCATAAGCATGTAACCCTTTGTTTTTACTGCGAATTCTTGGGGTGGCTGATGGGACTCGAACCCACGACAACAGGAATCACAATCCTGGACTCTACCAACTGAGCTACAGCCACCATTGTCTTGCTTCATGTCTCGCTGTTTCCGAGACAGAACAAGATTATACAAAGGTCTTCCCGAACTGGCAAATTTAAATGTGCGTCCCCGTCGGGTACGACAGCGTCGCCCCGACGGCGGCCTCTTGCACGGGCGGATCCTGGCCGAGCAGGCTGGCAAACGCGGCCGACAGGGCGGCACCGCTGGCGCTGGTGAAACCGGCCAGGCGCGCATGCTCCCCGCCAGCCCGCAGCAGCCCCGCCGCCTCGAGCAGCCGCGCCAGCTGGCGCGCCACCGCGTCGCCAGTATCGATCAGGGTCACCTCGCCACCGGTATGGCGCCGGATCACGCGCTCGATCGAGGCCTGTACCAGCGGATAGTGGGTGCAGCCCAGCACCAGGGTATCGGCTCCTTTAGCCAGCAGCGGCCCTACGTAGCGCTCCAGCATCGCGTCCAGCGCCGGCGCGCCTGGTTCGCCGAACTCGATCTGGTCGGCCAGGCCGACGCAGGGCTGCAGCAGGAAGCGGGCGCCGGTCGATTCGACGATCTGGTCGCGCAGCAGCAGGAATTTTTCGCCGGCCAGTGTGCGTTCGGTAGCCAGCACGCCGACCGTGCCGTTGCGGGTGGCGGCCGCGCCGGGCTTCAGGCCCGGTTCGACGCCGACGATGGGCATGGCGGGATAGCGTTCGCGCAGAATGCGCACGGCGGCGACGGTGGCGGTGTTGCAGGCGACGACCAGTGCTTTTACGCCGCGCGATACCAGGAAGGCGGCGATGGAGAGGACGCGGTCGATGACGACGTCTTCCGGTTTGTCGCCGTAGGGGGCGAAGCCGGAATCGGCGAAGTAGAGCAGGTGTTCGTGCGGCAGCTGCGCCTGGATGTGGCGCAGGACCGAGAGGCCGCCGACGCCCGAGTCGAAGATACCGACGGGGGCGTCGTGGTGATCGTTGGGAGAGATCATGTGGCGGCGCGGAGGGGAGTTGGACGCGCGGTCGGCGGAGCCGACCACCCTACGTCAAGCGATAGCGACCGGGATGCCCTTCAGCGACTCGATCCTGGTCGACCATTCCTTCGGACCGGTGTTGTGCACCGAAGTACCGGTCGAATCCACGGCCACGGTCACCGGCATGTCGGTCACGTCGAATTCGTAGATCGCTTCCATGCCCAGGTCTTCGAAGCCGACCACTTTCGCGGTCTTGATCGCCTTGGAGACCAGGTAGGCCGAGCCGCCGACCGCCATCAGGTAGGCCGACTTGTGCTTCTGGATCGCTTCGATCGCCGCCGGGCCACGCTCGGCCTTGCCGATCATCGAGATCAGGCCGGTCTTCTCCAGCATCATGTCGGTGAACTTGTCCATGCGGGTCGCGGTGGTCGGGCCTGCCGGGCCGACGACTTCGTCGCCCACCGGGTCGACCGGGCCGACGTAGTAGATCACACGGTTGGTGAAGTCCACCGGCAGCTGTTCACCCTTGGCCAGCATGTCCTGGATGCGCTTGTGCGCGGCGTCGCGGCCGGTCAGCATCTTGCCGTTCAGGAGCAGGGTCTGGCCCGGCTTCCACGAGGCGACTTCTTCCTTGGTGAGGGTGTTCAGGTCGACGCGCTTCGACTTCTCGGTGTCCGGGGTCCAGTGCACTTCCGGCCAGGTGGAGAGCGCCGGCGGTTCGATGTAGGCCGGGCCCGAGCCGTCCAGCACGAAGTGGGCGTGGCGGGTGGCGGCGCAGTTCGGGATCATCGCCACCGGCTTGGAGGCCGCGTGGGTCGGGTACATGTTGATCTTCACGTCCAGCACGGTAGTGAGGCCGCCCAGGCCCTGGGCGCCGATGCCCAGCGCGTTGATCTTGTCGCACAGTTCGATACGCAGCTCTTCCAGCTTGCTCGAGGGGCCGCGCTGCTTCAGTTCGTACATGTCGATGTCTTCCATCAGCGACTCTTTCGCCATCAGCATCGCCTTTTCGGCGGTACCGCCGATGCCGATCCCCAGCATGCCCGGCGGGCACCAGCCGGCGCCCATCAGCGGCACGGTCTTGAGCACCCAGTCGACCAGCGAGTCGGACGGATTGAGCATCACGAACTTGGTCTTGTTCTCCGAGCCGCCACCTTTGGCCGCCAGTTTCACGTCGACGGTGTCGCCTTCGACCAGTTCCATGTGGACCACGGCCGGGGTGTTGTCCTTGGTGTTCTTGCGCTCGAAATGCGGGTCGGCCACGATCGAGGCGCGCAGCTTGTTGTCGGCGAAGCCGTAGGCGCGGCGCACGCCTTCGTTGACGGCGTCGGTCACGGAACCGGTGAAGCCTTCGAAGCGCACGTTCATGCCGATCTTGAGGAACACGTTGACGATGCCGGTGTCCTGGCAGATCGGACGCTTGCCCTCGGCGCACATGCGCGAGTTGGTCAGGATCTGGGCGATGGCGTCCTTTGCGGCCGGGCTTTGCTCGGTCTCATACGCGCGCGCCAGGTGCTGGATATAGTCGGCGGGATGGTAGTAGCTGATGTACTGGAGGGCTGCCGCGACCGATTCGATGAGGTCGCTCTGGGTGATGACGGTTGCCATAGGTTTCTCGATCAGGAGGAATGTGTGTTTCGTTCAGTGCTTCGAATGAGTGGTCATGACGATGCGGTCGGTGTAGGCGATGGCCATCGCCGACAGCAGGAAGGCGCCGTGGATGATGGTTTGCCACATCATCGTATCCGGATTCTTGTAGTTGGCCGCGTTGATGAAGGTTTTCAGCAGGTGGATCGACGAGATGCCGATGATCGCCATCGCCAGCTTCGTCTTGAGTACCGAAGCGTTCACGTGGGACAGCCATTCGGGCTGGTCCGGGTGGCCTTCGAGGTGCATGCGCGAGACGAAGGTCTCGTAGCCGCCGACGATGACCATGATCAGCAGGTTCGAGATCATGACCACGTCGATCAGGCCCAGCACCACCAGCATGATGGTGGTTTCGGTCAGCTTGCCCGGGCGCGGTGCGCCAGGGACGGTGACGGCGTCGAGGATGTGCTCGAGCGAGGCGGCATTGCCCATCGCCGCACCGATCAGGTCCTTGAGCTCGACCCAGAAGTGGAACACGTAGACGCACTGCGCCAGGATCAGGCCGAGGTACAGCGGCAGCTGCAGCCAGCGGCTGGCGAAGATCAGGTTGTTCAGGGGACTGAGTTTTTTTGCTTCGTTCGGGGGAATTAACTGCGCCATCGGGATACGGACTCCTGGATGCTGGACAAATACAGCCGAGCATTCTACACCCGCCGGCACGGTCTTGCGGGTTCCATCGCCGCTTTGCGGTAAGGTTGGTAGAATGGCATTCCAGCAGTGGGCGGGCCAAGAAACCCCTTGAGTGCGCGAAAGAACCGCCAGGGCAAGGCACCGAGTCGAAGACAGTACGCTAGTACGGCGAGACGAGGCAACGCAGCCATGGCGGAATTTTTCACGCACTCCATGTAAGGGCTCAGTAAGCGAGCGCCCATAAGGTGTTCGGTAAAAACCTACCAACTATGGAGACAATGATGGCCGAGAACGAGAGCAATCAAGAATTCACGCTGCAGGAAAACCGCGTGTTCCCTCCGCCGGCCGAGTTCGCCGCCAAGGCCGCGATCTCCGGCATGGAAGCCTACGAAAAGCTGTGCGCCGAGGCTGCCAGCGACTACGAGGGCTTCTGGGCCCGCCTGGCGCGTGAAAACATCGACTGGCACAAGCCATTCACCACCACCCTGGACGAATCGAACGCCCCGTTCTACAAATGGTTCGCGGACGGCCAGCTGAACGCCTCGTACAACAGCCTGGACCGCAACCTCACGAACGGCAACGCCGATAAAACCGCCATCATCTTCGAGGCGGACGACGGCACCGTCACCCGCGCCACCTACCGCGAGCTCCACGAGCGCGTCTGCAAATTTGCCAACGGCCTCAAGTCGCGCGGCATCCAGAAGGGCGACCGCGTCATCATCTACATGTCGATGTCGATCGAAGGCGTGGCCGCCATGCAGGCCTGCGCCCGCATCGGCGCCACCCACTCGGTGGTGTTCGGCGGCTTCTCCGCGAAGTCGCTGCAGGAACGCATCATCGACGCCGGCGCCGTGGCCGTCATCACCGCCGACGAGCAGCGCCGCGGCGGCAAGTCGCTGCCGCTGAAGGCCATCGTCGACGAGGCGCTGGCGCTGGGCGGCTGCGATACCATCCGCGACGTGATCGTCTACAAGCGTACCGGCGGCGACATCAACTTCCAGGAGGGCCGCGACCTCTGGCTGCACGAGCTGGTCGACAACCAGCCGGCCGAGTGCGAGCCGGAATGGGTCGACGCCGAGCACCCGCTGTTCATCCTCTACACCTCGGGCTCGACCGGCACGCCGAAGGGCGTCCAGCACTCGACCGGCGGCTTCCTGCTGTGGGCGGCGCTGACGATGAAGTGGACCTTCGACATCAAACCAAGCGACGTCTACTGGTGCACGGCCGACATCGGCTGGGTCACCGGCCACACCTACATCACCTACGGCCCCACGGCGGTCGGCGCCACCCAGGTCGTGTTCGAGGGCGTGCCGACCTTCCCGCACGCCGGCCGCTTCTGGGAAACCATCGCCAAGCACAAGGTCTCGATCTTCTATACCGCGCCGACCGCGATCCGTTCGCTCATCAAGGCGTCGGACGTGGACGAGAAGGTGCACCCGAAGAATTTCGACCTGTCCAGCCTGCGCCTGCTGGGTTCGGTCGGCGAGCCGATCAATCCGGAAGCCTGGATGTGGTACTACAAGAACGTCGGCCAGGAACGTTGCCCGATCGTCGACACCTTCTGGCAGACCGAGACCGGCGGCCACATGATCACCCCGCTGCCGGGCGCGACCCCGCTGGTGCCGGGCTCGTGCACCTTGCCGCTGCCGGGCATCATGACCGCCATCGTGGACGAATCCGGCGCCGACGTGCCGAACGGGCAGGGCGGCATCCTGGTGGTGAAACGTCCGTGGCCGTCGATGATCCGCACCATCTGGAACAACCCCGACCGCTTCCGCACCAGCTACTTCCCGGAAGAACTGGGTGGGCGCTACTACCTGGCGGGCGACGGCGCGATCCGCAACAAGGACACCGGTTACTTCACGATCACGGGCCGTATCGACGATGTGCTGAACGTGTCGGGTCACCGCATGGGTACGATGGAAATCGAATCGGCGCTGGTGGCGCACCCGATGGTCGCGGAAGCGGCGGTGGTGGGCAAGCCGGACGACACTACGGGCGAGGCGATCTGCGCCTTCGTGGTGCTCAAGCAGGCGCGTCCGAGCGGCGAGGATGCCAAGAAACTGGCGACCGAACTGCGCAACTGGGTGGCCAAGGAGATCGGTCCGATCGCCAAGCCGAAAGAGATCCGCTTCGGCGACAATCTGCCCAAGACCCGCTCCGGCAAGATCATGCGCCGCCTGCTGCGCGTGCTGGCCAAGGGCGAGAACATCACCCAGGACGTGTCGACCCTGGAAAACCCGGCCATCCTGGAGCAGTTGAAGGAAACGGCTTGATGGAGATGGCGCCCCCCTGAGCCGGCGGGTGCCTCGAGCTTGAACGGAAAACTCCGCCCCGTAGCGACAGGGCGGCGTTATTTACGTGCCGTCCGGCGTGCCGCCGAAGGCTTTCATCAGGGCTTCGCGGTCGAGGGCTTTCTTGTCCATATCGGCACCGGCGCGGCCGCGGCGGCCGGTGAACTCTTCCTCGATGTTGTCGCGGTAATAGCTCCAAGGAGAGCCGGAGCTCGACAGCTTACGCCACACTTCCGCGCCGACGGCGTCGTAGTCGATGGCGCTGCCGTCGTCGAATTCCACCCGCAGCCTGCGTTCGCGGGCGTCGTAGCCGATCGCACGCAGCTTACCGGCGTTAATCTTCTTCATTTCCATGGTGCGCTCCTGTCAGGTACCTTGGTTATTAACGGTAGCACAAGCGAAGCGTTGATAGGGTAGATCGAAATCGGCTGGCACGCAGTAGTCTATGCATTACCCTATCGTACCAATATTCGCTAACCCCAAAACCGTCGCTCCGGCGAAGGCCGGAGCCTAATTTCCCTTCCGAAGTCACACCCACGTAAATAGAGGCGCAGTTGCTAGTTTAGGAATTGGATTCCCGCCTGCGCGGGAAGTCATGGGCGCCGGTGGCGCGCATGACGGATCGAGCAGTAGCGGCTAAAGTTTCTCGAGCTGCTGCTTCGCGTAGGTCGCCTGCGACCCCGTCGGCGCCAGCTCGAGGTAGGTCTTGTACGCCCCCTTCGCCTTGTCCTTCTCCCCACCGCGCGCATACGCATCGCCCAGGTTCATGTAGGCGATGGCCCGCGACGGATCCATCTTGACCGCATTCTCGAACCAGCGCGCCGCTTCCAGGAACTTGTCCTGCTTGTAGAACACGAAGCCCAGGTTATTCGCTGCCAGCGCGAAGTTCGGCCGCAGCTTGAGCGCCTCGGTGAACTGCGCCTCCGCCTGCGCATACTGCTTCTCCTTATAGAGCAGCAGCCCCTGGTCGTTCGCCCGCTGCGCCTGCTGCCGGGCGGAGACCGGCACCGCCGCCGGCGCCACGATCTTGGTCTCGCCGCCCTGCAAGTCCTTGACCACCACCGCCGCCGCGGGCGCCGAGGCTTGCGCATCGAGCTTGTTATTCAGCGCGATCGCATCGTTCGACAGCTGGGCCGTGTTCGTATTCAGGTACTCGCTTTCTTCCGGCAGCTCGAATACGAACTCACCGCCCTCCGAGCCCGGCAGGCTGCCAAAAGCCGGCGTCTGCTGCGACACGCTCGACACCGCAGGCGCCACATAGGCCGCCAGTTCGGTGCCCGTGATCAGGCTGTCGCCATTCAGGTCGGCCTTGCCACCCAGTCCTTGCAGCAGGGTCCAGGTGAAGACCGAGTGGCCGTTCGGGCCGCCATCCGACACCAATTGATCGGTACCGCCGGCAGTCAGCATCTGGCGCCCGAGGCGCTTGGCATTATCGCGCAGGAAAGAGGCGTTGGCTGCGCCACGCGTCAGGCCGAGGCCGCTGTAGCAGGCGTCCATCACGAACAGCGCGTGCTTGGCCGGCAGGCTTTCCGCGATATTCTGGATTTCGGTCATCGGAATCGCGTCGGTTGCCAGCTTGTTCGGGTCGGCATCGACCGGCACGATGTAGCCGAGGTCGCGTCCCGAGCTGAGCTTGCGCGTCGCGCCGTGGCCGGCAAAGAAGACGAAGATGCGGTCGTTCGGCTGCAGGTTGCCGTGGGCAAGCTTGTCGTGGAAGGCGGCCAGGATATTGTTGCGGGTCGCCTGCTCATTCTTGAGCGTGATTACGCGCTCCGGCGCGAAGCCGAATTTCTGCACCAGCACCTGCCCGACACCCTCGGCATCGCGCACGGCGTACTGCAGCTGCGGCCATTTCTGGTACTTGTCGATGCCGACCACGATCGCCCAGGAATTCGCGTAGCCGGTCGCGGCGCTGCGCTGCACCGGGGCCGGCGCGGCAGCTCCCGTCACCTTGAAGCTCTCGCCATCCCAGCCCGCGAACTGGTAGCCCTCGGCGCTTAAGCGGTCGAGGATGGCGGGCAGCGCCTTGACGGTGCGCTCGTGGATGTCGTGGAACAGGATGATGCCGCGGCCTTCCTTGTCCACCGAACGCAGCACGCGGTCGGCGATGGAGGAGGGCACCGGGTCGGCCCAGTCGAGCGAATCGATGTTCCACATCACCGATTTCAGATGGGCGTTTTCGAGCGTCTGCAAGCCTTCGCGGTTGCGCGCGCCATATGGAAAGCGGAACAGCGCCGAGCGCTGCGGGTCGACCGCCTTGAGCAGCGCGTCCGTGTTCAAGATTTCGGCCTTCAGGTTGTCGCCGGTCTGTTTAGACAGCTGAGCGTGCGAGAAGCTGTGGTTGGCCAGCACGTAGCCCGACTGCTTCAGCCTGCGCATCACGTCCGCGCCACCGTTCAGCTTGGCCTTGCCCTGGGCATCGAGCGAACCGATGTTGCGGCCAACGCTGAAGAAAATCGCCGGCGCGTTGTACTGCTTGAGGATGGCGGCGATCTCTTCGCTGTAGCGGCGGTGCGGGCCGTCGTCGAAGGTCAGCACGACGGTTTTCTTCGGCAGCGTCTTGCCGAAGATCTCGCCCTCCTCCACAGCCGCCTGCACGGGCTGCGCCGGCGCGCTCGCTTCCTGCTTGGCCGGGTAGGGCAGCACCACGCCATATTCCTTGAGAATGTTCTCGCGCCGGTACAGGGTCTTCAGGTAGGCGACGTAGCCGTCCCACTTCTCGCGCTTGAGCTGGATCGAGCGCGATTCGAAACGGCCGAACACCGCGCGAATTTCCTTCTCATAGTGTCGTTCGATCTCGGCCAGCGCATCCAGGTCTTCCGAGATGCGCTTGTGCAGCTTGATCGCCGGCAGCGACGAATCCTTCGCCACCTGGCCCAGCAGCGACTGGATCAGCTCGCGAAAGGCCAGGCGGTCGGCGTCGTACAGCCCTTCGCCCTGTTCGACGTAGTCGAGCAGGGTGCCGAGGGCGTCGAAACGGGCCGGGTTGTTCGACGCAAGCACCTGGGCCAGCGCCGCATCGACCTTGCCGACGCGTTCCTGGTTTTCGTGAAAGAGCTGCTGGCCGACGCGGTTGGCTTGAAGGCGCTCGTCGCTCGACAGCGAGGCTTCGTCCTGCGTCAGTACGATGATCTTGCGGTAGGAGGCCAGCATCGACTTCATGTCGGCCGAGATGGCGCTGACATCCATGGCCGGTCCCGCGGCTGGCGCCGTGGCGGCTGGGGCGGATGGAGATTTGTTGAGGCTGACGATCCAGCTGCCGGCAGCGGCGCCGGCGGCCGCGACGGTGAAGACGACGTAATACAGGACTTTGCGTTTCACGGCGGATAGGTACTGAAGAGTTAAATTCGGGCAACAATACCACCCGCTTGATGGGGCTAGTGGAGGAAAACCTCAAAGGCGGTGGCCAAAAACGACAATGCCGCCTCGAGGGCGGCATTTTTATGCTGGCTGCGTAGCCGATGTATCAGGAAGACGACAGCACGAAGGTATTACCGTCCGGGTCGCGGAACTTGGCGAACGAACCCCAGGGCTGCACGGTCGGCGGCTCGACGAACTCGACGCCGCGCTGGCTCAGTTGGCGGTAGGTCGCCTCGACGTTATCGCAGGCGAAAGCGCCGTTGAAGAAGGTGCCGACGCGGTCTTCCTGGCCGTCCATCGTGAACAGCACGACGCGGGTGCCGGACGAAGCGATGCGCAGCTCGATCCAGCGCTTGCCCGGGCCCATGGGCTGGTCGGTGGAGATCTCGAAGCCGAGCTTCTCAGTGTAGAAGGCGAGGGCGCGGTCCTGGTCCGAGACGGGGATGCTGACGAATTTCAGTTGGGTGATCATGGCGGTCGAAGTGGTTGTTGTGGCAAGCATTATCGTGGCAGACTGGCGGCTGCATGTATTTTTAATCGCTATAGTATTCATGACTACCCGCCAGTCTTCACTCGACGCCTACGTGTTTGAGGTTTTGATGCCGGACCTCGTCGGCCACGACCGCCGTCCGGCCGCTTTTGTCGTCTACCTCTACCTGCTGCATAGCGCGGAGGCATTGGGGCGCGACCAGGTGCCGGCCAGCCTGCAGACGATCGCGGTCAAGACCGGGCTGTCGAAGTCGGCGGTGCAAGTGGCGCTGCGGCACCTGAAGCGGCGCGGACTGGTGGAAGATGACGAGGGCAGCACGCAGGTGAACCCGGTGCGGCAGGTGCTGCGGCCGTGGCGCCGGCGCTGGGCGGGTGAGGCTGCATCATGAGGCATGCAGGAACAGTCTTGTACAGAAGAGAATCCTTGCTATAATAGGCGGCTTCGTGGACACACGAGACCCCATCAGGAGAGATGGATGAGTGGTTTAAGTCGCACGCCTGGAAAGCGTGTATAGGTTCATTGCCTATCGGGGGTTCGAATCCCCCTCTCTCCGCCAAGCCTTCTAAGTGCTTGATTTTCAAAGAAAAATCAGCATTACAGGAATCGAGATTGATAGCAAATTTGGTAGCATTTTATGCTCAAGTTGCCGATCTATCTCCGTGGTTCCTCCTATTACCTCCATACTAGAATTAACGGCAAGCAAGTCAAGCGGTCGCTCGGGACAATTGACAGGCTTACGGCTATGATACGAGCTTGCCAGTTATTGAACTCGTCCCGTATGGATAACTCCAAGCTCCTGCCAGTCTCTTCAACATTGACCCTGACAGGGTTAGGAAGTATGAGATTGACCTCTCTAAAGGTGTTCTCAAGTCAGACGGGCCAGACGACCATGCCCGTATGCTTGAGGCTCTAGCACTGCTCAAACAGGCTTCTATAGCCTCGCCTGCACCCGCCCAAGTTCCACACACTCCCGAACCTCTACCGCAAGCCAAGTCCAAGAGCGGACTCAAATTACTTGACCTGATTGATAAGTTCTTTCTTATCAAGAGCCAAAGTAAGCCCGCTACTGTCGTCGCATATAAAAATGTAGCCAAAGAAACCTCTCACTTCCTCGGCAATCCATTCATCCAAGACATACAGTTGTCCGACATAACGAGACTACAAGAACACTTGTCCAAGAAGAATAGTGCTCGCACTGTAGACAATAAAATGGCTGTGCTCCGGACTCTCTTCTCCTTTGCGAAGACTCAAGGCTACTTCTTTGCCGAAAACCCCGCGAAGGACAGAAAGATACTGTCCCAAAAGGATAAGGACAAGGCTGGGTATGCTATCTTTGAGAAGTCGGAAATCAAGCAATTATTCCATTCCGATTTTATGAAAAAGGCAAAGGAAGACGACAAGGATTATTACTGGTCGCTCGTCCTTGGCCTCTATAGCGGTGCGAGGATTGGCGAGATTACGGGACTCACAAGGAAGCAGTTTAAGAAGACAGAGGAAGGAATAAACTACATTACTATCAATGACTCAAAGACTAAAGCAGGTATCCGAAAAATCCCTCTGTCTCAAAAATTTTTGATAGTGGCCTACAAGAGTTCATTGAGGGTAAAGATAGGGTTTTTAAGTATCCTGAAAAGCTCGGCAAGGGTTCGGGCAATGCAGTAGCTAAGGCACTTGGAAGAGATCGGTATTGACAGGGAAAAGCTCGTCTTTCACAGCCTCCGCAAGTTCTTGAATGACTACCTTTTAAAAGAGGGTATGTCATACGAGCCTCGTTGCCAAGTGCTGGGGCATGAGATTGAGGACACTAATGTAAGCACATACTCGGGCGAGTTCTCAGTTGACCAGTTGGCCGAAATTATGCAAAAACCTATTGCTGGCCTTCATATACTGTCAGGACTTGTAAAAACAGATTTTTCGTAATTATTCCTAAAGGGGAAGTATGCAAAAATTCGTTATAGATAACGGTAATAATAGCGATACTGTCAATGCTTGGTATCGTGTTTGCCAAGAAAAACAGATACCTTATATTGTGGTAGAAAAGCGAACCAAGTATGCTACTGTCCGGTGGGATTATATTAGTTTTTCGTCGGATAAGGATCAGCATATTGGCGATAACCAAGATAACTATCGTGAAGACCTGAAGGCGATCTTTAATAAATATAGCAATGCAAAGTCAAAATTTCGCATTGACGGCGGCGGGCTGATATATTTCTTTGATATTGAAGTATCAAAAGCTAGTGCAATGGCAGAAGAGTTTTATGATATTGCAGAAAAAATTTCTGCATAGTTAACTACGGGAGGGGAAAGTGTCGCTAACTAAAAGATATATGGAACAAGCTGAAGACGACGAAAACCGCAACAATGCAATAGAAGCATTGATTGAGTGCGACATGCTAGAGGGTGCCGCTCTGGGTATTGCTAAAAAAGTTGTGGCCGAAAACAGTTTAGACGGTCTTTCAGATAAACAAAAGTATGGCTATGAGAAGGAAGTTGCTTCGCAATTCGAAATAGCTTGCGAAGCCGAAGATTGCGGCAATATGATTTCAATGGACGAGGTTGCGGACGCGATACGAAATCAGCATTCAGGAGATGACGTTTTCTGTGTGGACTGCCAATATCAATACCGCGATAGAGGCGACGACTAATTAAAAGCCCCGTTTGGGGCTTTTTTATTGCCTGTATATCCTGTTTGACTTCGCTCAATTACAGCCTCCCAAATTGACTGTAGCCAATACAAGAGATGGCGAAATATGCAATAACAGAAGTCCTACTAACTAAAGGACTTCTATCATGGCTAATGACGCATACCTCCAAATTGACAGCATTAAAGGCGAGTCGCAGGACTCAAAGCATAAGGATTGGATAGAGGTTTCTAATGTTGAGTGGAATGTGACTCAACCGCGAGCGGGTTCCGTTTCCTCAACTGGTCACACAAATGGCAAGACCGAACTCTCCGAAATATCATTTAAAAAGCTGGCTGACCTGTCGTCGCCAATCTTGCAGCAAACTTGTGCCGCAGGCAAAACTATACCCAAAGCCAAGTTTGAGTTTATGCGGGCGGACGGCAACGGCGAGCCGATTAAATACTATACCGTAGAGCTTGATAATGTAATGATCTCCTCCGTAAGCCCGTCCAGCGGTGAGGGCGGGGTGATTACCGAACGGGTATCCCTCGCATACTCTAAAATCAAGTGGGCTTACACTCAACAGAAAGTGTCTGGCGGCTCTAGCGGCAATACCTCGGGCGGCTGGTGCTGCTCCACGAACAAAATCGCCTCGTAGGTGCCTCTATGAGGCCTGTAATCTACAACGGCGACTTAGGCGAGCTACTCGCAAAGTATCAAGGTCAGCATGCTGGACGAAATCAGGAGTGTGTAGCACTGGTGCAAGGTGTTACGAACATAGGACACACTAGCGGCTGGCAACGGGGCGAGAGGGTTGTTGACCAAAATTTTATTGTTCCTGGTACGGTGGTAGCGAACTTTAAAACCGTAGACGGAAAAGTAAAATTCCCGAACCAAAGCGGGTGGCATGTTGCAATCTTCCTTGATTTCGGCAACAAGAAACCTGAAGGCGGGTATACACATTTCTGGGTATTAGACCAGTGGAACGGCAAAGGTGTTAAGCGAAGAAACAAAAATGCCTTCTCCCCTGAACAAGCTAAGCGACTGCATATCAAGCCCTGCGACAATGCGAACGAATACTACATAGTAATGGTGAAATGAAAAAAATCCCACTGGTACTTTTAGCCCTCGTATTTAATGCGAATGCCCAAACATTGGAATGCCCCAAAGAGTCAAAGGGTGAGAAGTTAAGCGGTTATGGGGTGTTCTACGACGAACAAACAGAGCTACAAGGAGCATACAAAAAGGTCAAAGGCGGGTATCAAGTAGAGCTTCCCCTAAGTTTTAAATACTTCGTATGCGAATACGGTTCAGTTACGAAGCGGGAAGAAGTCAAACTAAACGATAACTTGTCAAGTTGCACTCTCTTTGTCAGGGAGGACAAGAAGAAGCCAAAAGATATAAAGCTAGTTTGCAAGTGAAGCACAGCCACCCTTAGCGGTGGCTTTTTTTTCGCCTGAATACCTTTTTCAAACATAGGGCTTATCCACGGCTAAAAGCTTCGGTCAATGAACAGACCACGGAAGTTTTTAGTGGTGGGTAAGCCCGAACCACTAAAATTCGATATCATTGGGTCGTTGATTTTGCCGTCATTTTTCTTATGATATGTATACAAACTCGTAAAGGAAAATGTATGAAAACAATAAAAATCAAAAGGAAGAACGGCTTTTCAATCCTGGCAATTATATTGGTGATTATTACTGTTATCGTTGCGATAGGTATCTGGGCCGGTAGTAACTCTGTAATGGCCTCGTCAATCGTGAACGACAGTTCAAGCATTAAATTAGCTTACGACAGCCTAGTAATCCAAGGAGCAAGCAATATCATATTCATGCCTAATGTCGCCTCCAATGGCTCAACCAGCAACATACTTGACCCTTTGAACGGTATAGAAACACCTCGCCCAAGTGCTAAGGCAATCAATACAGACTTAGGGGGCGATCCTACAGGGATTTGGGTTCTAAATAAGAATTTTGGCTCAATGCTTAGCCCTAGCAATCCAGACGCCGCTATCGTTTTAAGTGGTATCAAAGACAGTGTATGTAAGTCAATCAATAAGACTTTGTATGGTAGTGAGACTATACCTGAATACGGTCCTGCTTCCGGTGCTCCATACTGAATCGCCCCGGCTTTCGTGGAGGCCGGTTAGTGTGAGTCAGGCCGGGATGGCTTGACTGCTCAATTGCTTGTAATAGTTTGCCTCAGCTTCGGCTGGCGGTATATAGCCGAGTGGTTCGAGCAGGCGGTGGTGGTTGAACCAGGACACCCATTCCAGCGTGGCCAGTTCGACAGCCTCACGCGTTTTCCAGGGAGCGCGGCGGTGGATCAGTTCAGCCTTGTAGAGCCCGTTAATGGTCTCGGCCAAGGCATTGTCGTAACTGTCGCCCTTGCTACCCACAGACGGCTCGATGCCGGCTTCTGCCAGGCGCTCGCTGTACCTTATGGATACGTATTGCGACCCGCGGTCGCTATGATGGACCAGTTCGTTCCGTTCGGGCTGACGAGCGTACAGCGCCTGCTCCAGGGCGTCGAGCACGAAGTCGGTCCGCATCGAACTGCTGACGCGCCAGCCGACGATGCGCCGTGCAAACACGTCGATGACGAAGGCGACATAGACGAAACCTTGCCAAGTCGAGACGTAGGTGAAGTCCGAGACCCACAGCTGGTTCGGCCGCTGCGCCTTGAACTGGCGGTTGACGCGGTCGAGCGGGCATGGCGCCTTGGTATCGGCAACCGTCGTGCGTACGACCTTGCCGCGCATGACGCCTCGCAGCCCGGCCTTGCGCATCAGGCGCTCCACGGTGCAGCGGGCCACGTCCGTTCCCTCACGCCGCAACTGGCGCCACACCTTGTCGGCTCCGTAGACCTGCAGGTTCGCCTGCCAGACTCGCTCGATGTCGACGCTCAGCACGTCGTCGCGCTGGACACGGGCACAGCGCAATGCCGGGTTACGCTGTTGCGCCGCGTGGCGCCAGTAGCCCGACGGCGCGACCTGCATCACCTTGCAGATCGGCTCGACGCCGTAGGCATGGCGGTACTGGTCGATAAATGCCCTCACGGCTTGAAGTGGCGGCCGAGCTCCGCCTGGGCGAAAAAAGCACTCGCCAGACGCAGGATCTCGTTCGCCTTGTGCAGCTCGCGCACCTCTCGCTCGAGCGCCTTGACGCGCTCCTCTTCAGCGGTGGTCGGCCCTGGGCGCTGGCCAGTATCGCGCTCCTGCTGGCGTACCCAGCGGCGCAACGTCTCCGGCGTGCAGCCGATCTTGGCCGCGATCGACGTGATCGCTGCCCATTGCGACTCGTACTGGCTGCCGGCTTCGCTGACCATGCGCACGGCGCGCTCGACGACTTCGGGGGAATACTTGGGTTGCTTTTTCATGACTCCATTCTCTCAAACAATGGAGCCTCTACAAAATACGGGGCGATTCACATCTGCCACATGGCCTCGTCTGTGAGCGAAGGGGGGCTCGGCGAGAGCCTGGGTCTCAAGTTCTCCAAGATCAAGATGGCCTACACCCAGCAAAAGGTTGGTGGCGGCACCCTCGGTAGCACAACGGGCGGCTGGGACTTGGCCACCAACCGGGTTGCAACATGAAGCGCGCTGCCCTGTACTTCGCTTTGCTGATGGCCTGCGGCGCGGCGGCCCGGCCGCTGGGGGTGTTCCTCTGGCACCTGTCTGGCAACGACTTCGTGACACAGGTGTCGGGTGAGCCGGGCGTGGATAAGTGGCACCAAAGTCCGAATGCGGCCTACCAGCAGCGCTACGCGGAGGGTTATCAGGCTGGGGTGGTCGATGCGACCCAAGGTCGCCTCTGGTGCGCGCCTCCCGGCATGAAGCCGACGGAGGTCGACGACCGGATATGGAGCGATCTGCGCGAGCGCGCAGGCAAGATGCCAGGCAGCGCCGCCGCCGAGCTGGTGCGCTTGTACGTCGCGCGCTTCCCTTGCCCCGAAAGGAGGCAACCATGAACGTGCCTTTTGGCGTCCTTGCGAAACACTACCCGCGCAAGCGCGATGTGCCTCCGGATGTTTTGTTCCGCGAGCTTGGCTGGGACGACTTGATCGGGAACCCCAAGTATGAGAACACCTGCGCAATCCGGGTCAGTGTTGCGCTAATCCGGTCGGGGGTAACGATTCCCGGTGGCCGCATGCCGATCAAAAAGGATGGCCCGCTCAAGGGGAAATCGAACCCGGACAGGCGAAACTGTCGGCAATCCTGTCCCGGACGCCGATGCTCGGCAAACCCGAAAAGTTCAGCGGGCCGACGTTGCTCGCGGGGATTGGAAGCCGCGGTGGCATCGTTTCGTTCTTCCGCCTGACGCCCGGCCTGTACGAAGGTGGACACATCGACATTGTGTCGCCGATGCTGGGCGGGATGAGTGCTTGCGGGACTAGCTGCTACTGGGCAAGCGTCGAAACGTGGTTCTGGCCGCTGACGTAGCCGGCTAGTCCGCGCGCCCTGTGAATGAGGCGGTACAGGCTCAGCGAGCCTGCGAACTTTCTGGCTCCAATGCTTGTGTAACGATCGGCGCGCGCGACCGGTACCGCATGCCGGCATACGCCAGCAGCCCACTGCACACCAGGCACGCCGACGCAGCCGTGATCCCCAGGATCAGGGCCGCAGGCGTACAGCTCAGCAGGAACACCGCCAGCGAATACAAGTTAATCCGATGAGAAGTAGCCACTTGCTCCGCCGGCACATCCTCACGCACCAGCCCGCGGCGCATGGCCAGATAAAAATACAGCAGCTGAATCGCCAGCAGCAGCCCGACCAGCGGCAAATACACGAGCAGGGCCACCAGATTCCCATGAATCATGTAGCGCCCAAACACCGCCGCCGCAAACGGAAAGAAACAGACCAGCGACAGAAAGGCCAGCGTGCAGGACAGCAGCGCCCCGTCGATCCGGGAGACCTTGTCCTTCAACCCATGGTGCCAGACCCAGAACAGCCCCAGCAGCGCGAAACTGACGAAGTAGGCAATCACCAGCGGCGCGCTGGCCGCCACCGCCGTCGCCAGTTCGCGCGCACTCGACGGATGCTCCAGCTCCGGCACCTTCACCTCCAGCACCAATACGGTCAGCGCCACAGCAAAAATGCCATCGATTAGTGGATCGAGCCGATGGCTGGACAGGTTGAATGGACCTTTGCTCTGCATGGGGCACCTGCTGGACTAATGGAATAGTTATTGTCCGATATTAACACTTCGTCACCATGGCATTCCACCAGTTTGTTTCCCTCAGGGCCAGCAAAAGGCCAGGTTTGTCGGAACCCCGCCACCCTGCGCACTGAAGGCGTAAATATACGATGACTCTTCCATTGGATAGTGCTAAATTGATATTGTTATTTCTTATTGAAACGCCATGACGAGCGTTACTTAAAGGGGAGAACGAGGATGGACGAGCTGACTTTCGAGCAGATGAAACAGGCGAAAGAATTCTTCCACGCGACCGCGATGACGATCCCGGGCGTGCACGGCACCAGCATCGGGGTCAAGCGCGTGGGCGGCAAGCCGACCGGTGAGCTGGCGATCTGCGTCCATCTCACCCGCAAGCGGTCGCTTGCCACCATCCCGGTGTCCGAACAGATCCCGGTCGAAGTCGACGGCTTCATGACCGACGTGGTCGAGCACGCGCCGATCATCCGCTGCGAAGCCCAGTCCGAGCGGCGCGCCATGTACGAGGACAACAGCAAATACCGCCCACTGGTCGGCGGTACCAAGCTCAGTGCCGGTTACTCCTTCGGCACCCTCGGCTGCATCGTCACCAAGCCGGACGGCAGCTACCATGCGCTCACGGCGGCCCACGTGCTGGGCGAGGTCGGCACCACCGTGTACCAGCCGGCCAAGGTCAAATGCGACGAGATCGGGACCACGATCGAGGTCCAGGAATCCTCCCAGGTCGATGCCGCCATCGCCAGCCTCGATTACTACTACGACGCCGGCCTGGCCACCATCCGCGAGATCGGCGCCGTCAGCGGCACCCACGACATCGGCAAGGACGACCTGCCGTTCGCAGTTGCCAAGCGCGGTGCGTCCACCGGCCTGACCTTCGGCAGCGTAGTAGCAATCTGCTACAGCGGCCTTGCGGCCAACCTGGAGCAGTTCCAGGACATGCTGTTCGTCGACGGCCGGGGCGACGATTTCGTCGACCATGGCGACTCCGGATCGGCGATCGTGCACCAGATCGACGAAGACCACAACCTGGTGGTCGGCCTCCTGTGGGGCAAGTCGCCGGACGCCAACCGGATCGGCGTCGCCACGCCGATCGACCGGGTCACGGACAGCCTGGGCGTGCGCGTGCTCACCACGGCGGACGCGGTGCGGCCGCAGTCCGACACCCTGCTGGGCCGCTTCGAAGCCTTCCTCAGCGAGACCGAGCGCGGCAAGGCCTACTGGGATGCGTACGCCCACAACCGCATTTATTTCCGCCACATTTTCCACAACGTGCCGCGGCTGGCGGCAACATGGCGCAAGATGCCGGTGGCGGAGATGATCGAAGCCCTGCGCCAGGCCATGCTCGACCCGAACACCGTGATCCCGATGAAGTTGGGTGCGCACGAGACCGAAGAGGTGATGTGGGACCTCTACGAAGCGCTCGGCAAATTCCTGCAGCAGAACCACCAGCGCATGCTCCAGCAGCAGGCGGCATCGTTCTGCCGCCTCGTGTGCGGCAACATCGGCAACAGCTGGCGCAATGCGCTGCACGGCATCCCGATCCCGGAGAACAGCCTGAACGACTAAGCCTCGCTGCTCACAGGTCCCAGCGCGCCTCCAGCACCCAGGTGCGCTGCGAATAGGGGTGGAAGTTCCAGTACTGGTAGTTGTTCAGGTTGTCCACCCCGAACGCCAGGCTCCACCTTTTCGCCAGGCGCCAAGTAGCGCGCGCATCGACCGTGAAGTAGCGGCTCGCGCCCTGGTAGGCGAAGCCGTTCGGATCGCTGTTGTCAAGGGTCGAGAACTGCCGTCCCGAATAGCGCGCCGCCAGGGTGAAGGCCAGCCGGTCGCTGGCGCGATACGTGGCGACACCGGTCGCGCGCCAGCGCGGGATGCGCGGCTGCCACTTGCCGACGCTGGCCGGGAACTTGTCGTTGCGGGTGATCTCCGAGTCGGTCCAGGTGGCGCTCGACTGCAAGTCGAGACCACTCAGCAGCACGTCCTGCGCGCCGTAGGCCAGCTCCAGGCCGCGCGTCTCGATCCTGCCCACGTTCTGCACGTTGGTCACGTTCGGCAAGACCAGCACGTTAGTCTGCGAGTACAGCGCACTTGATGTGCGCTCGGCAAAGGCGGTCAGGCGCAGTTGGCCTTTTTCCAATTGCCGCTCGGCGCTGAGTTCACCCGTCCACGAGCGCTCGGGCGCCAGGTTCGGGTCGTTGTTGATGAGCGTTCCGCTGCCGCTGATGCCGCCCTGGTACAGCTCGGACACGGTCGGCATGCGCACCGCGCGGCCGAGCGAGGCTTTCAGCACCCAGCTAGGCGCCACCTGCCACGCCAGCGCCGCCTTGGGCGACACCCAGGTGCCGCTGCGCTCCCCGTGCACCACGGTGGTGGTGGCGTTCGAGGTGCGTCCGTCGTGCGCGTGCCAGTGTTCAAGACGCATGCCCAATACCGTCTTCCAGCCCGGCGCGAAGCGCCACGTATCCTGCGCCCACAGGGCCTGGGTCTCGCTGCGGCCACCGAAGGCCTGGTTGCGGGCGCCGGGCGTGCCGCTTATCCAGTCGGCGGTCGCGCGCTCGATGCTGGCGAGTTTATAGGCTTCGCGCTGGTAACCGAATTCGATCACGTGAGGGATGCCTTCCGGGCGCCAGATGCCCTTGGCTGCGACGGTGTTCCAGCCGGTACCCGCCATGTCCACGATCCGTCCGGCGCCGCCGTTCAGCGCAGCGGGTAGAAAGGTGGTCGGTGCGCGCAGCAGGTCCTGGCCGTAGTCGTACAGGCTTGCCGCCAGCTCCCAGTCGAACACGCCCTTGCTGTGGCGCTTGATGGACAGGCCGTGCATCAGGTGGCGCAAGGACTCGTTCGATGCATTGAAGTCGGTGGGGACGAGGGTATAGCCGCGGCCGTCGATGTCGATGCGCCCGCCGTACACCGCTTGTCCGGCCGCGTCACGCAGGTAACTGGTGGGGCGGCCTTCGGCATCGTTCCGCCACACGCCGAGCGTGTAGCTGGCGCGGATCGTGGGCGTGAGGTCGTAGGCGAGCTTCGCCTTCAGGTGGTCCTGCACCGTGCGGTACTGGGTGCCGGCGCCCAGCAGGTACCAGGCGCGGTTGCCGCGGTCCAGGCCCTGCACGGCACCCGCTACCTGCGTGCCGCCCGGCGCCGCGCCGGCGCCGAGCAGGCGCGTGGGGAAGGTGAGCGGCTGGCCCTCGTTGTCGCTGTGGTTGACGTCGACGAACCAGGACCAGCGCCCGGCGCGGTCCCCGAGCGAGACGCTGGCCTGGCGGCCCTGGTAGCGTTCGTGGGTGCCGTACAGCTCAAAAGGCTGGTGGGTGAAGCCGAACTTCGCGTGGGCCTCGAACTTGCCCGGCATGCGCGTGACGTAGTCGACCACGGCGCCGACCGAATTGCCGCCGTAGGCTGCCGAGAAGGGTCCGTACAGCACGTCCACGCGCTCGATTTCTTCGGGCGTGACCATGCCCCAGCGCGGCGCGAAGGTGGCGCCGTTGCCGAGGTAGTTGGACAGCAGGATGCCGTCCGCGTACACCATCGAGCGCGCGCTGTTGCCGGTGCCCGAGGCGCGCGTCGACAGCACGGCGTGGTTGTAGTCGCCGATGTAGCGCTTGCGCACCAGCAGGCTGGGGAGGTACTTGAGGGCGTCTTCCGAATCGGTGGCGTTGATGCTGCGTTCGATCTCCGCCTTCGTGATGCCTTCGATGGTGGTCGGGATCTGGGTCGGCAGCGAGGTCGGGCGGCTGCCGGTGATGGTGACGGTGCCCAGCTGCTTGACCGGGCCGTCCTGGGCCTGGGCGGTGGCGGCGTGCACGCCGGCCGCCAGCAGGGTGAGTGCGAGCTTCTTCATGTCGTTTCCTTGGCGCGCGACGGTGCCGGTGCGGCGGGTCGCGCGCGATTGCGGTGGTACCGGCGTGCGCCGGTGCGATGGAGGCGATCAGGCGAAGCGGGCCGGCGGCGCGCGTGACTGCGCCGGCGTCCACGCGAACTGCGGGGAAGGGGACTGGTAGTAAAGGGCGGGATAGGTATCGCGCGTGGCGGCAAGCCGCAAGGGCAGGTCAGGCGGGGAGAGTAGCGTCACCGGCGCATGGTGCGAGCAGCACAGGTCGCAGTGCGCCATGCCCTTGCCGGCAGCTGCGTTCTGGTCCGCGTCGTGGTCGGGACTGTCGGCCATGGGCATCATCACCATGCCCATGGCGGTACAGACTTCGCTCGCCATCGGCGCCTGCCGCGGAGCGAAGGCATGCGACAGCGCAGGCGCGAACAGGCTGAACACGAAGGCCACCAGGGCGATCCATGCGCGCAAGACCTGTCGTGTCGATGAGCGTGTCATGTCAACATTATAACCAGCCGATTGGGGGAGGCGCTTGCTCCTGCGGTGCGGATGTTTGATATCATTCGATAAATTCACTTCTTGCGAGGGTGCGTCCAATGCGCCATTGATGCCGCCGTCTATTTGACGGCCAGTTCTCCCACCTTCCCGCGACAGCAGGGGAGTTCCGGCATCCTTGGAGGTAAGCATGATGTACCCATTCATTGCGCTCGACTGCGCATCCTTTGCCTTTCCCGACGGCACGACCTTGCTGTCCGGCCTCACCGAGACCTTCGATACCCGCCACACCGGCCTGGTCGGCCGCAACGGCGTCGGCAAGAGCGTGCTGGCGCGCCTGCTGGCCGGCGAACTGGCGCCCTCGACCGGCCGCATCCAGCGCCTTGGTGCGGTGCGCTACCTGGCGCAGCAGGTCGGCCCTACGGGCGAAGGGTCGGTGGCCGAGCTGGCCGGCGTGCAGGACGTGCTCGCGGCCCTGGCGCGCATCGATGCCGGCAGCTGCGATCCGCTGGACTTCGATTGCGTCGGCGAGCGCTGGGACTTGCCCGCGCGCCTGCGCCACGCGCTCGACCAGGCCGGCCTGGCCCACCTCGACCCCGCCATGTCGGCCGCCAGCCTGAGCGGCGGCGAAGCGATGCGGGTCGCGCTGATGGGCGCCATGCTCCTGGATGCCGACTTCCTGATCCTGGACGAGCCGACCAACCACCTCGACGCGCCCAGCCGCCAGGCCCTGGGCGAGCAGCTGCGTGCCTGGCAAGGCGGCCTGGTCATCGTCAGCCACGACCGCGCGCTGCTGGGCCAGATGGAGCGCATCGTCGAACTCTCGCCCCAGGGTCTGCGCAGCTACGGCGGCAACTACGATTTCTATGCGCAGGCGCGCGCCGCCGAGCAGGACAGCGCCGCGCGCGCCCTGGAGCATGCGCGCCACAGCCTGCTGCGCGAAGAACGCGCCGTGCAGGAACAGCGCGAGCGCCAGCAACGGCGCCAGGCTAAAGGAGCACGCGAAGGCAAGACCGCCAACCAGGCCAGGATCCTCCTGGGACGCCAAAAGGAGCGCAGCGAGCACACGTCCGGACGACTGCAGCGGCAGCAGATCGCGGCGCGAGAAGAGGGGCGCGAACAGGTGCGCACGGCCGCACTGGCCGTGCGCGAGGACGGCGCGCCGCGCCTGCACGCGAACCGGGTCGGCGCCGATGCCGATCGCCGCGTGGTCGAACTGGAAGACGTCGAGCTGCCTCGCGTAGCGCCCGCCTTGCGCCGCATCGACCTGGTCGTCGGCGGGTGCATGCGCATCGGTATCACGGGGCCGAACGGCAGCGGCAAGTCGACCCTGCTGAAGGTCATCGCGGGCGAAGTCCCTGCGCTGGCGGGGAAGGTGGCGCGCGACCCGGCCTGCGCCTGGCTCGACCAGCGCTTGGAGCGCCTCGACCCGGCGCGCAGCACCATCGAGCAGCTGCTGGAAGTGAACCGCACCGCGCCCCAGGACCGCCTGCGGACCTACCTGGCCCAGGTCGGGCTCGATGCGCGCAGGGTAGCGCAGCCGAGCGGACAGCTGAGCGGCGGCGAACGGCTCAAGGCGGCCCTGACCTGCGCCCTGTACGCGGACCCGCCGGCGCGCCTGCTCCTGCTGGACGAGCCGGCCAACCATCTCGACCTTGCCTCGGTCGAGGCGCTGGAAGCGATGCTGGTGCAGTACACGGGTGCGCTGCTGGTGGTGTCGCACGACGCCGTCTTCCTGGAGCGCGTCAAGCTAACCCACCGGTTGGAAGCGACGCCTGCCGGCTGGCGCCTGCGATTGTTATAATCCCGGATTACCACCGCAGGACCAGGATTCGATACCCATGCGTACGCTTGTCATTTCCCCCAACTGGATCGGCGACGCCGTCATGGCGCAGCCGCTGCTGCGCCGCCTGCGGGAACGCCATCCGGACCGCCCCATCGACGTGCTGGCGCCGACCTGGGTCGCCCCGGTGTGGCAGGCGATGGTTGAGGTCGACACCGTGATCGAGTCGCCCTTCAAGCACGGCTCGCTGCAGTGGAAGGAGCGCAAGGCCTTCGCCAAGATGCTCAAGGAGCGCGGCTATTCTGACTCCTACGTGCTGCCCAATACGCTCAAGTTCGCCCTGATCCCCTGGCTGGCCGGTATCAAGCGCCGCGTCGGCTACAAGGGCGAGATGCGCTATGGCCTGGTCAACGTGATGCACCACGACGACAAGGCCGCGCCGCGCCCGATGGCGCAGTTCTATGCCGCGTTGGCCGACGCACCCGTGCGCGACCTGCCGCGTCCTGCAACGCTGCCCGAGCCGAAGATGTTCGTCGAACCGAGCAAGGCCGACGCGGCCGTCGCGCGCCTGGCGCTACCTGCCGGCACCTATGTGGCCTTCGCGCCCGGCGCCGAGTTCGGCCCCGCCAAACGCTGGCCGGCGGCCTATTTTGCCGAGCTGGCGCAGACCATCCGCGCCAAGCGGCCGGACGCGCAGATCCTGCTGCTCGGTTCCCCCAAGGACCGCGCCGTCTGCGACGAGATCACGGCGCTGGTGCCGGAAGCGCACAACCTGGCCGGTTCGACGTCGCTGAGCGAAGCGATCGCGCTGATCGCGCGCGCGGCCGTGGTGGTCACCAACGACTCGGGCCTGATGCACATCGGCGCCGCGCTGGGCCGTCCGGTGGTGGCGATCTACGGTCCCACCGATCCGCGCCATACGCCGCCCCTGTCGGAATTGGCCAAGGTGTTATGGCTGCACATCGAGTGCTCGCCCTGCCAGCAGCGCGAGTGCCCGCTGGGCCATCAGAACTGCATGAAACAGATCCTGCCCGCCGACGTGTGGCAACCGCTGCAGCCGGTGCTGGCCGCGGCCTGAATATGAATTCGAAACGAGGTACAAAATGATACTGGTCACTGGCGCAGCAGGCTTCATCGGAGCCAACCTGGTGCACGCGCTTTCGAAGCGCAAGCCGTTCAGCGTGTTCGCCGTCGATAACATGTCGCGTCCGGACAAGTTCCTGAACATCGTCGACGCCGAAGTGGCGGACTACGCGGACAAGGAAGACTTCCTGGTGCGCCTGAAGGCCGGCGAATTCGACGGCAGGTTCACGGCCGTGCTGCACCAGGGCGCCTGCTCCAACACCATGGAGCTTGATGGCCGCTACATGATGCGGAATAACTACGAGTACACGATCGCGCTGTTCGAGTTCTGCCAGCGCGAGCGCATCCCCTTCATCTACGCGTCCTCGGCCGCGGTGTACGGCGCCGGCACTGTGTTCAAGGAAGAGCGCCAGTACGAGCGTCCGCTCAACGTCTACGGCTACTCGAAATTCCTGTTCGACCAGTACATGCGCCGCTACTGGCAGCAGCACGGCATGAGCAAACCCAGCCAGGTGGTCGGCCTGCGCTACTTCAACGTATACGGACCGCTGGAAGGGCACAAGGGTACGATGGCCTCGGTCCCGTTCCACCAGTTTTACCAGTTCCGGAACGAGGGCAAGGTCAAGCTGTTCGGCGCCAATGACGGCTACGAGGCCGGTACCCAGATGCGCGACTTCATCTACGTGGAAGACGTGGTCAAAGTGAACCTGTTCTTCCTCGACCACCCGGACCAGCGCGGCATTTTCAATCTCGGCACCGGCCGCGCCCAGCCCTTCAACGACCTGGCCGTGGCTACCGTCAACGCCCTGGCCAACGAAGGCAAGCCGGCGCTCACGCTGCAGCAGATCGTCGAGCAGGGCCTGCTCGAGTACCTGCCGTTCCCGGACAAACTGAAGGGCAAGTACCAGAGCTTCACCCAGGCCGACGTCACGGCACTGCGCGCGGCCGGCTACACCGAGCCCTTTACCGACGTGGCGACCGGGGTCGCCAACTACATGCAGTACCTGAAGTCGCTGTAAGCCGCCCATCGGTTTTGCTCATGATTCAGGCCCATCCATAAGATGGGCTGATGAATCTGCCCGTCCCGGGGGCGCGCCGCATTCACGCGCCGCCCCGGGAGACCGTCGTGTAGACTGCAATAACGTAGTTTTCTGACAACGCTGACGCAGTTTTCCAGGGCATGAACGCAAACCTCACCGGACACCTGTCCCCGGACGATCCCGATTTGTCGCCGACCACGCGCGCGATGCTGGGCGTGCGCGCCCAGGTGCTGCAGGCCTGGATGCTCGAGGTGCGCGGCACCGTGCCGCAGGCGAAGGAACTGCCGCTGCCGATCCTGGAGAATACGCTGCCGGCCTATTTCGACACGCTGGCGGCCATGCTGACGCCGCACTACTCGTCGCGCATCGTGACCGATCTTGGCGCACTCGCCAGCGAGCATGGCGGCGAGCGTGCGCGCATGACGATGTACGACGCCACCGCCCTGATCCACGAGCTGCAGATCTTCCGCGACGTGCTGTTGCGCGAACTGGAACAGCACGGGGTGGCGCTCGAGGACGGGCAGCGCAGCATGCTGTCCGCCCACATCGATGCCACCATCCGCGAAAGCGCCAACGCCTTCATCGTGGTGCAGGCGGCGCTGCGCGAACAGTTCGTGGCATCGATGGCGCACGACCTGCGCACCCCGCTGTCGACCGCCCAGATGGCGGCCGAGATGATCAACCACACCTCGAATGAGCCGTCGGTACGGCGCTTCGCCGAGAAGATCGTGACCAGCACACAGCGCATCGACGGCATGACGCGCGAACTGCTCGACCGCATCGCCTTCTGCAAGACCGGGGCGGTGCAGCTCACTCTCGTGGACATGGACATGGCGAAGCTGATGCATGAAGTGGCGCAGTGGGCCGAGAGCTTCCACGCCGTGGCGCTCGAACTGGAGGCGGAGGCGGTGCAGGGCTGGTGGTGCGAAGAGGCGATCCGGCGCGCGGTCGAGAACCTGGTCAACAACGCGATCAAGTACGGCGCGCGTGAACCGGCGATCCGCCTGACCTTGAGCACCACGCAGGAGCGGGTGCAGGTCATGGTGCACAACCGCGGCGCCCCGATCGCCCCCGAGGACAGCGAGAGCATCTTCCAGCTCTACCGCCGCGCCGGCAGCCGCCATCCGGGCAGCGGCTGGGGCGTGGGCCTGCCCTATGTGCGGAGGGTGGCCGAGGCCCACGGCGGCAGCGTGCTGATGTCCAGCTCCGCGGAAGACGGCACCGCCTTCGTGATCGACTTGCCGCGCGACGCGCGGCCGTTTGCCGGGGCGCCTACCGCGGCTTGACACCACCTGTGCCTGCTTGCAAACGTAGGGTGGTCGGCTTCGCCGACCGCGCGTCCAACCGGTGCGGGCTTTGCGGCAGTGCTAGCGCTGGCCGAACGCGCGGTCGGCAGAGCCGACCACCCTACGCGTTTCAGGCCGAGCGTTTGGTCATGGTGCCGTGCCCGCCCACTGGTTCCGTCTCGAAGCGCTCGCCGAAACCGGCGATCAGGGGCCGGCCTTTTGCGATGGCCGCCTGCACCGCCGGCAGCGACAGCGAGGCCTTGTGGCTGGCCTGGCTGTCCCAGGTCTCGGTAACCCACAGCGCGTCCGCATCCGCCTTGTCCTTGGCGATGCCGTAGCTCAGGCAGCCCGGCATCGCCGCCGTCCCGTCGAGCAGGATGGCGATGAGGGCGTCGCGCTGGCCCGGCTGGGCGTGTATCTTTCCGATCAATCCGTACATGGGGGCGGTCTCCTTGTTCTGCGGGCTAGTATGGGCACGCGCGGCCAGGGGCAGGGCGGCCAGTGCGGCACAAGCGCTGCGGCGGGTGATGGTCATGGCGGATCCCTGTGAAATGAAGGGCAAGTATAGGACGCGCGGACGGCGGCCGGCAACCGGGTATGGCCGCGGTATGTATGTGGGCGCACTATGCCGGAGTATGATGCAGGATTGCCAACCCGACGAACCATGGACCACCCGATGCGCCTTTCCCGTCTTGCCCTTGCTTCCAGCCTTGTTTTGTCCGGCGCCGCCCTGGCGCAGGGCGTTCCCGCCATCTCCGAGCCGGTGCTGCGCGGCCACCTGGCCTTCTTGGCCGACGACCTGCTCGAAGGCCGCGGCACCGGCCAGCGCGGCGGCGACCTCGCGGTGCGCTACCTCGAGACCCAGGCCGCCATCATCGGCCTGAAGCCCGCCTATCCCGGCGCAAAGGATGGCGGCTACCGCCAGAAGGTCGTGATCGAGGGCACCCGCCTGCTCCCCGGCAGCGCGGTCAGTTTCGAGGCGGGCGGCAAGCGTTTCAAGCCCGAGATCGGCAAGGACATCGTGTTCGGCACCGCCAGCGGCCGCACCGAACTGGCCTTCGATGCGCCGCTGCTGTTCGTCGGCTACGGCGTGTCCGCCCCCGACGAGAACTGGGACGACTACAAGGGCGTCGACGTGAAGGGCAAGATCCTGGTCATGATGGTCAACGATCCCCAACCTACGGCGGAAGAACCGAACCGCTTCGCCGGCAAGGCCTATACCTGGTACGGGCGCTGGCTGTACAAGTTCGAGGAAGCGGTGCGCAAGGGCGCAGCCGGGGCGCTGCTGATCCACACCCTGCCGTCTTCGTCCTACCCGTGGAGCGTGCCGGCCAACGGCTTCGGGCACGAGCGCTTCCACCTGGCCGGGCCGGGCAACCCGGTCGAAGGCTGGCTGCACGAGGACACCGCGCGCGAACTGTTCGCGGCCGGCGGCTTCGACCTCGACCAACTGCGCGCCCAGGCCGAGCGGCGCGACTTCCGCCCGGTCGACCTGAAGGTGGCGGCCCAGGTCACGCTCAAGTCCGCGATCCGCAGCGTCGAGCAGTACAACGTGGTCGGCATCGTGCCGGGCACCGACCCCAAGTTGAAGGCGCAGGCGGTGGTGTATTCCTCGCACTGGGACCACCTCGGCATGGACGAGGGCGCGGGCCGTGACGGGAAGGACCGGATCTACAACGGCGCCATCGACAACGCCTCGGGCACCGCGGCGCTGCTGGCGATGGCGCAGGAGGCGGCCAGAAAGCCGGCGCGCCGCACCCAGGTCTTCCTGTGGCCGGCGGCCGAGGAGCAGGGCCTGCTGGGCAGCGCCGCCTACGTGAAGGACCCGGTGGTGCCGCTGGCGCAGACGGCGGCCGACCTCAATCTCGACAGCCTGAACTTCGTCGGCGTCACGCGCGACATCGGGGTGCCGGGCGCCGAGCGCAGCACCCTGTACGACACCGCGGCCACGGTCGCGAAACGCATGGGATTGACACTGGCGCCGGGCATTCCCGACCTGTCGGGCTCCTACTTCCGCGCCGACCACTTCAATTTCGCCAAGGCGGGCGTGCCGGCCTTTAACGTCGGCTCGGCCGTGTTCTCGGGCGACGGCCACTTCGAGTTCGCCCACGACCACGCAAGCGCGAGCCGGAAGATGGTGGGCTTCAAGAAGGACTATCACCAGGTGAGCGACGAGTACGATCCGGCCTGGAACCTGGCCGGCATGGTGCAGCAGGCCCAGTTCACCTTGAACCTGGGGTATGCGGTGGCGAATGCCCCCGCGATGCCGAGCTGGAAGAAGGGCGACCCGTTCGGCAGCGTCAAGCGCTAGGCTCGGCCTCGGCGCCCGCCAGGATCTTTTCGAGCGCGGCCATGTCCACCGGCTTGACCAGGTGGTGGTCGAAGCCGGCCGCCGTGCTGTTGCGGCGGTCCTGGTCCTGCCCGTAGCCGGTCACGGCGACCAGGATCGCCGGCGCCGTCGCCGGGTCGCTGCGCAGGCGCCGCGCCAGCTCGTAGCCGTCCATGCCCGGCAGGCCGATGTCGAGCAGGCAGACGTCGGGCGCGAAGGCGCCGGCGTGCGCCAGCGCCGTGTGCGGATCGTGCTCGACCCGCACCGCGTGGCCGGCGGCGCCCACGACCATCGCCAGTACCTGCGCCGCGTCGACGTTGTCGTCCACCACCAGCACCTTCAGGCGTCCGCCCGGCGCGGACGTGTTCGACGCCTCGCCGGCGTCGCCGGCGCGCTCGGCGCAGCGCGGCAGGCGCACCGTGAAGGTGGTGCCCATGCCCTGGCCGCTGCTGGCCACGCTCACGCTGCCGCCATGCAGCTCGACCAGGCTGCGCACCAGCGCCAGGCCGATGCCCAGCCCGCCCAGCGAGCGGTCCGGCGTGCGCTCGCCCTGCACGAACATGTCGAAGGCGCGTTCCAGTTCCGCCGGCAGCATGCCGATGCCGTTGTCCACGACTTCCAGCTGCACCGCATCCTGTCCGGCGCCGACCGTCACGTCGATGCGCCCGCCGCGGTCGGTGAACTTGGCGGCGTTGTGCAGCAGGTTGCCGACCACCTGCACCAGGCGCTTGCGGTCGCCCAGCACGAAGCAGGGCTGGGGCAGCAGGTGCACGTTCAAGGTGTGGCCCTTGTCGCGCACCAGCGCCTGCACCTGCTCGACGGCGTCGCGCACCACGCCGTTGATGTCGATGCGCTCCTTGGTGAGCACCACCAGCCCGCGCGTGACGCGCGAGACGTCGAGCAGGTCGTCCACCAGCCCGGCCATGTGGCGCACCTGGCGCGCGATGATGGCGCTGATCTGGCGGGTGCGCGCCGGGTCCAGGCCGTCCTGGCCGAGCAGCTGGGCGCCGGAGGAGATCGGCGCCAGCGGATTGCGCAGCTCGTGCGCCAGCATCGCCAGGAATTCGTTCTTGCGCTGGTCGGCCTGGCGCAGGGCCTCCTCGGCGCGTACGCGCTCGGTGATGTCCTGCATCGAACCGCGCAGCGCCGTCACGCGCCCGCTCGAGTCGTGCACGCTCTCGCAGCGGTAGTCGAGCCAGATGCGGTGACCGTCCGCGTGGAAGGCCTGCAGCAGCAGCTTGCCGCTGCCGCCCATGCGCACCAGTTCTCCCGTCAGGCGCTGCACCTGCAGCCAGGACTCCTCGGCCAGCAGTGTGCCGCGTTGCTCGCCGAAGGGCGGCACCGGGCGCCCGAAGATGTGCGGGACCGAATCGGAGACCTCGATCGCCGGACTGTCCAGGTTCCAGTGCCAGGTGCCGAAGCGCGCCAGCATGTGGGTCTCGCGCAGCGCCGACTCCTTGGCCGCCAGCTGGCGCGAACGCTCGGACAGCAGCGCGGCCGCGTCGCCGATGGCTTCCGCCACGTCGGCCACTTCGCGCACGTGCAGCTCGGGCAGCGGCGGCGGACTGGCGCCGCGTCCCAGCGCCAGGGCCTGGCCGCTCAGGGCCTGCACCGAGCGCGCCAGGCGCCCGCCGATCAGCCAGGCCAGGCACAGGCCGATCGCGAACAGGCCGGCCGCGACCCCGGACATCAGGGCCAGCTGCTCCAGCCGCGCCGCGCGCAGGCTCTCGACCGGGACGCCGATCGCCACGCCCCAGCCGCTGAAGGGCGAACGCGAGAACGACGTCAAGAGGGGCTTGCCTTCGCGCGAGCGCGAATCGATGGTGCCTTCGGTGGCGCGCTGCGCGGCCGCGCGCAGCAGCGGATTGACCGGCTGGCCGACCGAGCTGGCACGGTTGATGTTGCGGTAGATGATGGTTCCCTGGCGGTCGAACAGCGAGGCCACCGCGCCATCCGGCACCGATTGCGGCGTCAGGATGCCGGTGAAGTCTTCCGAGGCCATGCCGATGCTCAGCACGTAGCGCAGCGCGCCACCGATGCGCACCGGTACGTCGACGCTGACCGTGGGGCGCTTGCGCACGGCGGAGATGAACACGTCGGATACCGCGGCCTCGCCGCTGGCGAACACCCGTTCCAGGTAGGGCGACGGTTCGCGCGGGAGCGCGGCGCCGTAATCGCGCGCGGTGTTCAGCAGCTGCTGGCCGTGGCGGTCGCGCAGCACCACCGTCATGTCGCCGCCGGCCAGTGCCAGCGCCTCGCGCGCCTGGCGGTGCACGCGCGCGAAGTCGCCGGCCGCGAGGGCGTCGATGGTGGACAGGGTCTGGGCGATCGACAGGCCCTGGCGCAGCTTGTTGTCGGCGCTGTGCACCAGCGCGCGCACCATCTGCAGGCTGTTCTTGTCGCTCTCGGCGCGCGCCTTCTGGTACTGGTTGACGAACACGATGGCGGCGCCGAGCACGCCGGGCAGCAGCGTGGCCAGCACCAGCCAGAGCAGGTAGGCGCGCAGCGGCCTGCGCACGGTGGAGGAATCGGGGGGCGTCACGTTGGCCTGGTCGACGGTAAGCACGGCATGATTCTACGTGACAATGGGACCGGACACCGGACTATCGGGTGGGCCGCAGCAGAGCGCATTCGAGCGCCGCCAACCAGAAAAGAACGAACGACCGTGCCTTAAGTTTTCAGGGCGTTAAGAGAGATGGGTAGCTCATCTATACAAGCGTTGTAGGGGCGCCATAAGTTTGCACCATCCTGGAAAAAAACTGCCGGGTTTTGCCATTTCTCCATCGAGCTTGCACCGCTTTTGTCCTAATGTGTCTTGCGCTGCGGAAATTGTGTTCCGTGCGAAAGTTACTGAACGCATAAAAAGAATGGAAATCATGAGCAACCAAGACAACGAAGTGCTGTCGTTCCGGCTGGCGAAAGAGGAATACGCCATCAGCATCCTGAAGGTGCAGGAAATCCGCGGCTACGAAGAACCGACCCTGCTGCCGAGCGCGCCGGCCTGCATCAAGGGGATCATGAACCTGCGCGGCTCGATCGTGCCGATCGTCGACATGCGCATCTTGTTCAGGCTGGGTGAACCGACCTACGACCAGTTCACCGTCGTCATCGTCCTCAACATCAAGAACCACGTGATCGGCATGGTCGTGGACAGCGTCTCGGACGTGGTCACCCTGACCGACGAACAGGTGCGCCCGGCGCCCGAGATGGGCACGACCGCCGACGGCGACTACATCACGGGCCTGGGCACGGTCGGGGAACGCATGCTGATCCTGCTCGACATCGACCGCTTGATGAGTTCCGAGCAGCTCGGCCTCATCAAGGAAGTACAGAAAGCCGCCTGAAGAATGACCGGGCGGAGTCCCGACAAGCAAAAAGACAACATCATGAAACTGAATAACCTGAATATCGGAACGCGCCTGGGCTTCGGCTTCGGCATCATCTGCCTCATCCTCGTCGGCATGATCGCGACCAGCAACGTCATGCTGGGCCAGGTCAACGACGGCACCGCGGAAATCGTCAACAACCGCATGCCCAAGATCGCGGCGAGCAACGACATGATCAACGAGATCAACAACATCGCCATCGCGCTGCGCAACATGATGCTCACCGCAGAGCAGGCCGACCGCCAGAAGCAGGTCGAGGTGATCCAGGCTTCGCGCAAGAAGATGGAGCAAATCCTGGCCGAGATGGACAAGACGCTCAAGAATCCGAAGGCGCGCGACCTGCTGGGCGAGATGAGCACCCAGACTGCTTCCTACACCGCCGGCCAGGAAGCGCTGATGAAGCACATCAAGGAAGGCCGCGACGAGGAGGCGCGCCAGTACCTGGCCGAGTCCTTGCGTCCGCTGCTGGCCAAACTGAAGAAGGCGGTCACCGACCAGACCGCGCTGCAGACCGCAATCAGCAGCGAGAAGGCGGCCGAGGCCGAGCAGACCTACCGGAGTACCGTGCGCCTGATGTGGGCGCTGGGCGTCGTGGCGCTGGGCATCGCGGCCTCGATCGGCTGGTGGATCACCCGTTCGATCACCCGTCCGGTGCAGCGCGCGCTGGAAGTAGCGAACACCGTCGCCGCCGGCGACCTCACCAGCCACATCGAAGTGACCACCCGCGACGAAGCCGGCCTGCTGCTGCAAGCCCTGAAGACGATGAACGAAAGCCTGGCGCGCACCGTCGGCACCGTGCGCACGGGCACCGACACCATCACGGTGGCCGCGTCGGAAGTGGCGGCCGGCAGCCAGGACCTGTCGAGCCGCACCGAGCAGCAGGCCTCCTCGCTGGAAGAAACCGCGTCCTCGATGGAAGAGCTGACCTCCACCGTCAAGCAGAACGCCGACAACGCACGCCAGGCCAACGTGCTGGCCGAGGCGGCGTCGCAGGTAGCCCAGCGCGGCGGCGCCGTCATCGAACAGGTGGTCGGCACCATGTCCGAGATCGACGCCTCGGCCGGCAAGATCAGCGACATCATCGGTGTCATCGACGGCATCGCCTTCCAGACCAACATCCTGGCGCTGAACGCGGCCGTCGAAGCGGCCCGTGCGGGCGAGCAGGGCCGGGGCTTTGCCGTGGTGGCGACCGAGGTGCGCAATTTGGCGCAGCGTTCGGCAGCGGCCGCCAAGGAGATCAAGGCCCTGATCAACGATTCGACCGACAAGGTCGAAAGCGGCACCAAACTGGTGGCCGAGGCCGGCGCCACGATGCAGGAAATCGTCGACAGCGTGCGCCGCGTGACCGATATCATGGGTGAGATCAGCTCGGCCAGCCAGGAGCAGACCGCGGGCATCGAGCAGATCAACCAGGCCGTGGTCGAGATGGACCACGTGACCCAGCAGAACGCCGCGCTGGTGGAAGAAGCAGCCGCCGCGGCTGAGGCGATGAAGGAACAGGCGGCGACCCTCGCGGCCGCGATGGCGACCTTCCGCATCGCCGGCAACGAGCATGCGGCGCGGGTGCCGGAAGCGGTGCGCGCGCCGCAACGTGCGCTGAAGGCCCTGGCCGCATAAGGTAGAAGCAAGGGCGAAAAAAAACGGCAAGCCGCAAGGCTTGCCGTTTTGCTTTGGGCGCCGGTCTTAGAACGAGTGGCGCACGCCCACGTTGAACACCGACGGATCGGCGCCCAGCGCGGTGGCCGGCGGAGCGAAGGTGCCGCCGGCCGAGGCCAGGCCGAACACGCCGCGGGCATTGTTGCGCACGCGCCCGTAGGAGCTGTACAGGTTGGTGCGCTTGGACAGGGTGTAGCTGTAGGCCAGCGAGAAGCCGTTGCCCTTGGCGCCGGTTTCCAGCTTTTGCTGGTGCACCGAGGCGTAGAACTTGTTCGGGCCGGAGGTGAACACGCCGCCCACGGTGGTGTACTTGAACTCGTTGTTCGCGCCTTCCGGGTCGGCTTCCATGTAGGCCGCGCGGAAGTCGAAGGCGCCCGCGGTGAAGCCGGCGCCGAAGGTCCATTCCTTGTCGTCGCCGGTGGCCAGGCGCTCGGTCTGCTGGTAGCCGGCGCCCAGGTAGAGCGGGCCGTTCTTGTATTCGACGGCGGCGCCCACCAGGCTGCCCGACGGATTGCTGGTCTGGCGCTCGCCGGCGCTGTAGGCGGCCAGGAAGGTCAGGCCGCCGGCGATCGGGTCGCTCTTGTAGTTCACCGAGTTCGACAGGCGGCGGGTCAGGCGGCCGGTGCCGAAGCCGGTCAGGGTCGAGCCGTAGAAGCCGTGGCCCAGCGGGTCGGCCGACTGCGCCACCGCGGCGATCGGGCCGTATTCGCGGCCGATCGTGATGGTGCCGAAGGAGCCCTGCAGGCCGACCACGGCGCGACGCTGGAAGGTGCCGGCGGCATCGCCCGCGCCGGTGTCGAGGGCGACGCCGGCTTCGATGTTGAAGAGCGCCTTCAGGCCGTTGCCCAGGTCTTCGGTGCCGCGAAAGCCGATGCGGCTAGTGGACTGGGTGCCCGAGCTGATCACGGTGCGGCTGTCTTCACCCGGCGCGTCGGTGTCTTCGATACCGATCGAGGCGTCGGCGATGCCGTAGATCTGGACGCTCGTCTGGGCATGGGCTGCCAGCGGCAGGATGGATAACAGGGCGATGGCGAGGCTCTTCTTTTTCATTACTCAATCTCCGGTGGGGTGAATGGGGTTTCCGAACGCCGTTCTCGTTGTCGCTGGACAAGACACGTGCTGTTGCAAAAAGCTTACCTTACCAGTGCAGTGGAAATGATGCCACGAAACATTAGCTCTTTGCTTATTCGCTTTCCGAGAAGCATGTGCGCGTAGCCAAAAAGCCGCACGATCCAGATCAAACTACGTGGTTCTACGGATGAGCTTGTTGTAATTACGTAACGAAACCGCTCCGCTTTTCGACCCAGGACCGCGTGCGCGTCCCACTTTCGGCCCATGTTAGGATCGGCGCTCACGGCTCATCGCGGCCCCCTTTACCTGTGAGGACAAGAACAACGTGCGCACCGGAATCACGCAAGCGCCCTTCGGCCGGCTGCCTGGCGGCGAACCTGTCACCCAGTTCACGCTCGCCAACGCGGGCGGCATGGTGGCGAAGATCATCGACTTCGGCGGCATCATCACCGAACTGCACGCGCCGGACCGCGCCGGCCGGCTGGCCGACGTGGTGCTGGGCTTCGACACGCTCGCGCCCTACCGGGGCGACAGCCCATACTTTGGCGCGCTGATCGGCCGCTACGGCAACCGCATTGCCCGCGGCAGGTTCACGCTCGACGCCCAGGAATTCGTCCTGCCGACCAACAACGGCAACAACCACCTGCACGGCGGCGCGCCCGGTTTCGACAAGGTCCTGTGGCAGGCCAGCGTCGACGGCGACAGCCTACAGCTCGTGTACCGCAGCCGCGACGGCGAGCAGGGCTACCCGGGTAATCTCGAAGCCACCGTCACCTACCGCCTCACCGACGACAACGAACTGGTGGTGCTGTTCCAGGCCGTGACCGACCGCGCCACGCCCGTGAACCTGACCCAGCACAGCTACTTCAACCTGGCGGCCGAGGGCGACATCCTCGGCCACCTGCTGGAGATCGACGCCGACGCCTTCGTTGCCATCGACGCCGAATCGATTCCCCTCGGCGAACTGGCGCCTGTCGCGGGCACGCCCTTCGACTTCCGCACGCCCCACGCCATCGGCGCGCGCGTCCTGGAAGCCGACACCCAGCTGCGCAACGGCGGGGGTTACGATCACTGCTTTGCCCTTAACAAGCACGGCAAAACGATGACGCGCGCGGCGCGGGTGGTCGAACCGCGCTCGGGCCGGGTGCTGGAACTGTTCACCGAGGAGCCGGGCGTGCAGTTCTACAGCGGGAACTTCCTCGACGGCTCGCTGCAGGGCAAGGGACGGAGCTACGTCTACCGCAGCGGCTTCTGCCTGGAGCCCCAGCATTTCCCGGATTCGCCCAACCAGCCGCAGTTCCCGAACGTGATCCTGCGTCCCGGCGAGACTTACCGGACCGAGTCGCGCTTCCGCTTTTCGGTCGCGCCCTGAAGCCAGTATCGGACGTGCATTACCGGACGTTGCCTATCGGGCGCGGCCCATCCGCATAGCTCGCTATAATCGGCCGATTTACAAGAAAATTGACGGCCAGACAACAAAGCACGGCGACGGGTGGCCCATGCCCGCGACCGGCGGTCGTGCGGAATCGAACCGGGGCTATCCTGATGAGTATTGACAGTCTCTCCTTCCTGCCCGAGTGCGGCACGGCGCCGGCCGCGCCATGCGCTCCCGCATTGCAACCCGATCCCTGGCCCGAAGGCATGGGCTGGATCGCCGACCTCATCGCCGGCTCCTGCTTCCCGATGGCGGTCCTGTGGGGCCCCGAGCTGCGCCTGTTCTACAACGAGGCCTATGCCGAGCTGCTAGGTAGCAAGCACCCGGCGGCCCGCGGCCAGCCTTACCCGCAGGTGCGCCCGGAGCTGTGGCCGCGCCTGCAGCCCTACGTGATGGAAGCGCTGGCCGGCCGTCCCGCGCAGATCGAGAATGCGCCGGCCGACTTCTACCGCAACGGCAAGCTGGAACGCCGCTTCTTCACGTCCTCGATCACCCCGGTGCGCCACGACGGCGCCGTGGTCGGCGTCTACTTCGTGCACACCGACACGACTTCGCGCGTGCTGGCCGAGCACCGCCATGCCTTCCACCTGAAGCTGAGCGATACCCTGCGCGGCCTGGTCGATGCCGTCGACGTGATGGCGGCGGCCAGCCGCCTGACCGGCGACTACCTGGGTGTGGGGCGGGTCGGCTACGGCGAGGTCGATGCGGCCGGCAAGACGGTCAGCGTGGAGCGCGACTGGACCAATGGCCGCATGGCCAGCCTGTCCGGCATCACCCGCGCGCTCGCCAGCTTCGGTCCGGCCGTCGTCGACGCCTTGCAGGACGGGCGCACCCTGCGCCTGGACGACATTGGGTGCGACGAGCGCGCCGCGCCCTACGCGGCCGGCTATGCCAGCATCGGGGCGCGCGCGATGGTGATCGTGCCGCTCGTCGAAGAGGGCAGGCTGGCCGCGCTGTTCTACCTGCACGAAGGGCGGCCGCGCCACTGGAGCGACCAGGAAGTCGCGCTGGCCGAGGACGTGGCGCGCCATACCCGCGAAGTGGTGCGGCGCGCGCGCGTGGAGGAATCGCTGCGCGACGAGAAGCGGGTGCTGGAGATGGTCAACCGCACCGGCCAGGCGCTGGCCTCGACCCTCGACCTGTCCACGCTGCTGCAGGCGATCACCGACGCCGGCACCGAGCTGGCCGGCGCCCGCTTCGGCGCCTTCTTCTACCACGCCGAGGACGAGAGCGGCGAGGGATTGCAGCTGTACACGCTGTCGGGCGTCGCGCGCGCCGACATGGAGCGCCTCGGCAAGCCGCGCGCCACCGAGGTGTTCCGCCCCACCTTCGACGGCGAAGGACCGGTGCGCAGCGACGACATCACGCGCGATCCGCGCTACGCGGCGCACGGCTCGGGGGGCATGCCGCCCGGGCACCTGGCGATCCGCAGCTACCTGGCGGTGCCGGTGGTCTCGCGCGCGGGACGGGTGCTGGGCGGACTGTTGTTCGGCCATCCGGAGCCGGGCGTGTTCACCGAGCGCACCGAGCGCATTCTGGCCGGGGTGGCGGCGCAGGCGGCGATCGCGATGGACAACGCGCGCCTGTACGAGGTGGCGCAGAAGTCGGCGCTGGAACGCGACGCGCTGCTGCAGAGCGAGCGCGCGGCGCGGGTCGAGGCCGAGCGCCTCAGCCACACCAAGGACGAGTTCCTGGCGATGCTGGCGCACGAGCTGCGCAATCCGCTGGCGCCGATCAGCAGCTCGGCCAGCCTGCTGTCGATGCAGTTCCGCGACGAGCCGCGCATCCGCCAGACCAGCACCATCATCAGCCGCCAGGTGCGGCACATGAGCCGCCTGATCGACGACCTGCTGGACGTCTCGCGCGTCACGCGCGGCCTGGTCAAGCTGCAGCCGGGCGTGGTCGACTTCCGCGACATCGTCACCGGCGCGCTCGACCAGGCGCGCCCGCTCGTCGCCGAGAAGGAGCACCAGGTGACGCTGGCGCTGCCGCCGGCGCCCGTGTGGGTGCGCGGCGACCAGACCCGCCTGGTGCAGAGCGTGGCCAACATCCTCAACAACGCCGCCAAGTACACGCCGAAAGGGGGCCTGATCCGGCTGGCCCTGACGGGTGACGACGGCGGGATGCAGCTGATGGTCAGCGACAACGGTTCCGGCATGCCGCCCGAACTGCTGCCCAACGTGTTCGACCTGTTCACCCAGGGCGCGCGCACGCTGGCGCGCTCGCAGGGCGGGCTCGGACTCGGCCTGACCCTGGTCAAGCGCCTGGTCGAACTGCACGGGGGCGAGGTCAGCGCCCACAGCGAAGGCGTGGGCCTGGGCTCCAGCTTCACCCTGCGCCTGCCCTGCGTCGAGGCGCCGCGCCCGTCCGCGTCCGGCGCGGCGGACGCGGACGGGCAGGGCGCCCAAGCTGCGCTGCTCGACCGGCCACTGCGCCTGGTGCTGGTGGACGACAATGCCGACGCCGCCGACAGCCTGTCCACCTTGCTGAGCGTGCAGGGCTACCACACGGCGGTCGAATACGATGCCCGCTCGGCCCTGCGACGCGCGCGCGCCGAGCGGCCGGACGCGATGCTGGTCGACATCGGCCTGCCCGACATCGACGGCTACCACCTGGCCGAGCAGCTGCGCGCGATGCCCGAGACCCGCGACACGGTGCTGGTGGCGATCACCGGCTACGGCCAGGCCAGGGACCGGGAGCGCGCCATCGCGGCCGGCTTCGCCCACCACCTGGTCAAGCCGGTCGACATGACGGCGCTTGGGCGGGTGCTGGAATCGGTGGCGGCGCAGGCCGCGCGCGCGGGCGCAGCGAACGCCGCCTGACGACGGCACCGGCTTGTGGTTATCATGGACGTTCGTGTCCCATGAAAGGAATAGCCATGCCTGACTACGTGATCAGCGCTCCCGCCGTGCCCTCGCTGGCCGTGGCGGGCAGCGACGCGCGCTTCCCGATCCGCCGCGTGTTCTGCGTCGGCCGCAACTACGGCGCCCATGCGCGCGAGATGGGCAGCGACCCGAACCGCGAACCGCCGTTCTTCTTCACCAAGCCGGCCGATGCCGTGGTGCCGGCCGCAGGGGGCGTGCCGTATCCGCCGGCCACGACGGACCTGCACCACGAAGTCGAGCTGGTGGTGGCGCTGGGCGCCGGCGGCGCCGACATCGAACCTGGCCAGGCGCTGTCCTGCGTCTGGGGCTACGGTGTGGGCCTGGACCTGACCCGGCGCGACCTGCAGGCCGTGGCCAAGGATGCCGGCCGGCCCTGGGACATGGCCAAGGGCTTCGACGCCTCGGCCCCGTGCAGCCCCTTGGTGCCGGTTGCGACACTGGGGCATCCCGGGGACGCGCGCATCTGGCTCGAGGTCAACGGCGCGCTGCGCCAGGAAGGGAAACTGGACGAGATGATCTGGCCGATCGCGGATGTGATCAGCCACCTGTCGCGGCTGGTGGCGCTGGCGCCGGGGGACCTGATCTATACGGGTACGCCGGCGGGTGTCGCGGCGCTCAAGCCGGGCGACCAGGTGCGCGGCGGCGTGGATGGGGTGGCCGAGTTCGCGTTGTCTATCGCGTAGGGTGGTCGGCTCTGCCGACCGCGCGTTCAGCAAGTAGAAGCATCGTGGCAAAGCATCTGTGAGTTGAACGCGCGGTCGGCGAAGCTGACCACCCTACGAACGGCCATCCAGCAACACCGCCATCTGCGCCATCAGCCTCTCCCGCGCCGCATCGATCTGCGCCCCGTTGGTCTTGGCGGACAAGGCGGCGCGCTCCTTGCGCCCCAAAAAATAGGCCACCCGCTCCGCATTCGCCCCCGACGGATGCGGCAGCCCGTGCAGCACCCGTCCTCGCTTGACGACGCCTTCGGCCACCAGCCAGTCCAGCGTCTCGCTCACGCTCGCGCCCATCGGGATGTAGAGCGCGTCCGGCAGCAGCGCCGCCTCCTGCGCGAACCAGCGCTGCACCTGCTCGCGCAGGAAGCCGTTTCTCAGCGGGGAAGGCGAGCCGCTGTAGTTCTTCCCGTCGACGAACACCGGGTGGCGCAGGACGGCGCTCACCTGCACCAGGCCCGCATGCTCGCCGAACAGGCTGGCGCAGCTGGCGATGCCGAGCCAGCGCTGGACCCCGATGGCGTCCAGCAGGGCGACGAAATTCGGCCGGATCGCGCCGCTGAAGGCGCCGGCCAGGCGGGTGGCGCGCAGCAGCGCGGCATCGCTGCTCCCGAGCGCGATCTGGCGCTGCGCTTCGCGCATGGCGTTGATCCACTGGGCGAAGCCGGGCGTGATGCCGGCCACCACGATGCGCGCCTGCGGGTGCACCGATTCGAACGGGATGTAGTGGGTGCTGTAGCGGCCCTCGCGCGCGAGCAGGAAGCTTTCCGGGATCTGCGCGGGGGTCGCCATCTGCGACAGGTCGAGCGCGCGGATGGCGGCGCGATAGCGGGGGAACAGGGGTTCCGGCATGCCGTAGTCGGTCGGTTGAAAGCGCCATGGTAGCGCAGTGCGCTCGGCGCCGCGCGAACGCATGCGCGCGGACGAAAACTGGTACGCTACTCCCATCCATACGACGCCGCGCACACGGTGCACAAGCGACGACGCGGCGCGCAAGGGGGAGGATGCCATGGCCGACGTTGCCTTGATCACGGTGCACGGGATGGGGGAGACCCTGCCCGACTATGCCGACGCGCTGATGAACCGGCTGCGCGGCCAGCTCGGAGCGCTCGCCGGCCGGGTGGCGATGCGCTCCGTGTACTACCAGAAGATCCTGCAGGACAACCAGAACCTCGTCTGGGAGCGTACCCACGCACAGAGTACCGTGCGCTACGCCGACCTGCGCAAGTTCGTGCTGTTCGGCTTCGGCGACGCCGCCGGCCTGGAAAACCGCAAGGAGATCCCCGGGTCGGTCTACGAGCTGGCCCAGGGCGAGATCGCGCGCACCCTGCTGTCGGCCCACGCCGTGCGGCCCGGCATGCCGGTGGTGTTCGTCGCCCAGTCGCTCGGCTGCCACGTCCTGTCGAGCTATATCTACGACGCCCAGAAGGCGGCGAAAGGGCAAGCGGTGGGCGCCGGCATCTGGCGCAACATCGATGCCTGGGCCGAGGCCGCCATCGGCCGCGCCCTGACCGCGAGCGAGAAGACGTTTCTTCGCGCCGGCACCTGCGCCGCCCTGGTGACGACCGGCTGCAACATCCCCATCTTCGTGGCCGCGCACAAGATCATGCACGTCATTCCGATCGACCGGCCGACCACGCTCTTCAAGTGGATCAACTTCTACGACCCCGACGACGTGCTCGGCTGGCCGCTGCGGCCCCTGCTCGGGGGCTACGAGAACCTGGTCGAGGACCGCGTCATCAACGCCGGCGGCGGCGTGGCGAGCCTGCTGCTGCGCAGCTGGAACCCGCTGGCCCACAACAGCTACTGGATTGATGACACCGTGATCGACACCATCGCGGCCATGCTGCGGCGCCTGGCCGCATGAACGCGCTCAAGCACGCCGTTCCAGCGTAAACAGGGTACGGATGTCGCCCGCCGGCGTGCCGCGCGCGTTGCGGATCAGGGGCTGGCGGTAGGGCTCGAGCTGGGCGCGGCGCGCCTCGTCGAGCAGGCCGAGCTGGTCCAGCACGCCGTACACCGCCGGGTGCAGGGCGCGGCTGTTGCCGTCCGCAATCTTAATGGCGATGCCGATGCCGGCCGAGCGGATCCCGATCGCCTGCACCGCGTCGGCGCCGATCTTGGCCACCCAGTCGCCGCCGCCGGCCGTCATCCAGGCCAGGTCGGTACGCGCCGTGCCCGACACCATGTCCGGGCGCGCCGTCATCGCGTCGAACAGCATGCCCATGGCGCCGCCCAACTGGGTGTCCGCGCTGCCCTGGGCCAGGCGTGCATACAGGTGGGCCAGCGCGGACAGCGGCAGCGCATAGTTGGGCGCCGAGCAGCCGTCCAGGCCGGTCGGCATGCGCTCCGCCGGGATGCCGACCGCGTCGGCCAGGGCGCCGCGGATCGCCTGCTGCAGCGGATGGCTGCGCTCGACATAGCCGCGGGTGGGCGCGCCATGCAGGCGGCACCAGGCCAGGAAGCCGCTGTGCTTGCCGGAGCAGTTGTGGTGCAGCGGCGTCCAGCTGCGGTCCTGCGGCACCGGCTGGCCGGTGAACTCGTAGAACAGCGGCGTGGCGCAGCCGCATTCGAGGTGGCCGGGGTCGAGCCCGATCTTGTCCAGAATGGACTGCACGCCCGCCAGGTGCTTGTCTTCGCCCGAATGGCTGGCGCACAGCAGCGCCAGTTCGTCGCGCGTCAATCCGAAGCGTGCCGGACCGTCCGACAGGATGAAGGGCAGGGCCTGGAAGGGCTTGAGCGCCGAGCGCGTGAAGGTGGGGTAGTGCGGATCGCCCGCCGCCCACAAGAGGCGTCCGCGGGTGTCGACGACGGCGATCGAACCGGCGTGGACGTTCTCGACGACGTTGCCGGTATCGGGGTAGCCGCGCGTGGTGGCGACGAGTGGGATCGGTTGCATGGGGCTGAAAAAGGCGAGTGGAAAACAGCACTACTGTAAGACATCGGCGGCGATCGGGACGCACGTCTGCATGTGCCGGCAACGCGTCTGCGCGGCGCGGCGCGGTCATGCATACGGCCCGTCAATCCAGGTGAAACGCGATATCTGCACGGCGTGCAGACGTGCGGCGCGCGCACGAATATGCACCTCCCGCCTGGCCTCGTTTTTACGCATTTCAGTCCGCTTTTTCGACGTTTCGGCGCTTGCCGCTTGAGCCTGTGCGTGGGCTCGCTACACTTCTCTCATCGCCAGACAACACACACAACGCTGGCGAAACCGGATCAACGTGGACCGCGCGGCACGAGCACCCAAGCCGCACAGGTCCGAACCCATTTTCGACCTGAAAGGAAGTACCCATCATGCGCACCAAACTCCTGCTCGCCGCCGTCGCCACCTTCGTCACCCTGAGCGCCAGCGCCGCCCCCGAGGGCACCGAACGTGTCACTGTCGTCGGCGCCCAGCCGGCCCAGGCCCAGCTGGCTCCCTTTATGTTCGACAACGTGCAGGGCCGCTACGAGCTCGACGACGGCCGCATGCTGACCGTCACCGGCAAGGTGGCGGGCAGCGCCCGCACCCTGTACGCCGATCTCGGCGACGGCCCGACCGAGATCGTCCACATCGGCAAGAACCGCTTCGCCGCGATGAACAAGGACCTGCGCCTGAGCTTCGAGCGCCCGGACCGCCGCCGCATGCCGGACACCGTGCGCATCACCACGGCCGCCGGCCGCCAGGTCGCCCTGGCCCAGCGCTGAACCGACGTCTTCCCCGTTTAACCATGCGCCGCGTGCGGCGCCCGGCGGCCGGTCGACCCAGAGCGGCGCCGCGGCTCGCCTGCCGCCCGCCGCATCGATCGAAAGGATTTCATCATGCGTATCGCACTTCTGCTGGCCGCCGCTGCCGCCAGCCTGTCCCTGAGCGCCGCCGCGGCACCGCAAGGCGAGGCCGTCGGCCGGGTCGATGTGGTCGGCGCCCAGTCGAAACCCGTATCGGCCTTTGCTTTCCACAACGTGCAGGGCGAGTATGCGCTCGATGACGGCCGCGTGCTGGCCGTCATCGGCCGGCACGCCGGCAGCACCCGCACCCTGTATGCCGACTTCGGCGACGGCCCCCGCGAGCTGGTCGCGCTCGGCAGGAACCTGTACGCGGCCAAGGACCGGGATTTGCAATTGCGCTTCGTGACGGCGGAAGGCCACCGCCTGGCCGACACCGTCCACGTCAGCACCAGCGCCGGGCACCCGGTGGCGCTAGCCCAGCGCTGAGCCGAAACGCCCGGCCTGGTAGTCGGCGATGGCCTGCGCGATCTCCTCGCGCGTCGTCATCACGAACGGGCCGTGCGCCACCACCGGCTCCCGGATCGGATCCGCGTGGCCGAACACCAGCACCGCGTCGCGGCTGGCGCGGATCTCGACCGTGTCGCCGGTCTCGTCCAGCTCCACCAGGTGCATGGGCGTGACCAGGTCGGCATGGCTGCCCACCTGGACCACTCCGCGCGCGACGTAGAGAAAGACGTTACGTCCTTCCAATCCGCCGAAGCGGATGCTGCCTCCCGCCCCCATCTCCACGGTGCTCATGAACACGCCGGTGAGCGAGCGCACCGGGCCGGTGTGGCCTTCCCATTCGCCCGCGATCAGGTTCAGCGTCACCTTGCCGCCGTCGACCGCGAGCGCGGGGATATCGGCGCGCTGCAGGCCGACGTAGGCCGGCGCGCTCATCTTCAGGCGCGAGGGCAGGTTGACCCACAGCTGCAGGATCTCGACCGGACCGCCCCGCTCGAGGAATTCGCGCGGCGAGACCTCGGCGTGCACGATCCCGCAGCCCGCCGTCATCCATTGCACGCCGCCGGCGTGGATCACGCTTTCGTGGCCGGCGTTGTCGCGGTGCGCCAGGCTCCCTTCCAGGATGAAGGTGACGGTCTCGAAGCCGCGGTGCGGATGCGGGCCAAAGGGCAGGCCGCGGTTGTGCGGCGGGTAGGTCTGCGGCCCGTGGTGGTTCAGGAACAGGAAGGGATCGATCTGGTCGACCAGGTGGCTGGGCAGCGGCCGCTGGGTGATCAGGTCGCCGATATCGTCGCGCTGCGCGGGAAGCAGGCGGTGGACGCTTCGAGCCGTCATGGTGGTGTACTCCCTTTCGTTCGTGAAGAAGAACGATACCTGAAGGTCCCAGCGGCGCGCACACGCCTGTGCTAGACTTTTTTTCGTTTTTGCAACTACGTACACGCACCCTGGAGACGGCCCATGATTCGCCACACCCTGCTGGCCAGCCTGCTGCTGGCTTCCTTCGCGCTGCCTGCCGGCGCGGCCACCAAGCCCCCGAGCGAGGCCGCCGTGAAGACCGCCAAGTATGCGGTCGCCACCTACCGCAAGGACATCGTCGACACCCTGGCCAAGCTGGTGAGCTACAACACCGTGGCGGACAAGGCCGTCCCATCCGACAGGAACCCGGTCCACATCGCCTTCAAGGAGGCCCTGAAGCAGGAGGCCGAGCGGCTCGGCTTCGACTACGCCGACCATGGCTGGACCGTCATCATCGGACTCGGCCAGGGAACCGAACGCGTGGGCGTGATCACCCACGGCGACGTGCAGCCGGTCGACCCGAGCAAGTGGAAGAAGTCGCCCTTCGTTCTGGACCGCACCAGCGAGCCGGGCAAGCTGCTGGCGCGCGGCGCCGAGGACGACAAGGGCCCGATCGCCACCGCCCTGTATGCGATGAAGGCGATCCGCGACAAGGGCCTGCCGCTCTCCAAGCGCATCGAACTGTACGTGTACATGGGCGAGGAATCGGACTGGGCCCCGCTGGTCGAGTTCCTCAAGACCCACCAGCCGCCGCAGGTCAACATCACCCTCGACGCCGAATACCCGGCGGTGACGGCCGAGAAGGGCTACGGCACCGTGGCCGTGACCGTGCCGAAGGCGGGTGCGGCGCCGGCGCCGGCAAACGAGCCCTATGTGGCGGAATTCGGCGGCGGCTTCTTCGGCAGCCAGATTCCGGAAGACGCCAACGCCGTCATCGCCAACGCCACGCCGGAGCTCGAAAAAGCGATCCGCGCCCGCGGCGCCAAGCAGGAAGGCATGCAGTACACCTTTGGCTGGCAGGGCGCCAACCTGGCGATCAAGGCCAAGGGCGTCTCGGCCCATTCGTCCAAGCCGGAAGACGGCGTCAACGCGGTCAGCATGCTGGCCGACGCGCTGGCCGTGCGTCCCTGGACCAACACCACCGCCGGCGGCGTGGTGAACTTCCTCAACGAGATGGTCGGAACAGGCATCTATGGCGAGAAGTTCGGCGGAATTGCCTACCGCGACAAGTTCATGGGTCCGATGACCTTCGCGCCGACCGTCATCAAGCAGAAGGACGACGGCATCGAGGTCTCGATCAACATGCGCCGTCCGCAGGGCAAGACGGGCGAGCAGCTGACGAACGAGGTGAACGCCGCGCTGGCCCAGTGGCAGGCGCGCCAGCTGCCGCTGGCGAACGTCACCGTGCGCATCAGCGACCCCTGGCTGCAGAAGAACGCGCCCCAGCTGCCGACCCTGATGAACGTGTTCTCCTACTTCACCGGCATGAAGGATCCGCAGCCGGTGGCGGTGGGCGGCGGCACCAACTCGCGCCTGTTCCCGGGTGCGGTGAGCTTCGGTCCGGCGATGCCGGGCAAGGTGTATACCGGCCACTCGGAGCACGAGTTCATCACCGAGAAGCAGTTGCTGCTGAACCTGCAGATGTACACGGCGGTGCTGGTGGAACTGGCGAAGTAAGCAGCACGCCCGGTCGACCACTGGTTTCCCCAAAGGCCCCGGCACTGTCCGGGGCCTTTTCACTGGTCCTGGCCCATGCTGGGCTCGTAGGCCTTCTTCTCGCCAAAATGTGTCAATATTTCTGATCGTGTTGTAGGAGTGTGCTTACGTAGACCCCCGGCTCGACCGAGCGGAATCGGCCTTTCCCTCGAAGTGACGGGGCAGGCGCCGCGACCTGCTTTTGCCCCGCCCGGGGCTGGCGTTGATGGTCGGAAAATCCCCCGGTTCTAGGGGGAAAGTGTGTCGAAAACGCCATGATAGGATCGTTGTTACAGTTCGCGAGCACACCGGCAAGGCCGGGGCGTGCTCGCGCGCATTCGCCTTTTTTGCCCGACTTCTTTTTTGGATGCCATGCACAGCAAAGATCTCAAGAAACCGGACGGACGCAACATCACCCTGTACAGCAACGGGCCGATCCCGGAAGGCATCACCGCGCCCAGCCCGTTCCCCGATCCCCAGCATGCCAATCCGCACCTGCGTTGGCATCCGCTGCGCGGCGAATGGGTGACCTACGCCGCCTTCCGCCAGAACCGCACCTACCAGCCGCCACCGCAGTACAACCCACTGGCGCCGATCAGCGATCCGCAGCACCCGACCGAAATGCCGGCCGGTGACTACGAGATCGCGGTGTTCGACAACCGCTTCCCCTCGCTGGCGCTGGAGTCGCACGATCCGCCCACGGTGACGGTGCCGACCGCGCCGGCCAACGGCCACTGCGAAGTGGTGGTGTTCACTCAGGACCCGAACTCGTCGCTGGCCTCGCTGCCGTTGTCGCGCATCGAGCTGCTCTTGTGGGTCTGGGGTGACCGCACCACCCGCATCGGCAGCCATCCGCACATCCACTACGTGCTGCCCTTCGAGAACCGCGGCGCCGAGGTCGGCGTGACCCTGCACCACCCGCACGGCCAGATCTATTCCTACCCGTTCGTGCCGGCAGTGCCGGCGCGCCAGCTGGCCCAGGAGCGCGAATACTTCCTGCAGCACGGCACCAGCCTGCTGTGCGACATGGCGCGCGACGAAGCGGCCGACGGCAAGCGCGTGCTGTACCAGGACGAGCATGCGATCGCGTTCGTTCCGGCCTGCGCGCGCTATCCCTACGAGGTGTGGGTGATGCCGACCGCGCCCTGCAAGGATTTCGCCGCGCTCACCCCGCCGCAGCGCGCGGGACTGGCGCGCGCCCTCAAGACCGTGCTGCTCAAGTTCGAGGCGCTGTGGAACCGGCCTTTCCCCTACCTGATGGCCTGGTACCAGGCGCCCACCGACGGCGCCGAGCATCCGGAGACCCAGCTGCACGCGCAGTTCTATCCGCCTTACCGGACTAAGGACCGCCTGAAGTACCTGGCCGGCACCGAACTGGCGGCCGGCATGTTCGCGATGGACGTGCTGCCCGAGACCACCGCCTACGAGCTGCAGCAGGTGGAGGTCAGCCTGGATGAGCCGGGCGAACGCGTGGAGGGACGCGCATGACGGCACTCCAGCAAAGCGCCGGCGGATCTCGGCAGGCCGAGGTCGCGGACAAGCTGGCGGTACTGCGTGCGCACCTGGCGGCGGCGAACGGCGGCGCCGGGGCCGGAGCAATTCGTTTGCGCGGCGTCGACTGGTTCGCCTGGGCCACGGCGGGCGGCTCGAGCGCCGTGCTGCAGGCTACCGACCTCGGTGTGGCCGAACTCCTGGTGACCCGCGACGAGGCCTGCATCCTGACCGACGCCATCGAGGCCGAACGCCTGCGCGAGGAAGAGCTGCCCGGGGGTTTCACGTTCCACGTCGAGCCCTGGGCCGAGCCCGAGCTGCGCGAGCGCTACGTGCTGAACGCCGCCGGCGGGCGTACCGTGCTGTCGGACCGCCCGGCGAACGGCCCGATCGCGACGGAAGCCCCTTTGCCGAACGCGCTGCGCCAGCGCCGCCTGGTGCTCGCGCCGAGCGAGCGCGAACGCTACCGCCTGCTGGGCCTGGACGCGGCCGAGGCGATGGGCGAGGTGCTGCGCCAGGCGCGGCCGGACTGGACCGAATGGCAGCTGGCCGGCGCCGGCGCCGAAGCGCTGTGGCAGCGCGGCATCCATCCGGCCCTGGTGCTGGCCGCCGGCGAGCGCCGCCTGCGTTTGTTCCGCCACCCGACGCCGACGGGCGAACGCCTGGGCGCGCGCGCCATGCTGGTGTTCTGCGCGCGCCGCCACGGCCTGTATGCCAACCTGACCCGCTTCGTGAGTTTCGTGGGCGCGCCGCCGCAGGACGAGCAACGTGCGCTGATGGAAGTCGAGGCGACCGGCCTGGCCGCGGTCCAGCCGGGCAAGTCGCTGTCGGCCGTGTACCATGCGCTGGACGCGGCGTATCGCCACGCCGACCGCGACGGCGCGATCCGCGAACACCACCAGGGCGGCATCACCGGCTACCGGGCGCGCGAGATCGTCGCCGGCCCGAGCACCGCGACCCAGCTCGAGGAGGGCATGGCGTTCGCGTTCAACCCGAGCTTCGCGGGCGTGAAAATCGAAGACACTTTCCTGCTCGGCCCCGACGGGCTCGAGAATCTCACGTTCGACCCCGGCTGGCCGGCGGCGGACGTACATGGCCGCAAGCGGCCCCTTTGGCTGGAGGCGCAAGCAACATGATGAACACCGACACCTTCTTCGGCGGGGCGCCGGAAGTGAACGCGTCGGCTCCGGGACGCGTCAACCTGCTCGGCGAGCATACCGACTACAACGACGGCTTCATGCTGCCGGTGGCAACCCCGCAGCGCACGCTGGTGGCGATGAGCCGCAGCGGCGACGACCACTTCCACTTCTATTCGCCGACCTTCGACAACGTCGTCGCCTTCCCCGCGGACGGGAGCCCGCCGCAGGGCTTCGGCAGCTATATCGAAGGCTGCATCCGCCTGCTGCAGGCGGAAGGGGTGCAGGTGCCGCCGCTGCGCGTCTACATCACCACCACGCTGCCGGTCGGTTCGGGCCTGTCGTCCTCGGCCGCGCTCGAGGTGGCGACCCTGCGCGCCCTGCGCACGCTGCTCGGCGTCGAACTCGACGACGTCAAGCTGGCCCGCATCGCCCAGCGCGCCGAGATCGAATACGCCCACGTGAACTGCGGGATCATGGACCAGATGGCGTCCAGCCTGGCCGACGAGACCAACATGCTGTTCATCGATGCGCGTACGCTGGAACACCGCCTGGTGCGCATGCCCCCCGATACCGAACTGATCGTGATCGACTCGGGCGTGGCGCGCAAGCTGGCGGCCAGCAAATACAACGAGCGCCGCGCCGAGTGCGAGGAAGCCTCGCGCAAGCTGGGCGTGCAGGCGCTGCGCGACGTGGTCGACCCGGCCGCGGTGGAGAGCCTGCCGTCGCCGATGCGCGAGCGGGCCCGCCACGTGGTGATGGAAAACCTGCGCGTGCTGGAAGCCGCCCAGGGCGTGAGCGCCGAGCGTTTCGGCGAACTGATGAACGCCTCGCACTTCAGCCTGCGCGACGACTACGAAGTCTCGATCCCCGAACTGGACGAGCTGTGCGCCCGGTTGCGCGCGGCGCCCGGCGTGTTCGGGGCGCGCCTGACCGGCGCCGGCTTCGGCGGCGCCTGCGTGGCGCTGTGCCGGGCAGGGCAGGCTCAGGAAGCGGCCGCCGCCGCGCTGGCGGCCTACAACAAGGATGGACGACAGGGCCGGATACTGGTCCCGGTTCCGACTGAACAGAAAGGACAACAATGAATCAGTTTGAATATCCCCGTCCCCAGCTGGTGCGCGACAACTGGATCAACCTGAACGGGAAGTGGCGCTTCTGCTTCGACGACGAACTCGTCTACCACCTGCCGGACCATGGTCCCGAGTGGACCCATGAGATCAACGTGCCCTTCGCCGTCGAGACGGAATTGAGCGGCATCCAGGACACCGGCTTTCACCGCGCCGTCTGGTACGAGCGCGAGTTCGAGCTTGCGCCCAACGACAAGCGCACCATCCTGCACTTCGGCGCGGTCGACTACAGCGCCCGGGTCTGGGTCAACGGCCGTCTGGTGGCCGAGCACGAGGGCGGCCATACGCCGTTCTCGGCCGATATCACCGGGGTGATGCGCGAGGACGGCAAGCAGGTCGTGACCGTGTTCGTCGAGGACGACCCGGCCGACCTGGCCAAGCCGCGCGGCAAGCAGGACTGGCTGCTGGAGCCGCACTCGATCTGGTATCCGCGCACCACCGGCATCTGGCAGACCGTGTGGGTCGAGCAGGTCGAGGACACCTACATCGCCTCGCTGCGCTGGACGCCGATCTTCGAAACCTACGAGATCGGCTGCGAAGTGTTTGCGTCCGGCCATACCCAGCAGGAGCTGTTCGTCGAGGTCAAGATCTGGCATGGCGAGCAGCTGCTGGCGGACGATTACTACAAGCTGCTGGCGGGCGAAGCGAACCGCAAGATCGCCCTGTCCGACCCCGGCATCGACGACTCGCGCAACGAAATCCTGTGGAGCCCCGAGCGGCCGACCCTGCTCGATGCCGAGGTGACCTTGCGCGCCGGCGACAAGGTGCTCGACCGCATCCGTTCGTACACGGCGCTGCGTTCGGTGTCGATCAACCGCGACCGCTTCATGCTCAACGGCCGCCCGTACCAGCTGCGCCTGGTGCTGGACCAGGGCTACTGGCCCGAATCCTTCATGACCGCGCCCTCGGACGAGCACCTGAAACGCGACGTCGAGCTGGTCAAGCTGATGGGCTTCAACGGCGTGCGCAAGCACCAGAAGATCGAGGATCCGCGCTTCCTGTACTGGGCCGACAAGCTGGGCCTGCTGGTGTGGGAAGAGATGCCCTCGGCCTACCGCTTCAGCTCGCGCGCCATCACGCGCATGGTGCGCGAATGGACCGAAGCGATCCAGCGCGACTACAGCCACCCCTGCATCATCGTCTGGGTCGCCTTCAACGAATCCTGGGGCGTACCCAACCTGACCCTGACCCAGGCCCACCGCAATGCGGTGGAAGCGCTGTACCACCTGACGCGCACGCTCGACTCGACCCGGCCGGTGATCGGTAACGACGGCTGGGAAGCCTCGGCCACCGACATCCTCGGCATCCACGACTACGACTGCGACCCCGAGAAGCTGCAGGCGCGCTATGCGGTCACCGACCCGGTGCGCACCCTGTTCGACCAGCGGCGTCCTGGCGGCCGCATCCTGACCCTGGACGGCTTCCCGCACCGCGGCCAGCCGATCGTGCTGACCGAGTTCGGCGGCATCGCCTACGATCCGAAGCAGGATCCGGACGCGGACAAGACGACCTGGGGGTATTCGCGCGCGCACTCGGCCGAGAGCTATTTGACGCTGTACCGTGACCTGTTGCGGGTGGTGAACGAAACCTTCATGTTCAGCGGTTTCTGCTACACGCAGTTCACCGACACCTTCCAGGAAGCGAACGGCCTGCTCAATGCCGACCGCACGCCCAAGCTGCCGCTGGAAGTCATCAGCGCGGCCACCCGCAACGTGGCGCTGCAGAAGAAGGACATCGAGACGGAAGGCGACGGCATTCCGGGCGGGACCGGCATGCCTTGAGCGAACGCAGCGGCCGGCGGCGCCGGCTGGTGTGGGTTTCTAACAGGAACGCGTGCACGGGAAAGCACATAGGAAGCACACAGGAAAGCGCGCACCGCAGCAAGGTGCGCGTTTTTTATTGGCCAGCCGTATCGGCGGCGGGCCCGGCCGCTGATACACCGGCTGGGCGCCGGCCGGGAGAACCGGCTGGAACCTCGCTCAGCGCTGGATGGCGCCGCTCGTCACGTTGACCCGGTCGCCGCTGCGGAAGTCCGGCGTGGTGTCCTGGGTGACGACCTGGGTGCTGCCGTCGTCCATGCGCACCGTGACGCGGTAGCTGTTCGCGCCGGCGCCGCTGGAGCCGGTGCTGCCCGAGCTGCCCGAACTGCCCATGCTGCCGGCGCTGGCGCGCGGAATGACCTCGATCGCCAGCACGGTGCTGTTGGGCATGCTGTTGGCGGCGCTCGAGGAGCCCGACGCGCCCATCGCGCCGGACGAGCCGGACGAACCGGTCGCGCCGGACGTGCCCGAGCTGCCCGACTGGTCCCAGCCCGAGGACGAGCTGGTGCTGCCCGAGGTGCCGGAGCTTCCCGAGCTGCTGGTGCCGGTACCGCTGGTGCCGCTGCCGCTGGTGCCGGTGCCCATGGTGCCGCTGCTGCTCGAACTGCCGCTGCTGCCGGTCGGGTTGCCGGAAGCGTCGGTGGCGCTGCCCGAGCCATAGCTGCTCGAGCCGCCGGTGCCGGTCGTGCCCGAGGTGCCGCTCGAGCCGCCCGTGGTGGCGCTGCCCGACTCGCCGCCGCCGCGCATGCTGGAGCAGCCGGACAGGCCCAAGGCCGCAGCGAGCAAGCCCGCCAGGATCACGCTCTGGTGTTTTTGCCTCATGATCAACTCCTTATGATGGATTGGATTCGGTGGTTCTGCAAACGGATGCGTGACGATGCCACGTGCCACTGGAGTGAGAGAGGAGAAGCGCGCCAGCGTTCCAGCTGACTCGGGTTGTACCTGAGCTGTATCAAGCCTACCGCCGGGCTGGCGGATTTTTGGGGGGAAGGAAAGGTCAGCGCGTGCGCGCGGTTTCGCGTCCGTGTTCCTGTTGCGGAACGAGCACCGCCAGCACAGTGCCGGCAAGCAGGGCCGCGCCGACGTCGACCATCCAGTCGCGCACGTCGCCGTGGCGATAGGGCAGGAAACTCTGCACCAGCTCGTCGCCTGCGCCCATCAGGGCGATCGCCAGCACCGCCTTGGCCGCGCGCACCGGTCCGCTGCCCGTGCTGCCGAGGAACCACAGCGTGGCCAGGAAGGCATAGGTCAGCCCGTGCAGCACCACGCCAGGCGCGTACTCGCCGACCTCGGCGCGCGCGCCGGGGACCGAGCCGGCGAGCACCACGCCCGCATACAGCACCAGGGCGGCCCTGATGCGGGCGGAACGCAGCTGGGGATCGAGCAGCAGGCGGGTCAGGAAAGCGCGCATGGAGTCCATCGTCGGGCAAAGCCCAACGATAGCATGGCATGAATTTTCCTGGCCACACCGGCGGTCCATCGCGGTGGTGCCGGATGGGCGGCGTGCCGGCGGCTCAGATCGTCAGCGCGGGGGCGCCGTTTGCGTAGTGCGCGTCGAAACAGCTCTCGCAGCCGGCGCAGAACAGGTGTGCCATGCGGACGCTGTCCTGCCGCAGCACGAGCTTCAGGTGGGTATGCCGGCACTTGGGACAGACTTCGCGCACGCTGCCGAAGGTCAGCAGGTTCAGCGGAGCGCTGTCGTCGTCGGGCTGGGCGATGACGGCCAGCGGGTTCAGTTCGCTCAGGACCAGGGTGCAGTCGACGTCGTGGTGGCGGCGGCCGGCGCCCGGTTCGGGTGGATGTGCGTAGCTTTCGGATACACGTAAGTTCATCGGACGGACTCCCATTATCGTGTGTGTTGGACCCTCGCTCCTGCGCAAACGAATCGTGCGGGGCGGGAGCTTCATCATAGCCAAATCCGGACCGGCTTCAAGCACTGCCGGAAGATTTCTATCGGCTTGTTGTCTATACGAACAAAAAAATGCCCGCCAGGGACTGACGGGCACAACCCAAGATCGGGCCAAGAGACGCGAATTCGGTTGGTGTGTTGCACGCGGGTGCAGCACACCTGCTGCCATCACGCATATCGGTTGCGTGTATCGCAGGTAAGTCAAAGTATATGGGTTGATTGTGACCACGCCGTGACGCCGATCAAACGTAAACCCTTGCAGGCGAACTGTTAGGTATTTCGCTGATCTCAACAATATCGCGCAGGACGCGCGTGCCGCGCTGGCCGGTCGGTACCACATGGAAGCAAAAAAAAAGGTTCATCACGGATTAGCGGGAACTGATCCTGAAAACAAGAAAGCGGTAAAGAAGAGCTAGACTTGTTGTGCGACCAACAAAATCAACTTTTCCCACCGCTTTCATGACGAATCATAATCTCGCCCT